>JAAUXU010100349.1_pt1 | contig 35682 bp, 42 predicted proteins | sample 7278151 | NCBI WGS metagenome assembly JAAUXU01 (sample SAMN14350113, study PRJNA611818) | marine sediment metagenome | isolation source: surface marine sediment (1.8m) | place: French Polynesia: Moorea | collected 2018-08 | reverse complement strand
TGGAGGTGGTGGTTGTGGTGGATTTTGTACAGGTGAATGAATAGTGGCAAGTGCCTGTATTGCTGTCTGGGTGGCTTCAGCATGTTCCTCATCACATCTCTGCAGCTATGAATTCCAATTTGAGAAAGCATCTTCTGAGTGATCAATGTCCATAAGTTGAGCAAGAGATGTGGACAAATTATCAAAAGAGGTTGTCAACTTGACCTGATTTTCCTGAATGAGTGTTGCGAGGAATGCAGGTGACCCTGGATAGGCTCTCTGAGTGAGTTTGGTGAGTCCATTGATGTTTTCTGTGAAAGCACCACTTAAGGCAGAAGTAGATCTCTTGAGTTTTTTGAGTTCTTCACTCTCAACTTCTTTTGAGGCCATTGTCACACTATGATCATCACACTTCAATTTGATTTTTTAGATGTTCATGTTCCTGATGCCATGTAACATACCAAGGGTGAGGCTAATTCATAAGATAGGAAATGATCTCAGAGAAGATCAGATTGAGAGTGATTATTGTCTACTGTAATATGATCTGATCAGGTGAGAAAGCTAAAAGAGAGAATGTACAGAAGTGCAAGCTAGCATGTAGATACTGCATGTCTTTTAGATGCATGAAATATTGTATGTGCTGTAAATACTAAAGTACAATACATTGCAGTTGAAACTTTTCAGAAACATAGTAATTTGTTTTTCTTTTTACAATTGGTTTTTCTCCATGCAGTGGAATGCACTTAGAAGAACATGATGGGGACCAGAGGGTTTTTTTCTCATATCTGTGATACACCTCCCATGGTGTGAGATTTAGGCCTTACATCGGTAGAAAGGGACCAAAGGGAAAAGGAGGGGGGTGCATATATTCAGCTGATTTTGGGTGATGCAATTGTGTATTTGCGAATATGCACTTATTGAGTGGCATCTCCTTGGAAGGAACTGATTTGGTGCTGATTTTTGCTGGTGGCAGGTTCTTGCATCGTTTTTTAACTGACGTTTCAAACTTGCTCAATAGCATGACCTCACTGAGTCCACTGTGCCACAAGCCCTCCCAAAATATTGACTGCACCATCCTCATTTTTGAATGAATGGGTCATCCCATCTTCTCCCTACTCTCCTTCTTCCTGTTCCAAGCTAGTCCTTCTGAACTCCTCTCGCACTTCGAAATTGACGTCATTGTCACTTGCCTGGCAGCATATTGGAAGATCATCGTCAATGTCATGGCCAAGCTGCATGTTGAGCTCACGCTCTTCCCCCTTGGGCCCAATGATCAGCTGGTACTTGCTGCAGCAGTTGCAGTTTGACACCGTCTTCAAGCTGTTCCAAGCCTCCACAGACATCATCACTACATCCATAGGAATGATCTTCTTGGCCAGATCCATAGCTGAGATGGAGCTATCAGTCTCCTCCATCTGGTTCATAATGAACTCGGAAATGCGACACTGGTAGTGGAGCTTTGACTGCCCTAATTCTGAAGTCCAACCGTCCATTTGTTTAGGGGGGGATACAGCTTTCCCTGTCCACTGCACAGAGATGCTAATTACACAAAAATGTCATATTTTTAAAAATGAGGAAGTTCTCGGGGGTCCTCCTCTCAATATCACTAGGCTAGGTCTAACAGGGGTCAACTTTCATACTCACTGACTGCGACTGGGGTTTGTTACATGGGACCAAAAGATGAAGATGCAGTCAAATACTTTTGAAAAAAAATTGTGTTTAACTATGCCCAATTTGATTTGAAACTTATGGGGACTACAGAGGTGGGGGACTACAGAGGTGGGGGACTACAGAGGTGGGGGACTACAGAGGTGGGGGACTACAGAGGTGGGGGACTACAGAGGCACAGACTGAACAGCCAGTGACTTTTTAGTTGGGGGCTTCATTGGAACTACCAGCAGAGCAGGTCGGGTCTGCAGACTTTTGACTTGGTCAGGCCCAAAAGCTCGACTGAGCAGGCAAGAGAGTAAACAGAAGAGTTGCTTGCTACTTAACCTACCCTACCGTCACCTTGCCCCCAAAGTAGCCCTCTTGAAGACACTTCTGAGACTTGAAGTCACCTACTGTCCGTCAAAAGAAGAGAGTAACTACACTACGAGTGCTACTACGATCGGTGCTACCATGATCGGCAGAGGTCACAAGGAGCTGAAGATCTCTAAGTTTGTATGTTTGTTTTGAAGCATGCATTATCATAATAGAAAAGTCCGTAATGCTGGTCGGTCTTGTTCTGCTTCGATTGCCCCCCCCCGTAGATTTGGTTGATTACCACAGCCCCCAGGTACATGGTGTCGAAGTAGTAAGGCTTGTTGTCTATGAAGAGGGCCAATCTGGCGTCCTCTGAGTGGCGTCTTTGAGGACCGTCCCTAAGACTGCTTTCTTTTTTTAATAGCCTCGTCTCTGATGCATAGTCCTCATAGGACATAGAGAACCTGGAGATGGATCGCCCAAGGTAGAGAATGCAGTACATGAAGAAGCAATATGGGGGTTCTCATGGGTGCTCCATGCCGGCAGCCAAGCTCCTCACTACATCTCTCCCATGGCCCAATGTTCTCCACAAGGTTATTTGGCCTATTTTGGTGGTAGATTGCGTGCCAATCCAGTGTGTAGGCCTCTTTATGGTGCCTGGCCCTCCTGCCCTTATCCCTCTTCATCTCCCACCATTCATCCTTGGCTTTGTCGAGGTAGCAGGTATGTATCTTGAAGAAAGTATAAGGAAGGCAGCAGCACCCATCGTAGGAGTCATCTTCATCTGGGAATGGTCCTCTCACTAGCCAAGGGTCCCAAGGGTCCCAAGGGTCCCAAGGGTCCCAAGGGTCTCGTAATTGGTGTCGTAACATCTGTAGCAGAGCCCTGGGCAGAAGGTGTCACTGGCAGAGAGACAATGCTCGAAACGGCAGGGATTTGAGCCTCCATTGATGCCTTCTGGGTGCTCTGGTGTGGTAGTGTTATTCCCATCTGCTGCCTTACCTGTGGAATCGGCTCTGAGCTGCCACCACGTGAAGCGGCCCCCGGGGGTAACATGAGCTACTTGCCTAGGGGCTACTCTTTGGATGGGGACGATGTGAAGTGGGAGCTCTGGAACCTTGGAAGGCTCCCCTTTAGTCTTGGGGACCTTGGATGGTTCCCCTCGCTGTATCTCATCCCCACTATCCACAGCTTCGGAGTAAGAGGTGGATAGAAGAGACATGTTCACTGGCTGAAAGCTGTTTATGAACTACCTTCCCTTGGGCAGGGGAAAGAGAGGTTTCTTCACCCTGTCCCTGCTCTTCATTGCAAAAAAATCATGTTACACCCTTTTAGTGAGAGATAAACAAATGCTCCACACCCCCGCTCAGCACGACTATACAGTCCTTAGCGTAAAGATTAGCCATGGGCATGACTACACCTCATGCGCTACTCTGGGCCATTTTGAGATGCAATTTTGAGGTGGAACATGTGGATATGATACTTGGGTACAATGTTCAGTACAGAGCTTCATTGTCGGGGCTGCCCATTTTGGTGCTAGAGTGCTCAAAAGGAGGCCACCTAGAGAGGGAGGCACGCCAAAGAGGCTGAAAATTTGGCTTTTTCAGGGGGTAAACATTGATGAAATGGACTGAAACTTTCACAGAACAATCCCAGCCCCTGGGCCCATCATTTCCACCGGGTTTCACTCCCCGGGTCCTCCGGCGCTATGCGCTATCATGCAAAACCCTATCATCCCGGTCAAAGGTTGCTAGGTTCTGTGAGGGGATGAAAAAAGCGAGACAGAGTGCAAGAGGGTGACTACTCGACAAGTAAACAAAATGCATCGCCGCCAGTCGGCAATTCTCGGCCTCATCGTCTCGAGTCCAATCAGGTCTGCCTTCTCTCACTATTGCTGACGATGATCATCATTCCTTACCCCAGATGAAGATGCATTTAGCACTGCGTTCGCATCCACCAAGAAGGTGCTCCCGAAAGTACTGGCAAAATATCTTGCCGGTATTGGTCACTTTTCAGTGAAAGATCAAGAGACATGCTGGGTCGTACCATACTGGGTCGTACCGTACCATACAATTACCGGGTAGTTTTGCCTTCGGTGCCGCTAGAGGAATCTGACCAGAAGAATTGGGAGGCTAGATTGACAGGATGCACACAGTTGAATGCATGGATTTCTCGTCCTCAGCAGACTCAGTGTGTGATGTCTGTACCACTCTGGGATGTTGCCCCAGTGGTTTACCACTGCATGGAGATAGATCCTCATCTCGGAGGGCCCGGGGCAGATTTATCACAGAAGTTTGAATACATCATTCAAGGGCTGGGCAGGTATTCGGATCTTGCCAATCGGTTCGAGGGCTTAATGTTTTCAGGGGAGAAATCTCTGTTTGGAAGAATCAAAGCCCCCATGTCCTGGGGATGGCTTGTCTGGAGGGGCTCAAAATTGAGCCAATCGCAACTTACTAAGTATGCACTATCTCTAGATGCAGGAAACATCCTAAAAGTCATAGCCATGTACCGATCGGTAGGATAGATTTAAGTTTAGTGTATTCAATCATAATTTTATGCTAGTTCAACTCTTCCTTAAGATGCCCCTCCTGTATCATATTTCTGCTGATCAGCAAATTTTGTCCACCTATCTTCAGTCCAAAATAAACATCTAACAAAAAGACTCCAGTGAATAAAGACTCTAGTGAACATAAACTCACAACCATAGTCTCACTATTCTAAAACGGGTCTTTTCAAGCCATACAACGTGGCCAGATTAGGCGTGGACCAAAAACTCCATACTGTCTCGCGTATTGCACGCCACACTACCTTACTCTATCTTTCCTGCATTAAGAATAAACATTCTATGTGAACACATGCATTCTCAACTCCACAGCAGAACAATAGGTTTCTAATGCTACCTCAGTATATGCAGAGTAGTGGACAGTTTCGTCAATGGCCCCCAGCTTCATACCAGATGATCCCAAAACCCTGGATTGGTCAGGCTTCGCATGTTGGAGCTATAGATATCTGGGATCCATAAGCTGTTTCTACTCTTTTATTGGATTTTCATGGCACTTCAGCTTTTAGGGAAATGGTCTCATTGATTACCTACGTTTTTTGTTACAAAGAAGTGTCAAAAAGGTACCCTGAAAATAAGGAATACGCTGACACGAGCTCTGGGGCGCAGACATCCAAGCCAATTCTCAAATCAAGGCACACCTCACCAAGATGGAGACAGCAAAAAGCCGGCGGAGACCACGACGGGCGACGGAGGCGACCGCGACAATGATGGACGGTGACAGGGCTAAGGGAGGTAACAGTCAAATGGTTGAGACCCAGAACAATCACCAAGCCCGACCAAACTAAAAGACAAGATGAACAAGGACTGCAGGAGGAGCAGCATAGCAATATTTCATCTTCGGACGCCGTCACAGCAACGAGGAATGAGGTAAAGAGTGGACAACCGGGTACAAGCAGTTGATGCCACCTTTCAGCCCTTTTTGCTCACATGATGCCTTTCTTTGACCACTGATAATCGCAACCCGAATGACCTAAAATTAATGCTTTTAGGTAAGTGTGGAGAAATATGGGGCAACGCGAAGAGCTGGAGGGGTGGAACTAAATAAGGATCACTTCAGCCTGGCTTCTGATGCTTTGGTGGTCGGACGAGACCCCAATGTCCAAGGCCATGGCACTGCCGTAATCAATGCTCATGACTTCCATAAGCCAAAGAAATGAGTTGTGATCAAGTCCCGCTGCACACAAAATGGTCAGTGTCCCAACTCTCGTGGTGCATGGTGCAGGCTTGACATGCTGGAGAAAGATAACTAATCTTTTTTATCCAGAAGGATGCAAGATGCACCCACCATCCTTAAGCAAGGTAGATGGATGAGCCTCGGAGAGAAGACGTTTAGAAAAGTACTTAAAAATTACTTCCCAACAACCTTGTTATCCACCTCCCACACCAGCAGTGCGACCCAGACGTGGCTTGAGGCTTGGCATGGAGCGGGACTCCATCACATCTTGGCATGTCCGTCTGAGAACTCGTCGGAAAAGCGACGTTTACCATAGCTTCTGACTTCACTGACCTCCCTGACCGCCTCCTGCGCCCTCTCCTGTTGACCCCTTCAAGTGATTCCCCGACTCAGACTGTGCAAGGACCAAGCACAGCCGTTCCACATTACCCTTGCCCAAGACCACGGCCCTCCCAACAACAAGAAAAATGGTCGCACCAACAAAGACTTAAAAATGAACTCTATACTCACCTAACCCCGACCGCGTCGAGATAAAAACTGCAGACTTAGGGTCAGGATCTGCTCTCTACTGCTCTCCCGTGCACAGCTGTGCAACGGCGCGATCCAGCTCCAGCCAATCGCGAATTGCACTCGTCTTAGGTTTGATTGTTTGAGATTCACTCATGGGGTCGCATTTCAACTTCGCCCGGGACGAGAAGTGAAAACAAAGACAAGGCTGTTTAAGACCAGCAACAGTTAAGACCAAAAGAATCGAATTCTTCTCTAGATGATTTTTTTCCTCACAACTCAAGTTGGTCACACTTTAGTGAGAAAGTTGGTGAAACTCAAAAGACAAAGAAGCAATGCTCGAGTAGGAATTGAACTCAACTGTGGATTTCAATATGACCTTAAGACTGGTCTTATCTATTGCTTGGACTTAACTTCCATGGCTCACACTTGCCCTACACATGCATTTGCCTACAAGGATGAACGAGGTTAACACTGTTGATAGGTGAACTCCTGGGCCTACTTGGATATCTTCAGCGTGTACGTAGACTTCACGACATGATTAGTGACATCAGTTGTTTCATTTGGCAGCTTTCTCGTAAGTTAAACTGGCCGTCATAGAAACCAACGGGACATGTATTGTCTTCCTCACAAGTTTCCAAAGCAAAGATACTTGATCTCTGTGTACTCGTCGATCCCGTACTTGGAACCCTCTCGACCAATGCCGGACTCCTTGACTCCTCCAAAGGCGCCCTCAGCGCAGGACATCATGCCCTCGTTGATGCCAACCATGCCCACCTCAAGATTCCTTGCAACGCGCCAGCATTGTCTGTGAAAACACACATATTGTATAAGTTAGCGCCAACAAGCATAATCACTAAGCTCATTGCTGGACACAAAGTAAAAATTGTTTGTTGTCTAGTCAATGCACTGTTATTCCTGTCACATTTTATTGCTTTTGTCCAGCCAGTTCAGTCAGCATCAGGTAGTAACGTCAGAAAAGGTTGTATGAGTCAATACCTCACGTCGTTGGAATAGAAGTATCCGGCTAACCCGACTCTGCTGTCGTTCGCCAAGGCCACCGCTTCCTAAAGGGATGATCATTCACCGAAGTATTCTAAAAACACACACCTGAGGTCACTCATACCTCTTCATTTTCAAACTTCAGAATGGGTATAACTGGGCCAAATATTTCCTCGCTGAAGCACTCCATGTCCTTGTTGAGCTCCGTCAAAATGGTTGGCTTGTAAAAGAGTTTTCCTTGGGTATCTTTACCCCCTCCAAGAATAATTTTTCCCCCCTTTGTCACTGCTTCGTCAACCATGGACACCACACGATTGAATTGGCGCTCATTGATCAACGGACCCTGAAAGAACTCGTTCTAGTAACCTATTTTAGGGCAATCTCAAGCATAGTCTCCAAACCTGGTTGATTCCAGACTGTAAGCCGTCACCGGGCTTAACTTCCTGTTCGATGGCGTCCTTCAGCTTGGCGACGAATTGGTCGTAGATCCCGGACTGAATTAGTACGCGGTTCGAGCTTACACACGTCTGGCCTGCATTCCTGTAAGATGGAGCCATCTGTGTTACAGCTAGGGGACCAACAAAATGGAAACAATCTCTTCAACACACCATGTTTTGTGCAGACAATATTGAAAAATGTGCAAGAAAATACGCATGCAATTTTATTTTTTACTCACACTGAGATTCATTCTACTCTTATTACGATGCTCTTCTGTCTGTCCTAATCTCATACTGGATCAATGGTGTTTCAACACGACCTTTTTTGCTTGAACAAATGCTATTAATGTCATTGCAAAAGCTTTGGAGTCCTTTTCTGGCATAATTAAAAAGACCGTCTCCAAAGAGCGCACGAACAATGTCTTATATTTTCTTATACCGAGGGCATTTCCCATGATATCATGCAGCTCCAAAGCTAACGTTAATTTCAAAACTCTTTCCAATTTTGGTCAAAAATACGGCACTCAAGCATAAATAGCCAAATTATGCACATTTCTTAATGGAACCATCTTTCACTGGGGTGGGTGGGATGTTATCATTTGCTCCTACCTGAACTTGGAGACCATGCATCCCCGAACGGCCAAATCGATATCAGCAGAGTCAAACACGATGAAAGGAGCGTTACCTCCCAGCTCCAAGGAGATTTTCTTCACTGTGTCGGCGCACTGGCGATACAAAATTTTTCCTGTGAGTAGAAATTGTCGATGATCGCCATCAGCAGTGCATTGTAGTGCAACAACGTGAGCGCCAAAGCCTCACCAACTCTCGTGGACCCGGTAAATGAGAGCGCCGCAACCTTGGGTGAAGCGCAGAGAGCCTGACCGACCTCGGAAGAACCCTCGTGGCGGCAGGTCACAATGTTGACGACTCCTACACGTACGCCAACAGTTAGATCATTACAAGATGTGGAGCTTAGACCGTTTACCCTTCGGCAGTCCAGCTTTCTCTGCAAGAACCATGAGCGCCAGCGCAGACAGTGGGGTGTCCTCGGCCGGCTTGACCACGCAGGTGCAACCGGCAGCCAAGGCGGCTCCAACCTAGGGAACAAAAACTGTGCTCCCGGCATGAGCATGACAATAGATCCACGTCTCACCTTCCTGGTGATCATAGCATTGGGAAAGTTCCAAGGAGTTATCATTGCAGCTACACCAATGGGCTCGCGGACAAACACCATCTGGCGATTTTTAACAGGTGCAGGCACAACCTTGACAAGAGAGAACGATAGTAAGTAAGCGTTGCAGACTTGCATTTTGACTGCTTTTCACCTCGCCATTGATTCTCCTCGTCTCCTCGGAAAACCACTCGAAGAATGATGCCCCATACATGACCTCGCCCTTAGATTCCGTCAATGGTTTTCCCTGTTCCTTCGTCATGATGTCCGCCAGCTCATCCTGATGCTGTAGGCAGAGCTCAAACCAGCGGCGCAACAACGCCGACCGCTCTTTGGCCGTGGTCTCTCTCCAAGTGGCAAATGCCTGAACGTATAGCAGAGGTCTGACTGATGAACACCTGATTGACGAATCTCATCTCCCTCACCTTGTGAGCCGCGTCAATGGCCGCCTCGGTATCTTGCTTTCCCATGTCTGGCACGTTGGCGACGGCGCTGCCGTCGAAAGGATTCGTTACGGTGAACGTCTTGCCCGACGCCGCAGGCACCCACTCGCCATTGATGAACGCTCGCTCGCGAATTAGAGAAGACATGGTGCTGGAATCAAAGTTCGCAAGTAAGAGAAACTGAGTACCCCGGAGCATTTGAGTACATCATGTTGATCCCACCGCTGGAAAATTACGTGGGTCTTGATCGCGCCCCTCGTGAGGTTCCTGACTGCGATCATCATGATGGCGATCAAGTAAAATTTCACTGAAAAAAAAGAAAAATATAACTTAGAATTACCTACCTTAGTTGATGTTACGAGATCCAGGCAACAACTGATAAATGCACTGGCTCAAGGGTCTCCTAGCAACTGACGCTAAAAAACAGGTTTGCCTTAACCTCCTGCTGTGCTCTATGGGGACCTTAGACGAGAGGTAGGAAAGAGGAAGGTTACATAACTCGAACGTAAAATTCGCAACCTGGCCAAAACCCGACTTCAGTGGTTACCTCTGTTAGTCCAGTACGAAAGGATTGTTCGAGAAAAGCAGGGAGAAGATGTTCAACGGCGAACAGCATGAGGAGTGAAACCGGTTCCGTGTGTGTAGTACATGTGACTTATGCACTGTGTACTCGCCGACGCCAAGAGACCTGTGACAAGAAAAATGTTAGTATCAGGCCGGGTCAATATGTAGAAAGACACTACGATTTTGGTCTGCTGGAACCTCTTTTGGTCTCGTCGAAACTGATGCAGTCAAGTGGAGACGTGGCTTGGACGGATAACGGAACTAACGACGCTGTTAGTTCGTCTGATGGACCCCATCTTTCCAGATCCCCGTAGTGAACAAGACATGATCAGGACTGCAACCATGATGGAAGCGACCTGGGACATCTTTCTGGATGCCAAAAATGCAATTGTACAGCAGCTGGATAGGAGAAACCGAGCTAACGCTGATGACCTCGAACGCGCTCTGGTAGCTTAGCGACCAGACCAAGGAACGTCCAGCCTGGAGCAGGAGGGCTGCTATTTGAGTGTGGCGTGGTTAAGAAAGTGAAGCAGAACATTCCTAATGGAGGATCACCACACTCCAAAAGAGCCTCTTTTTCCCGCTAGGTGATATTTTAACACGTTTAACCTTCGCGCTCCAGATTCCTCTTTCTTCGTTCTATTCATCGGTCTTGAGACGATTTCGGGGAAGAGGGCGTTCCGACCTTAGGGACCAACCCGACCTTCCCGGGCGTCACTCTACGATTTGAAGCATCTCCAGAACTTTCAGAGTTAGAGTAGAAGTCGACGACGTCGCCAGGACCTCGGGTGGCCCAAGGAGAGAAAAAGGCCGACGCCGAGGAGACCGATCGCGGGCAAAAGAAAAACTCGTCTTGACTTGGGATCCCAAATTTCGGTTGTTAACTCGCTCTCTCGCTGAAACTGAGCTGTAACATTCGCACAGCATTTGCCATTTTATTAATTTTGAGGTTTAGTCTGCTGACGCAAAATCTACAGCTGTTCGTTCAATCATCGAAATGTATAACATCTTGTATATGCGTCCCGTTGAGAACGTGGAATGGCTCGAGTCAACTGATGGAAGTCGCTTCCGCAGCCTCAAAGACGCAAAGTAAAGTTAGAGACCATCTTGGTCGGGTTCCCCAGGACTTTTTCAACTACTTGGTTCGCCTTCTCTGTACGAAATTTGGGTGAGTGTCCACTTCGCATGTTTGGGGGAGTGACCGGACTGGTAGGGGTGTCGTCATCGGTAGTGACCAGTGCGAATGTGACGAACGGGTTCAGAATACATTGTTTTAGTTACCGGTATCTGAGCCGCAACCACAAGATTTGGCTACCAATGGCACCACCAGTTACTCTCTCCCACGCAAGCGCGAAACCGGCTCGGCAAATGAAGTCCTTGTGTTTTCTCAAAGAAAACCGGGACTAAAGTCGGCACTCGGGACTGTCTTGACTGTCAGGTCTTTCCGCACTGTCCATATGTACTCGACGTCGGCTGTCGACTTTGCGTCACCGCCCCAGATCATACGAGTACAAGTGCTCTTAGTAATCGTATCCCAAGCCAGAGCCTTCTGGGTCCGTCGACAGCTGAAGCTTCAGCTGTCGACAATCCTTAGGTGCTTTCGCTTCATGCAGCCGTTCGTTTCGTTCGGCCCAGGCTCTCGCTCGGGGACTGATTGACTGTAGTCGTGCAGTTGAGAACAGCCCCAGGGACGACAGAAATGGTACCAAAGACGTGATGATGGCTTCGCAGAGCAACGCTACCAGCGCTGGGACGGCCACCGACGGGGACAAGGTGATCTCGTTTCCCCCCGAGGTGGAGGCGGCGATCGCGGAGATCCTCCCATCCGAGGATCCGCTGGACGCCCCCGATTTCTCCACCGTCGACTACATCAACACGCGCTTCCCCACTGAGCAGTCACTCACGAATTTGGACGACGTCATCACGGATATGAGGTGCAAGGTGCAGGACATTGATGACGACATCCGTAGGATTGTGCGAGCGCAGACTCGTGCCGGAGGTGATGCCGCCGCTGCTCTGGAGGAGGCGCAGGCTGCGATCGCTCAGCTCTTTACGCAGATTAGGGACATCAAGGCCAAAGCTGGCGAGTCCGAGGCAATGGTCCGAGACATCACCAGGTAATGTGATGCTGCTGACAATGGCAAGGAGATGTCGATGTCGTAACTTCGTTCAATCTTTTAGAGACATCAAGCAGCTGGACACCGCGAAGAAAAACCTGACGGCGGCCATCACGACCCTAAACCACTTGCACATGCTAGTCGGAGGCGTGGCCACTTTGCAGGGACTCACGGTTGAGAGGCAGTATGGAGAAGCAGCGATGCTCTTGCAAGGACTTATGGAAGTGCTCGAACACTTCAGAAATTACTCCGAAATTCCTCAGATTAAGGAGCTCTCAGACAAGGTCAGTGGATGCTGTTCTAACGCTAGACCAATCACGTGTTCCACAAGTGTTCATTTTCAGGTTCATGAGACCAGAGCGACCCTAGGCAAGCAAATCACGGCGGACTTCCATGCCGCTTTGTCGGGCGAGGCCGCCAAGAGCTTCACACCCACGCGCCAGCTGGCTGAGGCGTGTCTCGTCGTAGATGTTCTCGATCCCAAGGTAATTTAACTTTAAAAGTGTGAATGAAAAAAACATCCTTCTTACATGTCTTACCTCCCAGATAAAGAAAAACTTACTTCATTGGGTTGTGAACAGAGAGTTGGCCGAGTATGGAATTATATTTGCCGATGGCGAGGAAGAAGCAACATGGTTAGACCGGGTGGACGGGCGATATTCCTGGCTAAAGCGACACCTGGTAAGTGACCCAAATGGGCCTTTCTAAGAGCTGGATCGGACGGGCGTTACCGTCTAGCTGGTGCTCATCACCGTGTCATAGCTCTCGGGGTCATGCTGAATATGGCCTCTTTTCTAGATCGAATTCGAAGAAAGACTGGGTCCTATGTTTCCTCCAGGCTGGGAGATGTCTGAGCGCATTGCGGTCGAGTTCTGCGACGTCACGAGGAGGCAGCTAGAGAAGATCATGTTTCGGAGAAAATCCGAAGTCGATACAAAGCTGCTTCTTCACGCAATTTCCAAAACCACAAACTTTGAGTCTCTGCTCTCCAGGCGCTTCCTGGGGGTTACGCTCGAGCAGGTCAGACAAGAGAAGAAAGAGATGGCGGAAGAGGAAATTTCTAAAAATCCCTTCCAAGAGGATATGGAGCAAATAGACGATCCCTCCAATCCCTTTTACGAGGACAAAGAAGAGAAGGCAAAAGAGGATAAGAAAGTGGAGAAACCAAGGAGTCAACAAAGCCCATTTGTAGGACTGATCAGTCAGTGTTTCGAGCCTTATCTGTCAATCTACATCGAGAGCCAAGACCGAAACCTCTCCGAGCTGGTGGATCGGGCCGCCCAGGAACAAAAGCAGCGGGGTACGTCTGGTCTGGCCGCCGAGGGCAGCGCTGTCCTGCACAGCTGCGGTGACCTCTTCATGTTCTACAAGAAGTGTCTCATCCAGTGTGCCCAGCTGTCGTCGTCCTCCGAGCCGCTGCTGGCGTTGGCCAGTGTCTTTAAGAAGCATCTGCGAGAGTACGCGACAAAAGTGCTCATAGACAATCTACCCAAGGGCGGGGGCGTCGGCGGGTCGCTGGCGGCATCAGCTGCTTCCATGACAAGCATCACTAAGGAGTTAAAGGACTTTTCGACGTCCGGGTTAATCCAGAACTTTCAAAGTCTCCTGAAAGAAGCGGACACCGTTCGATTAACAAATGATGAAAAGGTCAGTGATTGTGTCCGAGTAGCGATGAGACATGAATATGATGCTAAAGTATGCCCATACAGGGTGCGTGTGCTAGTGCAAAGAAATCCCATTGAATTTTAGGTTCTCGTGTGCACCATCCTTGTCACTGCCGAATACTGCCTGGAGACGACGGGTCAGTTGGAGGGGAAGCTGCGCGAGAAGGCCGCGGCCGCATCGGCGAAGGAACAAATAAGGTAGGACTAAGATTTTTTATCATTACTCGGGTCAGCCTGCAAGATTTTCATCCTTTTTTATCCCTCCAGCCTTTCTTCCGAGCAAGACGTCTATCACGGAGTTATCAACAGTTGCGTGCAGCTCCTGGCACAAGAGCTGGAGTCTGCCTGTGAACCTCATCTGTCAGCGATGAACAGGTCAACAAGGCCGAAGATCCAACATCGCACCATCAAACTCATATAATTTTTTTTCTGGTAGGGTCCCTTGGGCTTCCGTCGAAATTGTGGGTGATCAGTCAGCGTACGTGACGGCGCTGGCGTCAACATTGCGCCGAGCTACGCCTCTTGTCAGGGACAACCTCGTCAACTCCAAGAAGTACTTCACCCAGTTCTGCGTCCGTTTCGCTTCAGCTTTCATCCCTAAGTTCGTGGCTGCTGTTTACCGATGCCGGCCTCTCGGCGCCGCCGTGGCCGCCGAGCAGTTGCTTTTGGACACGCATTCGGTGAAGACGTTACTATTGGAGCTGCCGGCTGCAGGAAGCAGTGGGGCGGCAGCCAAGAAGCCTCCTGCCAGCTACGCCAGAGTAGTGGTGAAGGGTATGACTCGAGTAGAGATGACGCTCAAGGTAGTGATGTCACCAGCAACACCAGTGGAGCAATTTGTGGAGCAGTACATGAAACTCGTGCCAGACGCCGAGCTGTCAGAGTTTCACAAGGTGCTGGATATGAAGGGCGTGCGCAAGGTTGATCAGCCGCCATATGTGGACTACTTTAAGACATCAGCGGCGTCCAAGCAGAAGCAGAGCGGCATTCCAGCCGCGGGCGGCAGCTCATCAGCCACGTCACTGTCTCCGGCGCATGCCGCGGCCGCTGCTGGAGCCGTTGCAGCGGCATCTTACGGAGAGGAATCTAGAATCAAGAAGCTGGAGAATCTGATCAAGAAGCGACTTTGAAGCAGGATGCATTTCATTCCTATGTTAATCTCTAATTTTTACGTATTGATTAGTAACGTCACTTTTTTGGTTACAAGTGGGAGGAGTCGCAGGTTCCTATCCGACCACTTTCAGATGAATTATTTTTTGAAGTCTTTTTTTTTAAATTTTTCCAAGTTTTTTTAAGAAAAATTAAAAATACCCTCTACAGCAACCCTCTTTAAAATCATTGAAAACTTCAAAAAATTGGGAACACTTCAAAAAATATCTACCAGGTACGTCTGAAGTAGCCTATAATTGTTGCTCATCATTTGATGTGGACCTCGTAGCAATGCATATACCGAACTTGTATAACGTTTTGCCGTCAACACATAAAATTGTATGCTATTTCAACGCACTTCAAAACGTACTGTCTGAAGCTGATCTGGGATCTCAAACACCGCTCGCTTTGTAGCAGGTATACGTACTTGAAGGAATGACGACAAATTGGGGTGAAAGTGAAAATTTAAGATTTTGACATTTTAAAATAAAAGTCGTTTTAAAAAATTAATGCAACTGCTTTTTTTCGGGGGTATCTACTTCTCACTTTGTCTTCTGCGCTTATTTTGCTGGAAAATCAGGGTGCAACTGATCTTATGTTCATATCTTCTACTTTATATCTACCTCCTCTGTTTCGTTGCACCCTCACTCTTCCTCTTCAGAAAAGCGGTATTTTCAATGCTGTCTTGGTTACTTGCTTTGAGTTACCTGAAAACACAGTTCCCTTTCTCAAAGCTGTGTCTAGAAACTTCTAGCCAACTAAATTTGCTTTCAGACGACACCAGTGCTGGAGCATGAAATGCTTCAATGGTGGAGCTATTTGTTCATTTCTAGTATAGGTAAATCCAGACGTACCTGGCAGCACCGGCTGGATTCAAATATAAGACACCGGATGAAAAGTCATACTTCAATATAAGACACACATGCTAACGACATCAGGCGTTGCTCGGAGGAACGTGATATCGTGCAGTAACAACAACGATATTCTGTGTTCTGGCAGTTGAGACTAAAGGCATGCCCAGCTGTGAAGTCCAGTGGTTTAGCCATGAGCAGAGGAAAATCGAACAAACGGTGAGTTTCATATGTAGGCCTGTGAATTGTAGATTGCATTAGAGATGCACCTGTACATCAAGTAGTCCGACACAGATAAATTTTCGAGCCTTGAGCCCTGTGTACAATTCCAGATTGAGTAATAACGGGCATCGGCTGCGTAATATAGCGTTTTGGGCATCCTTTTTTTGCATAACGTGTAGTTCCTGCGTTTGCCCCCATTTTGGCCATGGACAAGAACTTCTAACATTGCGGGACTTAGCCCAAGCAAAAGCTTTGGTAACATTTTTAGGGTACGACTAAGCAAATGACATCTATAGTTGAAGCTGAGTTGAGCCTCTTAAAGTGAGTGCATGCTATACATAGGTACTTGTATGGGCAGTTCTTGCCGCACACACTTTCCGCCGGGTAAAATCGGCTACGTGGCAGGTTCTAGTAGAGGATGAGCACCTCAGATGGCTTCCCCAGAGTGTGGGACGAGATTGGCAACACCAGTCTAATATTTGGACTGTCCGTTTTGTCAAGTCAGCTAGCTGGAGAGGCTGGACTTTTGGCTCTCGAGGGGATGAAAATTGATGAAATTGGACGACATTTTTGTGGTTGCTCCTGCCCAGGGGTCCGCCCCAGCTGCCGGCCCCTCCTGGGCATGCAAGCACACCCAAGAAACCCGTTTATGGGGAGAGACTGCAGAAGGTCGGTGAAGCACAAAAAAAGAGCAAAATCATGGACACATTGCTCCTATCTATTTTCGAGCTGTCTGGTGAACTGTCTGTAGCAGTTTGGTAGAGCGGAACGGTTGCAACCTCTGACTGCCAACACAGGTGTTTGGCTCGCTTGCGTGTCAGGGGAGGGGTGATCATGTCCCCACTTAGAATAATTTGATCAACTTTGGTCCCCTCAAGAAACTAAAATTCCAGCCTATCACATGTGCCTTCCTCTCCGTGTCCACCTTGCTCAAGCTTGAGCACTTAAGAATCAAAATGGGCAGTGAAAACATAAAACCTCAATATTGTGTCTCAGTTTTTGAATGGCACCTTTCACATCAAAATTCCACGTCAACACGTTCCAGTGCAGCGTCTGCATTGACGTTATCCCCGCGGAAGCTGGTTTCGACCAGCAATCTGTAGGGCCCCATATGGAGCGACTACGTGCCGTCATGGTACAGGTGACGTTTCCATCTCGCCAGCTATGCTCTAACACTAAGCAAGGACTAATAGAAATTGTCTGGCAGTCCTTGCATTACCCAAGTGACACGTCTGTAGGACTCTGCCCAACAACTTGAGCCCATACATATGAGCACAACATATGAGCACAACTTCAAGCAGCCCGTCTGCTACGAGAAATCGACGATCGTAGACTGCTGAAGGGCATCGAGCAGTCATCTGGAGCAAAGTATCTTCTGCAGTGTGATGGATTCGATTGTATAACAAGTGATTGATCGCAGCAGACTTAAAAATGTTTTACGTGGTGTTATCGTCGTAATCTACTCTCACATGAGGCACAAAATCGCCTTTCTTGCAGATTTTGGATTGCAGATAAGTCTCCCTCCACTGCTTTCATCTACGATCACTCATCAGCTACCCAGCAGTGTTTATTTTTCCACTGCGCCCCCCTTTTTAATGTAGTGTTTTATGTCAAACCATAAGCAGCAAAAATCCACTTTCGCGATCGATGGCACCTTGAGCACCTCGTACAGGACTTGTGCAAAAAAGTTATGTCCACGCGCACCGTGGTCCCTCCGGTGAACCGGTCGGCCTTATCGAGACAGGGATCCAAGCTGCCGAGCCGACTCGGTGTCATTCGCCAATATCCGGTTCGATCCAGTTTTCTATAGCTCTAGCTCACTTTTCTATTTATGGTCTGATTGCTGATACAAGAGACCTTCGGGTCCATTGGTACTTTCAATTTATTAAGTATACATGAGGAGTTAAGGTTGTCTATGAGTGACACTTGCACCTCACTGATCAGAAATATTAGTAAGGGTGCTCAATTGAGCACGCAACGTAGGTCTTGTTTGATGTAAGTACGCTAAAGACTTCAACGACTGATGCAACTTGCTTGATGTACTTAGTCTCTGAGTGTGATTGCATCTGCAGAAAATGAAGTTTATCCTTTTTTCGTCCCAACCAGCACTAAAGTCGGACGACTTGTTTTTCAAGCGGAGGTGGCACCACCAGTGGAAGACTATTTCTTGGCCCTCAACCCGCGCCTACGTCTCATTTGCACTCCGACTGTCGTCGAGGGAAGAATTCCTGACTCCTTGCAGTAAAGACTCCATTGTCGTCCCGCCTCCGCCACCGTCTACAAGCTCCGGTAAGAGTTATTCTGTGGTTTTGCCTGACTTCAAGAAAGTTGTGTCCTTGCACCGCGTCTTGCTCCCTTACAGTGACTCCGCCGCCCTTCTCGTACTACTAGAGAAGTGCCTCCGTCATCCATCACAAGTTCTACCTATTCCTCAATCTATTCACCACCGCCCTTAAAGATGAAGTCTACGGCGTCCATGTCTAAGCAGTCTGACTGGCAGTCTTCAGTCTCCGCTTCTTCCGCCTTCTTCGCCATCCAGGCCGGCCTCTACCGCATCGACTCCATCAGTTACTTTGACTTTACCGATTGGATTCTAACATAATGGCCTCGATGGCGTTGACGGCGCCATTTGGGATGGAGGAACCGAGGGATGATTGAACTCAGACTCCAAAGGCAAATATTTGCCCCCTCACGATCACTGGCGTCATTTTGTACCCGCTGCCGTTTTGCAGCGTGAAACTGTTTATCCTGTGCAGCAGTGACTCGTGGAACAGCCAAAGTGTCCGACGAACTTAGTTTGGTTGGTTCCACGGCAGTGAAGTGATTGCCAGTTCCAGAACGGTTCATTCCTTCGGTTGACCGACTCCCATTTGCATTAATCCCATAAAGAGCCGCGTCGAGCTTGGTCAGGCTCCCCCTTCCCCATCACGGTGAGAGAAGTGGTATGAAACTAGCTCGATCGCTCCTGCTGAGAAGATTCTGGACAGTGTGGAACTGTTCGGATGATCAACTGCAGAGGGAGCAAGTGTCTGGTGCCATTTTCAGTGGCCCTCACACAACCAAGCGACCCCGTTAACTTTTACTTCACGCGTATCACCCAGCCTCTTAGAGCCAAGATGGATCTGGCCACTAACCCCGTGCTCAAATCCTTCCTGGCCGGATCTTTCTCCGGCACCTGCTCAACTATCCTGTTCCAGCCGCTTGACCTGATCAAGACCCGCGTGCAGAACAACGCCAGCAAAAGCAGCAATCACAAGGCAATTGCTGTCTTCCGCCAAGTGCTGCGCACCGAGCGTGTCGTCGGCCTCTGGCGTGGCGTCACGCCTTCAATCACCAGAACCGTACCGGGCGTTGGGCTATACTTCGGCTCCCTCCACTGGCTGCAGTCAGTGACGGGAGAAACGAAGCCGTCGTCCCCGCTGTCCGCCGTGTGCCTTGGCGCGGCGGCGCGCACAGTGGCCGCCGCTGCCATGATTCCAGTAACCGTGGTGAAGGCGCGTTTCGAGTCTGGTCAGTACAATTACCAACGTATGTCCCACGCTTTCAGCAGCATCTACACTCGCGAGGGAGTCCGCGGACTATGTCTTGGGCTGGCGCCCACCGTCGTGCGTGACGCACCCTTCTCTGGACTCTACCTGATGTTCTACACTCAGCTGAAGCATCACCTACCGACAGAAGACACAAAAGATCGCTCGTCTCTAGCTAACTTTTCTTGTGGATTGGTGGCCGGCTTCTTGGCAAGCACGGTGACTCACCCAGCCGATGTAGTCAAAACGAAGATGCAACTGCACCCGTCCCTGTACTCGTCCGTGAGGGTCACGGTCTTCAAAGTCATGACACTGTCAGGTCCCAGAGGCTTTTTGGTGGGGTTGGCGCCCAGGATGCTGCGTAGGACGCTCATGGCAGCTCTAGCCTGGACCGTCTACGAGGAGATCATGAAGAATATGGGGCTAAAATAATTAACAGGTTCTGTACTAATCTTTTTAATATTTTTCTAACTGCAAGTAAATAGAAATCTGCAAGAGGACTCGGACTGGACTGTTCCTTGCAGTGCACAAAATGTCCCTTGAAAATTGATTTTGCAATACTTACTAACCCGTGATATGCTGATATACCTGTTACTAACATAATCGTACTGTTTCATCCGTGAATAAAGATATAGGACGTAGTAGTGTGTACAGGTTGAAAGACACGTTGCACTGCAAAGTCATTTATGCCTTGTGCCTGTACGGCAGACAGTGCATACTTCGGGATCTGAGGATCACGTCGGATGATCTACGATTTCGCCAGTCGAGAACGCTACAGACAGCTATGGACGTGGACGCACTCACTACTGCTGTACCTACTGTACGTAGTCGAGCAATAAATACGTCCTGTTGCGGAAGTACAAGTGCCTGTTGGCGTGCTCGTATCCTCGAGCTCATGCGCGCGTTTATGTACCTGCAGTCCTGCTACTGTGTCTACCAAATACGAGTGATACAATTGCACCCTGCGTTGTTCATCGGACAGAAGAGGCAGGTGTCTTGCTGCTTTGGCAGGAAGAAGGCGGAGAGGGAAATGCTTTCGGCTCGGTCGAAGAGTCAGCAGCTGAGCAGCAGCGAATGGCCTAAGCTGTTTCGCTGTTGTGTGCCTTGGTGAAGGTGGAGACATCACGCGTCGGAGAGCAGTTCTTGGACACACCCATCGCTGGACGCGTCAAATGTAAGACATCGTGAATGCACATTGGCATGTTGCTTCAGCGAGTTCAGGCCTGTTCGACGACAGTGACGAGCTCTTCAAAAGAGGCTTGAGCAGAAGCAACAACGTAGGCGTCGCACGCCCGAGGCAGGTACTAGGGGAACTTGTACTTCGACTGCGACACGTATACCGGCTGCGTGGAAGCCACCAGCAGTTTGTTTACGTCGCCGCCCAGAGTGACCATTAGGCATTAGTGTTACAACAAAACCTAACGGGCAGTTGGAAAACTTGCCTAAAGCAGCCGGAGAACAAGCATTCCCTGGTACTCGACGTACACAAGGTCGTTTTTGACAGCGAATACGCGCTCGGTTGTGGTCTTGTAGTCATGCTCTCATTAAGTTTTTTCTACCAGAACAGACCTTCATCATGAGTGTCATCACCTTGGACGACCTGGAGCAGGAGATCAGTCCTGAGGAGATCGAGGAATGCGATCAGGTCCAAGAAAAAGTGGTTGACAATGTCAATTCACCCTTCGCTCACTTGCTCAACAACCTCGTCAGCGGAGGGGGCAGACAAGGTTGGTGATTAAAACCTCTCTGGCTTTGGACACGAGATAAGGCCCATAAACTAATCTGACGTAGGTCGCAATGCTGGAGTGCGTGGCACGCCAATTGTTGAGGGTGGTCGTCTGTGCAACCAAGACTATGAGGCACTCAAAGCCGAGTGCTTGGAATCGGGCACGTTGTTCACGGACCAGGAGTTCCCTCCTGATGACGCGTCCCTCTACTTCTCGCAAGATCCGCCCTTCGCCTTCGAATGGAAGCGTGCAAGCGAACTTTCTGAAGACCCAAAGCTCTTTGAAGCTGGCACTTCCAGATTTGACATCAACCAGGTATTGCTGGTGTTGCAGTTGCTGCCTCTACCAATTGACGTAACAGTGCCAAATTCTAGGGCGAGCTGGGGGACTGCTGGCTGCTGGCTGCCTTGGCCAACTTGACTCTGAACAAGAAGCTTCTCTATCGTGTGGTACCATTAGACCAAAGCTTCTCTGAGGATTATGCTGGCATTTTCCACTTCAGGTAAAGACTTTGTCAGTCATCAGTCTTATCCGACAAGAAGCTGTTCAACCTCCTTTGGCCGTACATGCCTGGTGCACCAAATAGCCAGAGTTCAACTTCATACCAAACCTTTACCGTACTGCATACAGTGCTGCTCTTATTACCTGGTACATGCACAGGTTCTGGCAATATGGAGTCTGGGTGGATGTGGTGGTGGATGACTACTTGCCCACTCGCTTTGGGAAGCTCATGTTCATGTCATCCAAGTCTCCCGACGAGTTTTGGACTGCTCTGGTGGAAAAGGCGTATGCAAAACTGCATGGCACCTATGAAGCACTCAAAGGAGGAACCACCTGCGAGGCAATGGTCGACTTTACAGGTATAGATATTTCTGACGTTGATGAATGAATTACTCTTATGTTCAAAGTAGTACTTATGCGTATACTACACAATCTTTCCCGCCAGGTGGTTGTAGCGAAATGTTTCAGCTGAAAGAGTCTGACTGTCCTAAAGACGTCATGACCATCATGCTGAAGGCATATGACCGCTGCTCCATGAAGGGCTGCTCCATGGAGCCGGACCCAAACGTTACCGAAGCCAGAACGGATGTAGGACTCATCAGAGGTCACGCCTACTCCATCACTAAGGTCGTGAGAGCTAAAATCGTCACTCCCAGAGCATCAGGTATTACTCAGTCATCGTACAATACTAGGGCAATGCTAGGGGACACAGACTGCTTCGCAGCCTGTTGTCATGTTGCATCACATATATGTTGTAGGGGTGGATCGAGTCTAGACTCGTACTTGACCCATCATACTCTACTTGTACTCAAAAGACTTGCGAGTCAACTACCTTAAGTCTGACTATTTAGAGTCTAGTGGCAGAGGCAATATTTAGAATTCTATTTAGTCTGAAATCCAACCTAAAGTGAAATGTTGCTTTGTTGAAGAGATTCCAGAGTTTGCACTTCTCATGCAGCTTCATATACTCAGTAGGCTCAAAATTCGTCTGAACTAGGCTCAATAGGACTTTTGGGGATGGACTCAAACCACTCAAAAACTCAATCCTCATACTCAGGTCGTACTCGAAACTTGCCTCGTACTCAGACCTCCATACTTGTACTCGAAGTGGACTCGATCCACCCCTAGTACATTCGTTGTGCTCATGGTTGATTGCCGACATATTGCAAAATCTCAAATACTGACTAGTTCTGATTCCTCTTTCTCCCTCTCCTGCTTCTAGCGCCATCTTTGGTGCACTTCTGTCATGAAGCCAATTCTCATAAAAAATTACATTTGTGAGTCTGACACGCACTCAATTGCAATTTTAACTCCCCCATGCCACTCCTCAGATTGGGGTTGCTTTCCTCCCAAACGGGGTCAGGATCCGTCACCCCATCTAAGCGTAGTTAGGGCACAACGGAAAACGTGACCAGGCCCATTAGGGGAAGGATTCGTACATGCACACTATATCCTTTAAAATACAAAACATAATATATAAACACGACAATATGTACGATATGCAACTAGTAGAACGTACTCTTTTTAGGACAAATTCCACTGATTCGTATTCGCAATCCGTGGGGCAACGAAGCTGAGTGGCGTGGCGCCTGGTCTGATGGGTCCCCGGAGTGGCAATACATCCCCGACGAGGAGAAGGAAGCTCTTGGCATCAACTTTGACGCCGATGGGGAGTTCTGGATGAGTTACAAGGACTTCATGAACTACTTCGACCAGTTGGAAATCTGCAACCTCACACCTGACGCGCTCGATGACGACTTCAGCCAGAGACCGAAGTGGGAAGTCGCCAATTTTGAAGGTTACTATTTTGTATTATGCGTACATGCACATAAAAAACAGATCACCTGAGAACATTTCGATATAGCAAGGCAAATTCGCCACAGTGAGATTCGTGACTGTGGAACTCTATTGCACTCTTTCATAAATTATGCTTTACTTAGGTGCTTCTACTATTACTAGCACCCAGGCCCTGTAAAAATGAGAACGTCATTGCAGGATCTTGGATTGCTGGTCAAAGCGCCGGCGGGTGCCGCAACTACTTGGACACGTTCGCCATGAACCCGCAGTACAGGGTAACTATTACCGATCCGGACGAGGACGACGACGACAACCTCTGCACCGCCATCGTGTCCCTGATGCAAAAGGGCAGGAGGGCGCTGCGGGATGAAGGTCTCGATACCCTCACCATAGGTGAGAATTGTCCCGATAGCTGCTGCTCGGACTGTCCACAAAACTGAGATGGACGCAGCTCGTCAGCTTTGCTTGCTTTGAAGCGCAGATCATCTACGTGTACTTGTGCACGCTGCACCACAGCTTTGAGTGATTGCAGGCTTCGCCCTCTATTACCTGCGTGATCCGGATGCGACTCCCCGTCCGTTGGACACTGACTTTTTCCGCTACAACCGCAGCGCCGGCAGGTCCAAGGCATTCATCAATTTGCGAGAGGTGTCGGTGCGTTTCCGCTTGCCCCCCGGCACCTACGTGATCGTGCCCAGCACCTTCAAGCCAGACGAAGACGGAGACTTCGTGCTCAGGATTTTCACGGAGAAAGGTAGCGTCGCTGAAGAGGGCTCCTAAATGTCTCACCAACGCTGTATTACAATAAAGTGCCTCATTGGTGTGCATTGATGTCTTGCACATTCTCTGTCACTCACAACAGCAATGTCTATGTTATCGCTTTACAAATTGTAATTATACTTCTAAGTGGCTCTATTTTTGGTGCACTAATATACAGTACGTACTAAGGGCGATTGCTGTGTTCTATGTCTGAGTGTTGTGTTCACCTACATGTCGATCATCTATAGCTTTTAACTTTGCTGTAACAAAAACCTCATACACTTACCGCCTCCATCTTTCTTCTTAACTATCTCACCCTATTACATCACGGGATATAATGCATCCATGTATAGGTTGAGTGTCTTGTACGAAACTTATCTTACAAATGAACGCATTTCCAGGCTCGCTGGTGGATGGTTGAGGAGCAAGAAGGATGATCGAGACATAAGTTAACAGGGTGGTTCACGTCAATCCGGAATTTTCGCTTAAGAACCTACATTTCCTTTTCCAATCACCCCTGGGCTGTTGAGGCCTGCTCTTGGGCCGATTGCTTACGTCATGCCGGGTGCGTCAAATTATCGTGTGCACTCTCTCTGAACCTCGGTGGTCCTTCTGGACCAAATTGGTACTTGGAGGAGTTCTGAAAGGTCCTTTCGGCACTTCTAAGCATTCTGCAACATTCGAGACGGCTGCACTAGGGCGGAGAGTGCTGCGGATTATTGTCAGGGACAGGGTGATGGATATCACAGCGTGTTTGCACCCTGCACCTCCCTACAGCAATGTTCGTGAAGTCCTCTGTCAATGCCTTGTGGAAAGCCTTGAACACGGACTACATTGTGGACAACTGCGCTGCCTTGTGGAGAAGGGTAGAGGCCTTAAGGCTGTTAGAGGAGTTTTGAAGAAATATATTTGCATGGAGTACTTGTTACACGTATCCGTAAAGACATGTCAAATGTTTGGCCATCCACTCAAAGGAGAACATGTTGGATTTCCGTACACACGATAATATAACGAACCCGGTACACGGTAGATTGACGGTGCCTCAAGGCCTTCACCATGACCGTTCTGCTAAGATTATATTGACTATCACTGATTATGTCACCTGCTCCATCTCCTTTCTTTGTCTTGATTTGATTCTCACACTCTGTCAACTGTCACTGATGCCTAATTTTTTTCTCGACTTGGTCCTGATAACAATCTGGATGAAGTCGAATGACATCCGGATTTATCTGAACCATCCTGCAGTTGTCACATAGTTGTCTGTGCATTGTTAAAGGAGCCAGTGCCGTAGCTATCACATCCCTACTGCAATTACTACTATTATTGCTATGCTACCTCTCAATAAACGTTACACACGTCCTCGCGGGATTACTATTAACTGTGTATTTATGCGGCTTTGGGCTGAAGCACAGTTACTGCTGAGTATGAATTGCTACCACTGAAACAAAAAGTTTTCTCACTCCACTATTGTTCAATCCTCTCTCCAGGCAGTCCAAACACAGGTACATCTAAGTAGTGCATACAACGTAAGATTATCTCTCTGGGGTTAGTTTGATAATTGTAGGAGAATGGGAATGGAGACTTCAGCCATCACGACAGCTTGTCGTTACCTGCAGCGGCCGCCGCAGCCGCGGCAGCAAAATGCCCCACGACCATACCGTTTATCCCGCCTCCGCCGGCGGGTCCCACAACGCTTCCGCCAACGTTGCTGCCGTCGTTGACTGCCGCGGCGGCGGCTGCAGCCGCTGCCGAAGACCCGAGGAAGGCGTGGAGATGCGGCGGGTAGGGATCGTGATGGTGATGGTGATGATGATGCGACGTCAGCATCGCCGTCTGGTTGGAGAAGGGTGATTGCGCGAAGGTGGAGACAGTGTTCTTGATGGTGTTGCAATTGTCGTTGGTGCTGTTAATGGCCCTGGCCCTGCTAGCCAAGACATCGATCGGGGAAGGAGCGGAGAGGTTCGGAGGTGGTGCCAACAGGTCGGGCGGAGTGGGAAACACTGGAGACCACTTGTCTCTGTCGTCGTCGTACTTGCGCACCTTGCCTGAAAAGATTACTTAGTCGTTGTGTACGAGCTCGTGCTAACACAATGGGCTGCCCAAAGATGAGCTCCGCGTCTCAACACTGCCCAAATGCAGAGTTTTGCATTCATTTGCTGACTCCCTACAAGTTTTTGCTGCTCCGCGCTCTATCAGTCGTATTAAAGCAATAGCGTTAACATGGAAAGCTCTCTTGATTTCTCTCCATTTCTAGGCCGCGCGACGGCTCCCAACTCACCGTTTAGGTCTACGGAGCTCGGGCTTCCGTCGCCACCGCCGCCTCTACCGCTTCCGCCGCTGGTGCCGCCGCTCTTAAGAAAACTCTGCTCGCATTTTTGCTCGCTGCCGCCGCCAGACTCGGTCTTGATGGGACTCGGCCTCGAGCTGTTGTTGTTCCCCCCTGTTTCATTGCCGCTGCCGCTGCTGTTGTTGTTATTGTTGCTCTCGTCCTTTGGCGTCTTCTGTTGCGTCAATCGCTCAGTCTTGCGAAATTTAGCACGTCGGTTTTGGAACCAAACCTGTATGCATGAGTTGGTTATTTCTTTTTTGTCAGCAGAATCCTCTTGGAACCAGCATTTACAACCTGCACTCTCGCCTCCGTGAGGTCGATCTTTAGGGCAATCTCCTCCCTGGTGTAAATATCAGGATAATGCGTCTCCTGGAAAGCGCGCTCCAACTCCTTCAGTTGCGCCGAGGTGAAAGTCGTCCTTATGCGCCGCTGCTTGCGCTTCTCCGTCAAGACGCCGTCGTGACTAGAGTAGACCTTGTACGAGAGGCCGGCTGCAATAGAGATGCATGAGTTACTAGTGAAGTTGCTGATGAGGGCTGCTGAGACTGTGCAGACTTAGCACATACAGATCTGACGAGCTCGAGTGAACTCTCATGCGAGCAAGCGTGATACAAGACTCCTACTAGAAGGACCATATGGCTGTACAGAGAGACTTGCTGCAAGTACAATGTGGGCGCTTACGATTAAGGTTCATCGCTGATGTGAACATGGCCGCCCGGTGTGAATCTTGCTCACTGCGGAGGCCCCCGGTGATCACACCTGCGGCACCGTTGCCCGTGGCGCAAGGCGCCGCGCCGTAGGATCGCATTGCGGCAGCCGCGGCTGCCGCACTCGGCATATAGCGAGGACTATATTGGCCGGCACTGGTTCCACTCCCGGTTGAAGTGATGACTCCGCCACTGCTGCCACCCATACCCTGGCCGGAGCAGACCACAGAGGCGGCGAGGTCGCTGTAGAACGAGTTGTGATGGTGGTGATGAGGCGGGGGTGGCGGCGGGTGATTTGGATGAGGCGGCTGCCCGCCGCCTCCGCCGCCGCCGCCGCCACCCATGGGATCAAAGCCACTGTGATTGAGGTAGGGATAGTCCATGCTTGTTTCTTCCTCTCTTGTCAGGCCCTTTGCACTTTTTTTCCTTTCTTCAGCCCGGGTTGGGAGGGGGGAAACCCAATTACCCGGCCAATAAATCCCGGTTGAAGAACCCCCCGACGCACGAACTCGCACGAACTCGCACGAACTTGCACGAACACGCACGTACTCGCTGAGAAAACGAGAGAGTTGTGTGTAATTGAATCAGGCTTATATCAAATTATGACTGGAGCAATATTATCCGTCTTGGGCCAAACTGGTTGAGGAGGAGGGGGTGGGCGGATGGTGGGATGTGGCTGGGCCGCCTGGTTGTGTAGGCCCGCGTACTTGACGCTGACGCTGCGGGGAAGCAGGCAGAAGCTGCACACTCGGCGAACGGACGAAATCAAATGATGGGAGTAATTCAATAACCCGTAATCTACTTTGTAGCGCCAGTCACAACCAGCGCTCCAGCACCAGTCACAACCAGCGCACCAGCAAGTGCCTCCACAACCCCGTGCATGCGAGCGCTCTCGCGCTCGCTCGCTCGTTCTCCGTCGCTCTCGCCAATTCGCCTGTCTCCTCCTTTCTCCCGACTCCTCTCGTCGCCAAATTTCCCCCACATTCACTTCTCTCTCGAGTTGGTGACGATCACGTGGCCGCCGGAGGAGACGTCCCATTGGTCGAGGGTGGAGCCTACACGAAAGTGGGCGGGGAGACGGACAAAAAAAGATCCGTCCGCACCACCACGTTCACGGCGGGCTTGACTGACAGCTCTTCCGCGTTTGGCGCAAAGCGATTGACAGCCCAGCGCTGAGAATTTGGGACTGAAATGGTGTGAATTCCTGAAGAAAGTTAAAGTCCGATTGACAGATCAGAAATCAAGGCAGTGCGGGATTTCCAGTGTCGAAGATATCAATGATGTACAATTCATTCTGTGATTGAGTACGAATGCAATCAACTCTTCGCTTAATACGTCACCTTTGGAGGGAGTTGGGATGAAAGAGTCATTGACTATCTGAAGTGATTGTTTATCGCAAGTCACTCCACAACAGCAGCTGACAAGAAAGGACCTGGCCAAAGAGGATTGTGAAGAACTGAAGCTTCCATTCCACCTTCCGATTACCAGACTGGAAAGTCCAAATGCATCCTTGAGTGCAACTTGGAAACCACTCAATATAACGTTGTGCTGAGGTTCACTTAGTTGCCGACAAGGCCAAACTTGGCATTTTAGGTGAAGGGGTTGATGTCTGAATGAAAGAAAGGACCTGCTTGGACCGGAGATTCACGAAGCTGACGTATTAAGCGAAGTGACCTATTAATCGATGGTGTGTTAAGCAAACTTGATGTACTATTGAAGGTGTGATTGTTAAGTGCTACTCACGTAATACAAACAGTAGAACGAAAAACAATTGTAACATCTATTTGTTTTCCGTGGCTTTGCACCTACTTGTAGGGTTGATCTGGTAGTACAAAAGAAGCAGCAAGGAATGCTACGATGCTCTTCGAGGTCAACAAAAAGGTTGTGTGGGTGAGGAGAGCATGAAGTCATACCCGTTGACTAGAGGTGTCTTCCCAATAGCACGGATGAGACAGAAAAGTTGTCACTTTGACAGCTGAAAGCTCTTTGAGACTTTTTATGTCAACACTGGAGGGGAAGAAGTACCTAGTCATGATCATGACGAAAGCAATGCTTTTTTTTTTGGGGGGGGGGGGGGGAAGGAGAAATAGCAAGCATGTTGCACAAGCTGCATCAGTTCATACGGGTCATTTTTCTTAGCATGAGAAGTGATATAACTCACACTTCACGTAGCTCATTGCAGGGAACACTTATGAGTAGTACGAGAAAATGCCTAACATGTCTACAGTGCATAGGTGAGAGCAGGGGGGCGTATACATATTGGCAGGAGCCGTCATGGGAGGCCAACTTTCCACTTTCACCTATGCCCTGTAGATGTACTATCCAGTGCTGCTTGCTTGTCTGGCGATATCACATGGAATGGTGCTGTTGAAGGAGGCCAACAACGACGACAGGCTCCTACTTCAGCAAGATGACGGACCTGTGAGCAACAGCACAGAGTTTTTGTCGGGACAGAGTGACGAAGGTGAAGATATGACTGTTCTCAGTGATGTTGGCAAAGTGGACAACATTTACGCTTCCAATCAAACTGCTTCGAGTGATAACCATGAAGAAACAAACAGCTCCTCTCTGGATAGGACCGAGAACGAAGAATCTATGATTGGACGTGACACAGAGAAGCTGGAAGAAGCATCTCCTGTCCTGCAGATACAACAGTCAAATGTTGTGATTACAGCTGAGCAAGAATCATCACTGAACCAACCCCAACCACGCGCTTATGATGCAGTGGCAACTGCAACTGCAGCCGCCCACACACCAGACGCTGATGCTCTTCATACTCATACTTCAAATATTACCAGTGCTTCCTCAACCATCCCTGCTGAGACGGTTGGTGCGTCTGCTACAGGTGGCACGATCAGGACAGAAGAGTTGCCAATAGCAACCAAACGTACAATTCACTTTCAAGCAAGTGTTTCAACAACTCCGGCCAAAACGGCAACGACAACAACAGCAGCATTAGCAGCAACAGCACTAACTCCTGCTAGCGCAAAAGTTGCTGCGACATCTGCAGTGACTGTCAACTCAAGAGTCACATTCGATGCATCAGAGATTACAACCGTGTTGTATAAAGAGGACGTTGAAATGAATGCTACAATGGCAGTGGCACCAACCCTACACTATGATGAAAGCTCTGTGGATCCAGTGACAAATGGAACCAATCTGAAGCCTAACGAGGAAGAAGAAAGCAATGATTTCACAGAGTCTCGCGTTCAACAAGACGGTGAAGCGGAAGCAAAAGTCTTGCTGAAACCTCCAACTTGCACAAGTGCTAAATGTCTCCGACTGTCTGCGTTCCTCAACTCCTCTATGGATCGCACCCAGCAGCCGTGCGAAAGTTTCCGCAAATTTGCATGCGGTCACTGGGGGGAAAGTTTCTCCATTCCTGCCTGGTCTTCATCCTGGGGCAATCTGGAGAGGGTAAGTGAGAAACTACCTACGCAAACAAAAGTGAGGGCTGCGCTTGATGCCTACTCTGTGATAGGAGCAGCATCTTCTCTATGAGGAGGTTTCGCACCTCCTCACCAAGGAAAGGTCTGATTGGCAGCTGTTCGAGGTGGCCCGAACTGCTTACAACAAGTGCATGGACACTGGGACCATCGAGCACCAAGGCTATAAGACGTGGAAGGAGGAAGTGGAGGACAAGATGAGTGGCTTTCCTTTGGGGGAAAACTTTTGGAGAAAATACACCTTCAACCCCAATGAGATGGCAAGTTTTTCAGTACTGTCTCTCTCTACATAGACGTTGCTTTGAAGACTCCATTCACTTCAGATCTCCGAAATCCATCGCCTGTTTGGCACTAGTCCTCTCTTGCACGCAGAGATCCTTGACGACGAGAGAATCGTGACTTTGCGACTTGGTCGCATCACGCACCTGCAGAGCGACTCCGAGAGCGCGACCAAGCAGGAGTTCTACAAGCTCGTCTTCATGAGCGCCTGCTTGCTGCTCAACGATGAGGACAGCTACTACAAGACTCACAAGGTTCCAGAGGTGGATGGAGCAATTTCGCACGGGAGCGCGGAGAAGAACTTGGCCGCCGAGGAGGAAACGGAAGAGGAGGAGGGGCTTCTGCACTCCGTCATCCCTCCCGCAAAGTACGTGTCGAGAAACGAGAAAGGTACGAAGTTCTGTTGCGTCTCTTGTACTTCTGATTGCTTCAGTCTGGGACAGTTGGTCATCACTCCCATCTTCACCAATAATCTTTGGGGTTGCCCAATTCTCTGGAGGCTGAATTGTACCCTGGCACTAAGTTGAGGTTCCCTCAGATAGAAACCAAACCGGCGGCGCTAGAGCAGCGGGAAGAACTCGACGGGATCTCTTGTCCTACATCCCAACCTTTGACCAGGACTTTGCTAACCAGACAAATTGTCGGATTAAAGATGAGGAGGTGAGATTCTTGAACAGCGTCGTCATTTGCGCTTCAAACACCTTGTCTTGTTCTACAGAGCGAAAGACTCTTCCATCTCTTGGAATCCGTAGCAGAAGTCACGAGCCATAAGAGCAACTCGAGCAAGCAGATGCGTGAGATAAGCCTGTCACAGCTCAAAGTCGTGTTGAGGCCTTCAAGTCCAATACTCACGGATTCGCAGCTGATCGACCTGGAGGTACGTACGAGCTCGGTTGACGACCCCAAAAAGTCAGGAAGGGTAAGCGCGCGTTAAACAAATTTTCAGGACGTCTTGGTCCGCATCTTCCGCGATCGCCTTCCCGGCTTCTCTCCGGCCGACTACACTTTCCGCATCGAGCAGGGACTGATCGACGTCATGTCCATCTTGCACACCAAGGACGCAAAGTCAGTGGCGAATCTCTTGGCCAGTCAGGTCCTCCTGTCCCTCCTGGATCACATGCCGCAAAGGTACCAGACGCTGCAGCGGGAGTTCAAGCGCAAGTCACTCGGAGTCACGGAAACCGTGGAAAGGTACCCAGGAAAATGACTGTACAGTCACTTCCGCAGAGTTTAGCAGGGTTTGCTTTATTAAGCGTGCACTACATTTTCTTGCTTCACAGTAGTGTACGTAAAAGTGCCTATGACGCCTCTGTCCATAGTACTAGCAGCAGTGGAGGTCAAAAGTTTGCATAAATTTAAGAAAGCACCGGTTTTGTTCTCTGCTATACAAAATAATGCTCATTCATGCTTTAGGAGGTATGTGAGTACATACTTACATACATTTTTCTCTACACGACTTCGAGAAAGTTGATCTAGTATCCAAATTTTCCATACCCTATAAATCTTCAGCACTACAGCAATTGGAAGATTTCCCCATTAAGAAAGAATTTCTCGCCTAAAAACTAAGCCTCAAAAGCTGAGATCCCTAACTTGCTTCACGAATGTAACTGTACATATACGAATGAACATGCATTGCATCTGTGGCTTTGTCAGTACGTGGTCACTGCAAATTACTTCTGCTTTCTGCAGGAAGCTGTTCTGTGCTCGGTTTGTCTCCGACTCGATGCCCTTGGCGATCGCTCACGTGCTGTACAACAAGGAGGCCGACAGGCGAGATGTCTGGAGTCTGGGACGCATCACTGAGGCCATTTCCCGCCAGCTCGGACACCCCGACGGCGACACCCTTTCCTACCCGAGGTGGCTGCTGTCTCGCGACTCCCTAGACGCATTTTACTCCAGCTTGAACACTTCGTCCATCATCAGTCCGGATTCATCTCATCTGCACAATCTGCTCACGTTCGCCAGGTGGAAGGGAATGAAGATGAAGAGTGAGGAAGACCTCGAGAGTGAGGCCAAGAACGTCTTGAGGGTGGCCGGACTGGAGAATCTCGGCAGCGACATCTTGCCAAAGTTGCTTCTCCAGTTTCCCTTCCTCGACCACTCCTCACCTCGCTTTGTCGGACTCGGAGGCATCGGGATGCTGGTGGCCCGCAGGGAACTGAAGCAAAGAGGAATGATGTAAGAGACACGAGCTAAAGGACGCGTTTACACTGGCGCGTGAACAAATCTGTCCCACTGCTGTGTAAACGCTCCTTAAGCTTTTTTTCCCGTAACGTAATTCAGACTGTATCCATTTCCCTTAATAGCCCTGCAACGTCAAAAGAGGCCATTTCCCTCGTCCTCAATGCCATGGAAGGAAACGAGGCTAACGAGGACGTCATCCTGTCGGGCTTCGAGGCGTTCTCGTCCAGACAAATGCTGCTGCTTTGGGCCTCCCGTGTGTGGGGATGTGGCCAGAGCCACCGGGACGACCTGCCAGCGGAATTCTTTCACCAGATCGCCTCAGCTGTAAACGACAACTTTCATTGTGATGTCAATAAAAGAAGTTAGGGCAGCAGAGCCAATTTTACTCCTGCGCATCGAGCGATGGGACTCTTCAAGAGCACCGTGCTTGCGCAGGCAGAGCTGCTCTCTTTGTCGCACTTGCGCCTTTCTCGCCAGGATGCTGTGCACGGTGTCTCTTTTTTGCGACTCAAACGACCGAGCATGTTCACATCTACGTCCGTGTGAACCGCGCACACTGTGCGTACACGTCAGTCAAGCCACAGAGGAGATTCTCTCAGACAGAATCAGCCTCCTTTGGGATTAATACCAACAACTTTTCTACATGTAGTACAGCAATTCACTCCCGTCAATGGCCACTTTGTCCATTCATCCCCCTCCTTTTTTTCCCCATGTTGTACGTACTTAAACTCAGATCATCATGATTGTGTATGAGCGATGGTCTGACACGCGCTATTTGTGTGATGTAACATCAGTACTACGGGGGAATGACAAAGGAACATATGTCAGCCTTTCACATGAGGAAGAAGATGTAGAACGTGTGGTAATCCGGAAAGTGTGCACACATTGACAGCAGCTGGGCACGCCCTAATCCACGCATAAATACATTATTTGATGAGAACAAAAAGAAGAATACGTGTGGAAAAGAAAAGCGTGACGGATCTGACGCGACTTGCGTAAAAAAAGAGATATGCGTACTCCACTTTGATGACTCTATAAGATTCTTGCGCAAGGTGTGTGTTGTCATACGCAGTATTTGTGCTTGTGCTTAGGTGTATGCGCTGTTATACAAACCTTGAGGGTACGAGAAAGAGCCTGAGGGGCTTCGTATCATCCCACCATGTGTGTGTGTATGCGTACAGATGAGGGATCGCGTAAAATGACATCTGTTATCATGTAGCAGGCGACAATGGATCGACGTTTTTTCTCCCTTTTTTATACAAATGGCCGTATCACCTTACTGCTGTAGCACACATATGTCTCAATGAACGCAGTTCTCACGTGCTTTCAGTGCAAAGAAGATACAGGCAAAAGAACGCATCCCTGGTCCAAGAAGTTGTTGCTAGGTACCTCTTGACCTGTGGAACAAGTCTATTCTCCTAAGATAATGTTTGCTTTCCCTCCTCTCCCCCACCACCCCCCAAATAGAAAACATCAGGACACTCGAGCGATTGTGACACACATGTGTAGTATCAATGATAAACAACCTCTGGGTGTCTGTATAGTTTGGCCATATGCTGCGGCCATCAACTGTGAGGAGAGGAGGGGGGGGGGAGAACCAGGAAAGAGACCTCACCATGGAAAGTAGCTTACTTACTACGTATGTGGCGCTCATCACCGGACAGCTTCCACCAGACAGATGCGGTCAAGGAGACTGACCACGTTGACGGAGTCCAGGTTGCTGGTGCCTGGCACGTTCAGCCCACCCCTGCTCGCTGTTTTTCTTCCTGCTCCCGGTGCATGGCACGTTGGAGGTGTGGAACGCCCCGCCCGAGACCCAACGGCACTCGGTTCCACACCTCCAGCATTGCGTCGTGGCCGACAGTTGTCTGGTGGAGAGTGAACTGTACTGGAAGTGGTACATGTGTACGTACACGACTTTTGCGTACGTCTCTCTCTCTCTCCCTCTCGACACAGATGTTGTCTAAAACAGATCTGACGTTAAGTGATATTTTGTTCACCCAATTCACGGCCCCGATGGTTAATGACGGGGTGATGCTCATGTTTTCGTAACTGGCGGGATCCTTCACGGCCCATTTCCGCCAGTGGCTGAGGCGCTTACTCATTCCTCTGGCAGATGTGCGCACTTCAAGAGAGAAAGCAGCAGGCGATAAATATTAAATTGGAGGAGGAGAACAAGAAGAAAGGGTTTCCTGGGAGAGAAGATTGGACAGCGGCCAAGTTCGACGCCTGCTTTTTGTGCAGTAAAACAAAGGGATTCTCTTTTTTCCCCCTGCCAATGAGCAGAGACGACGAACGCATACAAATTTGACATGTGGTCTGACTGCGGGTAGCTCTGCAAGGCCAGCAAGATCCCGTGTTTGGGGCGCTTTTCACGCTTAAATGGGCTGTCGTGTCGGGATTATGACGTTAAGGGATTAACACCAGAATTTTCTTCGGAGGCCAAGAGCGGGGGAAGGAGGAGATTCGGAAAGATTTATCACATTATCACTCACAAGAAAAGCTTGAGAGATTGAAACACCCCCCATTCATCCACTTGCTTGCCTTCCATCCCGTTGTCTATGCGGTAAATATGCACTGCCAACCCCTCCGCCGCCGCCGCCATCGTCTTCTCC
>JAAUXU010180375.1_pt1 | contig 35693 bp, 34 predicted proteins | sample 7278151 | NCBI WGS metagenome assembly JAAUXU01 (sample SAMN14350113, study PRJNA611818) | marine sediment metagenome | isolation source: surface marine sediment (1.8m) | place: French Polynesia: Moorea | collected 2018-08 | reverse complement strand
GGAGCTTCTTCCTAGCAGTATTACCTCTCCACCGTGTGTGTGTGTGTGTGTGTGTGTGGGTGTGTGTGTGTGTGTGTGTGGGTGTGGGGGGGGGTGTGGGTGTGTGTGTGTGTGTGTGTGTGGGTGTGAGAGAGAGGGAGAGAGAGTGCGTGTGTGTGTGCCAAACAAATGAACACTGGAGTTCAAACCCCAGGGGAGAAAGTAGGAGGGGGGTTTCTACCCTGGAATTTTCTCTTCGGTCGTAAGAAAAAGGGTCGTGACGGAGTTTAATTACTTGTCTTTCTCCTTTTTTATCTACATACACGTAAAAAGAGAGATTTTCGCCAGACTTCTGAAGCAGTAACTGACCAAACATGACTGAGGATGCTTTGACGCATGTTCCTTGTTGTTATTCAATTGCGTTCAAGAAGTCAACTCCATGCGTATATTACTAGCAAACATTATTATTACGCACATTGGGTAAGTGGTGATAAAGGATTGTTTCTAGATAGCACTAGATTGTGATACCGGGATTTGCTTCCTAGTCAAGTTGCTGTTATGCTTGAACATCACACCACTTTTTCCAACGAATCAGTATCGATTGTGCGGGGCATCCCTCCGATCAGAATACCAGGTGTCGATAGCGTCGTAGTGACACTTTCGCAATATTTTCAGTAGCATAACGGTTATTTTTAGTGACTTTTGGTGATGGTCAGTGATTCTCGGTGACTCGACTTTTTGAACACCCTGTACACGTGTGGAAGAGAGGCGGAGTGCAGGAGCCACCAACTCTTCACACCACGCACTGCAAATTTATCTGGTGGCGTGGGAACCCCCTTTTTTGCAAACACTCTTTTGGTGACCGCGAAAGCCGTGACATCGCGACAGGAGTAAGTACGTGTTAACGCAAAGGCTCTTCTTTACTTGGAGGGAGTGAAAATAAAAAAAATGTTATGAAATGTTAAACCGAGGCTGCCCCGAGTGATCGCACGAGAGAAGAACACGGACGTGCACATCCATACTTCGGACTCACTTTCCCTCTCTCTGTCCGGTTGCTAAATAACATCGCGCGCAATTTTTGCCGGCAAATTGAGAGCTCGTATTAATTTCACGCACTACATATTCAACCACTGCATCCCCGGTATCTTACGCGAGCGCCTCTGCTGTGCAGACATGACAACTTTTTTCCTTGCAGTGAAACGAAACTGGAGTGTGGACCTACATGTGTACACATGTTCTGCTGAACGCCGATTTAGCCAAGTTCCTCAGTGAGCGGCAGAACATACACGAAGTTGGTCAAAGTGTCCTAAATCGGCGTTCACTTTCACTGTAGGTTCATATGACAACCTAAAAATATAAAGCGTGTCTGTCTGTACCTCTGTCGCGGGGTTGCGCTCCTGCCGCTGGGTCGGTCGTCCCCAAACTTGGTCAGCGGAAACTGCTGCGTGAAATGGGGAGGGTTAAAGAGTCATTTTGAGGCCGTCCTGAGGCCGAAATCGAGGTCCAAAGCTGTATTTGCCACATAAGTAGAAGTCTGGTGTTGCCAGACTCTGAAATGCTGGGAAGAAGTAAGGAGAGAGGAATTCTTGCAATGTCACTTATGCAACTTGGCAACACTGGGGAGGACCCAGAGAGATGAGCAGAGGTGCTTCTGGATCATCCAAGTCCAAAAGTAAAAAAAAACCTCTGTGAAAACTTGGACAAAAAGAAGGGAAGCCATAATAATGAAGTGTACGAGGAACTGGCGCTTATGTCCTACCCGCTCCGCTGGGTGGAAAGATTGGCAAAAATAAAAAGGCGACATAGAAATAAACATATGTATGAATTAGGTAAGACCAAATTTTTTCATCTTTCACACACGAGATGCACTCAGCAACACTTCAAAATTTTTGTTCCTTGGTCTAGCCTCATGTGTAACACAGCTCAAAAGAAGATAGGGACCACCTGGGATTTTGCTTTGTGTTTCCGAGACATTTAGTTCAATCCAAAGCTCAACTGAGCTACTTTGATTTCATGAGCAAAACCTGCCCAAGTTGGACACAAGCTGAACCTCAAGTTTGCCTGGTCACGGCTGCAAAGAAATGATATATGAATTCTTGATCTCGTAGTTGGAATGTTGAGCTCAATCGGACATAATTTTACTACACTACATTAGCAGAATCACACATTCAGTGCAGTCCCCATAGTAGTCCAGTACAATACAGTTCTGAATGTGTGATTCTCAAAATTTAAATGTTTTTCCATTGACGCTGAAAATTTAGGTTGTAACAGAAGACAAGTGAAGCTGGGCTCGCACCAAATTTGAGTTTAGGCTTCCAAAATTAAGGGCCATTTGGCCATTAAGGGCTGTGTGTATGTCGATTTCCATACGTGACACCTGCGCATAAAGCGTTTCATAGTGCTGCCGGGTACAAAAATATCGATTTACTTGTGAACCTAAGACAATTTCACTATCCTCAGGGATACCTCACGGATAATATTCACCTCGTCGCAAGAATGCACCTAGGAAAATGTCCTGTCACATAATGCAAGCTTGTTTTTTGTGCTTCACGAGGAAATTCTTTGACATGAACGTGCCCCTGTAATTTTGTCTCCGTTTTTTTTTGCATCCAGTTTCATGTAGGTCGTTTCGTCACTTAGTTCTTTCTATTGTGACACTGAGGGGTGCAGACACCATTGGAATCTGTTGAGCCTCAAGTAGGGATACCGGCAGTCGGAGGCCGCAGGGCCTGACTGGAGCTGAGTGAGGCCTGGGTGTGGACCCACGGAGGTCAGCGTGGATTCAGGTTCAGAGTGTGCTCACACTTAATTCAATGTGGGGAGAACAAGGCCAATGTCTCTGATGTTTCTCAGCATTTTTGCTCTCTTCACCTGCATTTTCAAGTAATAGTAATACTCATAGGTGGCCTTACGATTTGTAATGCCGGAGCAAAGCCTTCTTTGGCTACTGTAAGTGTGCTTGAAAAGAGATTCGCTGCTTCCCACCGCCAAAAATGGTTGGAGAATTTCCTCGGCCCAAACTGCGCTGCAATAAAGTGACAGCGTAGCAAAAGATTGCTTAACTAAGTGTACTTTTGGGGCAGACAATACTGTGGAGCAGAAATACTGTCTGTAGCCAGAGATGTACATTTAAATACACTGCAAGAGTAACATAAGTAGAGCTGACAGTTTTGGACGTTTCTTTAAAACCTTTTTTGTAAGTGAGTGTCTGGCATTTCCATTCTAAGCATCATACCTGTATCTGCTGGTCCAGCGCGAACCAAAATTGACGACAGCGAAATCGTGGGTCAAAATGGGCAGAACTTCTCATCGCTCCGTAGAAGAGAAGGTGGATTGAGGCGGGGGGCGATGAAATAGATGGTCTGACCACCTGATACTTCTGAAGCAAGTGGCAAAGCTACTGCACTACAGTGAGGACTCAGAGAACACGTTCGTATGAGCGATTTCATCATGACGCAGCCATTGAGAAAAAAGAACCTCTTACACAAGCAAGATCTCAGTTACAGGGTGTCCGAGTTAAATCTGGACGAAGGTCATGGACGGCCTCATGAACCTAGGGTCGGTTAAACCTCGACTTGACGAAGGATTAGTCCTGCAAAGTAGTTAGTGAGTATTAATGCTCTCCAACATTTGGGTCGTTAGTTAAAAGAACACTCTAAAGTCCGTCCTGATTTCTCTAGGCCTACACCCCGTGAGTTACGCACAACACGTAAGAAAAACACACAGATGAATTCTTTTGTTATGCCAAGCGGCCAAATTTCATCAGAAACAACATACCGAAAGTGAACGGGTGATCCGTCCACATGTGCTGATACAGTGTGAGTCATAAAACTGATGTATACACGTAAGTACATCGAGGTGCGATAGGGAAAACAGGAAGGACACGGTGAGGAAGCTTTTTTCATTCACACACATGTGACATCTATCACAAATTCTTTGGGATGGAAGTATGTAGTAAAAAATGAAATCTTTCGTCGCACATGTTCAACGTCTTCTCCAGCATCAGGAGTGCGAACATCGTCGACCAATTTTGCGGCCTGGGCAAAAAAATAAGAAGGAAAAAGGAGCAATTGAAAAGTTATGTCGTAAGAGCGCACAACTACACATCAGGAATGTGCACACGTGCCTACATACGTACAGCGAAATCTCGATTTGACGATATTTTCAGTCGGCTTAAATCGAGACGTTATTGTATTTCTTTTAGAGCGACCGCAGTGCTCAGTCTGGATTCACCAGAGAATTCGTAAAGGTCAATCACGATCGCTGATAATGATTCCCTCCTCACCTCCTACTCAGACAGAGGACCCGGACAAAGTTCAGTGCTTTAACTTCGGTGTTTAAACACACTTGGTGCAAAACTTGGTCTTTGGGCAACTCCGGCTTTCAACACCCCTTGGTGTGAGAGATGTACATGAACCTCGTCCGAATCTATCTTGGACACTCTGTTTTGTAGTTCCGTCATGGACACTTTTGTTTTCCTTCTCAAGCTTTTTTCCCCTTGGTGAAAGAAGTCGAGCGGTATTTTTTCCATCTGACTGCTTCGGCATCCCGCTACACATTGATTGAGCCGCGTCCATTATCACCGACTCCACCGAGAATAGGGCCAGCTTGGACATCTGGCAGATTGGTGAGCAAGAGAGGAGAAGGCCAAGAACAGGGGGCAGGGAGGAGGTAGGGCCAAATATGCATTCATAACAGCACTGCAAGCAAGCTTTTTTTCTCCTTTTTTTATTCAGTGACATGCCAGAGCCATTCCAGCAAAGTGAAACATGGAAAAAATGTAGCGGAGAAGCAAAGTTACAATGGGTCTTAATGACTTTGCATGTGCATGGAGATTTGTTGAAACGCGTCCGTCACCTTTATTATCTATTTGCGCAACGCATCTTCTAAAAATTACTTTCACTGTCGATTTTATCGCCATCACGAGAAGATTAAAGACCTTTTGTCCAATCTGACGTGGGGGGTGATGAAAGTTTTCCGTTCTTGGGGAGAGAGAGAGTCTTTGGCAGGGCGATGCCAAAGCCACGGGCGAGGTCCAAGAAATATATGATGATCTTATGCCACACGAGACCCAGTGCCAGTAAACACTCCACAGGGTGGCCAAAAAGTTCTGCTTGGCCTCATTTCACAATACCTCGTAACGAAACATTCTGCATTGTCGTTACTCACTCCATTCATGCAGCAGAAGAGGTTTTTTTTACAGGTGACCTATTTTTTACCCTTAAAGGCCTTGTAGAAATGTCAGTGTCAGGCAGTCCCTTACGGCCCATAAGTAGTGATGCATAAATAAATACGACTGTGCGGGGCGGCTATTAGAAAATTAAAAGATAAAAAATATCTTGCCGAGACAAGTCTCTGGCCAATTGTGTCAGCTGTCAAGTACAAGAAAAATACACAGGTGAAGAGGACGCCAAAACAATGCGCACTACAGCCATGCAGAACATTTTTTCCGCAAAGGATCTTGCCGAAGTTGACACCGGTGGATGGTTGTCTTACATGACTCTGAAGTGGTTGACCCTTTAATTCACATTATAAACTGACTGCAGCAATCATTTCCTTAGCAACGTCATCAAGACCATGGGTGACGAGACAAGGGTGTACCGAGATCATGGACCTTTTTAAGGCACACGAGACTGAGGCCAAGATACATTTCAGCAACCGCATTAGAAATATGACTTACATCACATTGTTCTTGTTACCTCTAAGCATACTTAAAAATTGATCTGAACTGTTTCCTTACTTGTAGGTCGTACGTATCGTGTATAACTGTGAATAACAGAAAGAACGTACACGAGAACTTCTTGGCCAACCTGTAGAAGCGTGGAAAATTCGCCCTCTTCACATTTGTACTCTGTGCTTACAGTCGCACGTGGCGTCATTCGGAGTAGTCGGTACAAAAGCTCTAGGAGCTAATTTTTCTCTGACTCTTAAAAATGTTCTGCACCTTTAGCTTGCCTTCAGTGGGCCGCGTATTTAACAGATGCACCTGGGGATGATGAAATTATCATCATTTTGGAGTACAGCACCGGAGATTCTCACATAATATACCCCATAATTAATCACGCCGGACACATTAAGTGGAAAATCGTGCCTAATTTTATATTATTAGGTGCCCCAACTTTCTCCGGTGCATTCAAGGACGAGGAGTAGTCATGAAGCGGAATAGAAGGCTGATAAGTTGCATCTAAACTTGCAGATTTGCTATGCTGCCCATTAGTATCCGTATAATTTTTGCCAAAAGATCGCATTTCCCACGTGGCATGGGATCAGATAGGTGCTTGGACGTCTCACTCGGCCTCTGAGCGAACGACATCCTACTTACGGTATGGTGGACACCCAGAGGAAACCTTTTTGCTGATCCGTGAATGCCAGTATCAGTGTCAAATTAGCTTTCGCGTCTGCCACCTGGCGTCCGTACCCTCCTTCTTCTCCTTGCTGCTGCACTGAGGAATTGCAAAAAAGACCCCCTTGCAATTATTACCAGACGAATAGTTTCAGCTAAGTCCACTAAATCCAATTTTTTAGCTCAGTGACTGATGCAGATGTCTCCCAGAGAGTTACCGCAAGTCCTGTATTTGGTTGTACCATCATTGGCATTGACCTTGGTACTCCCGACGTCTCCCGGTGACATCAGGTGGAGTTTTTTCTTTTCAGTTATGTTTACAGGGTGTGGACAACAATTTTACCCCTGTGTTTGATTTGATCTGAGCCTCTCCTTTGGTGCTCATCGGCGTTGGGAGGTGAGTTTGCCTTGAGCAAAGGAACATTTCGATTTTTGCGCTGCGCCTTGAAGCGGGAAACCTTTTTCTCCGCACCCTGTACCACGATCGGTCGTTGTTGGAGCAGCAGATGACAGAAGATATTAATTGGCTGATTCTTGTGCTTCTTTTCTTCTTCATCCGTCTTCTCGGTTCTTGTGATAGCTTCAGGGACATTTTTGCAATTGCCACACCTTGCGTCAGCTCAAGTCAGCCGAGAGCGCTCGCGTGCAAATCGCGCCGTGCTGAATCGGTAATGAATGGGTTATTGAGCTGAGTCGAAGTCAGTCCTGTTCAGACAACTGCCTGGTCTTGGACTCAACGTTTCGCGGGCTGGAAATGACGTCTCCGTGTAACGACATTTGGCAGAAGGAAAAAGTGACGCAACAGCGACCTTTTTGCTCTTCTCCAATCTTGTAACGATGATTGTGACTGACTGGGGAAGGACCTGCACTTGCGGTGAATGATGTCTCAGTTAAGTCGCAGTTAACTCAGCCAACTTGAGGTTTACCCCTTAATTACATGACGTGAAACGTTCAGAATTTTAAAACAAAGGACTGCAAATGGCCGAACTAAGGTTAACGTACACATTTCAGATCAATATGTGAGTCAACATATTTATAGACGTCGGCAACATCATTGCCTAGCTCACCTCACGCTATCTTGATTGCTGACTCAGGGAGCCTTTTTGGGAGCGTTTTCCAATTGCCAATTTTCAACTATGTCCATATTTTCAAATAGACAAAAAGTTAATTCAAGAAATGTTTTCATAAAGGTGAAGATACATAACGTTGCATCGTTATGGCGAGGACCTGTAAATGCTAAGCAATGACATACACATTGCTAGGAGACATGTCCATTAAGCATTTTATAATGTATGTGTGTGCGTGGGTGGGTGTATGAGTGTGCACGTGTGCGTGCTTAGCATGAAGGATAAAACACTTCTTCTGGGCAAAATTGACTGTGTGCCTGGCAAAACAGCTGAAAGACGTCACGTTTCGCGACCACACACGTACTTGGACGAATTCTTGATCCTCTCCGTGATGGCCACGAGCTTCCAAGAGCACCCAGGTCAACAGCATCAACATCGTGACGGGCCCTCCATCTCCATCCATCTATCTATACTTGGATCCAACGAGGTTGAGTGAAGTTGTTCCTGTGCCAGGCTGCAGTCGCTGGAGCCAAGCTGGAGCGAGCCTAAACTGAGGCTCGGCTTTTGTCTCGCCACTTTTCAACAAAGTTCGCCCAACCTCTGCCTGCCAAACAGCCGGCTTCTGCACAAGCTTGGTCTTGTTTCCTCCTTGCAACTTAGTATGGGCAGGGTGGCCTAAGCAAATTCGCAACGTTTTCCCACCGTCGAACGATACTTGCGAATCGCCACAGCACAGCCTGTGGTTAAGTCCTCTCATTGGGCTGGAGCCATCGAACCGATGCGAGACATTTTTAAACAGAGGTAAGACAGTTTTGCTCTTGCAGCTGTTCAGAAACCAAATACAGTGGTGGCTCCACCAAGTTGGCAGTGCTGCTGTGGACGGGCTGCTGGTAGGCGGGGACTTGGTAGCAACAGAAAGCACCGGTGAATTGACGCCCAAAACGCCGTTGACGACGCACCTGTTCGCTTTTCCCACGAAAAACATCGTTGAGGAGAGGACTCAAATCGTCATCTCGCTATAGGTAGCGGATGGGGTCTGCAGCCGCCTGCGATCGCTTCTGCGGTGTGAAACCATTAAAACATAAGTTATAGGATATTATTTGCACTACTTTTTGAAATGATTCTTTTTATCAGCTATTAGCAAACTCGTCACGACTTAGCAGTTGTGAGTAGCGAGCATAGTTACTTCTTTCAAGACGCTTTTTTCTAAGGCCACTTGTTAAATATGGCCGAGAGTTTAGCTGCCACATAGAGCATACGTTGCTTTGGAAGTTTATCCATTGTTCAGGAGAAAACAAATTGTCGGAATCACGGCAAATTTTCAGGAAGATTATATAAGATTGTTTGTTTCGTTGTGAGGGGATCGCGCGGACCAGCAGCATCACTTGTTCATGGGGCGGGAGTAACCTGGTTGGGTCTTTTCCCTTCCCCCAAGATGACATACACCTGTGAAACCAACAAACAGTTAATTTGCCCGCCATTCCACGGCCTCGTCAACGCGATCCAAGTGAATGACTCTGACGAGGTCCTGGAGGTCCGGTGGGTGCCCGGTGAAGAGAGCAGAAGGATTCCATTCTCTCCCTGGCAAGTGCAGTTATACAAGATGTTCCCTCAAAAAACCACTTTCGGGAAAAAATTGTTTTTTTACGCGTAAAAGATGTATCAAGAAAATCCCCGCTTTGCTGTGAAGCTTTGGACAAGCAGCAGTTATGCACTTGAACAGGAATGAGGCTGAAGGTGTAGAAGAAGACTACTACTGTTTCCGTCCTGTGTTCCTCAAAAAAATATGCAAACGTATACTTGGCCCGACTATAACAAAGAACAAACGTATACTTGACCTAACTATAACGAAGAAGTGGACTGAAACAATAGCTATGATGCAGAACACATCACGATTGGGCAAAGGGATAAATGTAGAAGACAGTCAAAGTCATAGGAATCATTGATTTTACGATGTGGATGGGTGTGGTTTGTGCTACAATGATGAAGTGCAATATGACGTGAAAAGAACGTTTTCTTCTCATGTATCATACATTTACCGAAGGAGAAGCACGTTTTATCACTATCTTGATTGCACTGAACAAGACGCCTAAAATTGCAGTGCCGGCAACTGAATTTCCTCAGAAAGTGGTCTATTATTTCAATCTAGTCAACCTATCCATGCAGCCAATGTTCCATCTGCTGTTCTGGGCAAATAACTTGCAACCATTGCATACTCCATTTTTAGTTGCAAATCAACACACTTAGATGTGGTGCTACGTTCACGCACACACCGTCCTCGATAAATCGTGCAGCCGTTTTTATACTTTCTCTGGTACAACGAAGTGAAATTGCTACTAAACGAATCAGCCAAGTAACATTGTCAGCTGAGGTCACACATACGTGGCATCTTTGCTACATGGCAACCCTTCCATTGCAAGAACGACTGCTTCAAGAGGAGGGCGCTGAAGTTTGTGTATATCCCACCCCCGGTGCTTCAGAGCACAGCCTCAGACACTGATTAAGTGAAAAACAAATGCCAGTGAAAGCAACATGTCAGTAACGCAACTACAGCTATGTTCATACTGCACAGGGTGGACATTCGCAGCAAATTTTGCAAGTGGCGTGCAATGAAGGCGACACAATCTCCACAGTCCACCCGATAGTGACAAGGGTGGGGACTGACAAAGGTCTCAAAAGTACATTGTGCATGGACAGGGTGGCTCCAGACACTACATCCCGAGCTCAAGTAGTGCGTTTGGGGCCAACCCTGTGCACGACGAGTAGTATTGCAACTTGCGTTGCATACATTTTTTTCTTCTTCTTCACTCGTGCACGTTCATTCATTGCACACTTGCACGTTCTTGATGAATGGGAGGGCGACCGGAGGCTGACTGGTAAGAGTAGCACTAAAGCACATATTCCCTGAGGTGTCACGAAGGTCAACACCAGCGGCAACGGGTATTACGTGCACGGAAACCCTCAATGCTTCCGGCAAGCATGACGCTACCAAAAATACCTGCTTCTATCTAAGCTAATGCACTCAACCTACTGATGTATAGTGTGGCTCCAAATACACTTTGTACTGTCAAGGGTCGCTGAGTACCAAGTGTGTTTTGAGCAACAAATGCCTCATACGCGTAAGGGTCGCTGAATGTAGTGTATGTATGTAAGTATGCATTAAGTTTATTCGAAACGGTACTTTATTGGAAAATGACAATTTTGGGGTCTTCGGATAAAAATTTCACGATGTTTCTAAGACCATTTTTACCTTGAGGGTCATTTATGATGGACACTTTTAAACCAAAGCTTCATGGCACCATGTTTGTCATAAGTATAGCGGACACTTCTTTTTTCCAGCCATTGCTTTTGACTGGATTGAGCTCGGGAAGTGAGTCACCCCTTAGCGGAAAGCTAAGAAGCTCCTCCAAAACTGATCTGATATACACTTTTGCCCTAGGGCAACCTATTTGTTCACAAAACAGTCAAACTTTTGTGCAGTAAACTCTACTACAGAGCATAACTCTGATCACATATTGTGGAAAAAAGAGTAGTCTTAGAGCAAAAGTGCGAGGAGCTTCTTAGCTTCCCAAACAGTGGTGAGCCTCTTCTGTAGCTTCATCCAGTTAAAAGTTATGGCCGAAATAAGGAGTGTGCACTTCGTACAATATGTTATAGAACTTTGAGTTGAAAGTGCAGGTAGAAAAACATGGGTTTTTTTGGAAAAAAAACGAGACTTGTACAGCTGAAACTGTGTCTAACGCCAAAAAAATGTCTGTTTGTCTACATGTATGTATGTATGCATTTTCAGTGTATACAAGCTACACAGAATGCCCATGGGCAGCGCCCACCACACATGTACGCGGTATAGGTACGTGTACTTGAGCTAGATTGATTTTATTCAGACTCTCTTTTCAGACGAGTGACGAGCAATCAAATTTGCACAATGGAGAAGCGGATTTCGTCCTCCTCCTGTTCTGAAATCTTTGCAACGGCTCCTCTGTTTACGTGATACCACCCACTTCTGTGTACGTGCAGTGCAAGCGGTGTAGTGGCCGGCCGAGGACATGCGAGTCGTGCATGAAGAAGTAGCGGCTGCAGTTGCTCTGCTTGACCAAGTGCAGTTGGCGAAGACTCGTCTCACTCGCTCGTCCAAAGATCATCGAGTTAGTTTCGACTCACTCCTCTTTCTTTTTGGCTCTCACTGCAATGGTCACGCGCGCGGTTGGCGCGCAGTCGTGGGAACCGCGCGGGGTCGCTTCCGGTCGTCAGGTGTTTTTGAGCACCGGCTCACTTTTTGAATGGTTCGCGATTTCTTCTTCTCCTCCTTCTTGGGTCCAACCGTTGGGACTTAATTGCTTGGTTTGTGTCCATTTTGTGAGCGACCAGTTGGGTCCCAGCTCTCTCTATCTGCGGCTCCTGCACTTAATGACGCGGGGTTTCTCGCTACAGCCGATGGTTTCGTGCTAAGCTGATGCACAAATGTTTGACATGGCTGCTGCGACTACTGCAGACAGACAAATGGACAGACGAACAAATAGGCGGACGAGGGATTCACCTAAAAGTTCGGTCTCCGGACTTCCACAGGGCTGGCCACTGGGATGCTACCAAAGTGTGTCCAGGTTCAATTGATCCAAAATTTGGGCATTGGTACATTGCGTATGGCGTAGGCGTGGAAGTCTGTGTCTGACGGCAGCTCCTCGCACTCGGTGTGAGCAAAGCCCTAGGTCAGGATGCAGTCCACTTGGTATCGCTTGATACACAAATACAGTCTGTACACTGAATGGCGTATTGTGTCGGAAGAGCTTTGTATGCTGTGGGATTGTTCTTCTTTAAATGCTTGGAAAAATGCTGTATTGAAGAAGTCCACTGTAACAGACTCACGGCAGTGTGAGCGAAATGATATGTTAAGCTGGTACTTGTGCATTTCAACATTGTTTTCATCTAGTTGAAATTGTCTGCTGTGACTGCGTGTACTGCTAGGTACAACCTTTGTTTTGGGGCGTACGCACAAACCGTCATACCTCCACACCAGAGAGTTTTTCTTGACAGACAAGTGTCAATTCTTTTGTTCTCCGCCATTTCTTGTTCGTTACGTAGTACATACTGTACGTACGTCTCACCTTCATTCAACTGTCTCGGCTCGTCCTGGACAGTCCTGGTGTTACATGTTGATATCCTGTTGAAGCATTTTAGGCCGCTCTTATGGAAGATCTTTCTTCCCAGACTGAGAATCTCCAACTTAGATCCCGTTTGTTTGACAACTTGGTCACAAAGTGTATCAGGCCCGAAACGGAGGAGCTGCAAAGACACGTCAATGCCCAACGTATGGGTGGAGATCATCCACAGTGATTGTCTCAAGGCCCTCTGTGCCAGGTGAAGAATCGTTTTGACTGTTGGTATTGTCTGTTTCAACTCTCAATTTGTGGTCCTCATGAAAAAGTGCTATAATAACACATGTTGGAGATGGAGTCTCCTCGTCCTTGCACCCTTTTGCCCCAAACCTTCTCTCTTAGTAAGTAGATTTTCGTCAGATGGCGAGCGTTACCAAGATGACTGTTAGCTATGAGCTAAGAAAAGCGTGGGAAAGTAATCAGGTGCAAGAATTGTTATCTGGGCTGTAATGGTAGTAAGTAGGAATGGTGGCGGAGGTTTCCTTACGCCAAGCGCCAGATTCAGCCAGCCATGGCTACACACGCAATCTTTCTACGTATGATCATTTTCATGTTCTGCAAAGTTTGGCAGTTAGGACACGGACTCGTATCAGGAGTCTCGTAGAGTGGCGAGATTCTACCTTCTGCACTTTGTTGGCTACAACACCCTTCACCTCTGATTTTCCAAGTCGTGTGCTGACACAACAAAATCTCTCCTCCCCGAGTAAATCCCCTCCATCAAAATATCACTCTCTCCGTCCACTTTCTGTCTGCCATCTGGATCGACTCTGCTCCTTCGTCGTCGCCGCCGCCGTCGTCGTCGTTGTCTCCGCCGTCGCCGCTGTCGTCGCCGCTGTCGTCGCCGCTGTCGTCGCCGCTGTCGTCGCCGCCGTCGCCGCCAGTGCTTTCTGGAGATCACTTGTTGTCTTCTGTCTCTCTCCCTCCTTGACCCGAGACTGCCTCGTAGCAGCAAAGCGAAAAAGAGGGGGTAATTTGTGCGCTCGCCCGACTCGACAACAAGGAAGTGGATGGGGAAAGTAACCCTTTCGACAAAAGCGAGACCCTTTTTTGCGCTCAGAAAGGCCTCAACCCCCACCCCAGTCTCGAGCTCTTGCTCCAAGTAAGGGATCCTAAGTAAAGGATTGCAGCTATCATGCCTTACCCCAATGCAACCCCCTCCCCGTTGTGCGACTCTTGATTTTTACTGTCGATATTGGGCATCAATTGGCTCGAGCTAACCCGAGATTATTGGGCTGGGGGTCAAACTAGCGCTCATTTCTACTCCCCCCTCCCCCCTCCCCACCTCCACCTCCACCGTTGGTCCGCGGCAGCAATCGAAGGTAGCGATCGGTTGGATGGATAAAGGGATGGATGGAGGTGATAATTATCAGAACAAGTGAACAACCTGGCAGAAAGAGCCAGCCAAAGAAATTAGAGGGGTTCGTGTGCCCGGCCACTCGTCGGGGCAGAGAGAAAACCAATGTTCGTACTTGTACAGAAAGGTCTGCGGACTTTTTAGCGTACCCACCTAGGATGGGCATTCACGCAAGCTTGGAACTCGCCAGCTGCTGCTGGAGGGTAATGATACCGTGGAGTGCGCTGTGACTGAGTTCATGCACGTTGCGGACAAAAGTTTCATCCACATGCTTGACTTGATGCAGAACCGTCAGGGCTGCCTCTTCCGCTGAATTCAACTCTACATTGGACAGCGCTCTCATTTTGTTAGATGCGCTACTTCGTGCCATGCCTTCCTGCAGCATTCTGAGGGGGTGAAAACTTTGTCCGCACCCTGTAGCTACGAACACGTGCGTCAATTTTTGGCGGGGGCATTTTGTATGAGCCACCGTGATTAAAGGAGAACGCGTCAACTCATTAACTTTTGAGTGGTCGACTCCTTCTTCGCATGGTCGACAGTAACAACAGATAAGAGGAGATCTCCTCTCTTCGCAGGAGCAGAGACACCTGAGACAATTTTCTCTGGCACCAGTGGCACACGACTCCTGTCCTCTTCAGACCGGAGAAGAAAGATAGCACTCGCCAAGAACGAGATAGCACAATCGCAGTGGAGTCATTTAAAAGTACTGCACTGCGCAGTCGTCCGTGTGTGGGTAGCTGCAGAGGAACAGGCGCCACACGTACTTGTGTACGCGTTGCGCACCGCGACCAGGACTTGGAGTAGTCGAGCAAAGTCAGAGCAGTCACATTGGTTGTGCAGCACCACGGCGTCAGCGGCCGCATGCGTGGTCAGCGTGATTGAGACCGTCGTGCAGGTGGAAGGTCCGCGGAGACGCTACTAATTGCGCCAAGAAGAAACTAACAGAACGGAGATAATTTAAGCGCCGCGCGCTTTTGAGCCTTTCATCGGCGTTCGACTGGTGTCTCCCAGAAAGACCGACGAAAACGAACGGGCGCTCCAACTTATTCTTCTTTGATTTCGACCGCTCTTCTTCCACCCCTCCTCAGGGGAAGACGAAGCCCCCCGCGGCCCCCGATGCTTCTTTCATTCTCCTTGATTCATTTTATGATCACTTCCCAGACAGTGACCATCCTTGGCCATACGTCAGTGCACGAATCTTTGGCCGGTCTGTCTGACCACTTCTCTCTCATTCATTTCGCCTTCACTTCACCGTCGACACGAGTGTTTGCTGTCTCGGTGATTGGAGAATCATCCTCTAGCTATGCTTAATGAGTTTACTTGAGTGCTGGTCCAGGATGAATGGATGGAAAAGGACGACAATGGTGGAAACACCAAAAGTGACTCGTCTGCTCTGCCAGGGCAGACGAGTTGAATGCTGTTGGAATGCACGTAGTCATGCGCACGTGATCCTACTGACTCTGCTGTCCAAAGAAGAGTGCTTGGCCATGCGCAGTACAGAGGGGACTGTAATGGACCAGCCATGGTAACACCTAGGCAATTGGGTGATTTAGAGTATGAGAGCTCTGACATCAGTTGACCTACATGCGTCACCTTCCTGAAGGAGAAAAGATATGGTTCATTCACATCCAAGCAAGCATCCCAGAGAAGGACGACGAGTCCTTTTGCATCATATATCTCATGAAGAAGCTGAACGAGGCGTGGAAGAGCAAGATGACGGCCGAGTACACGAGGAATTTCTGCGAACACGTCCTGGAGGGTTTGCGGCTGGCCGTAGCGACCCACCGGAGGCTCACGTCGTCGTTGTAATCAGTGAATGTGGTATGCTCTATTTGTCATGCCCCCTGTGCTACGCATACCGCATGTATCCCCAGAACTACCACACTCAACTATGTTGATTCGCTGTCTCTGTGAACACCTCATCACGTAGTAGGCCTACTTTTGTTTCTGCTTCCAACATCCTTATAATGCAGTCAAAACACTCCTCACAGGTTTGTGTGTGTGCGCGGGGGGGAGAGGATGAATTGAGGAAACGTAAATAAAAAACTAAAAGAAACTACCCTCTTCAATGAAAAGTGACCTCTTTTTTTCTTTCCTCTTTCTTCTCGGGGCCTTGTATTAGGTCTCCGTGTGCCTCTGCAGCTTCTGTCTGGTAATAGCAGCCTCCTCCGTCATGGAAGGAGACGACAGCGTAAAAAGAGATTCCATATATTTATTTCGTCGAAGAAATAATTGTTCCTCTCCACTCCATCCCACCTCGTGGGTCGACACGCGAGCTCACACCGTGCAGATTCATGAGGCAGACAAGCATAGTGGCTGGCACACACTCACACACTGGTGTGTGCGTGAACACGCAAACTCCCCATTCATTCACGTTCGGCGGCCGCTCGTTGCCGCCACAAAAAAGAAATGCTCCATACGTATGCCCTTCATCTCCAAGGGGGCAATTTTGCCGCCTGTTTTTCCTCCCCCGGGGCATTCGATCCTACAGCCTAGGGCGCATCAACACTTTTTAAAAACAATCGGCCGGGGAAGAACCAGCACTTGTTCTCCTCCTGCGCTCACTCCACGGTGGGTTCGAGTCACGTTGGACAACTTCGTCTCCCCCTCCTCTCTAGTGAACAAAAGAAGCGTGCGTACATTTGTTTATACGTACGTAAGTGTAGGTGGATCTTTAGAGCAATAAAGGCTGCATAACTACTGCACATCTCCCATGCCTCCTCCTCCTTCTCACTACCCTGCGAACAACTTCTGGTCGCCGCCACAGTGGCCGCAGCCACCGCCAACCTCCTCAGACAAGTGTGTTCAAACTGCCCATTCTTCTGCCATCGCCGTGCCCAAACGAGGGGAGCACGGTCAGAAACGCGCGCTGGAGAATCGCGAGTGGCCGCTCAAGTCGCGAGATCGAGCTGAAGGATTGTTAATCGCGAAAATCGGCCTTTGTCGACGTGATATTGATTGGTCTTCCACCTCATTCCAACTCACCACCGTTGGCCAACAGTTGTGACTCCCCAGAGCAGAAAAGTGTTTGGCTTTGAAACAAGCCCACTTGATGCAGGCGCGACAGTGTCCATTTTGCGCGATCGCGATAACGGATCTTTCGCGATTAAATCGCGCGATTGCACCGTGTTCATCTTCGCGTCTTTGACCCTCACCCTCTTCCCCCCCTTCAAACGAGAGAGGGAGAGAAGCCCTTCTGAACGCAAACGCTTCTTCTCTCTCCTCCTCCTCCTCCTCCTTGTCCCTCCCGTCCGTCCGCGCTCTCTCGCACGCTCACTTCTCTATACATTGGAGGGGGGGACTAAGATTCATTCATTCTGCCGTTGCCGCTCCTCGAGGGAGGCTGACTTCTACGAGTAGGACGACGACACCACGGAGTAAGACAGTTCGTTCGAGTCCTCTTTCGCTCGCTCGAGAAGCCTTTGCCTGGACTAGAAATGGGTGCGGACGAGGACAGACACTTTCTACAGATCGCCCAAAAGACGGAGTCGTCGGAAAGTCACCCTAAGAGTAGACGAAGAAAGGGTGCCGATAACAACCTAAGGTCTAGTCTGCTCTTGCTCATCTCTCTGTCGTGTCTGTCCCACCTGGCTGGCGCAGTGCACTTCGACGAGGCCACCAACCAGATCCACCCCATGATGGCGTCGGCAGACAACCGCCACCACACCCACAAACACGGTCACCACCACCGCAGACACCACAACAAGCTCAAGATCTTCTTCCAAATTGGGGTGAGTGCAGCAACGATGGACGTGACATGTACTACATGCAGTGAGTGGCACAATTTGAGAAAAATAGCAGTCGGTGTAATCTTTGAATTGAGTAAACAGTGTTAGACAAAAGAAATCTTCCGTCATTTCGTTGTATCTGTGCAAAGCTGTGCCGAAAAAAGTAACGACAGAGCAATGAGCAAAAAAAATGGCTGTGACAAAATTATCCGGTTAATGTACATACGCATATGTATGCTCGTTTACGTTCTGTCCTGTGCTCTGTGCTCCATTTATATGCTTTACACTAGCAGTGGAAAAGAGTTGTATCCAGGCTGAGGGTCCAGTTCAGCCCAGTACCCACCCGTCCACGGACCTATTGTCCGTAGAAGAAAGAGCAAGCAATGTCAATTCAATGGTTCTGAACAGTCTTCAGTTGTGACTCTAGCAACATCTGATATCTTCACACGTCAGCACTTCTCTGCAAATTCAACCTCTTTCTCGTTGCTTTGTAATGCAAGCATGCAATATCCATGCAGAGCATGGTACAGTTCAGTGTATCATACCTCTGCATGTCGACCGAATGATTTCATCACAGCCCAATGTTGCTCATTGTCTTCCTTTCTTTTCAATGCTGACGTGCTTCACGCACAATTTTGAACAAGTATTTTCCAATGAAAAAGGCGGAATTTCTTCCTTTTTACAGAGCACGCACTGACTTTTATGAAAAAGTAGCATTTTCTTCGTCCAAATAATTCTTCCACTCACTGCATAGAAGCAACTTTGTAGACAACGGTGAGCGCGCCGTCGTAGTAAAAAAAAAGTTACGTGCAAGTGAAGATGTCAGGAGGTGAGGAGATCAAATAGCTTGCCTGAAATGCGATATTGCTGTGCAGACCTCATGAAGAACGATGAAAAAAGGGTAAGCTGAACGTCGGCGCAGTGCAAACGAAATTCATGAATAAAAAAGAGCAAGCCTGCAGTGTTGTGCTTAGGCCGACTCTTTCAGAGCAGATCAGTTTGCAGCAATTGTCTATGCTTTGGTGTGGGTGATTAATTTTTACGACAGCAGCAGCCACAACAGCAGCCACAGTAGTCATCCCCTTTCATGCTAAGCGCAGACGACCAAGATTAATCATTACTGTGCGTCATTGGATCCCTCCCTTCACAGTCAGTCAGTCAGTCTTCTGTTCGCATAATTACACAGAGTCTGACGTAGTGGAAGCTCTTCTTCCTCCCACCATAAGAATAATCTTTTCGTTCCAACGCCCGCATCATTTGTTTGTTGGTGTCTTTTTGTCTACTACTTCTCCTCCTTCTTTGCCACCGCTTTTCTCCGGAATGACCCGAGGGCTCGACTAACGACATCGTGACTCAGTTTGTGCTCGTGCGCTCGTGGTGCTGCTTTGTCTGCCTCTCAAAATGGGTCCATCTTTGGGCAGACAGATGGGTAATTGTTATTGCCATTGGTCGGTTCGTTCTTCTTCCAGCTTCACTTTTTCCAGGGACAGCCTGACCGTACAACTGACTACCATTGTAGGTTCGAGCAGAAGAGCTGTTTTCACAAAAACATTGCCTTGTGCCGACCTCTCTCAAGGTGTGCCGGCGGCGGCGGCGGCGGCGGCGGCGGCGGGGCGGCAGCGGCAGCGGCAACGGCAGCGGCGTCTTCTCGCCTGCTAATTATGACGTATTTAGCACTCGTCCATGAAGTCGCGCCCACCATTGGGGGATGCTAATTTGTGTCGACTTCTGAATAGGTCTTAGACTCTTTTCGTCCCCGCTGTCGTGAGAATTTCCAGAGAGTATTTAGACTCTTTCCCTGGTTCTTCGGCGGCTCCAAGAAGAGTTGCTGATGACGATTAATTAGCGCAGCCTCTCTAACTGAAAGAATGTCTTCTTTGCTTCCTCTCCTGTGAATGGAATTTCTTTTCGTGGGAAGAGCACATCTCAGCCGAGCTACAGGGTGTCGCAGACCAACGGCGAAAGAGTTGATGTGCTCCCAACAACGTTTGGTCGACGAGCTAAAGCAGTTTCTCGAGGATGCTACCCTGTAGTGACTCTTGGTACACGCCGAGTCTCCCTCAGCAAAGTCCCCTCTCAGTAAGGGAGCGCCAGGTACGACTACCTAGGCGTGCATGCGCAGGGCTGGGAGCTGTAAACGAATCAAGGGGAGGAGGCCAGGCCATAGTTCACCAAAGAAACTGCAACAACCGTGTACGTACGTTTACTGCGAAGCCAGCAGAGAAAGAACCGGAAAAAATGAAATCCTATGATTGTCCATTTCTTGACTGGCTTGTTCTTGGGGACTCTCTTTTCTGGTCTGTTGTCACCCTTTATGTCATTGTAGGTAGGTAAAACAGGTTTCTGCAATGTCGGATCTCATCGAGAGACCAATTTTTAAAGTTCGGATTTATGTGCGGTCCATTATTTTAGCCTGGCAAGGTCTATCCTGTTGTTTCTTTACGCTCGGCTGGAGGTAAGTTGAGAGGTGAGAGAGGTTGTCTGAGAGAGCTCCGAAGGTCGCAGCTTCCGCTTCATGTTCACACGCTCAAAGGTGGGAACAGTTTGAATGGGCGGCGTCGGCGGCGACGACGACAGAAAAAAAAGTGCGCACTCAGGGGATGAAATCCTTATGAATAATAACATTTCTTGGCGAATCAGCCACAGTTGTGGGCGCTACAGGGTGGGTGAACAAAAGAACGAGGGTCGAAAGGTTGTTTCCGAAACGAGTTGCAAATATCCCTGGCCCAACCTGTGTCTAGACAAAGTTGGTGATTTCAACGCCTGCACGCGTACGTGCTACGCGGGATCAACATCCACGGCTGAGCACAAGACATCTCAATGTACTCCGTAAGCTTCCAATGAATGGAAGAAGGCAACTTTTCCCTTCTTTGTGTATAAAATCTAGTACACACACACACGCGCGCGCGCACGCACGCGAGCGCACGTACGGCCAGAAACTGTGCTCGTCCGGCAGTTCTTGTCGCCGTTCAGCTGAGCCAGTCCTGGTGACGTCCCCTGCTGCTTCTTGTCCGAACCGCCGAAGTTCATTTTCGAGAGACTCTTGCATTTTTCTCTGAAGTCTTCTGACCAGACAAAAAAATGGGCTCTAAACTGCCCCCTATTGTGAAGCCCATCTTGTCGCAAGAGAAACGAATGAAGCAAGACAAATCGGCTCATGCTCCCAGAGAAAACGGGATTATACAGCAGCGCACACAGTAAAGGTATTACTGCATGTAACATAATGGGTAGTCGTGTAGCTCGCCAGAATGGGAGCAATTCGTATTTACAAGGGCGAGCATGGTCTGCTTTTTTTACAGCCACTTGCATTTAAAACAAGGATTCTTGCTTGCTATGGACAACAAGGTGTACCAGGCTGTATATGGCTGGATGGCTGGCGCCATCCATGGTTGGATGGATGGATGGACGGACGGACGGACGGATGGATGGGGGGGGGGGATGGAAGGATCGATGGATGGATGGATGAGGTATTCACAGTTCAATACACTGGCTCTTCCTTGACGTCAGTGATAAATAGAGACCGGAAAACAGAGATGATTCACCAAAAAATCCGGTCTCTAGAAGCGGTATCAGCAAGAAAATAGTCCAAGCTTGCAACACTTTCTTTAAGAATGTTCAAAGAGAGCTGTATATGTGCTCCCTCATACAGTGTGTGTCTGTAGATTTTTAGGTGAATCACTGCTTCTCTTGTCATGAGGTCAGACGACTGCGCGAGTCCTCAATGAATGAGATATTTTTCCCTCGTGATAGAGAAAGAGGCAAAGAATGCACACAGCAGAGGTAGCCAAAAAATTATGCACTATCTCCTGAGGCTGTTACTGCAAGCGCCAAGAGAAAATTACACTGGAAAAAAAATTAGCACTGGTGCACGCATTCTTCTTCTTCTTCTCTCCAGCGCTTCTGCCCTCGAGGTATTCACGTATACCAAGAATGTCGTACTTGCACTTGTCAAGACAGAATGGTGAGGATTTTCTCTCATGTTGACGGTGCAGATATTCGAAAGAGAAGTAGCTCTGGCTGTGCGTAGATGCCAATCATCAAACTGCTGTTGTCGTTGGTTTCTTCTCTTTCCTTCATCTTTTCCCCCTTCTTCTCCTTCAGTTTGTGCTTGCGTGCGTGCGTGCGTGCGTGCGTGCATGCGTGCGCGCGCGAGTCTTGAGGCGGAAGCCCCAGCGCACGCAGAGGAATGAATGGGGCGATCCAGCTACAATACTTTATAAGCCTGGGCTTGGCTGCATTGTTAAATGTAGCCAAGCTATACCAAAACTTAACTATTGCATTATCTCCTCCGGCATCGCACGCTATAAATCATGGGGGACCTTTTCTCAATGGGGACCGCCTCAATCTCTCTATTCCCTTGCACTTGCAATTGGTATACCCGAGTTATTATATGCGGCCGCCATCTTGCTCAAAAGTGCTGCGGGCGGTTCCCTCCCCCCCCTCTCTCTCCCCCTTGCGTGTATGTATGTAACACGCGTTGGTTGGTAGCAGTGGAACATCGTACATCTCCGGGGCGCCTCTGGAATTCCATTCAAAAGGCGCCGTCGCTTGGTGCTGCTGCTTCGGGAAGAAAAAAAAAGCCGCCCAACCGGTCACGGGCCATTCATTCTCCGCTTGCTTGCTTTGATTTGCTTTTCGGTCCCCTTGGGCAGTTCTTGCCGCCGACTACTGATTCTCTGGCTGGCTTGAGTGTCGTTCGTCCATTCATTGGCACCTCGTTCGCCAAAGATCTCAGCCGTCATCAAACTGCCCATAAAGATGGTTGTGCGGAATACTCAAAATGACTTTTGCTCCCCTCTCCACTAAAGAAGAACCCACTTGAGTATCCGCTATGAATGCTACCATCTTTCTTTTAGAATTCGGAGGACGATCTGCCGGTGTGCAGTCCGCACAGCGTTTGCAACAAGATCGACACGTACGGCACTCCCTGGGTGGAGAAGCAGTGCAGGTGTCCTGGCGGGATGCCCAAGTGCTCCACCGCCACGCACGCCAAGGACGGGAGGACCGTCCACGACAGGACGAGGCAGTATAAGGTAAAAAAAGACACCTGAGCTTACTTCACCTACTGTACAGATAGGGAGAAGACTGTATACACATGTAATCTTGTGTTCAACCTTTCAGACATGTGAGCCCGTCAGGAGCCTTCGCCGGTGTAAGTTCTTCCGCGAAGTGACGTGGACCTACATCCTGTACCCGGACAACACTACTCAACAGATCATGCATTGCAGGTCAGTCTGGACGACCAAGTGCTGACTTGAAGGCACAACCTTTAATGTGACAAATATTGTTTGTAGGTGCCCCAGGAACTCTGTGGCCTACCTGATCAAGAGACATGCGTACCAGGTCAAAATGGGAGAAGAGCAGGGTACAGGAACCGGATTCCAGTACAGCTTTGCGTGCTCTCCACAGACGGTAAGGACATTAATGCATCAATTTGTAGTGTTAGCAGACGTAGGGAATACCACACCGAACGCTGTACTTGAACGGTACTTAGAGATATACTGTGCATCTGCTAAGCATAAAAAAATTAATGTTTCTAGAAGTTACGGTGCCAGCGCAAGGAACCCTGCAGCCTGTTCAGCGTGCGCAAGTCCTCCCCCACGGTCGACGGTGGCGGCAGCAGCGGCCGCGACGAAGTGAGCACGAGCTCCCTGTGCCAGTGTCCTCACCGGAAACGGTGCCCCAAGCACCACTTAGAGCCGGGCGTGATCCCTGGAAAGACATACTCGGAAGACTCTGTCAGGACCTACAGCGGATACTGCGTCTAAGAAGTCAGCCAAGTCAGGGGTGTTAAAGAAGACGCTGATCAGGGTAATATAAACCGCAGCAGAGGACGTGCTTGTTGTGCTGTACCAACATATTTTCTTACACTTTGAGACATTTACATTTTACACATACCCCCCCCCCCTTATGTACGCAGGTTAAGAGAGGATTAGACTTGAAGTAAGCTTCCAAGGTTTTATAAGGTGCTGTGATTCTGTTCTCCCCACTTTGCTCGTAAGCCTCACTACTGTTTCCAACCGCGCGTACACGAAGATGACGATGTGTTCTCCACCTTAACGACATTGCAAACCTTATTCTTCCATATAAAGTGTCTAAGAAATAAACTTGTTCCGGGAGACTTTGGAATTGCATCAATAAGTACTCAAGTCACAATTTGTTTATTGTCGGTTCAGTCAGTTGTCACTGAGGGAAGCATACCTACAGACAAGTGCATTTGCTCTTTATACCTCAACACCCTTGAGCACTCCTTGAAGATTTCACTAACTCCTTCCAAGTTCACGCGCAGGCTACATTACTAAAATAAACTCGAAATAAATGTCAATGACCAACCGAGGTACAGCAGAAGCCTTCCAGGAATATGAAGAGAATGAGACAGGACAGACAAAGACCTTTTCAAACGTGGTTCCTCCTCAGTCTGGTCCAAGGATGAATAATTTTGGATATGCACATGTACAGAGTCTCTCAGCTCTCTGCTTGATACTTTCTTTCAAGATCGTCTGACAAAACAGACGATGACGATGTGCCTATTTGCTGACTAGGATCTTTTCTCTCGTCACTCAGCCGTCCAAAGGAGGGCCCAGGTAGACCATGGAAACTTCAGTGTTGCCGTAAACCGCCGATACTGAAGGGTACAGTCGTTTGTCAGGAAGACCTAGGAATGACAGGAGAAAATGTAACGACAAACCCGAACGTCGAGCTTTTTGTCATCTCTCTCACCTCTAAATGCGACGCCCAGAAACTCGTAATTCCGCTCAAATGCCAGAGTATTGTCATCACAGTCTAGTATAACTCGGATCCGTTCACCAACCTAAGTAAGAAATTCTTCTTCTTCACTGCCACTATGTACAGCGGCGTAAACGAAAATGTTGATACCTGATACTTGGGCGCATTGTTGAGCTGTGGGTAATTTCCCTGAGAGTCTCCATTGTGCAGCAGGTGGTTGTCAACAAGGTTCCAGCCCCAGCTTTGGTCGTTGGAACCCAAGAGGGCCACGTAGCCATGGCACTGATTGGGAGCCTCTTTCGTCGCAATTCCTGTGATACCAGGATGAATGCACCTCATGGTTCTTCTCTCTCACACACACATTTACATATGTGATATATTATGCTACTAAAATACAATGTGCAGTGCTAAAAAACTCAGGTGCAAAATGCCTACATATGCAGGCGGCTTCCAAGATTCTCTCTCACCTATCACTGCCACGGTCCCTAGAGGCCCCTCCCACACAATCTCCCAGGCATGCCTGCCGCTGCCGAACCCGATTTTTCCCCTGGCGCCGTCAGTACTCTGGGCCACCGGATTCCGGTGCAACGTGAATCCGTTCGACTTGACGTAGACGTTTCTGGAGCAATCGTCAGGGTTCCACGCATGGCAGAAGGCTCGCAGCCGGGCCTTATGAGTCGGCAGTGACGAGAGGAGCTCTGAAATGCAAAAGTTGACCTTCACACGTCTGCTGATCACATCTTAGTTAGTCTGTTGCGGAGTGCGGTATGCTTAACCTGAGCAAAAAGGAACGCTTCTTCCGTACAAGACTTGACTACCATATAGCGGGAGTAACAAAAAATATTCGATTGACAGTACAAAAGGAGGTGGACGCGGACAGGGAGGTCAACAAGAGGGAGTGTGCGATGGGGGAGATGGGTAATAGCGTGTGACAGGCTAGACGACAGGGTGGCAGGGAGCTCGAAGGAGTAGAGGCGTCGTATTAGCATCGGACCTATAGTACGCTTTTACGTCCGCTCACAGGGTGCCAGAAATCTCACATACCCGATCTAAGCGCCTCTACCGCCAGCCTCCTGGCGCAGTGCACCCTCCACACGTCGCTGTTTTCGTCGCTCAGGTACGCATACCAAGACTTGCAGGCAAGAGAGCACCTCAGCAGGTCGGGGAGCTCCAGGAAGGAGAAGAGACAGTCCAGCACCGGTGGCGGCCAGCGCGACGGACACAACGGACCCAGCGCCGACTGCTGCTGGGGCGGCGGCGGCGGCGGCACCTCTTGGGGCCGCTTCTGGGACTGTGTGGAGGGCGAAGTCGTCGCCGTCCTCCCGTCGGCCGGCGTAGGCATCGCGGGAGGGCGGGAGAGGCTCAGGAAGACATTCGGCACCTCCAACGTCGCTCCAAGAATCTATTTGTCTTTGACCGACTCGTCCAGCAGGCGGCGCCGACGTTACCAACCAAATGATCGGTCCAGGAGGCGAAGAGCGAGAAACCCAAGACCAAGTCCAGAGAGCTGGAAGCTGGAGTGGAGCTGATTTTCCTCTTCTGTCTCTCGATGAAGTGCTTAGTGCTGCTTCGTTTCCTCGTTGCTGCACTCTCTGCTGAGCGCTCTGCTGCGCTCTGCAATGCTCTATTATGCTCTACTGTGCTCTGCAATGCTCTGCTGTGCTGTGTTCTGCTGTGCTGTGTTCTGCTGTGCTGTGTTCTGCTGTGCTGTGGCTGTGCTGCGGCTGTGCTGTGGCTGTGCTGCGGCTGTGCTGCGGCTGTGCTGTGCTGTGTTCTGCTGTGCTGTGGCTGTGCTGTGTTCTGCTGTGCTGTGCTGTGGTGCTTCGGTTCTTCGCACTTTCAGCCGCTCTCCACTCGTCGCGGATCACATTGGGTCGGGGTTGCCAGGCGACGATGCAAACTAGCACAACAATAAAGTATTCATCGTTACTGACGGCTGTCTCGCTATGCCGAAGGATGTAGAAAACAGCAGAAGACTTGTAATTGGACTTGAACCATAATCTCTGCCTTAGCAAAGGTCGCTCTGGACTATTTTTCGACGTCGATGTCTCCACTGACTGGTCTGTTTGTGGCAGCCTCGAAGGAGCCGCAGTGGCTGCTGTTCTTCTGCCCGTACGGCTTACGACGACTCCGCAAACGCCGAGGTGACCAGAGAGGAGGAGAATTAAGAGGAAAGCAACTGCAAGAGCGGACGTATCCTTTCCGAGGAGTGAAACAGAGGCATCACGGCAAACGTTACTGCGACCACAAGGGACCCCACAAGTTATCTATCAGCGCCGTCCTTGGGGCTCCTGCTCTCCTCTCCAGTTGAGGCAGGAAGATTCTTATGTGGATGACATTTTCCTTGAGATGTAGAGGTTACTTTTTGGACAGTCAAGTTTTTTCATGGCTCCCCTTTTTCTTTCATTAACTAGTGCATTAGGACACAGCACTGCCAGGGGGCCCAATTAGGGCCCACATTTCGCCACTTCTGGCCTTTATAAACTTGGCTTCTCGGAGTGAGCACTCCATGCACTTGGAGCCATTTCGTCCACAACATAAAAATCTATTATCCTTTAGTCAACGCAAGACATATTGGTCCGTTTCAATAAAGTACTGCATGCTGGCAAAGCAGAGAATGAAGAAACAGATGAGGAAGAACTCACTTTGCTCCTTTCTGAGGTCGAAATAAGGATGGGAAAACATTCATAGAAAACTCTATTAAAGTCTGTCCTATTTATTTTTATCCGGCCCATTTCTGGCAGTCTTTTTAAGAAAGATATGGGCCCCCTCAGCGACACCATTCATCCTGGCAACCTTGCTTGGACGGAGAATAAAAACAAAAAAAATGCAGTTTCAGCATTGAAATTTGCTCCACGGCAGGGACGAGAAATGCAACATGTTGTTCCTGGCGAGGACGATGCACTGCTCCAAGGCGGCAGCGGCAGCCTTCGGCAACTCGCAGAGACTCTTCGGGCACGCGTACAGAAAGACGACGAAAGCGTTTAAGGTGAACAGCGAGAAAGGGTCCCACTTGCGTCATGCCTACGTATGAACTGAATATTTATTCAGTCCGCAGTACGATCTTCCGCCACTAAGACATCCCTTCCTCCCTCCAGCGTGGCCTCGGCTCCTCGGGCTGTGGGTTACTGGCTGGCGGGATGCGCCGGGATGACCTTCGGCGCCGTGGCGCTCGGAGGAATCACAAGACTCACCGAGTCCGGTCTGAGCATGGTAAAAACTATTAGTCAGGGGTAGCTGTTTGTGATTAAGCTTGCTTGAAGCGTTCGTTCTTGTCAGGTGGACTGGAAGCTATTTGGCCGTCGTCCACCTTCCAACGAAGAGGAGTGGGAGGCCGAGTTCGCGAAGTACCGGGAATCCCCAGAGTATAAGTACAAGAATGCTGACATCACCATGAGGGATTTCAAATTCATTTGGTAGGAAATGTGAGATCACCATTTGGCACAATTCAGTCTTTAAGTACGCAAAAGGCAATTGTGGCAGGTACATGGAGTACGCCCACCGCATGTGGGGTAGAGCCATCGGCGCCGCCTTCTACTTGCCGGCCGCCTTCTTCTGGGCTCGAGGATTTCTCACGAAGGGGCTGAAGATCAGAGTCGTTTTGCTCGGGGCACTTCTGGGCGGACAGGGCCTGTTAGGTGTGTAAAGGCAAAATGAGATGTACTAGTCAGAATCGCTGGTAATTTCTGAATGACCTTGTAGGCTGGTATATGGTCAAGTCTGGGTTGGACCACGCCAACTTTGAGGGGCCCTCTGACGTGCCCAGGGTCTCTCAGTATCGTCTGGCTGCACACCTGTCGGCGGCCATGGTAAGGAGCCTACAGCCTGTGAATCTTCAGTGCTTCGAGTCCAAGTGAACTCTGTTCGTCAGGTCTTGTATTCCGTCCTGTTGTGGAACACCATGGAGGTGTTGCTGAAACCCGCCGCGGTGTCCGCCGAAGCGTCCAAGTTGGCGCCCGCCGTCCTCAAGTTCCGACGTCTGGCCATGGTAAACAAGACACTCATTTTCTTCACTGCCGTCTCCGGCGCTTTCGTGGCAGGGCTGGATGCGGGTCTGGCCTACAACTCTTTCCCCCTCATGGCCGGAAAGGTCAGTGGCTGGAAAATGTGGTGTTGTGCAGTTGTACTTTACCGACACATGTCTTTCCAATAACAGGTTATCCCCGACGATTTATTCGCATTCTCGCCGCTGCTTAAGAACTTTACAGAAAATCCCACCACGGTGCAGTTTGACCACAGGTAACACACGAAAGGTGGCTATATTGTGGACCAAAGTCATATCTGTGCCACAGCTTTGAATTTGGTGTGATTAAAGCAATGATTCTAGTTATTTAAAGAATTGCCATGCAGCCAAAGGTTGCAGGACTGAGGAAGATGTCAGGTTGTTGAAATGCAGGGCGCGCATGCAGACTTTCTGCTCTTGAGGAGCTGACAAAAATGGTGAAGTAGCTGTAAAAGTAGTGTTTTTGTGAGGTCTGCCATGGCATTCTTTAGTGGAACCGTCGTTCATATCCTCATCTTTACAGGATTTTGGGGACTGCTACCTTCGGCATGATCACTTACGTGGCGCTCCGCTCCAGGGGTTTGCCGCTGCATCCGAGAGCCAGGAAGGCGGTGGCCACCGTACTTGGGATGGGCTGGCTGCAGGTATTCGATGGAAATTCTCTGCTTCAGGAGAGTTTTTAGGAGTGCCGTTTTTAGGTCGGGTTGGGCATTTCGACTCTCCTGATGTTCGTCCCGGTGTCGCTGGCCGCCATGCATCAGTCCGGCGCCCTTCTCACCCTGTCCAGCGCGCTGTGGTTGTCTCACGAACTCAAGGCGTACAAGGTGCTCAAGACTCTTCCCAAGTAGTGATTTCCTCCATTTACGTACTCATTGTGCGTACCTGGTGCATCACGCAAGTGCGGGAGTTTTGCATGTCCCTTTACACTGTATATGTTATGCAATACCTGAAATAGAGTATCTGGCATATGTTTTCATGAAGTCTTGCTTGATAAATTTCATCGTAAAGTGTCGTATTGTATGTTAGGGTTTTGTTTAGTGAAGAGGTTGCGTGAGTGGCCTTGAATATTTCGTGACAACAAAAAAGCTTCCAGTCAACCTTTTTTCGACAACTTCTTCGACCGTCAACTGCAAAGAAGCAACAACATCAACAATCAATTGAGGCGAGCTAACGGCCAGGTCATGGCTTCTTCGTCCTCGTCGGAGACCCCTGCGACTGGAGCGACCTTCGATGACTTCTACAGCGATCTGAAGGACACCGAGAAAAAGGACGCGGTCCTGACGCCGAAGCAGCAGATCGAGAGACTCTTGAGGCCGGGAGCCACCTATCGAAACCTCAACCCGTTCGAGGTGGCGCATATTGCAAGGAAAGAGTATTGCACACTTGACTGTTTCACTCATTTATCTCCCAGGTCCTGATGATCGAGCCCAATCTTTCAATGGACGAGGTTCGCCGTCGCTACCGCCGGCTGTCCATCCTGGTGCACCCAGACAAAAACCCTGAAGACCGCGATCGGGCGCAGGCCGCGTTCGATGCCGTCAAGAAGGCTTACGAAGTTCTTGAGGACGAAAAGACGAGGTAAGGATGCTATTATTACCCAGCGAAGTAACGCCTGTAGTTGGTAATTTGAAGCACACACATACACCATGCCTGTGCTTTTATGGAATCATCTTTTTTGCAGGGCCAAATGTATGGAAGTTGTAGAAGAGGCAGAAGGTAGGACGAGGCTAAGCGTGGAGGATAAGAAGAAGGCACTCAGGAAAGCTGGGAAGGACGATAAAGTGGACGAAGACGACCCAGAAAAGTTCAAACAATCTGTCAAGGTGAAATCTCTTTATCAAGCATATGCTGAAGGTACCTGGCATAGCCTCAGTGTAGTTTGGCTCTTTGGCGTTCGCAATAAGATGAGTTAAACACTTCTTTAGAATTATTTTTATATATTATACGTTCTACAGGGTCAGAGATGCAGCATTTAGTGCCAGTTTTCGTTTGATTTCTCTCAAGTTCCCATTCATCCAACCTTCAAAAACTTCACTTGCATATAAAAGTTTTGAATGTCTTCTTTCCAAACATCTCCGTTACAGTGCTGTTTGTTTGTCCTACACTTAGGGGGTTACAATTGATCCACCCAGTATTCCACCCTGTATCTGTCGTAGGACAGCTCTAACACGCCTAGTGTGATACCCAAGTTTCGTAGCCACATACTTCGTATTGCTCAATTGCGGCCAGGTTGTCTGAGCTACCTCATTCCATTTGTGCTGGCATCTGTTTGTAGGTATTGACGATGAAGCTGTTTGCCGACATGGAGCGCCGCCGCCGCACACTGGAGCAGAAACTGTCCGAGGAGGCGGCCAAGAAGCGGGAGGCAGAGCTTGCGGCGGAAGAGAGGAAGAACCTAGAGAAGGAGTTCAACAAGAACTGGGAGGAATCGAGACAGACGAGAGTCAACTCCTGGATGGACTTCAAGTCCGGAGCCACCGCTAAAGGCAACTCAGCTGGCAAGGAGAAAAGCAGCAAAAAGAGCAAGAAGAAGTTTTCACCAATGGGATTTAGGCCGCCCAAAACGAAGCCCGAGGCTAGATGAATACTTGTAATCTGTATATTATTTGTAATAATTGTACTTGCCCGTCTCCACCAGACTGTCGACGTGTTTGTCATAATGTGTCGTCGTTTGCGAAAAAACAATTTTCATGTTATAGAGGACGTCACTATTAGTAATGACTTGTGTTGTCTACTTTGTGAGTCAAATAAAGTCCTGTTGCTGGCATGTCCTTTCATTCTTGTCGAGACCAAGCTTTATCCTCTCCCTCAATGTCTCAGGCCATGTCCTCCCTAAGGGCCTCCCTGGCTTCCCCCTCCCTCTTAGCTCTTTATATTCTCCCCGTCGGACACTTTTACGACTCACACGGCAATTCTTTTTGTGCCTTTCCGAGGGCGAGAAATTTAAGGCAGTCATATTCAGTGGAGCGAGGCAACTCTTTACAAGTTACATACAAGACTAATGCTCGCCTCCACCTGTGACATAAACACAATTTAGGTGACAACAGTATCATACGCGTGACCTTTCACAGCCGGACTCGTCACTAGCCAAGCTGATGGTGAAATGAGGTCAATGAACGCATAAAATTGCAAATGGCGATCGTTTTCTTCGCGCAAAGTTAGGTTGTTTCGAGAAAGAGAGCAAAAAAGAGGTGTCAATGTGACCTCCAGATGCATCAAGATGAAAACGCAACCTCGTGGCCAAAATATCACAAGGCGGAAAAAGCCATTCTCTTTCATCGCAGGCGAAAAAGTCAGCAGAAGACGGGAAAAAGTTGCGACAGATGCATGCGCTGATAAGGATTAGAACTGACAAAGGTCAGGTCGCGTACGTGGTGAAAGCTGGGTGGACACATTATTATTTATATTTCTTAGTAGGAGGCATAAGACGACATCACATGGACCTTTGAAAGTGAGGAAGCCTACAAACGTACTTATTCTTTCATTCAGCTGCTCGTTACTTGGTCATGTGTAGTGACGCAGTCGGTCTCGAGAAAGTCTGTCTGGTCCAATCTTTGGTCTTGACATGTAGGTATCGGTCATCACCAAAGTGCTTTACTAACAATGCTTGCGTCGATAAATGAATGGCGAACCCCTCAAGCTACCTGCAGCTGCCTAGGCTGTTGGAAGATCCGAACGACCACGTGTTTGACGCCGCCATCCTCCTGGAAGGGTTGAGATTTGACGCGTTGGTGCTTAACGTGGATCCGCTATCGCGGTCTGCTGCCGGCAATGACAATTCCTGTCGAACTGGCCACGACACGAGACACGATGTTCGACACGAACGGGAGTTCGTGTATCAGTCTCAGTGTAGAACGACGTCGCGACCAAGAGAGTGGACACCGCACAATTCCTATTCAGATATGGTCATATCGCCGGTGTTCTGACCAATCAGAATTTGAAGAGATTGAACTCGAACACGATCAGAAACCCAACGGAAACTCGAGGAGGGACGAGGCGCCGAGCAAGAGCCCGTCCAAGATGACGGAAATGACGAGTTAGGGGAGGCAGAAAATAGCCAAGTCGAACGCGAGGAGGGAGGCATCCGATCGCCTCTTGGACGGCCCTGCCCAACTGGGTCCATCCTGAGAAATGGAGCTTCGGACAACGTGGAGGATTCTCTTTGAAGTACCCGACATTGACGTCCTTCAATTTCAAGTGGACACGCTGTGGAGATATATTAAGATAGGATTCCACTCCAGCTTAGAGAATGTTCGCTAGGGCTGGGTCGTTGACCTCCCTCGGCCAGAGCCCGGGCCCTCTTGACCGACGACCTGTCGAACGACGAACGCATCCTCCAGGCCAATGACCACATCTGGTTTTGGAAGCTTGGCTGCAACGCCGCAAAGTTCACCAGACATGATACGAGCGTGGACAGGGATTTTACTATTCCGCCAGGCCTTGCTCAGCAACTTGGAATGGTTAGGTCATGGTTAGGTGACGAGCTGGTGCATGAACCGTTTCGAGTGTTTTACTGCCCGGGGGGACGGAGGAAGTACCGCAAGTTATTGACGGCGGCCGTGATCTCATTCCACGGTGGTCGAAGCGCTATCTTCAGGAGCAATATCACGAGTGCTTGTATGATAGCTTGGAAATACTCAATTGAGGGACTTTCGTTGATCTCTGCCGAGAACTCGGCTCGGCTCATCTGTTGGAAAGCATTGGCTAGATATTCTACGGGATCCCCGCTTAAAGTCAAGACGTCCGACAAGGCCATCTTCGATGTCGTAATTCTTTTGAAGGGGCCGGACATTGACCCGCTCGAGCTCCAGATGGAGCCTCTCAGCGAGGGTGGGGATCACACCCATGGAGCGGCTGTTTGCCCGAAGCTCTGACGTCTCCGTTTCGAACACCCCCCATAGCCGGAAGAGTTATCGACGTTTCCCTCCACCGGAAGAGATCGTACATGGACCGACCGAGGAACACGACGCAGGCGGAACAGACGACCAACGGGGCCTGAAGAGCCCCGACTAGAGATGGGCAACCACTCAGGAGATGAGGTGGAGATGGAGGTCGACCAGCCGGGCCACTCTGGAGAATAGGAAAAAGGGGAGGGAGCGGTAAGTGACGAAATCCAGCCACACGAATAATACGAGGAAGATGATGAACGTAGGCCGACCTTCTACGTTATTGGGGACACCCGACGCGTGTGGCAGTGGACGGTGGGACGCGACGAGTCCGCGTCCTTCAACGATGGAACAGTTTGCAGAGGCTTCTCTATCCCCTCACACTTGCGAGAAGCCCTAACTGGAACGAAAAAAGACGCAAACGCGAAGATCATTAAATAGATCTTTTAAGTGAAAGAAACATGGTTGTGAAACGTTTGTTCAGTCAGCATGGGTATCGACTATAAATTGTGTGTGCTAAAATAAAAGTTGGTCGCTCGTACCTGTGCGGTATTTCGAATTCTAGTCCTTCGGGGTCTGACCTTCCCATCCAGTGGTCTAAGAGGAGACAAACAGACACCCCTGCAGTCACCAGTCACCACTTGTTACCTGTCACCAACTAACCGATGGACTTTGTCACGACGAGTGGGTGGGTGTCCAACATTAAGTACTAGTACGTGTCAGCTTGTTAAGGTGCATTTTCGATAGATTTCTATTTTTCGCATATGCACGCATGCAGTTCATTGGCTCCAGTCCAGAGTAGGCGCAAGCGAGTTCAGCGGTCAAAAAAAAAAAAAAAGATGGCGCTGGCGGGGAACAAATGAAAATGACAAGCGAAATGCCAGATTTCTGCTCAAGGACGGAGGGAAAAAAGAGAAAGCGGGAGTTTATTTTTCACGTCTTCTTCTCGTGAGGGCGAGCTCGAGGATATAATTGAGGCATAGCGTGACCGTATGTGAGTGCACGATACGGACTGTGCAGTTGGCTGAGGACGGGGTAGAGGTTGAGGGTAGAACGTTTTGTCTTTGAACTCAAATTTATGGTGCATGCATGCGCGGACGAATCGCTTCTTTTTGTCCCCCTCCCCCGCCGAGATAGCTGTTAGCAGACCTCCTCCCGAAGCTGCAGAACAACAGTTTCGGCACAAAGGCGGCATCCATATGACTGCAATCCCCCCTCCCCCTCCCCAAAAGAAGGAGATTTTTGCCTCAGATACTTTCTTCGGCCTTTCTCGACACTACATTTCTCTTAATCAGCTTTCTTTTTCATCCTTCTCAGATCTTGTTTTGTATCACATCATCAAGTTGATTCCATTAGGCCTTTCTGGCGCTCTCGTATTTCGCGTTAACGACCTGTAGCAAATTTCCCCTTGCCCGGCCTCTTTTCTCCATCAAGACAGGGTGGGTAAATCTTGCCAGATTGAGCAGCAGCCTCAGTCCGGCGGAGGAATCGCAAGATGCATCTATAGAAAGAGCTGCAACATTGTACAGTCCACATGCTCAATCGCTGCACGTGCACGGCACAGAAGGAGAGCATGACTGATTAGGGCAGGAGGTATAAAAAAAGACAGTGCACAGAAGCCTTTGGATTAGGGGGGGGGGGAGAGAGGAGAAAAAGCGGTGAACAAGCAGGTCGAGCACATATATCATGATCACGACTTCACTCTCCTTCTGAAGCCACCCACCCCATTCAAACCTCTCTCATCATTGCGAGCGTACAAAGGGCGAAAAATCAGAAAGCCAAGAGAGCCAACAGCGCTCAAGATGCGTCCTGTGCAGATGCTCGCTCGCGCTCACTCACAATTGCGCGCAAATCGGCCAAGAACACAGGAGAGAGACCGGGAGGAGGGAGAACAGTTTTAAGACATTCGCTTTCCCCAACCCCTGAATGCCTGCCGCCGCCACGTCCACCTCCGCCTCCGCCTCCGTCGCCTTCTTTGCGTACACAAGCTTAGCTGGCGGGGACACGTGTGTTTGCGCGTGCGGGTGTGAGGACGAGGACATGCTCGCCAGCTACATACCGCAGAGCTGTCACTCGCCATGCTGACCTCCTGGAGAGAATATTGCGCGAAAAAATAGGCAGTTATTATGGTGGCCAGGTGCTGCCTCTGCTGTCACGGCAAGCCCAAGAAGAGCAACAACAAGGAGAGGGAGAAGTTGCTGAAGCGAGTCAGCCTCGACTCGTCCTTCGCCTCATCAGCGGTGGGGGACGACGTCGGCCACCACCCGATCAACTACGAGGCGGAGTGTGACCTGCGGCTCGAGCAGCAAGAGGAGGACGTAATTGACTTGACTATTCAGAAAGGTCCACCGAAGCCACCAAAGCGGCTGCACAGACAGAGTTCGCGAGTGACATTTTCTTCGGACAGTTCTACAGTGAGGGACATCTCGCCTGTTCTGGACGGGACGAGCAACG
>JAAUXU010071484.1_pt1 | contig 35721 bp, 31 predicted proteins | sample 7278151 | NCBI WGS metagenome assembly JAAUXU01 (sample SAMN14350113, study PRJNA611818) | marine sediment metagenome | isolation source: surface marine sediment (1.8m) | place: French Polynesia: Moorea | collected 2018-08 | reverse complement strand
TCGGCCCATTCTACCAGAGAGGTAAAGAAGTTTGCATTTGAAATATGCCCACAAACAGTTGATCGAGCTGGCTTTTCGTCATCTGGGCCTTTGAACCCATTGGTGGGCGTACCTGCTCCCCCACCCAAACAAAGGGGCGTCTAAAACCTCCTCCTTGTCACACTGATTCAGATTATATATGGTCTTGTCATAGTCGATTACAGCATAGGCAACAAAAAATCAAGTTAGTCAAGACCTAGTTTGGGTAAGCGCATACTCCGATGACTGACGAAGTCGGTGCTTCTACAAAGGCAGCTAGGTCGCAGAAACCCTGAGGAACCCCGAGAAAACCCGAAGGACCCCTAGGACACAAGGAAAGCGTTCGAGGGAAAGCTCGTGCTCTCTCTCGCCTCCTTTTAGCTGTGCACACGTCACTTCACAGCTCTTGACATTTAGTGATCGAGACCGTATAAAACCATGATCTAAGTCCTAAGAGTTTGTAGAATATGTGAGGGGAAAAAAGCAGAGTTGCCAGAACCCATGCACGAAGCTTTGCAGCCACTCTGGGACACCCTGTATGCACAGAAAGCGTTTCGACGACTACGGAGACGTCGAGTGAGTCTCTTTTTTTTCTATCAGTGACGTAAATATGCATGGAAAGAACGTTCTTCTTCTTCTGCTGCTGCTCCCAAACAGTCAAATGGCAGCGGGCGAGCAAGAACAGAAGTCAGACATACACAGAGACGATTTACTCAATAAAGTGGTATTTTTAGGCTTGTCACTGATGTTTCTGGGTCGTTTCTATTCTTGGCACACCCACGATTATCCCCCCCCCCCCGGGCTAGGCTGAGATTAACGAGATACGAGAGTTAAATATAGCTAATGGCGCATAATAACTGCTAATATTAGCGTTCCCCACCATTCTTTACGAAGACCATTACTAGGTCTTTGCTGTACTTTCCACTGGGACCCAAGAGCAGCGCGCCAGTTTCAACCCGATGGCTTCGCACCCCCAATTCCAGAGTTCACTGTTTTCCATTGTTGACTGGAGGGGGACTGGCCCAACCTGTTCGGGGTCTGGCAGGGGAAATGTGAAAGTCAGCAAAAGAGAGAGTAATGTATACTTGATCTCCCCATGCGGCTGAATTTCATCTCTCTGGCCTCCAAAGCAGTCCTGAGTCACCCCGTATGCAAAATCTTTCCTGAAAGTCCATATCCTGCAATTTTGGACCTTACCGTAGGGTGGACAATATGCAGTCAAGGGTATACTAATTCCTCGACACTGATCAGTTCCTGAGGTAGTGCGCGTTTGTCTGCAGACACCCTGTGCGCGGGCTGAGAGCCCCCCTCGTACCATATTGTAGGTTGCGTGTGTGAACAAAATGAAGAATACCAGCCTGGAGAATGTTAGACTCCACGGCCGTATTGATCAGCTCTTAGCTTACTTATATTGACAATATCGTTAAGCGTGCACAGTTTCAGCTTTCTCTCTGCGTGCGTGCGTGCGTGCGTGCCTGCATGCGTGAGATCGTCTCTACACCAACTTTCTGCCTAGGCAGAGGAGGAACGGGGGAAAAGATCATTATGTGCAGGGTTTTTTTGGCATGCTGAGCCCTTATTATTGTCAGGGTCCCATACTTCAGTCCCACTTTGCTGGCACCCATTGTTCCTGGACTGCGCCCAGGGGGATTCGCACGCTGAAACTCATTTGTCAGCACTCTTCTGACGTGGAAATGGCAAAAATACATCAGTGTTGTTTCCTATCAGTTTCACACAACAGGAATGGTTTAAAACCAGGCTAGACATGACCCAATAAGACGTCTCTTCTCCCTCTCCCTGCCCAAAAAATGAACAAAGCAGGCACCCCATTTTGAGCGTCGAGATGGGGAGGGAGGAGGGCTGTCAGAGTCGCGAAAATCAGCAGGACCGTCAATGGTCCGAAAAACGAGTCCTAAGAAGCATCTCCTACAAGACATGAGGGATTTACCGGTAACCCATGAAATATTCAGACCCTCATGGCCAAAATTGGGTCAAGGCCCTGGATAGATAGGAGCAATAACTCACACATTGTGTAGATGCTGTCAAGCTCTGGTCTTGTCGGACTCGGGGCAAGCTCAGCTGATAGCGCGGAAAGATTATCAGAATCTATCACGTCTTACTAGTCTGCGACGGAAGGGCCAAAGAGCTGAACTTCCTGACGGTCAGGATTGCCACAAGAGGTGCCGCGTGGGCGTTCTGTCCCTCTCAGGGTTGCCAGCCATGTCACAGCCTGTCTGGCTGAGAGAGTGCCTGACCTTCCAGGTGACCTTCCAGAGTGCCTTCCAGGCACACTTGGAAAGTGACCAAAATGACCGTGGTCGGGTGGAAAATGTCGCCGTCGCGACTGTCGGGAAGCTGCCGTTCGTGCACCCGTCGTGTCCCCCTCACCCTTTTGCCTCCCCCTCGAAGAAAAAGAGCCAGATGACGCCGATCGGTCGGGTCGGGGCCGGCTGCCCCACCAGACAGACCTGTCACAGTCTTCTCCGAGTTCACACAAGTACGACGAGATGCTGCTGGTTTGCGCTGGGCAGGATTGTGCCAGGCACCAGTTTCGTCTGGCCGAGTGCGCTTTCCAAACAAACTCTCCCCTCCCCCCCTCTTTGTAGTCACGCATGAGCTTTTCTGTCAGTGCCTCAAGTAATTACAGAGAAGTGGCAAAAAAATTGGCCCTCTGACGCTGCAAAAAAAAACCAACTCCGGCTAGACATTTTTGTGCCGCTCACCTAAGAGTGGCTCTGTGAGACTGAGGAAGAACAAAGCTTCCGAAATATGGAAAAGTCTTGAAGCCTTTTGAAGAAGAAATATGTAAAAAGTCTTTATTACAGCCTTTTTCTCTGAAGACTTTTTTCTCTTCGCCTCCAAATAAAGCCTTTCTTCGTTCCTCCCCCCCCCCTCAGTGTCACTCTGCGGTTGATCAAACAAAAAGCCCTTGATGGTTTCTGGCCATTTCTGCAACTGGTGTAAGAATTTTCGTGACTTCTAAAGTGCCTTAAAGGCCTCAGCTGCTGCTGTTGCTGCTGCTGCTGTTGCTGTTGCTGACGCCGCTGACGCTGCGACCAAAATGATGGGGACAAGAAAGTTTTTGCCCGGCCAGAAGGAGAGAAAAAAATTAAGGGGAAAGCACAATTTGGACAATTATTTGCACTCTTTCACATAAAAACAAACACTACTCGAGCGGCCTCTTTTCAAGCCAAGACCCGGACAGACAGAGGGGTCGTTGTTGTTCCCATTCAGCCTGTCCGAAGCCGCCCGCTCGACACCAGGTGTCTCTCGGTCTCGGCCGCCGCGGTCGCCGCCGCCTCCGCGGCCGCGACCTCGTTCGGCCTAATCGGATCGAGTCTCTGCAGCCTCAAGTCAGGGAAAAGTCACAATCTTTGCCAACTTCTGACCGAGTTTGAGAAATCCTTTTCATTATCCCCGCAAGGAGGAGGGACAGAGTTCATCCGAAGGAATTCGGGAAGAAAAGGGGGGGGGGGAGCAGGAAAGTTACTACTTTCCCCTGCGTCGATCCCAGTAGCACCTTGTCAACCGATACAGGGTGACTCAGGAGTGAATCTCACACCGAAGCTCCTACGCTCAGGCTGCGGCTCTGTCCGCCGCTTGCCAGAGTGGCAACTCTGGGGTTTGGGAGGTGGCCTTGGAGAGTGGCAATCCCGGTAGGTTAAGGGGCAACCTCGTCTGCAGGGGTCGGGTGCTCCCCGTCAAGTGCGTCCCAAGTGGCAACCCTGTCTGCAGGCATTGGTTAAGCTGAATCTGAAAGGAGGAGGAGGAGGAGGACGACGACGACCAAGATCATCACAGGTCGGGGGATAAATTTTGTGAAAGGAAAAAGATTGGGAGAGAAAAGGCTTGAAAAATGACCAAGGTGCAAGGTGAAATTGCTTATAGGACTTTTGACAGATGTCTGCATCCACAGAGTTCTTCTGCTTCTCTGATTGGAACAAATTTTTGGGCTTTTTTGAGAGAATTTCATTTTTCCCGGACAGGACAGCTTTGAAAGGGAGGCAATGGAAAAGGGGGATTCTTCTTACAGAGGGGAGCAAAGAAAAAGGGTCTGGGGGAAACTTTATTTTCGGTCCGCAAGAGATGTGGGAAACAGTCTTGACACTTTTTACTTTTTTTTCACCCCTTTCGTCCCCTCTCTGTCCCCCTCCCACCCTTGGACGTGCAGTATGAATAAGGAAAAAAGATGCCAACTCTTCTGACTGGCAACACTTGAGGTGTTGTCCATTTTCCCTTCGTTTACACTGCTTCTGCGTCATCCGAGACACTTTTTTCTGCCTCACATTGTGTTTACATCACGTTGAGTAACTTTAAGACAAAGTTTTTCAGGTAACTTCCACAATGCTGTCCAGATATTCTCACTGCCCTTATCTTGCGAGGCTCCGAGAAGGCTTCCATGGACATGGACAATGCACACTGCGTAATATAGTGAGATTGCTACATCCAGGACTGAAGATTACGAAGACAAAACAAAGTAGCTCTGGCTTTTGGGTTCAATAGGGGAATTTTTTGGCACACTTCGAACAAGAGGAGGATCCACAGGCAGAGGTGGCTGTACGGTGGTCACAAGATTGAAAGAAAAAAAAAACACCCACTCACCCCAACTGTGCTTGTCTCTGCCAAAGAATATTTTTGCCAGAACGAAGACACAGGATCATGAAGTATTTGAATGCCACAAAAGACTGGATGGACCTAAAAGCAGCAGCCAAACATGATCACATTCATGAAAGCAGCTCTTTTTATCCCTGGTATTGCCGACAGTCTTTATTTCCTGTGTGCTGCACTGCATAAATTGGCACCATGTTATATGAGCCACAATGAAATTGGCTTTGTACTCCGGAGATGACTCTTAGTGACCCCCAAGGCAGGTCCTAATTGGTTCAGGCCTGGGAGGAGTTGGAGGTAGGCTAACACATGCTCACCACTCCCTCCATTATAATATAATATAAGATGTGCACTTTACCTAATAGGGATTTTTTTTCTCTCCCTTCAAGTAATTGAGTGTGATGAATTGATAGATGGGGAACTTTTGGACTGTCATTCAACATTATGAGGAGAATCCATTTTTTACAGCATGTGAACAAAACTTACCCTCTTCTCTGTGTCTCTCCTTGAATTCACCGCTGTCTTCATTGAAATATTCTCTTGCTTCCTCTGTGGTCTCTTTTTTTGTTAATTAGAAGAAAAAGCATTTTTTTGCCTGCTGGTGACACTTGCAGTATTGATGACAGCAGAACTGTTGCTGTTGTTGTTGTTGTTGTTGCTGCTGCTGCTGCTGTTGTGGCTACTGTGGCTGCTGGACCCACTCAAAGTCACAAAAACTGTGTAAGACGCACCATTTGTTAACCTGCAAAAGCTGTCAAGACAAGTCTGAGCTGCTGCACTTCAATTACACAAACTTTCTCAAGAATAAACTGTCGAAAAAAATCTGCAGGCAGAAGTGGAGGGGGAAATGGGAAAGTCACTGTTTAAGCTGTAGCTGAAAATTACTTTCTGGCACTACTTTTCTCTTCTTGAACTTGCTGAACACAATTTCCTCTTTGCCTTTTTTTAGTTATAAATAGTGGTGTTAATTTTAGCTCAGTGAAGGCTGTGAAGGCCAAAGGCCGGCGCATTCCTCTCAGATCTCAACGGGGAACTGAGAGAAGAGAACTTCCTCCAAAACTGGTCCTTACCTCGCTCTCTCTTTCGCTCTCTCGTCTTTCTTTCTTTCCTGTGGCCCTCATGAGTCTGCCAAGATATGAGAAAAAGCGCCTTTTCCAAACCTGAACATGAATGTGCCACAAGTGTGGAATAAAAGACAGGAGAAGAAGCCTCTGTTCTCTCTGCTCCACAAGATCAATAACGTGTACAACGTGCAGATGTCGCTGGAGGAGTAAAAGTACAGTGGAGAGAGTGTGTCGGAGACACTCATCCAGAGTGCGGAGAGGCCGTCGTTGAGGCCGCATCGAGGCCCGAAATTGTCAGTCAGTGGAGTCATTCCTGCACTGCACATCTGAAAAGCAGTACCCAGTGCTGTGGGTGAGATTGTCGGGTACAAGCGCCAAGTAGTTGGAGCCTTTCGAGGCCGTCGCTGAGGCTGAAGGAGGCCACATCGAGGCCGAGATTGTTCATTCTTCTTTTTTTTTTTTATAAAAAAAGACAAACTACGTTGACGTTTTCTTATCTGCTGGACAAAGTTGGGACGAAAAGCTCAGTGTTTCACTAGATAAGATCACAGCTGCACCATAGCGAAGTCTCTATCCAGGCCATCACTGAGGTCGCACTGAGGCCGGAGTTGTCAGACAGATAATTTGAGTATTGAGTTTGGCGGTCGTGCACACCAGCGGCCGATCTCGTGCAACGAACCACATTCAAAGTACATAAGATCGAGGCCAACACTGAGGCCACGCTGAGGCCACAATGAGATATCCATTGCAATCTCCAAAAACGGAGTGATTTTTCGAAAAAGATGTGCAACGAATGCAGAGAAAAGCACTATCTTTATGGGCGAGTGAGTGACTTCCATCATTTGGTCCAGAAATGGAGCCAAAGCTGTGGAGATTTTCTCATTACTTTTCTCTTCAGTTCCTCCATAACTAGAATCAGATCCGGAATCAGGAATCAAATACAAAAAATGCTTCTTTTTCAATTTTTTACCCACGTCCAACGATCAACGTATTTATATATATGATCTAGCTTCCACTGGGTGACGCCACTGCTGACGTCTCCACTAGATGGCGCCAGTTCAAATGCAGTTTACCAAGATCATTGAATTGAGCTTTTCTTGCCTTCCTCTCCCAGGTGCACCAGTTGGTGTTGAATGCACATTCCAAGGCCATTGGGGGAAGAAGAGCTGCACTTCCTGGGACATCTCAAGCATTGCTTTAGTAGAGCGTGGATGAAAAAAGACCATTTGAATGTGACCTCATTCTTTGCCTCAGAACCCAATTCGATCAGGATGATCACAAGCAAACACTGCTTGACCCAAATCTGTTGATGACGCATTTCACGTATTGAACAGTAATGCTGGAGCAAGTTGGAGTTTCAGATGTCTCCGCAATTTAAGGTCATATGGACAAATGGTACTCAAGACCCTGATAATTGGTGTTGACGACCTGTTAACCAGACATGTTAAGCATTCCGACATCAGCTGCCTTGACACGAGGTAACAGAAGAACCCGAAACTCTGACTCTGAGGTACTCAAGCAGATGCAAATGAAAAACCAAGTTACCTTTGAGTGCTAAATGTCCGGTTGAACAAGTCAATTGTTGCCCCAAGAATTTGCCATCACGTCAAACATTGGCGATGGAGTTATCTACAGCTTGTAGTCCGAACAGGCACAAAAGGGGAGTTTTGGACAGTGGCACCATCTCTTGGGCGAAATTCCCCCCACAAGGACTTGCTGTGGCAACTCTGTCCGCCTGAGCGGAATTTCTTTCCAAGAAGAAAGATTGGCGGGGTAAAAATCCGAAAAGTGCCTGAATCAGTCGACTTTTTGTGTCTTTATGCACACACAACTTCACACATGATACATGTACTTTTCGTTCCCTCCTGCTCCTCCCTCCAAGTTGACGAATTGCTGTCCCTGCAGTCAATCTACGTCGAGTCCAATTGATCCGTCCATTTTTTCTCCTCCTGTCTTGTCTCTGTCACGTCATCACTTTTCTCTCAACGTCTTTGGCGTCAGCCACCTGTCCAAGGAATATGAAACAAAGAGCCTCTTTTATCTCTTCTTTAGATAGATCCACTCTTTTTCTGGCAGAGGCTTCGGAAGGTCTTGTTATGATTACAGTCTAGCTTCCAAGGCTAAAGCTAAATCATTCTTGTTCCAAAGCAACTCCCGAAATGCTGTCAATGTATGTATATTAGCTTTTGAGAGAACAAGTCAGTCAGTTGTTTTGGGCTGTTGTTTTCATGTCTTCTGCATCAGAAAGTCAGGTATGAGCTGATTGTTGCTGTTTTCACCTGAGTTGTGTTGAATCTGAGACTCGAGTCTGGGGACTCAAGTTGGACGAGTTTTCTAGTCGAGTCCAACTCGTACCCATCCTACCTGGTTTCTTGCGCCGCTGTAGCCTCCATTTTTAAAATTCAAATTTCCCGTCAAATCTCACATTTTTGACAAAAAGCACACAATTTTTTGCTGCTGAGAGAGGGCATTTCTGTTTCTGTATATGCTTAAATTGGGGCCTCCCTAGTTTGACGTTCTCAGATGAGATCATTTTATAACAAAAATATGGTCAGCAGCAAAGTTATACTTTTCTTCAGGATTCCTATTATGAAGCTCCAACATGTATCTTTTTTCTTGTGCGTGGGAGCAAAGTATAAATTGATGTTCTCTTTCGGCACTTTCCCTGTCTCTGAGATGTCGTTTCTCTGCTCTCCCCCTCCTCTGAAGTCTAATTAGCAGTTGCAGATAGCCACAATTGTCATTATAGCAGGGAGAAGGAAAGGATTGCCAGACACTTGACTCAGCCAGACAAAGATGGACGAGACAAGTACGTCAGACTCGGTCCTGGAGAGACACCCGGCCGGGCCTGGGTACATCTGTGTCGCATGGAGCTGATGAATATGCAAACACGAGGTCCTCACCTCATGGTAATAAGCTAGTTTAACTCTGTTACTAGTATTGCTAATCAAAGAAGACCCACTTAGTTAAGACACTTTTTCTCGGCAAACGTCCGCCATTTTTGATGCTGAAAACTTTGAGGCAGCCACAATTGTGTGGATGCTGCTACCTTCATCAGGTCCGCCAATTCCCCATTGTGCAATTTTCCTTATTGCGCCCATTTTGTGCCCCAATCCAGTTTGTGCTGTTGACGGGGATCGCACTCACTCGCCTAAAGGACTCGTCAAATAAGGTTGGCCCGAGCCCTGAACTCGCCAAGGTCCTGAATTGGGGCAGAATCTTGAACTTTGGAGGGTTGGAACGAGTCCTGAACTTTACAGTGTTGGGCCCTGGCTCAGAATTCCACTGGCCCAAGACCTCGTAGCAGTTTGGGGCAGCCACTGGAAAGGCTGATGAGCAGTGGGCAGAAAAACAGGAAGAAAGAGCAGCTTCTCATAATATAGCGAAACTATCATATTTTTGCAAAATTTGGTCACTCTCCGTTAAGGGTCACAGAGCCAAGAAAACCCCCGAGTCTGAAGCTAAGTAGATTCGCCTGCAAATGTCATGATAGAGAATATCTTTAAGTAGACGGGAGGATAATTCAATATTTTAGTTGACGTCAAGACGTCTTTTTCAGCACATCAGAGCATTCTGAAGTAATTCGAAGCAGATTTTGATGAGTGACTGTTAGTGTAATGATTTAACAAAGGTTATATCACTTCTTTTCACGTAGGTTTCCAATTCGATGCAGTAAAAAAGTAGTCTGAAAGTGACTTTTTTGGCCTTAAAAAACATATTTTTCCGCCGTTCACCCATGGTTCTTTTTTAAAGCTTTTTTATAGCCACGCCTGTCATCGTGCTCTGGAACAACTATTTAGAACTCAAACAAAATGACGCCACAAAAAACAATTAATGGTGCTCTGCTGCTCTCGAGGAGAAACAGTCACTAAATTAATCCTATGAAATAAAAGTATAAGAGTATATATAACAAAACAACTCAAATCCCTGAGGAGGCCCGAGGCTCAAACCCAATCTCTCGCACCAAAATTGCCCGAAAAGGTTGGGACTTTTGAGCTCATCGCTCTGGATTGGACCCAACCTTATCAAAAGTAGGCACATTATCTTCCTTGTGTATGAGACATCCGCCGTCACCTCAACTCTGCACACAAAGTCATGCTCGAGATGAAGTTTCTGGTCTGAGCTTCTGATTTTTACATCAAAGCCTAAGATAAGCAATTAAACATTGTTAAAATATGAAAACAACTCCCCAGCTCCTTCTGGCTTCTTCGTCCACGAAAAATACAGGAGAAAGAGGGTCGACTCTGCCTCCAGGCTGAGCTCTAGAATGCCAAGGGCAATTTTGATTAAACTGTTGATATCATCAAGGAAAACTTTCTTACCCAACAACAACGTGGTCAATTTCCTTTTCTCTCCAACGAGCCTTGACAAGCTCTAATAATACCTAAACACATCTACTAGGGTTGGCTTATCTAGTATGTCAAGCCTTTAGGGGCCACACTGAAAGCGAGAGAAGGCCTAATTGAGGCCTGGATTGTTCACCTTCTTAATAAAATGCCCTATATTGCCGTAAATATGTACAATATTGCCTGCTTGACAAAAAATGAAGTGTCTCACCGCGAAGAAATGGTGGTGTGACTGCGCCACTTGAAACAGTCAGGTCGATATCATAGAGAAGAAGCCTTCATCTATCATCATCGCCTTACCTGCATTGCAGCCTTCTTCTTCTCCTTGATTATCTTTGACCTTCTTTGCACCGGAGGCCATTTTCCAAGAAGGGGAAAAAATCAAAGAGCACAAAAATAAGGGTCCGGAGGAGCACGCAAAAGGTAAGAATCTTGTCTGCTTTATACAAACTGAATACAAGTTGGGCCTTGTTGGACTCTCAAATGTCTCTAACGCGCGCAGGAAAGAAGAAAGAATGAAAGAAAAAGAAAGCGCGCGCTTTTCCCCAGATTTCTTCGTGAAAAGCCACGTGAAAGTCAGAAAAAAGAAAGTAATGTATACTTGATGTCGTCATGTGGGTGTAGCACATCTCTCCTGGCTCCGAATTGTCATCAATGAGCCACCCTGTACCGATACAGGGGCTCGCATCAAGTCGATCTTCCCCCATAGCTGCAACACATTTCTCTTGGCTTCAGAATGCATGATCAGGACAGTCGTCAGGCGCTCCCTGGAGATGCAAATCTCTCACTTCCTACGTCAGGAGTCATTGTGCATAAGTGTAAATTTTCGGTACTTTGTCTTCGGGAAAAACTTCTGCCGAGCTCATCGAGGGTGAAGGGGAAAGTGACAACTGGAAACGTGGCTAAACAACGTTTTCTCGCCAACTTTGGCGAGTTTTCTTCCAAGAAGTCTTAAGAGTCATTCAAGCGTCAGGAGGCTGGAGCTCGATCGCATTAGAAGAAATCTTTTAAGTGCTCTGATTCATTTTGGCCCTGGCGAAGTTGACGGATGGATGGAAGCTCCTCCTCCTCTCTCACACAGAGAAGCTCACATCACTTGCGGACAGACAGAACAACAGCCTCAGTCTGCAAAGAAGGAGAGATCTGGTCCAGATGAGGACTGCGCATGTTGCTGTCTGACATCTTTTATTCACAACAGAGAACAAAGCTAACAGTGGGTGAAACTGTGCACAGACCAAGGGTGTTTCTGGGGAGATGAAGAAGATTCCGATGAGAAATCATGCCAAACAACACGTTGGCATTCATGTCACTTTGGCCAAGATGCCAACAGGTCTGGTTGGGTGGTGCGGGGAGACGCTTTCTGCTTGCTCTGTGTCGGAAGACTAAGTTACCTAGCTTGAATTGCATGAAGTGAGATCAGCGATGGCAACTCTGCTTCAGTTAGAGTCGTCTGCCAGGATGACGAAGCCGTCCTCGTCCACGTCGTCACCCGGAGGATGGACGACGATGGTGGGAATGCAAATCGGGACTTTCTTCCCTCCAATGGCTTCTGTCCATCCGTGACTGAGGAAGTCGTCTGGAACGTCAAATGACTCCAGGTCAGCATCATCGTGAACTTGCTCTTTGTCAGACATGGCTTCGACTCTCGTCTCTGTCAGTAATTCGGATTCTTGGACGTTCTTCATGTACTTCTTTGAGTTGGCGAAATTTTCTAAAATGTCGTCCCTGAAAGATTCTCTCTCCACCTTGGCTTTCTCCTCCTCTACATCCTTGGGCAACTTCTTGTCTTCTCCAGATCCTTCTTGCTGCTTAATCTTCTCCTCAACATCCTTCAAGTGGCCCTGGAGAGCTCTTATTTTGTTGTCAATGATGCGCTTCTCTCCCCTGTGAATCTTGCTGTTGATGTCCAGGATCTCGCTCATGTTCGTCATCACGTCCAGCAAGACGCTGTAGTCGTCGGCCCTCATCTGGCCAAGCCCACTGAGGCACTCGACGCAACGGAATCCGGACCAGCGGTTCAAGCGCGCCATTCCTTGTGTGACGAACGCCAGTGTTTGATCCAAGTAGGGCCGGGAAAACTGCCACAGGGTCTCTCTCAGGTGGCAGAGGTCCTTCAGCATCAGGCTGAAGATGCAGTGGCTCGTGGGGAACTCCTGGGAGGAGAAGGAGGAGTTCAGCAACGACGTCGTCACCTCTGGAGCTCCCTTATGAGAGGAGACTCGAGTCACTTCACCGTTTCTGCAAGACGACACTTCGAACAGTGAGAATTCTGTCGTGTTTTTCGTATTGAAATGCATTTTTCCACTCTGGCCAATTATGGACTCACTGGTTAGAGAATATGACGGTGGCATCCAGGTGGTCGTCCAACGAGGGCAGCCTCTCCCGCCGCTGACTGAGGGGGAACAACGAAAAGTTGTTGCTGGAGTCAGACCTTTGCAAATCTCTGTACGCACACATACCTGTCTGAGCACTCCTTTTCAGTCCGGTGGTCGCTCTGGGTGCTCAAGACCATTGTCAAAGTTGCCGGGAGTGTCTCTCCTGTCCGTAGATTACTCCAAATGGCAGTCTTGGACCAGGTGAACTGAACCCGAGCCTTGGTGCAGTCCCTAAGAGGACCAACGTCATTTCTCGTCTCTGTGATAAAAAAAAGTCATTCTTCACATTTGCAACACTGAAGGAGTCAAGATTTTACAATAAGATTGCTTTCTGCATGCTCGCATTTACTTGCGACTTTAAAATTGATGATCCAATAGCGGATACTTTTTCTAATGTCATTAAATATTAACGTTGAACATGAAATGAAGTAGAAATGTCGATCTATGACGACGACAAGAGAGAAAGTCGAGTCCTGCGGCTCAGACTTAAGGCCTACTTTTAATAACCTGAGCTTCCACTCAATTGAAGGCGACCTCGAGTCTGTTTGAGGCCGGTCGAGGACGCGAAGAGTCGTCATCCTTGTTCTCAACCGGTGAGCTCAGCACTAGCATCAACGTTTAATAAATTCGTCACCTAATAAAAGGGGCACACTAGCAGTACGTAGGTAGGTCCGAAGTCAAATCCAAAAGTAACTTTTTCAAAATCTTATTTCTTCACTCTTTCAAAAATGCAGCTGGGCATAAAGTTTTGCAAAGTGAAAATGAAAGGTCACCTTGTAGCGAGGTAACGTATATCAATATATCCTTACCCTTCCGCTTCGAAGAGACATCATTGGGTTCCCCTGGGACATTCCTGCATTGGAAAAAAATGAACTATGATAGCATAAGTTATATTTCAACTTTTTTCTCCCCCACCCCCACTTCTTCTTACCAAAATTGTGATGTACACGGGATATATTTTCCCCTTTATGGCCCAGCAGGCCCTAAACAATTTATAACCCTGCTTTTCTCTACAGTCGTGTCTTTCTTCTGGCTCTTCTGACTGAATATGACCGGCTAATGCAAAAGCTATAGTTTCGACCGAGACAAAGGTCACCGAAGTCAGTGGAATGGCCGAAAATCTCGGCGAAAACTTGCTCAAGGCAAGTGCCAACTGAAGAAATCTTGACAGAAAGTGGTAAAAAAGAACCTCACATTATGTAGCTTCACAGACAGGGATGTCCAAAAGTAGTGTGCACTATACAGGTTTATGGGTTTTTTTAAATATTATCCCTTGACTTCGACATCTTATGCTTTGACCTGATAAGAACGAGAGCGAAGACGAAGCTGTTGCAAATGAAGTCACCGGTGATGATCGCAGGCACAGCAATAGCACACTGATAGCGCAAATTAAAGCAACAGCTAATATTCACTCTTTAACCGGGCCTAATGAATGGTACGTGCAAGACCTCGGAATTAAAAGTGTGACTCTTATAAAAAGTTCATAACCTAAAAAGCCTCCTTTGGGAGGCCACGAAAAATAATTAAGAAATAGTGCAAGAAGCAGAAAGATTTTGAAAGAACAGGCCTAAAGGATTGCAGTGAAAGACCTAAAATGCTTTAAAACTCTTCACTCATAGTTCTGGGGTCTACTGAAGGCTCATTTTTAAAGAATGCACTATTGTTATGATTGCTATCAACTATAGCATGCGTACGACTACTGGAAAAGTTCCACTCAAGCAGTTGACTGACCAGGAATATTGCTATGCATGCTATGATTGTAAACGGTACCTGTCGTATGTGAACAAGCCCAGGATCGCGGCAACGATGAGAGTCGCAGCTACGACGTCGAGCAGGACCAGCATGTTGGCTTTGGACGGCTCAAGGACCAGAACGCCACTGACGTCCAGGGAGGAATGAACTCTGAGGAACCAGCAGTCCAGGTGCAACCCGAGCCGGCCCGACTCGATGCCTCTTGGAGCTTGAGCTTCCCAATGCGACTTAGGTCAGCCTTCAGGTACGTAACAGAGCCGTAAGTTAAAAGGTGAAAAAGTTACTTGTGATGGGCGCCGATGTCAGTGTTGGACCTTAAGTCTGAGAAGAACAATCTTAAGCCATCCCTAGTTTGATCCCCAAGGGAGATCTTGACTGGACAAAGGAGGAATCTTCGTTGTCTTATTCCATGGGTCAGCTTGGCGGCATTCATTTAAGGACGAGAGAGGTAAAGAGGTGACCCGAGAAGATCAGGCTTTCGGCAGAGTTGCCAAAAAATTGCGGTCCAGGTGCAACCGGTGCAACCTGAGTCGGTCTAGTTTCTTTTTGTTTGCACCACCTTGTAACGATGAGAGCTACACAGTTAAGGTATGGCTGACAAGAGAACGTGATGAATCAAGTCTCCATGAAAATGAGTTCTTTCACCTCTTCTGGCAGCTCTGTGGTCAACCTGTCCGACCGAAGTGTTGACCGAAATTTGTCCTAATTCCTGATTAAAATTAATAATAGGAGTGAGGTTATTGAAACACAAATACATACTCTATGAAAAGTATTAGGTTACATTTTCGGTGAAAGTATGTAATTGTGATATATAGGAATGTTTAAACGAGCATGTACTTAGATACATTTTTCCGGTAATTCTGCCAACTCTGATTGATCCCTCGCAGCCCCATGGACGAGACTGACAGGGATCTCCGAGAAGGGGACCAGCTACTGTGGAGGCTGGCACTAACACTGGCCGAATTTGGCACTGTGTCAATTTTGCTATATCATTTTGCATTTAGAGTGTTTTTCCTCCTTTTTGCTCCCATTACCCAGCCAGCTTGACCTCTTTGACCTCCCAGTTGCAAATAAACGATGCTAGAGTAAGCATCTCTGGACTTCTCCCTTCTTATGAAGGCCTAATATGAATATGTTTGGTGCACCCTTTATTGTAAAGATTTAAGAACTGTTACTTCAGCATCTTGAAGTTCCTCTCTGCTTTTTGTCCCGTTTGTGCAATCCGCATGACGGCTTATACATCCCTTGGACGGCCCATACACCCCTTGGCCATGCTGCTTATGTCAGGCAGCATGGCTGGAATTATTGTGAGCTGTATTGTATGGTATTGCACGGTCTTATAAGTACGTACAGTGGGCTAGGTGGAAAAGGGGTCAATGTTGGAATTTGCCCGAGTGTACTCTACTACATAAGTTCATAAAGAGGTGTTGAGATTTTAAAGGCTGTTGGACAAAGCTGCAAACACTTTGTTTTTGATTGTTTCCATTTTATTGTTTATACCACTTCAGTACAGCATCTAGAACCTAACTAAACAGGTCCACCTCAAATTTAAAATGTTGGCCCAACGTCCTTATGTACTGGGCCTAGAAATCTTTAAATGACTTGAGACAAAGGTAAAACGCTGGTTTTTTTTCATTTTCATTTGCCTATGAAGTCTTAGTTTGTCATATAGTAAATAATTAGACATGTCCGCCTGTAATTGAAATTTTCCACCTAGCCTAATGTACAGTGCACCCCCTGCTTGAACCGTCGCTCTCGGGACAAAAGCCAACAATGCCAAGTCCGATGTGCTGAGTGTTTGTACACTAGTGGCAACATCAGGATTGCGTCCGCTTGACTTCTATGGGGAAATTGCACCTGGTGACGTTGGAACGGGCTCAAGCACTTGAGGACCAATGTGGACACGGCACGGAGGGACTACAGGGTGATCGGGTAGAACTAAGACTGACGATTTCGATGATTCTATTTGGCCATTAGGAAGAAGCTTATTTAAGTAAAAAAGAATTGCACAGGAAAGCACCACCAAATTTCCATGCATCCGGCCTTTTGACTTCACCATGGTGTTCAACCTTTTGACGGTCGTCTCCATCCTGGCACGCACCTCCTCCTCCGTGATTGCGTCCTACGATTTGTCCACGTCTTGCTCTTGGACCTCCTTACTTCTGGCACACGTGGGGTATGCCTTCCTTTCCAGAATCCCTTAGTTGCACAGGATGGAGGTAGTTCACGTTGATAATCTTGAAGCCGTCGTACTCGTTCTGATGTTGCCTCTTCTCCAATGGGACGATCTCTTCTTGAACTGACGCCCCAAATGTCTCGTGGGGTGGAACTTTTGAGCTCAGTGAGAACAATGTCGAAGAACTTTTCGCACCCTTGATTTTGCCACCACAGCATGAAGCGATTGCGAAAGAGCTTGGTTTCAATGTCATATTATTGTGCTTCATGTCCGCTTCCTTGGATGAAGGCCAAGAAGAAGAGAAAATGCGCAATTTGCAAGAAAATCAACTAACAGAATTGTGGCAGAAGAGGTCAAACAGGCCACATTGACGTCAAGTAAGAAAAATGTGATGATGTAGACGAAGAATCCCACACACACACACACACACACACATATATATATATATATATATATATATATATACGGCTTTAAAGTAAAAAAAGCATCGATGTTGTCGGAATATTTAACCCACACATTTGTGGGTTGAACAGGGCAGAACATTGAACTGTTCACGCATTATTCTTCCGCGTCCGCCAAAATGGCCCCAGATGCTCGTACGTCCGACGTCGTTATAAGCGGTGTCCACTTGTATCATGACATGTATGTATGTATTGTTGACTGAATTTGAAAATTGTGCTAAATCTGCCCTCTAGTCGACTCCTTCGAATCCTTCTGAGCCCTCGATGGCCCCGATGAGCTTCTCCCTCAGCTGGCCGTAGCTCGTGTAGGGGGGCAAATCCAGGCGGTTGAAACTGAAAAAATAATCGCGGTTTTGTTACTCACTGAGTGGCAACTCGGATGTGTTGCGTCTCACCAGGTGTGTGCCCTCGGGAACCTGTCGGGGGTCCCCCACCTCTCAATGGTGAAGAGTTTGGGGCCGTTGCTGCCGTAGAGTTCCTTGAAGCCGTTCATCGGCACCCTGGACGTGCCGGTGACAAATTGTAACAACCTGTAGTAAAAGGGCAGTTAGAGGCATATTTTAGATTACGTCAGGTTGTCCACGATCCAGAGGGCTGCAAACTGTCTCAAGACTTTTCCAGAACTCCTTCTTTTTCAAATCTTGTCTGTATCTCGCAATCACAGAAGAGTTTGCAGCCCTGACAAATGTTTATCATTCCACGGATATTTTCCAGGATTCTTCTCCCTACACTTCATTTTCAATTCCGGGCAATTTTGTCAGCCTTGATTTTAAGGGCATTCAACTTTCCAGGGAATTCCCCAGCTTAGATTTTGTTCCGCTCATTTGAACAATGAAATGTTTCACACACTACCTTGATCTCATCTCGTTGTTGAATGAGAGCACGAGCCTCCAGAACCACTGAATGACGATGTGATTGGCATGATAATCGCCCTTGTAGAGGGTGTTCCGGCGCCAGTCGCGGACGTCGATGGCGCCAATGCCGCTCAAGAGCAACTCCAGCTCCCCCTCGTCGAAGATCCTGAGAAGGTGAAGCTGGACGATCTCGTTGAAGCCAGACTTGAACGAGTCCATCTGCTTCCGGACCCTGACACAAGGGAAAGAACAATTTGGTAGAGGATACCTCTCAGTTGCTCGGTGCGGTAGGTTAAATTCGACTCTTAAGTTTATGCTAGAAAAATTCCATAACCGATATTGAAGCTATTTTTTTTTAATGTTCATGAATGTTATCAATACCGATAGCGCAATAAGTCCATCAAGGGGCCCAAAATAGTCTCTTTTCTTTACCTGGATACAAATCTCCAATTGATGACTAACTGGATGTATTCCAACTTGTTCTCCTGAGTGACCGGAATCTTGTCACCGCCGGGCTTCAGCTCCGTCGAGACGGTGGACCCGAACTTTTCCTCTTCCACCTGAGGACAGACAGAAGCTACTTTAAAGATCTCTAAGGATGCTTCACAGCTATTCATCGATTGGTTCGCTGCATGCAATTTCCTCATTTTGGTCTTAGTTCAAGGCTGGATCATATTCATAGTTCCCACTGCTTGTTAGCCAATACCTGGGAAATACTTGAAAATTTTTCACGCCTGGCCCTGAACAGAGTGATCAGCGACCCGCGGAACTACAGCAAGACCGTAGAACCACAGAACGAGAACAGGCAAAAAAGTTGTGTGTTCCCGAAGCTTGACCTGAAATGTGAGCTCCAAGCCTTCCGGGTCGTTGTCTCTGATCCACTTGAGCGAGTTGTAGTACTCGGTGTCCACCGACTCCATGTCCTGGAGGGTCATGTCCTTGCCCAACATCATCTTGTAGAATGGTCGAATGAAGAATCCGTCCAGCAGCTTTCCATGGTACACAGCAAGACCAGCAACGCGGCCGATGAACTTGAAGTATCTAAGCCAAATAAGGACAGAGTGAGTCAGCTGGAAGAAATGGTTGACTTCATCACTCAGACCCTGTTTCATGCCTCAGAACCATTCACATACCGAGATGTTCAGGAAGTCATGCAGTATTGGTCAACACTATGATATTCATATTCCAATTGTTCGGGGCAATGAGGGGACACCTGATGAGTTACGCACGTACCGACAAGTTTACCATCTTCAGCTTTTGTAAAACCACTGGCGTGGAAGCTCCTGCCTCTCATATCAAAAGCTCAGGTAAAAATCTTTCATCTGTGCAGTTTTTGAGAGCAAAAGAGCTACACAAAATCTGTCCAAAAATTTAGATGAGTAGAGGACCACGCTCCTGTCTGACTAGTCCATGTGATGGCATGGATTATGGGTATGCAGTGACGAGGTCAAAAGATCGTTGATCTCTTTTGATGGCAACAAAAGTCTACCAAAAGCCCGTCCTCGTCAAGTGGTTGAAGGAGTACTACGGGAAGAGGGCCAGTAGCTTTGCCTTCATCCAAGACGAAGCTCCCATCCAAGTCCAGCAACTGCGAGAAGTCACTCAAGAATATAGAGGTATTACGGAGAGAGAGGACATAGTCTCCCCAGCTGGTCTTCACTTCTGTTAGGCAGAATTGGCCACAGGAGAGAAAGAAAACATGCAAGTGTGCCCAACAAATATGAAGTAACTACTTGCACCGAGCATCGCCTTCTCCTCCGCCGCTGCACTTCTACCGTCGGTCTTTGTTGAATAGGATCGGTACCAGTCATCTAGTCAGGCAATTTCTTGTGGCAGACCTAGCACGCTTAGTTTCACAAATTTTAGCAAAAGTTCTATGCGTATAGAAGACTCTGACAAAATTTCAGGTCAAAATTTGCAAAACTAAGAGTGTTAGGTTTGCCACAAGAAATTGTCTGACTAGATGACTGGAGCTAGACCAACTCTCCAAAGTAGTTGCGAAATCTGACTGCAACTGTTGTGCACCTGAAACTTTCACGCCTGTCTCCTCGAAATGTAATAATACCTCCACGCTCAAGAAGGACATCTTGACGCCCGAGCCTTAATAACTGCAGGAGACATTGAAGACGATTGTAGATCGGTCTTAAAAGGACCGCAAAACGTCGTCGATCAGGAGGGGGCACTTTGAAAAATGACTGTCTGGGATCGAGCTCCTTTAGGTTGCAAAAATATGCAAAATAAATTTGCTAAGGTTGCAAATAGACTGTTCTGTAACACCTACCAATTTTTTTTTGGAATCAACCTACAACGAAAGACCATTTTAGTTTGGGCAGACTAAGCTGGTGGGAGCCGAGATCGAGTGCTAGAAGCAGAGCAAGACTTCCTGATCGACAGGACGTAATGAGACAATGACCAAAGGAATCGCTTAAACCGACAGTCAGGTTCATATCCCACACTCTGCTTTAGACTGCATTACAGTCTTGGGTCGAGCATTGCCTTCCCTGGCCAAGACAGTCCAAAATCGACCGTTTTGTCCAGATTCCGTGATGAACACTTACTTGAGATGTTCCTCATTGCACTCTCCGGAGTGAGGGTTGATCTGCAAAGTGTAGTTGTCAATGGCGGAATATTCGAAGAGGCCGTAGTAGGGATTAAACATCTCCTTGGAGAGCAGATAGAACCACTCACGGGAGATACCCCCGTAGTCCAGGCCAGACTCGTTGTCGAACTCGATCCACAAGCTGCATAGTTCGTCAGAAATAAAGAAGGAACTTTGCACACTTAACACACGTGGACAAACCTCGCCTTCAGGAGGTCGACCTTGCTGGATGGCAGCTGCATGTGGTGGAATGAGTCCTCAAACACGTGCTTGCGCCGCACCTTCATCTTGAACTGCTTGGGTAGGTTATTGGGACGAACCAGCTGACTCTTCAAGTAGTCATACTTCCACTTGTAGTCTCTAAAAATACGTAATTTGAAATGACCAGTATGTAATAACAATTTTCCTGGGACTGTTTCCTACTGCTCTAATGCGTGTATCTGAAGATATTCTTGTATTTAAAATGAGTTGATGTGCAAGTCATTAGGCCTGTAAAGTCAAATTCTTGAGGACTTCAGCTTTCGTCTGGTTGAAACAAACCTGCTGTATGGCACGACGGGCGTGGAGTCCGAGTAGAGCCTCGGATCCTCCCAAGTCGTCTTCTTCCTGTTGTGGTCGATGAAGAAGGTCCTTCCGTCCCTGTGGATCCTCTCCTCCCATCCCGCAGGGAGAGGACCGAGGCCGTTCTCGTAGCGTCCTTTTCCAGAGGAACTCCGGTGATTCGGGGACCTTCGATAACAGAAGACTTGGCCTTACACGGACATCACGCCACATAAACTGTTTGTTATTTCACTGAACAAGCCCCAATTATACTGTAAACTAATTATATCCTTTGACGCCCACTTAAAGAGCTCTCTTTGGTCTTCTGTCTGCTGACCTCATGCTTAAGACCGCTTCATTCTGGCCAGAAACAGAAGCTATTCGGACTTGAGGTTGTTTCAAATGGCCAAAATGGCGTCAGGCTCAAAAAGTCCCAGCCTGACACTAACGTGGCTTTATCATAGCTCACACAATGCTTTCATTTCTATCGTTACCTTCTCCTCGCTCCAGTCGACCCCGGTGACGGCGATGGTAGCCCTGTCCTCGGGTCGATCCACGTGGTGGTTCTGCGGATGTGGTCGATGAAGAAGATCCTCCCGTTGGGCGCATTCTTCTTGGTCCAGCCGTCCGGCAGCGGAGCGGTCGAATCCTCCACCGACGTCTGTCTGATGGAGATTCCGGGGTCTGGGTCCCTGCTGACCTCGCCTGAAGATGCGTGAACCATGTTTAAGTGTGTGCGCACGCACTTTGACTGTCAACAGTGGCTTTGACGTTGCATGCGCAGATTTGTGATTATCTTTGGAAGGGTCAAAGTCAACTGTGTCGCTGGTGAGTAGACAAACAAAGCTCCAACGTGATCACAAGCACGTGAACGAGAACGAGAGCGAAAACATCATCGTCCAAGATACCGTGAGCTTGGAATGTGCTAGCAAAGTGAAGAACGACGACATCCGGACTAAAGAGAGTTTGCTAACAGGGTGAACTTGTAGATAAAGCTATCAATTTTAGGTTATAAACGCTTTAAACTTGATCAATGGCTCATGCATTGGAGTGAGGAGTCACTACTTTCGGACACCATGATAGGTACGGTGTATATAACTTATGAAAGGGAGTCAAAAAATAAAAAAAAACACTTAAGTTGGTCATCCCAGTCTTGCCATTGGTTACGTTCTAGCAGATCTGGACGGAAAAAGAGAGAATGTGACAATACCGGGTGCCTCAGCTTGTCCGTCATCTGTCCCGAGGTCCTCGACGTCCTGTTCCGTGACCTCTGCGGCCTCTGGAGTCTCTGCGGTCTCTGCGGTGCCGCTGTCGTCCTCCACGCTGATGTGCACGCGCTGGTTGAACTCGGCCCCTCGACTCTCTCGCAGGCCCGTGCCATTTCCAACCGCCCTGTAACATTTGACCAAAGCCGAAAATTAATGGGGACAGTGACGAAAGTCAACTTTCGTCACGCTCATTTGTTGGAACAAGTACGTCGTAAACAAGATCCACATATAAAACCCATTGCAGTATCGTTTGCACAGTTATTAGACTAAGGAATTTTATGTAAAAATCTGAGAAAATAGTAAAAAACAAGAAAAATTGAAGTGCTGAAAAATTGAATGATGAAAATGCATCAACAATGGGCGGAACAAGAAAGAAAGTGCATGAGGCAGTGAAATTTTGGAAAAAAAAGTGCATTGAAAAATGAAAAGGGGAGAAAAGAGCCTCAAATGTACCTTCAATCAAAATTGCTCATTTGCCTAAAAGTCCGAGGTCGTGCAATCATATTAGTCAGAGGGATTGATGTAAAAAAGCTTGTTTGACGTGTGATAATGACTGAATGTACGGAATCTAAGAGGTCAGCAGACTTGAGCAAAAAGCAAATGCGACCAAAGTTGCGCAAAAATGGCGGTGAAAGAAATCCCAAGCAAAAGTGACGCCATTGCTAACAACAAAGAAGCAGATGTGCAGGGAGCAGAAGCCGCAAAACTGTTTCTCACAGCTCGTTTCAGTACCACTTGGCCTCCTTCATACGGATCTTGATGACGTCACACTCGTTGGGGAAGGTTTCGCAGATCAGAGGTGTGCGCAGTAATCGTGGGCAAAGTAAATACTTCTTTCAGGGCACTTAGCGACGGCTTCGAAGAAGTCTCAAAGAGCAGATACGTGCATGTTGGGCAGAGATAACTTTACTTCGAACAGGTCAGTGTTACAGTTACAGGGTGATGCAAAACGAGTGAGAGGCCTTTTTTCCACCAGACTCTGTATTTGGAGGATCACTTCTCTGAATAAGGACTAGAATTGATGCTGACGATTGAAATCTGTTTGAGAGATTTCCTAGAATAACCCTATTTCACGCAGATTATGACCAAATTGTCTGGGATATGAAAAGGGCAGCGTCAACAAGAATCTCTGAGTGCAGAATAAAGTCTGGGATACCTGGTCCTGGTCCCCAAAACGCAGAATCCGCTGGCAAATAATTGTTTGTGGGACCAAAGCTGAGCAAAGTTCTTCTCACGAGCAAAATGTCATTCTCGAGTCAACTCTGAATGTCTGGGATGGCCAGAGGCTCAGAGTTAAAATTTGCCAAAGAGAATAATAACTGACCATTTTTCATCTTACACGCGTAATTTTCTCCAAAAAATTGACTCGTAAACTCTGACACTGATTTTCAGAGACAAAAAAAGTCGATTTGTCAACAAAAACCATTTCATTTCACTCTTTTTGGAACATACGAAACATTATTAATTAAACCCCTGAACGTTGCGTCTGAAAAGCACCACACTTTCAGACAAATTATGACGTCAACTATAGAAATTTGAAAGAACTTTTTTTCTTTACAGTTATCAGGCTAACACAACAGATCACTGCCAAAAAGAAGCTAGACAGATTGCTGCACTAAGTGCAGAAAAGTTGACCTTTGATCTTTGATTGAAGGCCGCTCGGCTGCTCTTTAAGGACGGCCTCAAGAGGCCTGTCGAGACTGAGGATGCAACGAGTGAAGAAATACAAGTTGCTCGGGTAATCACTAACCTGAACTAAAGGTTGCGAGGTTGGGAGATCCAGACCTGTCACGAGGTAGACCGCAGCTCCCATTAAACGGGGTCCGAGGTCTCAAAAATTTTGACTTTGACCTTGTTCTCAAGGTTCGCGACGCTTCCAGTCTTGAAAATGTCTCTAGCATTAGTCGAGAGAACAGGATTTACGCCATTTTCGACATGCTGCGCAAAAAAAGTCCAAGAACTGAACAACCTCCTCTGGGTTATGCGTACCAAACTTCACGCGGTCAAAAAGTATCCTCAACGGCCAACAAATTTGCACTTGAAGACTTTTAGGCAAAACTATCTTCTTGAGCAAAGTTGGGCCGTATTTACCTTGCCCACAATTAGGCGGACGCACTCAATGCGCGCAAGCAGCTGAGGGTTTATATCAACACGAACAACACGAACCTGGAGACCATGGGATGCTCCCACTGTGTGGTTCTGGACTCGTGGCTGACGTAGAAAGTCCGGCCGTTGGCGTCCTGTCTCTCCTCCCAGCCGGAGGGCATCGTCAGCGTTGCCATGAAGTCCTCCACCGGAGTCGCGTCCATCCGCTCCAGGTCCGACGTCAGCGCGGTCGGAGGGGAGTCGCTCAATGTCTCGAGGTCGCTCCTGTCCATGGCGTCGGGCGTGCCTACGCGCTCCAAGTCCTCCGTGGTCAAAGGAGCGGGGTCGCCTAGTCCAAAGTGACACACTTCATCATGGGCAAGCAGTACCTCACCACGAAATGTTGTATGGATGCCGTGCGTACGTCAGCTAGTCTGTGATTTAGTGTCGTGTGACTCACCGACTGGTTCGAGACCTGTGAAGCTGGTGGTGTCCGCGTCATCTGGAGCTGAGGGGCCCCTGCGACCTCTCCTCTCACTGCTGTTTCTGACCTCGCTGTTGTTGTTATTATTGCTGCTGCTCTCCCTGTTGTCCTCTTCGGGCAGGTACGCGGCGTACACGTGCAACTGACCTAGAATAAGAAAGATAATGAAACTTAACGTCGCGACTTCACATTACCCAGCTCACCTTTGACTTTGGACCTGCTTGACCTGGGTTTGAGGTCGAAGCACTTAGGCTCTCTGACCAATCCGGGCGTTTCTTCTGGAACGATATCCAAGGCCAGTTCCACCTTGCCCAGGAAGTCGTCCCTGGTGATCCTGTTCTCGTCGAACACATTGAGCTGCAGGTGTTTGTCCTTGGAAGGATTAACCTTGAAGAAAAACTCCTCGTTCCACTTGGGGTTCAGGGTGCGCTTGATCTTGTTTGTCCTGGGGAAGACAGGAGTCATGAGGCCTGGGTCATGGAGGCACATCTGCCGCATGTTCACAAGGACCACGGCCACGACGCAATCCGGTGGACACAGGAGACATTTTTCAAAGGACTTCTGCTCGTAGCTTTCTGGAAGCTTTTCAGAAAAGTTGTTGGGACGCAACAACTACCATACTTTCAACGGAAAGTCACTTTTCCAGGTACTGCAGAATCAGCCAGCATTCAAAATGTCTGTTGCGTGATCATCATGATGGTGTTTTAGCCCCAGTTGAGATGATGATTTATAGCACCGGTTGCACTACAGACTGGTTATTCCATGTTACATTTGGGCTAGTTTGAAAATGACAATTTCTTTTGTTGGGGCCAGAATTTGGCGTTATTGCTGGTTCAAGTGCTATTTTTATAACATTCAATACTTTTTTTTATGTTTAGCACTTTTGACTGAAAATTGGATGGATGCGCAGTAACTTTAAACAAGGCAAGAGACAAAATGCCAAAAAGACAGCATCTGCAGGCACAGAGCGGGCCCACAAAACTTTTTTTTTTTAGTAGAAGTGCCTTCGAACTAGCCTTTCATATATCATATCTAACATTATTTAACGTCTGAACAAATGTCCTTACTCCATGTCTAAACATAACTAAACAAAATCCTTGACCTTTAGATCGTATTTCTAGCAAAAGACCTCGTGACGCGAAAGATCTAAAATTTAAGCTCGCTTGTGTGTTCTTATGTAAACAGTGATGTTCAGCAATGACAATTGTGATTAGCCCAAAACTCAGGCGACGTCAGAGGTATGATTTTCCTCGTATCACTTACGAACGATCGCTTACGAAAGTTCCATCCGTGTGACTCACACGATACTGAGTGGAAGGACTCACCACGCGGAGTCGATGACGTTGTCCTCCTTGGAGATGAGGTCGACCCTGACGTAAGGGTCGCTGGCCCCGAAGATGTCTTTCTTGGCCAGGTCCGCACCCGACACAACACGGAGCCGCAGGCGACGGAGCGAAGGGACCTCCGAGCCGCCAGGGCGCCCATAGGTGGCCGACATCGTCGTCGACGGCATGGCTTCCTTTGCTCTCGCCGAGAGTCGTCGTTGTTCTGTGGCAGGTTGTTTTGCGAGGCTCCGTCTGTGTCTGTACCCCCTTATCTTATCATTGTCCGTCACCGTCGGCCTCGTGCCGTCGGCCGTCGGGTCACAGAGTGCGGGCGCTCTTTGCTCCAGTGCGGGCGGTCCGAAAATGTCACCGACGAAAATTTTGGCCAAAGTTATCGCGCTCTTGGGATCTCTTTCTCAGGCGAAACAAAACGAGGATGCGCCCACGAAAAACTCCTGTCGAACTTTGACGTTTCGCACTCCTCTGACAGTCGGAGGCACGCGACTGCGCGGTGTTTGCAATCAAGGACTGGATCCCCTGTGCGGGGGCAACAGGGCCTGCGGGCGGAAAGAGAACTGCGGCGTTCACGCAACCTCCAGCAAGGTCTAATTGCGTCATCAGCAATAAATGAGGCAGACTCTCTTGTGGCAGCTATGAGGGATCTCGCTCCATTAAAGAGCTGCTGAGTTGGCGAAGCAGCAAGCACAGCTGGAAAGTGTCACTTCATTGCGCTCACGAGGAGTTCCCCCGGGTCGTGCATCCCGAACAGCCAACTTTACCGACCTCTGCGACATAGAAGCTTTCCTGTCATTGTTGACCGAAAGACTCGTCCGGGTGTGGCCCTCTCAAAGATTCTGTTTGCTGAAGAGGTTGAAGGTCGGATTCATACCTCCTGTCCTTTAAAAGTTTTGACTATCTTACGTATTGGCCTCATGGGGGTCTTATGGTACTTGCGAGAGCGTTACCTGAGGTGAATGCATTCAATGTGAGCAGGTCAGATGATGTGTTGCATTGCACCCTGATTCACACTGCGGCTGAGATAAAGGCTGTTGGCCTTTTTTCCCTGACTTGTTGAATTTTCTTCAATACGCAAAAAGGAATGGTGAAATAAAAAATGACATGCCACAAATATGCACAACGAGGTGGCTATTCAGAAAATGATGAGTTGTTGAAGATCAGATAAGCGGTTTGGCCATGAATTATGCACAGAGGAAAACAGACTGCGCTCTTTCTATACAATAGTGCACTCCTTATTTTTTAAGACGCGCTCACACGCGCGCGCCTTTGCCCTGCTCATGCTTACGCTGTATTTTCTTAGCTTTTATTCTTTAAATCATCCTTCGAGCTGTTGCAGAGCGGAACACGAAGGGCAATAAAGGTGAAATTCATCAATTCTTTATGCAATTCAATGGCTCAGGGAGATTTCTCGGAATCACCCACTTATAATGGTAATATTATTAAAGTGTGATCTCGGCTCAGTCAACTGACTTTGGCATCATTTTTTCCAAGTGGAACAAGTGGTGTTTGTGCCCCTGGCTAAACTCTCTTTCTGGGTGGGTGCGTGGCTGCCAGCAGCTTGGGCCAAAGAGGTCCTCAAAGGGTCTGTCAATAAGGTTGAGGCAAACAAGACCTTGAGACTCATGAACACGTGCGCTTTTGCAGGCTTTCATGAGTCATTCTTGCTCCCAGGTAAGACGAAGACACTCAGCTTGAGAACCGACCCGCAGCCTGTCTGTGTCCATGCATAGACATACGTGTATTAGATGTATTCTAGGCCTGTACGAAGAAGTACTTTTTGGGAAAGTGATATTCTTTCAGCCTGGCTTTTTATCCTTTGACCAAAATATGTAAATTTTACTCGACTTATTTCTTTCTTAAGGTCCATCTTATATGTGCACTTTTAACTCAAAGTTTGATGTATGTACTGTATGTCGTAAGTGCAGTGCACACTCCTGTCCTTAGACATAACTTTTGATTGAAGTGATTTACCCCCCATAGAAAGCTAAGAGGCTCCTCTAAGACTGAGCTGATGTGCACTTTCGCTCAAAGACCACTTATTTGTTCACAAAACAGGCAAACTTTCATGTAGCAAACTCTGCTACAGAACACAACTTTGATCCCATATTGTGGAAAAATCGACAGCTTGCAGAACCCAGGGCAAGCTCGCATACTAGCACGATGACATATTTGTTTATCATATATGCATAATACCAAAGTGTGAGTCAACAAACATGTAACGGTACGTTTAAAGGGTTGGATGAGTCCTACATGAGGATGTGAGGTCAACAACCTCTTATGTGAAGTTGACATGCTGACTTACCTAAATTCTAAATGCCATAGGAAAGCGCTACAGTCCAATGAAATAGGGTTTTCATGCCTGCCCCAAAGTCTTAATAGTTATGTACTTGTCTTATGGTTTTTGAACACATGCTATCGTGGCGAAGGGTTAAAAGTCACTCTTTTTAGAGTTTTTAACTACATCTTCATTATTTGACCTTTGGTAACAAACCTCAAATGCACTCAGGCAATTTCAAAATTGACTCCTTTCCAACCTAACCTAATATCGTACATCAACTAGCACTCACGCACTACCCACTTCACGGGATGGGAAGAGTGGCAAATGTATCAAGTGCTGTATGTGCGTGCGTTTGTGTTTGTGGGTGGGTAAGTGGGTGGGTGTGTCTGTCTGTTTGTCTGTCACCCCTGGACCAGTAGCCTCCACACGTGCCATCCACCCTCAAAGTCCTTGCTAGGATCTATGACTTTTGTAGGAAAATTTTAGTAGTCCATGCACTTCACGCAGTCCACAAGTACCACATAAGGAGTTCGAGGAGACAGAAGTACGTACGTGGGCCTCGCGCAAAAGCTGGAGAAACACACGCAGACGCACTCATGCTTTTTTCTGGTCACTCTGAGCGATACACTTAGAGTTGATCAACATGGAGATCTATTTCTGGGGCATCAGGTGGACGAAAAGTTAACAATTAGAGAGCCCCTTAGAGGAGCTTCAACCATCACTTGATGTTCCCACCCTCATTGTCAATATTGAGCTCTGTCTGAACCTTAAGGGGGGGGGGGTCTCATCCAAGAAAATGATGACAGCATTCTTGGGCTTCTCCTTGAGCTTGTTGATGACACTCTGGAACCTCTTCTTTATGTCGAGTTCCTCGAGTCCTTGCCTGAGAGTCTCCTCGTACACCCCAAGATCCTCTGTCACAATCTGCTCCATAACATTAAACTCTCTTGTCAAGCCCTTGATCATGGCCTTGCCCTCCCCCAAGTCCACAGCATTCCTGACAGTCTCCACTACCTCTGGCGATCTGTTCTTGTCCTGCTCCAGGTGGACACCCTTGTCTGATCATCCTGGCTACTGTGGTTGGTGAACAACCCTAAGTTGGCCGCAATTTCTTTCCACAGGCACAAAGACTAAGACTTTCAGACTTCTCCCTTTCCTTGTTCATGGCTGCGAAGATCACGTTTGTAGGTTGAGTGTGGCCTAAGTAGGGTTCCAAGGGTTAAAGGTGTCAATCAGACATGGACTGTCCTTTTGTTTTTTGAAAAGAGTAACAATTTTCAAAGTGGCCACATTAGTGTGATGCATTGATTTGAACATAGCATGTTGAGTTATTTACGTGCCTGCACCGAAATGTGTGTGACTTGTCCTTTTTGCGCTGCTTCACAGGTGGCTGCAGAGGAATGCAATTTGCGTGCTCCTTTTTCTTCTTGGCTCCATTGGGTGCGCATTTGAAGTGAGAGTGAAAAGCAAAGTGTGTTTGTGTGTGTCGAAGCAACAAGAGGAGACTTTTCTATGCAAAAGGTGGCAAATTGAGAGGGGGGAAGACGCCAATTGCGAATTGCGTCAACAATTGCCAAGCTCAGTCAATCATGAGATTGCTTCTAGCATGAAAGCGCTGAAGCTTTAAGAAGGACCATGTCTGGGGCTTGGTTGGTGCACAAAATAACCCCAAAATGGGCTTCCCTGCAAATTTCCTTCCTTTCCCGCCAAAGCCCCCCAGCAGCGGACGTAACCTCGGGCAGATCCAACATCCCTCTCGTTCCACCTCCGGCTGCTGGCGACAGTAAGAAGATCCTTCCAAGTGAGTGCAGCTGCTTTCCTTCCTTTGTATAATTTGCTTATGCATGCATTTTTGTGGGAATTGCAATGAAATTGCGGGTCCTGGCAGGCCCCACTTTAGCGTTTGATCGGTTAGGGTTAGATGAGTTAGCATGAGACAAACATGCGCAGGAGAGGAAGCTGTCAGAAGTGAAACAGGAAGACTTCTATCACACCAATGAGATCGAGTTTCTTCTTATGTAATTCTTGTTGTTGCTGCAGACTTCGAACTCAACGTGACTGGCAAGAGTCCGCTGACAGAGGATCGGATCGCCGAATTCCAAGAGATCTTCCTGCTTTTTGACACCTGCAGGGAAGAAAAAGCTCCGGTAGCAAAAGGGTTGAAAAACATGAGCAACACGTGACTTTCGTGAGAGAGATGAAATACTTCAACTGCTGTCAGTGGCTTTCAGCATCAGTCACGGCAAGGCTGACCTTCAAGTTGGTGGAGCTTCTGACAGTGATGACACGCTTAACTTTAGCACTTGTAGATGAGCATTTGGCAGTCGCCATTGTGGGCGTCACTGACGATGTTGTGGCCTTCTCTCTGTCTCTTAAGGCCAACTAGGTGGATGAGGTGATGGGGGCAGAACCCGGCCGACGCCGAGATGAACTGGCTGGTGCAGAACCAGAAATTCACGGACGGCTGCGCGGCCTTGGAGACGTTTAGGACCATCCTGTTTGCGGTCGCTCAGAAGAAGCTGGTTGTCGTCGTGGATGACTTCATCGAGAGGGTTAGGGCACTTTGACAAGGTGAAAAACGAGTGTTTTTGTTGTTTTTCTTTTCTCTCTTTTTTTCCTTATATCCGATACCAAACTGTTGCATTTGTGACACTTTTTTGTTCGCGTCATCTCCAGTATGATGCGTTATTTTTCATTTCTGCAGGCTGAGGAAAAAGGCAGCACTCAAAAAAGTTCTTGATCTCAAACTTCTATCAGGTTTATGGTAGAAAATTGAAAGCCCTAGGAAAACTAATCTATAGCTTGCTCCAGGCCTAAATTTGGCAGAGCCTCAAGGCAACAGAGTGCAAGAAGTGAGATTTGCTACTCTGAGCATTTCCTGTGTGAGGCTCTGTGTGTGCGTAAAAGCTCTCTATCTCTGTGTGAGCTCGCTCAGTGTGTGTGTGGCTTAACTCATGCTCTGCATACTAGTCTGCTATTAGGAGGTAGAGAAGAAGAGGTAGAGCCCTGAGTCAGCAGCGGAAAGAAAAAGTCCGCGAAGCTTTCACTGACAACAAATTGCATTGAAGAATTGAGTTCTGGGAAACACAATATCGGATCTCGATTTTCATACGCCGAAAGCGCGCATTTTAGAAAGGTCCGAAAGTAGCGGGAGGAGCAGAAATGATTACTTTCCTACAGGGGAGGATCTCACTCACGTGACGAGAAAGTCATACCTGGACGTGGACGCATCAAGACCAAGCCGATGGACGCTGCATTCTTGCGTCACCTCAAGGCAAAACAGAATTATCAAAACAACAACACTCGTACTTAAGGACAAGGCTACTGCGAAAAAGTACTTTCGAAGATTGGGGGCCTGAGCTCTTGGCCGTTGGCCGAAATATTAAGATTTTACTAGAACCATTTTTTGGAGGAGCCTGTATATGGGCACTTTTACCTAACGCTTTTATAACGTGCTCGGTGTAGGACGTCTATATATACGTACTACACGTATAGACGTTCGTATAAGGTACTCTCTTCTTTTTTCAGCCATAGCTTTTGGCTGGATTGAGCTACAGAAGCGGTTCATTCCTCCACAGAAAGCTAAGAATATCTTCGGAAACTAAACTAATGTGCCCCTTTTGCTCTAGGACCACTCATTGTTCCATGTTTTATGTTGTAAACTCTGATACAGTACATAACTTTGATCCGATGATGAGGAACAATGAGAAGGCTCTAACTTTCATTAGCTCTGGGATCTTAACAAGTGTGGACAAGGTTGAGATCGTTGTTCTCCCTCCGGGTTGGCAACGGCTTCGTCACCAGCCCCGAGATGCGGCACACGTCGAACTTGCTGGGCGAGACGGTCAGTGAGAAGCCGGTGAAGTCTATCGTCCATGGCCTTCAGGGCACACATTCCTCTGTCTGATATTTGATCGAAGCATTCTTGTCCATGAACGATGCCAGAGAAAAAAATGCGTGCGTGAAATAGAGAGAGCGAGAAGAATTTTCTAGTCCTTTTATGATTTCTTCGCCCAAAACACATATTTTACCAAAATTTAGCATAATTTGGTCATTTCTTAACCAAGAATGACCCTGGGCATAAAGCAAATGGAACGGTCTTAATTCACCTCGGAACTTCGGGTACACTGAGAATTTTTGGAGTACAAGTGATGAACATTGCACTTCAGGTCATTAACTTAGAGTTGCAGGTGAGATCAAAATAAGGTCTAATTACATTACTTATTTAAAAACAATTGAGATTTTGATGACTTAACTATAGCTGGTATCCAGATATCATTTTCAATGTACAAAGCGGTTGCTATTAATAACCAGGACTTGAATTATTGTCCCAGGAAATGGTACAATACTTAAAATACAGTAATCCCTGGATATAATCATCTCGGTTACAGTCATAATCCGACTTGTCATCGCTATTCCCGGTTCTGATTTTTCACCTCATGAAATGGAGGTATTTTCATCATTTACAGTCATCAAATTCTGCTTACACTCATCTAATTCCCCATGGAACGTTTTCATGTGGGATTTTTGGAACCAAGCCTCTCACTCCACTGTCCCCAAAGGACCGCTTAATGAAACTGAAGTATTTGTTCGAAATGGCTCATCTTTCCTGAAATGGAAGTTTCTTCAGTGAAGGTAATTCAACTTGCATTTTGTTTGTACCTGCAGTGAAGTTAAAGTTAAGTTCAGATACAGTCGTCAAAGCCTGGAGTCCCGAGATGAGGATTTTTACCAAAATGTGCTTACGTTGTGCAAGAAATTGCTAGAACGTGCAGATATTGCGTGAAAAGTTGCAGAAAACTTTAGCTTAAAGCCTACCCTAAGATAGCTTTCTTGCCCTTATCTTGTTAGCTGGTCCCAGATCCCGGTGTGCTCCCTCGAGGCCGCCAGCTCATTCCTCTTCTAATGTATCTCTTTGCGTATGATCAGGGTTGCCAGGTCCGCTGAAAGGAATTTGGACCATGTGGCAGGAAAAAACAAGCTGAATCAGTCACATTTCTTTTAGAAAACAAATCACAGGGTGTGCAGTTTTGGACACCATATAACTCAAATGCTTCTATCTTGGAAAGACTTGAATAAAGGCTTCACTTCTACAAATACTACTTTTGGCAAATCATGCAAAGTCACAAAGAGTGATCTCTCGACTTGAGGGACACGGCCTCACTGTTGAACAGTTCGAACATGTCCTCTGCGCACTTGAACTCCTTGTAGCACTTCTTCTCGAATTTCAGTGTGGTGCGGATCTGTGTAATTGCCCGGAGCATCTCTGTCTCGAGCAGACTCCTGTACTAGATTTTGATGGAAGCCACACTGCTGAAGACGCGCTTGACAATACTGCTTGACAGAGGCATAACCAGGCAGTTGAAAGCATACTTGGCCAGCTCATAGAAGAGTCATTTGCCCGTCTGAAGATAATACTCACACATACCTATCCAGAACTCTTCAGCCCCTTTCAGCATGTCACCTGGAAATGTAGTTTTCTCTTCTTGCCAGTTCATCAGGATGGGATGTTGCATCTGGCTCTCCACTTCAATTATGTCAGACACCAGATGATGGAATGGTAGCTTCGGGTAGTCAGCTCCATCAGGTTATCTGAGCACTCTGGACAGGGTAAGCAGAGCTCTTGCCAGGAGCTCAGGCCAAGAGCTCGTGCTAGTCGGTAAGGGTCTTTCCTATCTCTTTACCTTCCACAAATCATTGAGTTTCACTCAGTTTTGTGGACTGTCTTGTCAATGCTGTACCAAATTCACTAGTCCTATGCTAATGCAGAATGGGAAATCTAACATACTATTTTTCCTCATTAGACCTCTGTGAGAGTATGCATCAGGCAACAAAAATCATAGCTAAGTATCCTATAACTTCAAGGCTATGAAGACTAATACATGTAAGTTTGACATAGTATTGATAAGAGAGGTCCCTAGAATGGCAGAGTGCGCCCATTCTTTCACCATCGGGATTCATGATGTCAAACAGTTAAATAAACTCAGCATGCCTGATCACATTCTTCCTGAACCACTTGCGCATCTCCTCCAGGAGATACGGAAAAGAGAACAGCAGCTTCTCAAAGGATTTTTAGGCACAGAGAGACTCAGTTTCACTTTTGGCCTTTACCTTGGACCACAGGCCAGTCCTCTCACCCATCATCACATTTGCCCCGTCAGACGCGAAACTGATGCAGTCTTGCAGTCTCAGTGGCTGGTGACATGAATGATCCTCTTCTTGTGCTTCTCTCTGTTGGCATGGGCGACTAGGTTGCTGTTTGGGAGCCAAAGGGTTGCCTTGCACCACTTGCAGCGTGGTGCCTGCGACTTCTCCCGGCTGCAGCTTGCAGGTCACTATGCCAAAGTCACGTATGCACAATTCCAGCTGGCGCTATCTTGATGCTCAAAGGCTCGAGGAAAATCAGAGGCACCATTTGAGATTTAAATGAGACTTCGGCCACCGAAGCTAAGGAGATTGAAGCAGCTTTGAGTCAAGATGGTGCAACACAGAACCAACCACATGTAGATGCGGCCTCAAATATGCTCGTGTTAACTCCAGCAACTGTTACGTACATTCAAATGGGTGGGATACCTCGGGAACAGTCCATATAGCACTATGTTAATGCAGTAACACTATAGGATATTGGAGAATGTGACAATTACAGGTTGATCAAGCAAATTTCAGGATGAAATAAAATCATCACAGATCAGGCTTTTTCCCAAGAAGTTGCAGACTGAGTTGAAGGTGGATGCCCGGCAGATCACAAAATAGGATTGTGACTTCTTTTCCTAACTCATTTCAATCCAGATAAGGTGGGAATTATATCTTACATTCGTTAGCAGTGCAAAGTTAGATTTATTTGTCCAAAACCTGGAGTTCATGTAGTGACCCAAGTAGTTTCTCAATTGAATACAAAAGATATTTCCATGCTGTGTTTGTTATGTGATCCGCAACACGAACTGCGATGATCAGTGTATCCATCACACATCTAAGGGGGGAATTAGGCTGGGGAATTTTTTTCCTCGGTCTAGTTCATGGGTTGGTTCTTCCTTTCGGGAGGGCCTTTAAAGGCTGTCAATCTAAACTGGTCATTCTGGATTGCCACAGAGAACTCTAAAAGAATGTGCACTTCTAGGGAAGCCACAAAGTGCAGCAATTAGTAATTATAATTAATAATGCAACAAAAGCTTGAAGAGAGGAAACACATGAGGCTCAGCCACAAGACTGAATTGGCTAAATTGGCCCCAATTTTAGGGATCAGACATTGCTGCAGGTTTCCTGCCCGGAAGAGAAAAAATATAGACTAACTCGACGTTTGGGGGCGAAAAAAGCCCAACTGGCAAATCTACACAAGTCACCTGTCCATGTTGACCAAGGCACAGACTTAGTAGTTACACCCAGACCTCCAGCCTGGCAGAGCCCCCTATTGGATCCCTGATAGGCAGCTTGGAGCAGAATGACAGCTTAACTAGTGATGTTGGGGGTCTG
>JAAUXU010057942.1_pt1 | contig 35722 bp, 41 predicted proteins | sample 7278151 | NCBI WGS metagenome assembly JAAUXU01 (sample SAMN14350113, study PRJNA611818) | marine sediment metagenome | isolation source: surface marine sediment (1.8m) | place: French Polynesia: Moorea | collected 2018-08 | reverse complement strand
GTATCATTTGTAAGGACCGGTCTTGACTCCGGAGATAGGCGCGCTGGGAAGCGTGCCCATAGCGCTCCAGGGCGAGATGCTACATGCACATCTCGATGGTCCGGACTTACCATAGAGACCTGCTCACATTCCAGAGTGCGGAGCTAAAATCAGCTTGACACCCAAAGGCTTGCATCATAGACCATAGTGGCCAAATCAGTTGCTTTTGGATGCCATAACATGCATTTCCATTGCTGCATGTGAGAAAGACAAGGAAAAAAAAATTGCTGCTGGGTCCGTCAATTTTTGTAAACCTTGAAATGAAATTTTGTAACACTGACTCTGCCCTGCAATGCAATCTGTTTAGTGTAAGATTTGTACTTGACATTTTCTAAGTCAAGCCGACTTCAGCTTGAATCAAGCTGGCTTGAAATCCGGCCTGAAGTCTTCAAAACTCTTGAACGGAGTGCGAGATACTGAATACAGCAAACACTTTATTTTTGTAATGTTATATTTGCACTCGTTCTTTGCGCTTAAACTGTTCTAACGAGATGCTACATTTGCCAGTGGTCTTTTGAACGGCACAGTTCCCCCCCTGCTACACCAGGTGGTGTAACTTGAGACAAATAACTTCAGCTGGAGGTTTTGTTAAATTTACTCTACATATTACATATAAGACTAATCAATTCTAAATGTTACAAAGACTAAAGAACTGGTGAAACTTGTCTTATCGTAGAGTGACTTTTCGCCTCAAAATTCTCAGAGCGAGCCAGGGCAACGTTCACCTTCTCCCTCCTTTATTTTCTTTGGTTTCTGCCGTCACCTGAGCCGAGCTCAGCTGCTGTCCAAGGGTTACAACTTGGGCGCAGAAGCCAAAGGCAGTGGCGAGACCAACGAGGGTACCTTGCCCGGTCTCTCGACCGGAAAACCCGGAGCTTGATGCTGTCACCTCTGTAGTTGGAGCGAAATCTCCGCTGTCCGAGAGGGCTGGACTCCACTTTGTCCACTTTTCGATCGAGTCACCGCTAACTCCTCCCTGGCGGGAACCACGCGCTGGGAGCTCTACTTTATACATCCACTTCCCGCCACGCTCGCAGTTTCGCGCCGGTTTAGAATCGTAGACACCAAAGTTTTGTGACGCCAGTTTGACAAAAAAAAACACCACTGTCTGATTATTCCGGGGTAATTTTGTTCCCGCCACTTTGACCCTCTTGTGTGTCTTTCGAATTAAAAGGCCAGCAAAAAAAAAAGGGAAATCTCAAGCGTCTGTGGATTCTCTGAATTGACGTGAGAACGGGTTGTGAGAGATCCACACGGACATCTGTGTTAAAGGTCAGACTGTTGCTGCTTTCATCAACCTGGATACTGAGATCCTCCGGCTCCTATCAGGAAAGTAAGATTGTTGGGTCTCAGCCTGCTCCTCCTCGCGTTTTGTCCTCGCCGAGGCCTCCTCGAGTAAGGAAAGGGTCCGTCAGACCGACCAGGACCTCTAGGCAGGCTACCGCCAGAGATCTTCGCCGCGTTGGCGGCGTCCGGCAACGGGCGGGAGTAGCCATCTGCCTCACGACCTTGTACCTCTCGTGTGCCTCGAGAGGGATCTAAAGTCGCGTCTTGTTCGTCCCGGTCGTTGACACTGCCAGACTCCATGGAGGTAAGTCTCAGTCTCCTCTTCTTTTTCCTCCTTGACGTCTGTAGTGCTTTCGACTTCACCTTTCAGCCGGATACTCGTCCAACCTTCGACGCTCTTCTGTCCGAGCTGTCGTCTCCCCCAGCCAACCTTAACGACTCGCAACGCACCAGGGCTGGCGAGTTGTGCTGCCACATCCGGACGAACGACCAGCTTCCAAAGGGATTCCTACAGAGAGGTGACGGCGCCGTCTTCAAAGCAGTAGTGCAAATGCTGTTCACTTCGTCGGGTTCTGCAAGGAAGGAGGCCAAAATGTTCTTGGACTCGGTCGCCGTCCCACCCAGGGACTTCACGGTGTCCTGGTTGGTCGATGAGCTTAAGGGAGATGGCCCATTCTACAAGCTGATGGAGTCCGAAGTGGCGGCCAAAAACCCCCACGGGCTTCATACCTGGGGAATAGTCATTCGTCTGTTGGATTCTGTCATCAGACACTCGGATGGAACGCCGCTGCTCAACAGACTGCTGGCCATTGCTCAGGATGGCTTCAAGAGCGTGGACGAGGACATACGGGAGCAGACGTTCATCGAGTGGAAAACCCTTATAGACAACTTTGCAACCGAAAGTGCTGTCATCAACAACGCCAAGAGAATCAAGTTGCTAACTAGGCCACTGGCGGTAAGAACGTATTCTTCATCTGAAGAACCTAAGTGACTACCTTTGTTTACATTATTGTTATAACATTTTTATTTTTACATCATTGATTATATATAATTTTTGTAGGGCGTGACCAATGTGAACGAGCCGTTGGTCCGCGTCAAGCTTCACGTGTGGTGGCACCTCTTGCTCAAACTGGACAACAACGCTGTGAATCACGTCAATACAGTGGTTATCCCCTTTTTGGAATTTTGTTACGGCGGCCCCCAGGGGCAAATGTGTTCATCCAAAAGTCCTGCCAAGACCAAGATGCCCTCCAGTCCTATCAAGAAGTTCAACAGTCTGTCCTCCATCTGCCTAGATGCATTTGTCCTCATCCTTGACTGCCCCATGCAGGCGTCGCACGCCTTCGAGCCATTGAAGTTGGGCAAGCCACTGATAACTGCTTACGACTTTTCTGTCCACCGTACCAACATTTGCCATTCAATTGCCGAAGCTTTTAATCACTTGGAGCAAGCCAACCATGTGGAACTGGCCAAGTTCCAAGCAGTCTACTCGTTTTTCTCCGAGATGATCCCCACGTTGTTGAGCTCTGGCAAGGTGGACGACAAGGAGACCATCAGTGCCTTCGTGACATTGTCCGTGGACTTGATGCAAAAAGCTTTGCTTCACTCAAGCCTCCACGGAGTGGTCCTCCACATGCTGTCCGAAATGAAGAAGATGCCACCTTTAATCCTAAACTCGAAGTCAACCTGGCGTGAAAAAAGGGAGCCAATCTACGCAGTTTTGCAGATCATGCTGGATCCCAACTTTGTAGTGAACTCATCGTCGCCCAAACTGAAGAAGATGTTCAGTGTCACTCTGCAAGCTCTTTTGAAAAGAGGCGGCTCCTTGGTCAAGCATTCACTGGATCTCATTGAAAACGCGCTGACGAAGTTGGAAGAGTGTGTAGTTGTGCTGGCGAGGAAGAAGCAGGAAGTGGACTTCTTGCCGTTGTGGAGAATCATCTCCAGCGTACTGAGGGATCTCATCGAGCGCCATCAAGAGATAAATCAAGTGGACTCCACAGTTGAGTGCAAGTACGATGCCTGCACCAAGGCCCTGATCTTCCCCTTGAAGCATATTCACCATGAAGTCGGCCACAACATTTGGAAGCAATACATAGAGCTGTTCAAACTCGTCTCCACCGCGGCCCTGGTCATAGTCTCGTACGAGAGCCTGAAGCTGGAATCGGAAATTTGCGACATGATGAACAAAGAGCTGGGACAGAGACCAGCTCTTGGTATGGCCGTGACCTATGCCAAGGTCCTTCACTCCTGTATTCTCTCAGATCTGTCCTTGACGTCACGGGGCGAACCTGCATCGCTCAAGTCGGAGCAGTCCTTCTACCAAATAGTCATATCCTTCATGTGCACGCTGGTTCAGATTGTTCAAGACCACCAAGACGAGAAGGAATGCGCGGCCCTAGGAATTGCAGTCTGCTCATCAGCCTCAGCATTGATCTCCGCAGCGTCGTCAAAGGATCTCGTCGCCCTGCTGCTCAGGACTTTCGTTGCACCCCTGGCACCCTTGTTCAACTTGTCCGGACGGATGGGAAGGGCGTATGAAAAGGCCATGGAGAAGATGTTCGCCAACATTCTCACCCTCATCAACTCCAAGTACGAAGGAGAATTTACCAAGGAGTTGGTGAGAAACTTGGAACCTTTTCTGAAGGCAGTTCTGACACACAACAAAAGCAGTCTGAAGACCAAGGCTCAACATATGTGGCAGCTGACCTTTAGCCTTTCTCTCTCGCCAGAGGATGTTCCACCATCCATCGCCGCGATCCTGCAGAGATACTTGGTTCTTTCCTCGGAGTCGTCGCAGAATACGTTTCCTCCAGAGACAGAAAACGTCAACAGCGTGATTTCCTTCGGCAGCTTCCTGAACAAGGAGAACGTTCAGTCGAGTCCAGCGACAAAAGACAAATCGCCTCATTCAAAAGAGCCAGCAGAGGCTCCCGCGTTCAAAAAAGTCTTCGCCAAGCCCTTCAGGTCGGCGGCCGCAAAAGTGAACTTGGAAGACGAGAGCTCCCAGGACTTCGTGCCCATCACCAGCTCGAGTCAGAAGAAGCGTTTATTGACTGAGCATCAAAAGGATAAGTTGTCTTCTCGCCGTGATGACATTCCTGCCCTTTACTCAGAGCTTTCTCGCGACGATTCGCAGGCTCAGATGCCGTCGCGGTTCTTCTCGCAGCAGTCGGTCGACGAGTCGCAAGCGTTCTGCTCGAATACGACGGAGCGCTCGGATGAGTCAGTGCACGTCCTTCCACTCAGTGAGGCAGGAGGCACCGTCGTGACCGACAAAAATCCAGAGGCTGAAGGAGGCTCCGATACCGTGGTAAGCCAGCAGTGCCTTGCGGACTCTGACAGCCCATCTGTCTGCGAAGAGGAGTCTGGAAGCAGCAAGAAGCGAAAAGGCCGTACTCCTATAAAGAACTTGGCACCAGTGAGTGTCAGGAACAAAGTGTCGAAGAAGAAGTTTCGGTCGGCAAAGGTCGCCCGGACGATTCCAGAAGACGTCAAACCCAGCGAGAGCCCTGGCGAGTCCGACTCTGTTTCCAGGGTCCGTATTCCACGTCTCACTCCCCACCAGGACAGCATGGCCAAGAGATCGCCCGTGAGGGTCGTGTCGGAAAATCCCCTTGTCCTTGAGACTGCCCGAGCCGACTGGGAGGCAGCCACGGACATTTCAGCAGTTACCAGAAGCCTGCACTTCGACGGCGATGACATCATTGATAGCAGCCAGGATCCAATCCCACCCAGGAGGGGCAGGAAAAGAAAAACGCCGGAGGAGCAGGAAGAAGTGCCGGGACCTTCAATCTTGAGCGGTGCCACCTTGAACGACGCGACACCGGTGGTGCAGGCGAGGAAGCGGGGCCGCCCTCCGAAGCCCAAGGGGAAAATCTGTTTGACCAACAAAGAAAACATGGAGACGTTGACGGAGAAGAACAAATATGGTGAAACTCCCTTACACAGCGCTGTGAAACGTGGAGATCTGACCGCGGCGCGAGAACTGATCGCCCTGGGTGCTGACGTGAACGCCCGTGACAGCGCCGAGTGGACCCCGTTGCACAACGCCATTAGGGAGACGCCTAACGCCGAGGCCATCATCAAGTTGTTGCTGAAGAACGGGGCTGACGTGAATGCGCAGACCCGAAAGGGTCACACTCCGTTGCATGACGCGGCTGCGTTTATGCCGAAGCATCTCGTCTACCTATTGCTGGAGAACGGGGCAGATTTCAACATCAGGAACAACCAAGGGGTCACACCAATAGAGATGGCAGCAACGAATGCCAAGGACTTGCTTCTGCGCAAGCAAAGGGAAGCCTTGGAGAAGACACAGATCACAGAAACCCAAGACTTAATATTGACTGAGAGTGACAGTGAGCGAGACACTGAAGGCTCAACAAATGACAGCGAAGTGGAGCATGTTGAAAAGACCTCAGATGTCCAGACGTCCAAATGTAACGAGGAAGGGACAGAAGAAGACGATGCTTTTGGAGAACCTCCAGATACACCAAAAAAGGTACGCATTCAATCAGAGGCACTTGAATCTATGGACGAAGGCGCTTCCACCGCTGAAGAGGAGGAACTTGCGGACGAAGACGCCTCCGCCCCTGTGAAGGATGGATCTGCCAAGGAGAAGGAACTGGACAGTGGTGCTGTTAGCCAGAACAAGTTCAACGCGCCACTCCCCAACTTCTCGCGCATCATGGAGAAGGCAGTTTCGAGGAACAACAGCCTGCCGTTCACTGGACGCGGCGCCAGACTTCTGGAAATGGCCAAGGCCAAGAGTGGCAGTAGTGGAGGAACGGAACTTCAACAGCCGTCGTCGACCTCTTCCAGTGACACTGAAGTGGCTTCGAAGCTGCCGCTCATGTCGCCGAAGGTGGCCTCCGTCCTCACCACTCCTAAGCACCGACAGCGGCCTTGGGAGAAGTTCCAGCCGTCTCCGTCGGACGCGTCCCCGCCAAACGGCATCCTGAAGAAGGCCCTCAGCGAAAATGACAGGATGACCCCACCCCCTGCGAAACGCTGCAAGGTGCAGTTCATGGACCCGCCGGTCTCCGACAAGGTGGAGATTCCTCGAGTCTCCTGGAGCGGCAGGACCAAGATGCTACGGCTCCGCAGCTCCGTCAAACTTGGCAGACCTATTCCTGTGGTGAAGTCTCTTTCGTCCGCATTGGAAGAGTCCGGGCAGTCGCTGCCGCCGCCGCCGACGTCTCCTCCGCCGCCGCCGCCTCCACCACGACAACAAGAGCAACAGCAAGACGAAAAGCAACAGCGACAAGAGGCATCGTCGAGCCAAGAGAACTCCGAGTGTCACGTCATTGGTGACCAGCCCGTTGTTCAGTCTGGCGCAGAAATCGTCTATCCTCCACTAGCACAATGTGAGGAACCGGTGACCAGCGTGTTGGGCGCCTTGGCTAACGTCATCTGGCAGAAGGTGACCGAGAAAAGCTTGGTAGAGCTGGGTGTGAACACCATTGGCGACTTGAGCTCGCTGACGAGACTTCAGGCGGAAGGACTAAAGGGACTTAAACCGCCCAGTAACGTGGTCACCATCGTGGAGGCCCTTAAGAAGTTCGAGAAGAGACAGGAGGAAATGCAAGCGACTGCTACATCTTCCAAAGTGACGTTCGTGGCTCCAGTACTGGAGGTGAGGACGCCGGAAGAAGAGGATCAAATGATGAAGGAGTTGTACGAGAGACCCTCACCGTCTCCCACGGAGCGATCGGAGCAGGTGGAAGAGGTGAACCCTGGCAATGACCAGTCCAAGAACGTTCTTGTAACAGTTGCGGACGAATTCGCCTGCGAAGTGGAAGACAGGAACGCCAAATCAAGCAACGATGCCAACAGAGAGATGTTGGCCAAGCTTCTCGCCAACGGCAAGGCCAAATTCGACATCGGCGTGCAAGTTGGAGAAAAGGTCGAGACGAAAGAGGTGCAGGTCGAGACGGCCAGCGTGGCTGTGGCTCAGACACAGACCGACCCGAGGACCAAGGAAGATATCACGGCGGAATTCATGTCCATAGTCAACTCTCTGGACAAGAAGACACTAGCGGAAGTCATGAAGAAGTGCATGGACAGCTTTACGGCTACTTACTCATCGTAGACAAAAGTCCACATTGTTTCAATTTTCTCTTCTCTTCAAGAGAGATCTTGGTCGTACCCCGCATCCGCTACCCTGAGGTCGGTGAATAAAATAGTTTCATTGATATGCGACTCTTTCCAGCTGCTCACTCGGAATCCGCCGCTGCCTTTTGCAACTTGTTCGCTTAGTCTCCAGATCTCATCGTTGGCTTGTGACAGTGTGATTGTCGAGTCCATTGGAGGCGAGGACTTCACGTCCACGTGAAAATAAGCTTCTCACTACATACTGACCAAACAGTCGCAGAGATAACCGACTCGACTGAATCGTCCACAACAAGCTCGTCCGACCTTTTTCACTCTGGTGCAGACGAAAGCTGTGATCGGTGGATCAAATGCGCTGAGCATTTATGCTAAAAATTGGCCAAGGAACTATTTTGAGCAATTCTGGATTCGAGGCTTTCGGCCTCCAAATTCACCATTAAGTGCTCGGTGTTGAGGGGCGAGAGTCCAATAGGTCTAGTGACAGCAGTGTCCACTCTCTCAAGGCAGCCACAGGGGACGCACTGGACAACATGGAGAGGGACCACCTGGTGAAGGCGTGTGCCAGGTTCAGGTTCCTCCGGGAGGCCGTCATCAGTGCACAGGGGAGCTGAGTTGAGTCATTAGAAGTAACAATCTCACGTCAAAATTTCGGCTGAAATCCTTGAAGAATAAAGCGGTGGTGACCGATTTTCCTCGCTCTGTTGTTTACGCGGATTTAAACGGGGCACCCTGTACCTCATGCGTAAGAAAAAGTGAACTATCCAAGTTTTATAGTAAACGCCTTCAAGAAATCTGACAAGGTATTGCTACTCCCTTGAAAGCACGTGTCGTCCAGATCCTCCAGATAGGCGCTGGGGTCGGTACGAGCCTTCTTGCCCTTCTCGCAGTGGTCGCAGTACTCCTCGCACTTGGGGCACACGACTGAGCCTATGAGAAGCGACGTTGCCCAAATGCTACTCGTAGCACTCAAGTTCACATGTCTCACCCTCATGGAGCCAGTTGCCCTGTCTCAGACGAACTTCAACCTTCTGGCCTGGTTCCTCGCAGGTCAGCGAGACGTTCCTCACCACGATGTTCAGCATCCCGTCCTCGCACTTGTATGAGTAGCACCCGGCCCCAAAGTGCTTCCACTGCTTCAGCGTCCTGGATGACCTCAAAAAGTGGACCACAGAGATGGAAAAACAACTAACGTGGCGTCGACCTCACGTGCAAGATCTCTGCTCCCACTTGCTTCCCTGCTGGAAGCATCTGGCTTCTCTGCCGTAGTCCTCGAGGGCATAGTTGTTGGTCTCCGAGGGCTTGTTGAGAGGGTCCGTGCAGCGGGTGCCTCTCGCTGCTCTGTCGCTTGAGGACGTCCAAGTGAACTCCTGCACGTAAGGGCAGAAGTCGGCCAAAGTGACGCTGCTACCGATCTGGCAAAACGAGCAGAGAAGGAGTGAAGCCTGATGTCAGGCGTTATGACGTAGTCCTCACCTTGGCCACGTCTCCCTCGTCGACCCCCTCCATACTGTCAAAGTTCTGATACTGCTTGGGCAGGTCGGATGAGAATTTAACTAGGTTGCAGCTGCCCACTGAGCGGGCGTCATCCGTGCAGGAGGTCTTGGGCGAGGACTGCATCAGCTCCGAACAGTAGGGTCCGTCCATGGTCGCCATCCAGTCCTTGCAGCTCCTCAGGGCGAAGTCGCAGCCGAGACCCTTGCCCCAGTGGATCTCTTCTGCCTGTAGTCATTCACGTGAGGGTACATAGCACGAAAATGAACGTGAAGGTAACTCCTGTGAACACGTCTCACCATGTCGTAGTTGGGAAAGTACCACCCTGAGTCTTCCAGCAAGGCGAACGTGAGCCTGGAGTACGCGGGATTCTGCGTGTGAACGGTCCCCGTCATGGCCTCGTTCTGGAAGAGCCTCTTCTCCCAGTGAGTCAAAGCGGTGCCATCGCCTCCTTGATCCTCCAGCTCTGCTCCTTCCAGGCTGTCACAGCCGAAGTGTTTTCGCACCTCCTCCTGCACCCGGGGGGTCACCATGACGTGGAAGGTGCGAGTGACGTTGCCTGATCGTACGGACCACTCGCGTTGCACCTGTCGCCACAATGTATAGAGAGACTTTGTGCAGGCGTTTCTGTCTCTAGCGCAGCAGAGCAGGAGGAGTAAGTTCGCCGCCGCCGTCGGCAGCGGCATGTGCAGTTTTGCACCGACCCCCGCGGGGACATCCCCGCAGCTGCCGTGCTTGAGCTTCCCCTTCTCCCCGTCGTTGTCCTCCTCCTAATGACGTCATGGCAGCTGCCAGCTGCCGTGACGTCATCATGGCGGTCAGCGACGACAGCCTCGGGGTCAATGACCGCTGCTCAGAGAGCGACTCTATTTCACTCAACACCTGTTGAAGCAGTTGGCACTTACCGTCTTGACGGTGTCCTCGCTCCACTTCCTGACCTGCAACCTCTTGTCTATGGATGGCTTGCCGTCAGCTCCCCTTGGGGTACGAGGGTTGCCTTCAGCGTCCCTGAAGAAAGCAAAGAGCGACGAGGAGAATCCCAGCGCATGCAGGAGCTCGTGCTTGAGCGTCGACGTGAGCGCCTCCTCCTCCCGGCGCGAGTCGCCTATAGCCGCCGGACAGATGTTGGTGTGGCCGGCGATGGGGCGGTCAAATGCAGCCTCCTGCTGGCAGTGAGCAGCGTACGCGATGGTGGACGCTTCGCCCCCTGCATCAGTGACACCGTCGAGGAATGTGAGCTCCAAGGTACCAAGTTTTGGAAGTTACCAATGCTCTCTCCGCACTGTTGGGTGGGCAGCGCAGACACGTACAGCACAAAGTCGACTCCATCGATACCCTCGCCGCTCTCCGTCACCATCTTGCAGTCCCTTCCGTTGGAGTCACAGGTGTGACAGCTCCCGAGGTGATCGTCGGGGACGATGAATTCGCCGCACTTGGTCTGCACGCACGTCTCCTTGCAGAATTGGATGGGATTGCCCTTCTCCAGGAAGTACTGGTTATTCTTGCACTTGCGGTGCAAGCGGATGGTGGCGAAGTTCCGGCGCACCTTCAGTACCGTCTCCCAGTAGCGCACAGCCTCGGGGACCACCTAGTGTGGTAATGCTAGATTTGGTAGCGCCGTGACCCAAATGCTGACCCCTGGCAAAGATCCTACCTTACTTTTGACGACGTTTCTCTTCTGCGCGTTGAGCTTTTCCACGCTCTCGTGGAAGAAGACCTTGATCCTCAGCTGGTTCTCCAGACTCCTCTTGACTAGTCGATGGTGATCTTCTAGGTGCACGTGTGCGGGCATGTCGTCGTCGCTCACGTACCTGTGCTTACACGTGCGCGCCAAGTCGGCGACGTCGTCCTGGAACGAGTCAGGCAGCTGCGATTGCACCTGAAATGCTTATGGGTGGTGACTCACATGGAGCGGAACCGCGAAGGACAACATCGAGGCCCCCGTCATCATCAGCACCACAGCCGACGTCGCCGTCGCTCTCTGGAGCTTCATGGTGCACGATGTCAACGTTGCGTGCGCTATGGTGAGGACGAAAAATACCGACAACTGGATGATTTCGTGACTGACGACAAAAGCGAGCATTTCTCTCCTCGCGCTTTTTCAACCATTAATCATCCGTGAACTTCGATCCTGCAAAGCTAAGCTTCACCTACTACGTGCACATCACAGGCGCGTACTAGGTCACTGACGCTGAAGCCGCTCGAGCGCTCAGCAGGGTCGCCGACGTCGAGGTCGACACCGCCGGACGCTTGCATAAGTAGGGAGCATGCGCGAAAATGATGGAGAACAAAGTGAGGGTTAGGACGTGAAGAATGATGAAGAACCTATGAAGTGATCACGTACGCAACTTCTGTTCTGTTTCAACGTCAAAGGAAAACTTTTCATGTCGGACATTTGATCAGTGCAGGGTCAAAGTAGAAGGACAACTTTACACACTTTACTTGAGTCACCCCGTCCTCATGGACACACAAGACTGGACACTTTATTTGCGACACCCCGTCCTGGGAGTCAACAATGGTTCTTTCTGTCACTACGTAGAAAGAGACAATCATGTGGCTACGCAAAGATGACATAACTATGACGTAAGCGTCGAAGTCGTGTTCTTACCTGGCGAACACTTTACTCCTGCGGGTGCTCTTGCTCTCACATCAGCTATTAGTGTGGCTGGAGACGACGGAGTGGAAAGAATCGTACTGAGGAACCTCGTGCACGCGCACACGCATGCTTTGTCCACCCACAAAGGAGGGAGAGCTTCCAAACGTCAACGGTGGAGAGTTGAATGACGACGATGACGACTGCGCTGGCGCGGCCGCCGCCGCCGCTGCCGCCGCTGCTGCGGAGAAAAGTGACGACGACGTCGACGATCAAGTCCGAGGAGACGAAAATCTCTCACAGTTCCACTCATCGCGCTCCACACGAGGTTCATGGCGGGCAAATACTACGATTGTGACATCGGTCGGACCACCGAGAATGCCATGCATCCAAGTGGAAACCGGTTCTTACATAAAGAGAGAATCCTTTTTTGTGCTGCCTGCACGCATTATGCGCACACGAGTTGCAAACAACGTAGTTCAGGCCAAGGTGGGAGAGAGTTTCTTGTACGTAGAACCCTGCCAGCACCAGCAGGAGGCTCTCGGGGTCGACCCCGAGGAACGCCCGTCGGACGGCAGCAGAACAGGGGGCCGTTTACAGGATGATCGACGGCAAGTGGCTTTTGCTCTAGGGCTGACCAGTCAAAGTTGGCGGGGGTCACTTTTGGGACCAGGGGACCGGCATGGCAGGGCGGTGGTTCCGCTCCAGATAGATCACTTAGTTAGGTGACTACAAGAGAGAAGCTGACCCATCCCAATCGTGAGGCAGAACATGAGCAGAACACAGTACTGTGCTGACCACTAATTGTAAAGGAGGACCAAAAAAGACGTCCTGTCTGTACCTAAGAAGAAGAACTTGATAAAAACACTGAAATCTGTTCTGGTCAGAAGAGAAAGGAGAACTAAGATGGATGATGCTTTCGCATTTGCTGTTGACTTCTGCATTCCTCAAGACATTTCTCAACCTCTTCTTCCTGAGCAGCAGCGCTTGGAGCAAAGGGACATCGACATCACCCGCAACTGCCTTCAGTACTTTTCGCTCAGCACACCGAGCGACTGGAACATGTGCAATCTCCATGGGGGAGGACAAACTCTTGGTTTCTTGCATTCAAAATGTCAGTTGCATTTCTGCTTGAATGTGGCCAATACAATAACCACAGATCTGAGAGAGCTTGGAATTTCTTCCTCTCAGCTTTCGGGCCATGTGAAACAAATTGCATCGAGACGACCTTCCAGACAGACACAAAGGAAACCCTTTTCCTGTGGGCCACCCTGTGGGCCACCCTGTGGGCCACCCTGTGGGCCACTCTGTGGGCCACCCTGTGGGTCACCCTGTGGCACGTCTTATTGATGCCTACCTGTTGAGGGTAAAAATGTAGTTGGTCGAACAGGTGTGCATGTTGCAGTCAGAGAAGACGAATAAGAACTCCTTGTAGTCGCCTCATTATTGCAGAAAGCACTGACTCCTGCCGGAGCAACTCTTCAGTTTGTCCAACTTTTCTGTATAAAAGTGCCTTGACTCTGGTGTCAAGGCACTGTCAATGTTGTAGAGCTGGTGCGTGTCCTCTGACAGGTTGTACATCTCTCTGAAGCCGACGTCGTCCTCAAACTGGCAGAAAGTGGTGTCCTCCGAGTCCGAGATGGAGCGCACGCAGGCGTAAGTGTTGTTACGTGAGTCCTGACACTTGCAGTCATAGGCCAAGACGCACTGTGCCATGTCGCGCACGTCTCGCACCGTCAAGCAGTCGACATTGGACTGGTCGTGCTCCCCGTGGTAGGACACCAGAAATGAGTGCTGATTCTGGCTGACCCTGGCAACCTCGTTTCCATGGTAAGGAAGTAGCTGGGGTAAGAACGAAGTCCCGTCCATCTCCTCCGGAGGAGTCACGCCTCCCATCTCCAGGATGGTCGGGGCCAAGTCGATGCTGACGACGACGTTGTCGACGACGACGTTGCTAGACACCCCGGGGCCCCTCACCAGTAGGGGGATGCGCAAGTCCGTGTCGTACGGCTGCCGTTTGTCCGTGGTCAGCCCAAACTGGCCCAGGTGAAAGCCGTGATCCGAGGTGAAGATGACGAAGGTGTTCTGGAGGACTCCCTCTCGTTCGAGTCTCCGCATCACGCCGTCCACGAGGTCGTCGACGGACAGCATCGTTCTCAGTCTGTTCCGGTACGTCTCATCTATGGACGCCAGCATGGGGTCCGTGAGCGGTCTGGGCGACGTGTTAATGAACCAGTGCTTGGGGTGATCTGCGTCTTCCACGTAGTTGAACGCTGGCGTTCGCGGAGCCGTCCGACCACTGAACGCCGTCTCGTACTGCGGAGCCGGAGTGAATGGCGCGTGCGGCGCTGGTGTTCCCAACACGAGGAGGAAAGGAGTCTTGGGCTTGGAGGATAACGAAAAGTACAAGTCAAAGAAGGACTTGGCCTTCCTGCCCAAGACGTCCGTCAAGTAGTCGGTGCTATAGTTGGACCCGTGCGACTCCTCCTTGCCGTTAATTGAGAGGACGTAATCGTAGTACCTGAAAGCGGATCGAGCATAAATGCTTTCCTTCCTGCTGCCGGACTTGAACCTGTTCTCGCAGATCGCTTTGGCGTACCTAGAGTTTCCCAGCAACCCGGCCCAAAAGTCCCAACCCGGCGGAACGTGCCCGGCGCCGCCCACCTTTCCGTATTGGTTGAGGTACTTCCCGGCGTAGACGTTGACGTATCCGGCGGTCTTGAGGAAGGTGGCGAAGGTCCTCTTCTCAGGTCCCTCCTGCCAAGCGCCGGACGAGCAGTTGCCGGCCACGGAGTTGTTCCTCACCTGCAAGAGTCATCATGCCAACTGGAGTGATGTACTTTATTGTCCAGAGTCAATTGTACGCCGGTGTTGTGTTGGTAGAGTCCGGTGAGGATGCTCGCCCTGCTGGGACAGCACACGGGCGTAGACACGAAGGCGTTGGAGAATGTGGCTCCGTGGTCCGCCAGCCACATCCTCGTCTTCTGCAGGGGCTCCATGCCGCCTAGCTGGGAGTCGAGATCGTCCGTGAGAAACACGACGATGTTGGGCGCGACATGTCGAGAGGCGGCCGCGGCGGCGACCACGGAGAAGAGCAAGGCGGAGTGCGTCATGGTCGACGCCGAGCAGTCAGTGGAAGTGACTGGGCGCACGTAACGTTACGCTGTTGAAGACTCCTTCATATAGCCCAACAACGGTCAACTTTGCTGCCCTCAAAGTGTCACTCCTGTTCAAAAGTCCAACTGCTGAAAAGAAGGAAAACCGCATTCTTGAGTCATTTTTAGAATTCATTCAAAGTGAAATTTGAAAAATAGTTTAAAGAAAACGCCCCCAAAACACCGGCGGGGGCAAGACCAAGTGTTCCCCAGCGTTGCCTGGTCAGGCAGACCTGTTCGTGACATCCCTGTTGTCAACATCATAACTTGACGCAAACTCTATTTACACACGGCAATTGGAAAGCTGCTTTGGAGTCGTCCAAGACTACGGACAAGTCACCGATCATAGGGGAACAGCCCGAACAAGCCTCACCCCTTGATATCAGTTGGTAGCGCGCGGCCTTTTTTGAGCAGGGGTAACGTCAGTGTACGTGTGTTATTCATACTGTACAATCATAGTGCTCGAGTGCATAGCTCAGCATAGCTCAGCATAGCTGAGATTAGTTGAGGAGTAAGAACAAGTTGACGTTCCTGCCATCAGAGAAGCTGCTTCTTCTTTGTTGTGGTTCATGGCTTTGTGCTTCCTGGATCCTTCTTGTTCTACAACCTTTTCTTGTCCATGGGCCGAAAGTGCAATGCACCTATGGCAGCGAGCATCTCCATGGGCTGCAGCTCGTACCACACAGAGGAGTCGCGGGCCACCTCCAAAGACCTGGCCAGCAGCAGCAGAGGCAGCAGCAGAAGGGAGAATCCAATGTATAAAAACTGGTCCTGATCCCGACAGAACGATTTCATTTGGCTCATCCCGCTTCCACAGGTGACCGTCACTGCTATCAACACGACGGGAGAGGAGTCTCCAGTCCACGGGATCGTCCAAGCGCACACGCTTCACTTCGCGGTGGCCCCGTTCAACCGCATCTAGACGTACTCCCCGGTGACAGTCAGCAGGAACAAGTACGTCAGCGTGTGGGCAGAGTTTTTCTATGTCTGTGCTGTCAATGACCTGCACAGATTTAACTGTAAATGCTTCTTGGCCGCGCAACCGGACTTGAAGGGGGAGTTGTTATCACTTGGGTGAAAGTAACTTGGTTGGTGAAGACCCAGGTTGAGTCTGGGGCGGTTTCGCAAGGCTTGATTTGCTCAGTCTCCTTTGGGGATTGTTGCAGGAGAGAGCCAAGGTATGATACTTCACCATTATGCTTGTACTGTGCATCTTGATATGCAGTGCTCACCGCCTAATGCAGCAGCCTCGGGCCGACGGATTTCGCTGCAATAAGCGGTGAGCACTGTATACAAAAGCCGACATCAAGGCTTCCTCGAGGTAAAAAAAAAAGCACATTTTTGACTAATAGAACATAATTTTGAATGGTTCAAAGCAAAAATCTCTTGCGAAATCAGCTCAATAGTGCTAAATGGCACTACAGAAACACAAAACTAAATTATTTACTGACTCCTGAAGAAGTTAGCAATGGTTGACTGCTGCATCTGCATAGCCATGCACTTCACTACCTCATTTTCCAGCTGCAAAAGCTTGGAAAGATCCAAGTTTTGAGCTGACGGACCTCGGTGGAGGACGCAAGAGCGAGAGAACAACCACTGACTTTGCTGCTTTGTCACTCATAGTTTGGTTGATCGAGTTCGGACGGTTTTTCCCGCATTAAGCGGTGACCACTGTGTACACTTAACCTGCCGTGTTTCACAGGATGAAGCTCTTGGTGTGTATTTTTCTGCTTTCGCCCTGTGCCGTCGTCTGCAGGCCTCAGACGAGCGGCGCCGACATCTTGGCGGCTGCGGACAACGCGCAGCGCTACGGGGGAGGTGACAAGGACAACTCCGAGACGGAGGACATTGTGAGTACTGCATGCGCAGAGACTTGGCTGGCGCCTTGAGAGTCAATGTGGTGCTTGGTGCAACTTCGGAGTTGGTGCCTCACAGGTTGACGAACTCTTCAGCACGGGCGGAGCCACCAGTGACCTCTTTGAACTGCCCAAGACAACAATAGACACTGAATCTCCTCTGTGCTCTCACTACGAAGGCGATGGGTTCTTCTGCGTCCCCTACTATCAGTGCAGTGGACTTGGAGAGATCATTGTCGACGGAGGAGAGGGTAGCGTCAACAACTGTTGATGACGTTTGAGCCAATTGAAATTCCTCGTGCATCACAGGACTTATTGATATCCGGAGTGGACTCGAACTGTTTCCGACGGACTCCAAGTGCGAAGGCTACTTGGAGGTGTGCTGCCGCCACCCCGACTGGTCCGGCCAACCAGTGGAGACGCCTCCGCCTCCGCCGCCCAAGCAGGAGTATGTTTCCAAGTGCGGGCGGCACAATCTTAATGGGGTTGGGGTCAGAATACAGGTGAGCTTTCTTGATACCTTCTACAGCAACAATCATAAATCGATCTCATTATAACTTATAGAATGATGAGCTAGAGGCAACTACTCAGTTTGGCGAATGGCCACACATGTGCGCAGTGCTGGAGGTGATTGACATTAAACAGGCCGATGGAAGTATCAAGAGGAAAAACAACTATGTATGTGGTGCATCACTCATTGAGGACAATATTGTCATGACTGCTGCGCACTGTGTAGAGTAAGTTCATCATTATAATCAGGAAAAGTAACATACAGGTGTCACCTTAACAGCCTGAGTCATATAATTGTGTTGTTGTTTGCTTACAGTGACTTGAAGGGAGCTGTCATCAAGGTCCGCTGCGGTGAGTGGGACACACAGAAAACTACCGAACCTGTGGAGCACCAAGACAGGATCGCTGTCAAGGTTCTCTCAAATCCTCTCTTTAGCCCCAGGAACCTCACCAGGTAGAGAAAGACTGTCAAAATTGATGATGGCAACAGTTTTATGCCAGTGGCAATTGGTTTTGTCTTCCAGCAATGTTGCTCTCCTGCTGACCGATGAGCCCTTTGTGCTGTCCTCGCACATTGATACCATTTGCCTACCCTCATACGAAGAGGCTCAGCAGGGCTACGACTGGGAGAATTGCGTAGCCACAGGCTGGGGAAAAGATCAGTTTGGTAAAGACAATTTTAAAAAAAGCATTGCTGCATAATGCATGAAAATTGATAAAAAAAAGTGATTTCTACTCTTTGGTAAATGAAGGAGCTGACGGCGAGTATCAAGTGATCCTCAACCAAGTGGAGCTCAATGTGGTGGACCATGGTTCCTGTCAAGCTGCTCTGAGGACTGTCAAGAGACTTGGAAGGTTCTTTAGGTAATAATATGTAACATAAGAAATTTGTGGGCTCAACATGCTATGTGATGTGGAACAAAAAAATAATCCTGGACATTCCACGGCAGGCTCGACAAAACTGCTATCTGTGCTGGAGGTGAGGCTGGCATTGACACCTGTAAGGGAGATGGTGGCAGCCCCCTTGTGTGTCCCCTGAAAGCCGATGACTCGAACTATAACATCGACGATGGTTATGACTTTGATGAACGGAACAGCGATGATCTATTCCCTGAGGACCCACGAACATATGTCCAGGCTGGAATCGTAGGCTGGGGAATCGGCTGCGGCATGGAGGGCATCCCTGGTGTATATACAGATGTTGCCACCCAGCGCTGCTACATCGACTGGGCTACCAAGTGTCTGCGGGGTGACAAGTACATTGACCCCATTCCTGAGTGCTCAGATTGGGCTGTAGAAACTAGAAGGAGGCTCAGATATGCACTCAACTCCTATGAGTACCAGGTGAGTGACTCGCCTCTCTCTACAACTCACTGCACATCTGCACAAGAATGTCTTTGCTTATCAGCTGAGTCTTCTGGAAGACTCAAACCCGCGCTACAAGATCCTGCTGCGTCGTGCCAACACCCACCGCTCTGCGCTGAACCACCTGGTCGACGACTGGCACTACTGTGCTGACGATCGCCAAACCATGACCTACGTGGAGGAGGAATACGATGACCAGCCCGACCTGGAAGGATTGACCAGAATCGACGGAGTGCAGGCTGACACCAGAGGGTAAGAGGTTCAAACATATGTTATAATGTCTCGTGAGGCTTGACTAATAAGTTCATGTCTCTGGTCTTTTAACATGGCCAAGTTGTGTGTGGCCAAATCTGCCCTCCATCCATCAACTCGAGTTCACCTTAGCATAAACTTCTGTTTTCTTTCAGATGACTCAACCTCACAGGAAGTGACTGAAAGAAAATGCCCATCAGATACAACCACGCTGTCTCATGCATCAAGTTATGGTGATCAACACTTATGGTCTAACCACGAGTTCGTGTCTGCTTGCTAGGAGTTTTCCCAAGACTTGGACTTATGATTTATGTTCAATAGGACCAGTTAGCTTAGCAGAATATTGCATTAAACTATAATCCTCAGCGCGAAGAATAAAGCTTGATATTGAAAATGCTACCGTTGACTGCTGACTGCTCAGCGTCAGTTGCGTGTGGAGAGCGAGAAGAAACACTTGATGCAGTTTGCTTGTATTTGGCTCCAATCGAAAGACCTTGAAGCCATTGGGCAGATCGATCTCATGCCAAAACCCGCCTCAGTTCACCGGACCTTTACGGCCATTTCCTGTTTCGGCTCCAGTGAGATGATTGAGCCGTATAAAACTGAGCCACTGATGGCCAAATAAGCGTGCACAGAGGATCGGACGCCCATACCTAACCGCAGGAGGTGTTGCTAACCCCCTATGTACGCGTTTGCCGCTGCCCCCTACCGTGCAAATCAACGTTGGCCCAGCTCCATCACGAAGAGCTGTGATCGAATCAAACGAAAGAACTGGTTTGTCGCTTGCATCCGTAGTGCGTGCTCACCTGTGTCCGTGATAGTCATCGAGCTCGGGGGACTGGACTGCCAAGCGTCGTTGCAGCGGACACCGGAGCTGTCTGCCTGGTCCGTCCGGAGCTGGACGGTAGCAACAGAGGACGGATCAGCCAAGAAGTAATCGCGGACGGCGCCAGCTCCTCCGTTGCTCAGCGATAAGGTAGTGATTTCAGCAGCAGTCTGATCACTGCTCTAAAGGCCAGACAGTCCATGACATCGTAGTTCGTGTTCTTCAGATACCCCAGAGAGCAGCCACTGCGTGCACAGCTTGGAGGGAGACTTATGAACTTTGCTCAGGTACTCATAAAGATCATGCATGACTCAATAAGTGTCCACTGCAATTTCAGCACTATGGTGGTTGTCATGCGCCTCTGCTGGCTCTTTCTCGGTCTCACGGGCCCGTCCCTGGGGCGACCTCAGGGCCGCTCGGTCAACGAGCGCTATGGGGCCCCGCTAGCCAAGGTGGAGGACGACGCCCACGAGACCTGCGACGGATACAAGGACGACGGCTACGAGTGCGTCCCTTTTGACTTCTGCTTCAACGGAGAGATCGTCATCGACGGCGGGGGACTGATTGACATCCGGTGCGGCTCCCTCACGTTGTGTTGCTTCTGACTCGGGTGACCAGATAGTCTTTGTTTTCCTCCAGCTCTGGTCTGGAAGAAGTTGTGCTCGATCCCGAGGCGTCCAAGTGCGGGAGGGATTTGGAGATCTGCTGCAGACATCCCGACTTTGCAGGAATCGCGGTCACCGGTCCTTCCACTCCAAGTACCACGACAACGACAACGACAACGACGACGACAACGACAACGTCGACGACGACAGTGACGCCAACGCCACTAAGACAGGTCAGTGTCCCATTCTGCATTCTCAGAATGCTCTCAAACTAAATTTGTTGGTGTCTCCTTCGAGTGGGTTCATCAAGAGCCCCTTCTTTAGTTGAGACGAGAAGCTAAGTGTGATTTCTCTATTTAGAGCACCTGCGGCCTCCGCAACCGTGATGGCATCCGCGTGCGCATCCAGAACTCGTTGGACTCGTACGGGTCCTCCAACGGTCTTGCGTCCACTCAGTTCGGAGAATGGCCCAACATGTGCGCCCTCCTGCGGAAGCAAGTGGTGGGGGGAAAGGCCATCAACCTGTTCGTGTGCGGGGCGTCGCTCATCCACTCAGGCATCATCCTGACGGCAGCTCATTGCGTCAGGTACGTAGCTCATACGCTCGACTCTCGAGTTCATTGAGCAGTCAGCGATGGCGACGTCCATTCCATTAGAACAACTCTCAGAGGTTCCTGAATGCATTAGTGTTGTGTTCTAACATTTCTGTTTGACAATTCAAGGTTGAAAAGTTTGCGGTAGTTGGAAGTGCAACACATGTTCATGCCCACTTCTCGGTGTTAACCCCCTCCCCGTGTACGTACATTCGTACGTGGATGCCCTGATTCACTGCGAACACAACGACATGAAAATGCATCCAGACTTATCACAGGGACATCGACCCGGCCGACTTGCGAGTCCGCTGCGGCGAGTGGGACACCCAGTCCACGATCGAGCCCCTGGCTCATGCCGATCGCGACGTTTCCTCGATAACGATTCACCCCGCCTTTAACAACAAGAGCTTGGCGGACGACTTCGCCCTCGTCTTTCTCGACTCTCCCTTCGAGTTGGGTCCCCACATCGGACTCGCGTGTCTGCCCACCGGAGACCAAGCCGAGTACACCAAGGCCGGATGCGTGAGCACAGGCTGGGGCAAGGACAGATTTGGTGAGTCTCGGCGATTCGCACTCTTAACTTGAGTAAAGGGTAGGCGCACCGCACAGTGCGCATGGGCGTTAAGGTGTGTATGTACTTACAGTGATTGTGTGTGCGTCCCCGTGTACTTGTACAGGTCCTGCTACACGTTCGTACATACATACTTCTACCTCGCTCAGGTGCCGACGGCGAGTACCAAGTGATCATGAAGCAGGTGGAGCTGGATCTCGTGAGTCCTGCCGACTGCCAGCAGAGGCTTCGTCAGACAAAAGTGGGCAGGTTTTTCAAGCTGCACAGCTCGTTCATGTGCGCGGGAGGGGTCGAGGGTGTGGACACGTGTAAGGGGGACGGAGGCGGACCCCTCATGTGTCCGAGGATTAATCAGTTTGGAGAGGTCACAAACTATGTACAAGTAAGGAATGATTACAGCACTAACTTTTTTTCAGTACACATTATGCGTTGTGGATTTGTAACTTAACGCACGATTTTGGGAATACCGGTATTTCTCAATTTCAAAACAAATTGAAAAACACGTTTTGGAAATGCAGTGCAGAAAGTGAGTCCCGGTTCACACTCTTGCAAACGATGGAGAACCTGGGACATATTTGGTCCATCCAGGGAGTAAATAAACGGGAAAATATTCCTAAAATCGTGCGTCCTCAACTGTATATTGCATGACTGCAAACGGCCTCGAGCGCCTCTAGTGATGTCATGGTTGTTCCAGGGCGTCGCCCGAGGACAGTCATGAAATCCTCGGACAGGCAACCTCACTCGCGACGCAGAGAGGCCGTTAGCAGTGATACAATTGTTGCCTAACTCGACATTTTTGCTTCAACACAAGATTTTGCTGTAGCCATTTGGCTATTAGAACAGCCTGGGACTGGGACTTCAACGTCACCTTTGGAACCTCGACCAATTGTACATTGAATTGCTCTTCTGGAAATTCTGCAATCTGGTGTAGTGAAGTTTGCGGCGTATAAAGTGACATTTGCCAAGCATAAAGTAAACTGCGGCCTATGTTGGGTGACATTACGAGCAAATCAGAGGATATCCAGCAAAAAATCTGGCGTCAGTACCAGATCTGGTTGGGGAGCAACACTTCAGCGCTAATCCACCATTTTACGTCATCCCGGCGTTGCCCGGGAAATAAAGTGATCCTGTATGGCTGAAGTACCTCCCCAGCATTGCCCAAGAGGATCGAAGGTGTTCACAGGTGTGGGATTTCAATTCTTGAGAGCCTCAAAGCAGACGATGCTTTCAATCTGGCCTTCAACAGGCCAGCAGATTTGAAGATTCTTAGCACTTCCTACGCACCAACGTCCGACATGAAGGTAATGGAGGTCAAACAGTGCAAATGCCATTTTCAGCCAGAAGGAGGCCTCAAATCGAAAGAGTTCATAACAGCAAAGTTGGTCAGCACCCTCAAAATGGGGGACCCGGTCAAGTCAGACCATACCTCCGAGGTCATTCCAGATCACAAATTGAGGTTGAAGTTCACACAGGTAAAATGAATATTAGACCATTTGATCTCAAGATGCGACCTCAAGTGACCTCTGAGGTTAGATTTGACCAGCTTATAACCTTCCCTGGGTCAGTAGACAACTCCATGTCAAATTTGATCCAGTGGTTTGGCCATGCATAGAGGACAAACAAACAAATGGTCTATTTTGTATAGATAGATGTACGCATAGTGCCGATATATTGTGAAGTATACGGATGCATATTCTCCAGACAGGCATGGTAGCATGGGGAATAAACTGTGGCACGACGACTCCAGGTGTGTACGCGTCCGTCACTGCTGGCCTTTGCTTCATGGACTTTGTCACCAAGTGTCGCCTTGGGAGGGACTGGGACGAGCTTGAAATCACGGGCTGCCAACGCTGGTACAAGAACCAAGTGGATGGTCTTAAAGAAAAGAGAAAAGACTTGAGGTAATACTGGTAATAAGAAAAACCACCATGATTTTTCAGGGTTTTCACCATAGTCTTGAGCATGTCCGTATTTTAGATCCCGGTTGAAGCAAGCTCCAGAAAGACAGCAGGAGGCGCTGTCAGCTCGCTTGGACGTCATTGACAGCATCCTGGATAACTTCAAGTCCCTCAACCGTGATTGTGTGGGCCGGAGGAGAAATAGGAACAAAAATAAGGGCAATAAGAACAATGGTCCATATCCCGACAACGACAACGTCGATGATGACGACCTTGGAGGTCCCTACGATGACGAGAAGTTGGTGGAGGAAGAAGTCCTCTCCGCTGACAATATCAGGGATGTGCCTTATTCAGACGACGGCGACAAGATCCAAGCTGACCCTGATAGTGGTCAGTACGAAACGGAAGAAGTTGTTGAAGCTTTGATCGAGGACAGCAGCGATCCGTACGACGAAGGGCTGACGGATGAAGGCAGCAGAGACGATTCTGGAGACGACCCTTACCCCAGCGATCCATACGACGAAGGTCCTCAAGACCAAGGCAGCAGAGACGTTTCTGGAGGCGACCCTTACCCCAGCGATCCATACGACGAAGGGCTGACGGATGAAGGCAGCAGAGACGATTCTGGAGACGACCTTGACGGGGGCAAGTACGAAGAGCCGGAGTACGACGACCAGCCTGACCTGTCCGGACTGCTCAGGGTGGACGAGGTGGAAGCAGGCCTGAAAGAGGAGTATTGATAGCAAAGACGTCATGTCTGAAGAATGAACAATTCACTTTCATGTACTACAAAGATTAACAAGAGCGGTCTCAAGAACCTACCATGAGTCTGTTTTTTATTCACCTTCACAGTCAGTAGCCGAGCTGCTATTCAGAGAACCGTGGCTCCACCGGGTCCAATGATTGTAACACGACCCCAAGGATCAGTAGGGGCACAGGACTACGGGGAGGCTTGGAGTTCATCTACATTTGTCTTGCTCTGAAGGATTGGATGGATCACGGGGCTGTTGGCAGGTGCTCAGAGCACACAGGTGACCTGCCAAATGGTGTTGTGGAGGAGGTAGGTGCATGAGTGTGAGAGCTTGATCGACAAAGACGGATTGCCCGGGCAAAAAGACTCCCTTCACTCCTTGAAGAACAAACATTGTGCTGGTCTTGATCATCCTATACGTGGGGGACGATCTCTGCGGGAAATCAGGGAGCTTGTCACATATGATATTGACTATCAACTTGCTCAGGTTCTACTGACAGCGACTGGCCATGGATGAGACTGTGTGCACGTTGGCCACGTAGGACACATGCATAGTGCTATACTTGGGGTTTTCTGCAATGGCGCCGGGACGAAGTCATTTGCAGCTGTGGCTGAGCTGTGACCAGGCAAACTTACGGATGTCCGTAGATGCTGTACTGTTCGTGCCGTTCATCGCCAGGTGCTCACAGGGTTTCTTGGGACAATGGTCAAGGCTAAAGAAGCCCTTCGTAGGGTTGGTAACAACCGATCTTCACTTCATATGATACCCTGTGATTCCCGCAATGTCCCTTGCGCAACTGGACTTTACTCTTGTCCTGGCCAAGGCCAGGGAGCACTGAAACCATTCGTATATAGATCTGCTATCGGAACAGAGCAAAATAATCCGTGCGGGCTTTCTGGACTTCCCCTTCTTGCATTACCAGCTGGACCGTCATCGAGATCTGCTATGTGACGTCACCTTCTTCTCTTTCATGCTGCTGATGGTCGTGATTGGCACTTACATCCCCATTGGAATGTGTGAGCATTACTGTACTTATTTGCTCCTGTCTGTGTAGCTGCAAGTTCAGTAGTCAGTCGAGTCGTCCACTCATAGTGCGCCCACCACAACAAAGTACTGCATGAGATGTGTGCATCAAACCTCTTATTTGACCACAAGGTGAGATATGACCACCCACAATTGGAGTAGTCACCACAAAACATTAGTTGTAGGTCAGACTTTTTCCTGATAGCTTATAGTGGAGAAAGCTTAATAGCTTGAGTATGAATGGAAGCTGCCTGGTTTTCAAGTCCATAGGCATGCAACAAAGTCCACAGGTTGGGATTCCTCGGACACGTACTTTACACAGATGTGGCTGAAAATCATGTAATTTGAGCAGGCTCAACTTAGATGCTTTCGGTTTCAGGAGGAGGAAAACGAAATGTGAAAAAGTCCTTTGAAGGCCCCTTTTTAACTTTGAAACTACCGAAAATTAAAATTGTCTGGTGACAGCACACTGCCAGTATATTGTGTGAAGCTTCTAGAATGATTGCTTAGGCCCAAGGTATGCGTAAACTAAAGCGTCCGACATCTGTCATCGTCCATCATCTGTCTGCCCCAAATTCCAGCAGGCAAGCTCTTGAGGACAACTGGGATCTCAAAGTCAACCTAACCTAAGATGAGAATCATGCTGTTGGAAGCTACTACTTTGGGCAGACTTAGCTAGCGCTCATTATGCAAAGAAGACTGTGGAGCTTTTTGAGGAAGGAAATATTGCTTATGTCCCGCAAAGCTGCCAACCCTCCTAACTGTCCTCAATTTTGCCATATTAAAGACTTTTGGGCTCACTTGGCCTTCAAAGTGTATGATGTTGGGTGAGAGGCCCACTCATTCAGGCAACAGAAGCAGAGAATTTGTCAAAAGTGTGAAGAAGTGGATATTGAACAGTGCCAGAGGCTTTTTCAGACTGTTAAGACAAATCTACGTAAAGGAGCAGATCTAGGAGTTCAGGCAGTAAAAACAATTAGATTTTTCTAAGAGATTGTATCTATAACTTGTACCTTTAAAAGATATTTTGAAAATTGCCTGGAGAAGTAACTGTCAGGGCCATTTTGAAGTTTGTCCCATTATTTAGTGCGCATACAGCATGTTAGGTCATATTTTCAACAACACCCTCTGGGAGGAAGATGAGCTGCCATCTTGTAGTTACACTTCTTAGATTCTTGATCATGTGTGGTCCTCCAGGACAAGAGCAACATCTGGCTGCCCACAAATAGGATTTGAAATTTTTGCAATGGTCTTCTTGGGCTCACAAGAAGTTTCAAGGCACTTGTAGGTTGCCATGTTGCTGGGACCCATATCTGATATGCCACAATGCACATGAAAACCAATGTAGTATATACTTGAGATCACTTCTATGATCAGATCAGCAATGTCGGAGCTGGAGAGGCCGCGACCCTCAAAGGTCATGTGGGCTGAAATGCTCTTCAACTGGATTGTAATCCCAGCCAGGAGTAAGACCATTGACTTGGAGGGAGAGACTTTTTTCCTGTGTCTGACAGCAACGTTGAGTAGTCATAAATCCCTTCCAATTCATTACATCACACTGAACCCCAAACCAAGATGCTGGACGCATCATACACAAACATTCGCACCTGCATGGAGGCACCCAGGCACTCATTGGCCTTGCCTTTGAGCAAAGAAAGATGTTGCACAGTAATCCAGGTCAGAAGTCAATGTCTCCTTAATCCTCCTATTCAGTGTGGTGCTGGTTGGCAGTGCAAAGCTTTTCTCTCCTCTGCTATGAGACCCTCAGCTTCCTGGAGTCCTTCAAGAAGATGGAGAGCCGGATCTTCCAGCATGATCACTGCTTGTGCATCCCACCACAGAACATTCTTGCTCCCACGTGATTGACCTTGTTTTGTCCCCAAAATCCATGCAACAACAACAGCTGATCCAACGGGTGCGACAGCTGATGCACCCATTCACCTTTGAGGACTCTGATTTTGGGGAACCTTGACGTGGGCTTACATTTTAACTCTTTCATCTCTGTGGCACAGTGACACAGGCACCCTGTATTAGTGTGCACTGTAAGTTCGGGAATACAAACCGTGTTTGCTGTTAATTTTTTTGTCTGCGCATGTGGTCACTAATCAAGGGCAGTACTGCTGAATTGATGACATACCAGCGTATTTGTCACTAACAAATTAACAAACCAATAACTGCTAACAGACACAACTAAACATAGTTGTAACATTGATGCTCCTGTCTAGTGCTTGGCCACAACACACGAAACATTTTCTGATGGTGTCTTTGCTGGCGGTTTCCAAGGCCTGGACAACTGGTGCTGGTACTATTTGAGGGCGACTTCTGTTTCATGAAAGCATCATAGATATGTGTTTACTATTTGAGGGTTGTTACTATACAAGGGCAGGTTATATTCGTGAGCTTATGGTATTGGTCACGTAGAGCAATCACAATCCCCACTTTCCCCATCAGAATGTCTTGGTTGCACACATGTGTGACCACACCAAAGCAGGCACTCATTATCTGAGATCACACCCCACAGGTATTGCTCAAAGAAGCACGAGTATTAGGAGTAAAAAGTTAACTGTGATTTTCAAGGCAAGATGCACACTTGTCTTCACGGAGCAGCAGATTACCTTTCACTCTTGTCACCTAACCTCATAAGTCATAACCATTTTTTTATTGCTTCACCTGTTCCCAAAGATCTTTGAGATCTAATTCCCAACTTGCTATCATAAAGTTATTGTGCCTCATCAAGACAACATCTGGTTGTAGTGATCGTTCTGCACATGTCCACATGTCATCCTGTTTACTCAGCAAAGTTGTACTTTATGGCATGTACACTTTTCCTTGTAATTTGAAAGCGTGGGTGCAGAGTGAGTGCAGATGTGCAATTTGCCATTTGCATGACGGTAGCAATTGGCCTGATGGGTGTAGGCCCATTAGCAGCAAATTTCAGTCGGACTCTCCCTCATGAGTAAGTATTAGTAGAGTGAGAAGCCACCTACTTTGGATTCAACCCAAGTGTCCCAAACATACGGAAAAGAATCAACACTCTGCTTCTTGACGTCACAGAAAATGAACGTTCTATATCCCTGACTGAGTCCAAAATTCTTCACACTTGTTTTAATATGCAGCTCACGCAGTCTGCAACTGGCAGTTCCAAGGCCATCTGAGAATTTCTGCGGTAGTTTACTAACCAATTTTCTCATTTTTTACCTCAAAAACATACGGAACATTGAAATCTGCCCTCTGTGCTCCAGTCCAATTGCTATCACGGTATTGCAACAGCTGCCTGAGGCATGACAGCAACCTGAAGATTGGCGACAGAAACTAGAGAAATACCGCCAGCATGAGACTATGGAAAATGTCTTGGTCGGAATTGAGGGCTCGAACTTGATGTCATTAGAAAAGTAATTATAAATCATGTGGTATTGAATAACCACAACTCTAACTTGGACAACACCACTGCAACTAGTTTTTTTTGGCAAAAAAATGCACACAAGTGCGATTACACTTCATCCAGTGGCACATGTGCCTAAGAGCTAAGAACAAAAACACTTTTAAAACTGGTTACTAGGATCGCCCTGGACCACATGTCTATGCTTATCAACTGGGTTTGCAGCCAAATGATGGCATCCAAGAGGTGTACAAACGCATGACAAAAGTTTGCAGTAGTGAATTCCCCAGTGGTGATTGCCATGGCAAGGCGCAATATTGATCACAGACAAAATGTACTGTGTCCTGGCTTACTCGCAGCTACTGGGTGACTCATAATTAAGGTCTTATGGAGCTAACTTTCAGGTGTAACGCTGGAAAGGGCCAAAATGGTGATTGACGAAGCCACTTGACAAAAAGAAGAATAAGAAACCAAATCTGTAGCAGACAAGAAAAACCAAGTTCTCGCAAACACAGTGACTCTTAAAGTGCCACTGGGGATTTCATCAGACTCATTGCAGTTAAGGGCTCAACTAGGAGTGGTCCAAGCTGAGAAATCTGTGAGCTTGGGCCCCCATTGATTGGAAACTAGCCTTGTGAGCCAAGCTTCAATTTTTCTGAGTCGGCTACAGCCAAGTGTAGTTTCTTATGACAATGCTCTTACTCAAACCCTATCTTTTTTGAGCTCCGTCAGTAATATGTCTATTTCTAAATAGACGTTGAGATCTCATGAGTCCACTCACAGTAACAGGCAAAACAGTTGAACAGCATTTTGGAGTAATCAGTCTCACCCTGTATATTCAGGATGTTGACATAGCCACATTAGCTAAACAAAGAGCAACGCTAGAGCACATTTCAACACTTGAACACTCTTCTTGCCCACACCTCACTGTTGCCCCTGAGCTGAAAATGCAAGCACAAATTTATCTGGATCTGTTGGCTGTCCTGGCGGCCTCTAGCCACAATGTGGCAGCTATCAACTTCATTGAAGGCAAGGGGTGTGGCACCATCAAGAAGGCCATTAGAATTGTGGATGAACTGAGTAAGGTGGAATATGGAGATGCCGAATGTGTCATTGTCAGTGATGCAGCATCTTATGGAATGTACAACATGTACAAAGCATCTCTATCAAGTAAGTCAACTTTTTTGTTGCACCTGAAGGTCCAATTTGTAAACTGTCATGTTGAGAGTAAACACACTAGAACAATGGTTACTCAACTCCAAGATAATCAGTTCAGAGTGTTAAACTTATGATTACTCATTTAAATTTCTAACTTAGTCAATCAGCAGATTTCTTCCCCTCTTACTTTGCCTTTTTATAGATACAAGAAAGGACTGGTTGAGGATTGAGTGCACAATTCAAACGGCAATTTTTTCATAAACTCAGTCAGATCCTGCAATGATCACAACTTCAAGAAGCCCGAGTAACCCAGAGGTGGTTTATGTTAAGTTTTGATACATCTGCAGCTTGCTGCAAAAGCAGACTTGTGATAAGATAAGTTTCATCTTCAAGCTGTGAAATGCCAGGTTTGGTCATTCAGTCTGCGTGTGCAATATGAGAGTTTCACACACTGGCCTGCAAAAAACATTCTTTTTGAAATTGAGAAAGTAGGGTCTTTTTTCAAGCTGCTTAGGCCAGAGAGCAAAAAAAGTTAAGAGATTTCTCTTGGCTCCATTCGTACGTAGCTTGGAGACAGTTGTTTGTATCCCAAGTCACAAAACCTCCTAGGTTTTGCCCAGTGGGGTGCAAAGTAGAGATGACTTCAAATATCAGGGGTAAAACTGATCAGTTTTACCCAGAGGGTAGCAGCAGACAGCAAAACAAAACAAGTGCAAGGCAAGGTTTCTTCTTTGGTTTTACGCTCTGCTTGTGCACAGACTCAGTTGTTACACCCAGACCTCCAGAGCCATTTATTGGATCCCTGATGAGCAGCTTGGAGGCAGAATGACAGCTTGTGGGGAGGGAGGAGAAGGAGGGGTGAGCAATAGGGATGCATGCAAGTAGTCCGTGGTAGAGATGAACAGTCTTTCATTGTTGACGGTAGAATATCCTAAGTACCGGATTTTAAAACTCAGACCCCCCAACATCACTACTTAAGCTGTCATTCTGCCTTCAAGCTGCTCATCAGGGATCCAACAGATGACTCTGGCACGCTGGAGGTCTGGGTGTCACTACTAAGTCTGTGGCTCGTGTGACCGGACGAGGGGAATACGCACCTTGGAGGTGTTGTGACTCGAGGTAAAAAAAACCTGCACAGGGGTTTTACCCCGTTTTTACCCTGTCTCCAAGTTACCTGTGAGTTTCTGGGTGCCCCCTTTTAAGTACTGTCCAACTCCGATATTTTGAAGTGATCACATCTGTGCTAGAGAAAATCTTGTGATCAACCTAGTCCTCTGACTGACCAAGCAGGCCTACAAAAGGCGATATTTACTTACTGAGCAACGAAGGCATGCTCGATTAATCATATTTTGAACATTCATGATTATGATTAATTGATTGGCAAAAGGGCATGATTAAATGATCAAACTGATTAATTTTAGCATCCTCTTTGGCATGTATTTTCCACAAGCACATATATTACAAAACATCATCATGATACTGCTTTGTTTGCTACTGCATAAGGTGAGAACGAATCAAACACAACTTATCAATTGAATTGTCACTCAAAGAGCTTCTCAACTTTGTAACAAAAAGGCCTGCAGCATTAAAGCTGCGTTCAGCTTCCACAGAGGATGGAGAACAAGTTATCATGGCCCTGTAAATTTTGTCTAGACACCTCGGCCTCTCTCCACCCATTTCAAGGACAGCAATCTCTCTCTTCAAACAGGTTAGGATGTCATGAGACTTACTTCGATTGCTCTTCTTCTTTTTCTTCTCAGCAGTCATGGCGTCCAACTCCTCCTTTTTTGTCTTCTTCTGCAGTGGTTCCTTGTCCACCTCCTCACAGTCCCAATTTCAATGCTGCAGCTGGAGTTGCTATTCTCTTCCTTGAAGAGGCGAATGTAAAGCTCTTTGGCACATTTGATCAGTTGAGAGTTATTAGGATGAGGGATGATAGATTCTTCCCATAAGTGCTGGGGTCGTGGAGGAAAAGAAGAAGGCCAGAAATATCCTCATTTTGTCACTCCAAAGTCCTCTTCAAGATCGCCTTACGCAGCTTCATTGCAATGTCAGACTGTTGTTGTAGATCATTCAGCATGAACTCCAAAGCACAGTCTACAACAAGAAGATTTGAATCTCTCCTTCCCAAAGCTAAAGCAGCAGCCTCTACCACATCCAAGGCTGCCCAACAACTTCTTTGACCAGAGCAAGTTCTCTCGGAGAAGGTAGCATCTCACAGGCTGCACAAGCTTCTCCATTGCTCTTATGACACAGTTCTTCAGCTTCATGTATCTCTTCAACTTTGGAAGCAAGGACTTCCATCTGGTTTTCATGTCAATTATGAAAGCAAGTGTCATGTCTTCATCCTTGTCTTCCTCTTCTTTGTCCTTCTTGCCTTTCTCCTCTTTGATTATCTTCTGTAGCACATCATTCCTTACAGGACTTCTTCAAAACATGAAAGCAAGTTTTCTTATCTGTATAACTGCTCCACAGAAATCTTCAGCAATTTCTATCTCAGTCGAAGGGTCCTCTTCAGTCCATCCATCCTCATCCAGTCCTGCCTCTTCATCCTCTCCAGCAGAGTCATTGCCATCATCTTTTTTTGTCTGCATCTCCATCTTCATCATCTTCTTCCTGTTCTGCAGTTTGCTTATATAGAACACCAATTACAGCTAGGTGAATTCCATGAGAAGGGCAAAGTTGGTGAGTTATTCCCATCAAACATCCCATTTTCTTCATTTCTGAGACTCCATTTGTGACGACAGCAAAGATATTCTTCTCAAGCAAGATATTGCAGTTTGCAAGCTTCTTCCTCACCAGATGGACTGCCTTTTTCAGCTGGCAAGCATCCTTCAACTCAGATCATTCCAAGGCCAATGTGTTGTCCTGGCTTGCGCAATGTGAGGCTCATGTATTGGCGGTTCCTCAAGGAGGTCCATTCATCAAGGATGAGAGAGAATCTTGTGCCATAGAAAATGTCATGAGTCAGATTGCTTTTGACCTTTTCCTGCAGTTCTGTTGCATACGACATGACCATTGAATGGACATCTTGCTCTTTTGCTGGAATTTTCATCCCTCTTGCCCTGAGTCTGGCTCTCATCTCTGTGCTTTTTGCAATGGCACAAAAAGGGATCCCGTCCACTGCAGCAAGATGAGAAATGTGTTCCTCAGGGGGAGACAGTTGCACTCTTTGAGAAGCTCTGATGAAAAGAAGACTGAGTAGCAGTGGAATGACCTGACGACACTTCATGATTGATGGTGAGGCCTCTGGCTGAGGCTTCTCAGCCAGAGAAGTTGAAAAACAAGCTTGGAATTTTGTCCCAAACATCAAACTTGGACATTCAGGTTGTCATCCTGCTCTTTCATTTGTTCCTTGGCTGATTCTCACATTCCCTGTAAGAGCAATGTGACCAAGCTCCAGAGAGCAGGAGAGCCTTTTTGGTCATGTGGTGCCAAGTGCAAGGAAGAGTCCGACACTTGAACATCATTCTTCATTTGCAGGCATCACCAAACTGTTTGTTTGTGGTGGAAGTGGTGGCATCTCCGGTACTTACTTAAGTGAGCCCGACATTGTCGACCTCCCACCTCTGGGATTGCCCGAGAAGCAGTGCAAGAAAGTGCCAGAGTTGCCAGAGGGCAGAATTAAGCTCTTTGCCATGTGGGACGATGCTGACAAATCAATCCTCTGCTGTGGAGGTCAATCTAAGCATTCCGGTGATTCTGCTCGATGCTTCAAGTATTCGGGAGCCGAGTGGATTGATCTGGGCAGCATCATGCGCCATGGCAGATTCAATGCCCGTCCAGCGAAGCTCAGTGATGGCCGTTACTGGATCTCTGGAGCATCAGGATCAGGAGTTAGGTATAAACTGGGGGTCGTTGTCACCTGTGGCTGGTCCACACCGGGTAGAGAAGCTCCGGATCTCAAAGGTGCTGAGAACTGGAGTCACAGTGTGGCTGAAAAGTGTGCACATATGAGTTCCTCATGTCCTAATCTTCTGCGTTTCTCGTCCGTCTGCGTCTCCCAAGCACACAGCAAAAAGCACACGCAGACGCACGGGACGTAGACGGGCATGGAGTTCATGTCCCTCCTGCATCAGCACTAGCATTGAAAGAGAATATGATTCGCCATAAAGTTTGAAAAATGTCGTCATGTATGTATTGTGTGACAAAAAAAAATTTTTAAAAAGTTTTTTAAAAAGGATTTTTTAAAAAGTGGTGATTAACCCTCACCATACCTCACTGGTGGCTTTCCTGGACCGCAGGATCACACCATGCTGGAGAATTAGCCCTCACTGAGAGTGTTTAAGCACTCAAATACGTGAAAGTTGCACTCATGATTGGATTTATCCCAAACCTCGTCACTCATGCACTTCTGCAATCAAAACAGTGCTGAAACGTCCTCTGAGTACTACCAAAATGGGGAGTTTTCTGACGGACCCACACTACCGATTCGTATGAGCAGCCATTGTGTTGTGGAAGTGGAACCTGGATTTGTCTTCGTATCAGGAAATGCGAATCGTGCTGACGCAAAAACAGCTATGGCATTTGAGCCGGCGACCGGAACGTTTCAGGTTCTGGCAGACATGACCAAAGGACGACAAAGTCATGGATGTGGAGTGGTCAAGAAAGGAGACTCGTAAGTCAGGTTAGGTGTCATTTCCTTGACACCCTTCTTGTCCTCCAAAGATGCAAGAGTAGCAAGCATTGAACATGACCCATGTGTTTGAAGCAACACTTAGCCAAAGTGCCTCTTCAGATATGACATTGTGGTGGCTGGAGGATTCTCCTTGGAGGAAGGGTTATGGTTGAATCACTCAGAGATTTACAACACTGCGACGCAAGAGTGGAGGGATGGACCTCCTCTTCCAAAAGCAATGTTGGTTGGAACATCTTTGCAATATGGACACTCTTTTCTCCTTGTGGGAGGCCGGGCCGGCAATGAATATCTCGATACAATGTACCAATATGACCCGAATTCTGAGAAGTGGATCCTCAGGCCGGAAAAATCTTCTAAACCAATGTACTTAATGGGTGCAGCTCTTTCAGGTCCTTCTGTAGCCGACTGCCACTAACACATGCAGTCAGAGCCAAAGTGAGGACAGATTCACTCAACCTTGTTGGCAACATGGACCAAAAAGACTTTTCTCTTTCATGTAGCAATGTCTTTAGCACGAATCTGAGAGTCGATGGGACAAATTACCCACTTCACTACCTCCCCGTGCAGTTCCAAAAGTCACCCACCACCTTCGAGAAGTGCAGTAGGGAACAGTAGTCCTTGTCAGCCCCCTCTGCTCAAATTGTTCATAGCATGTGCAACATCCCAAATGTCCCACTGTTGAACTGCCTCCAGCAGACCAATCAGACCTTGTATGTGTACTGATCTTGATGAAAACAGTCTTATCATTTTATACCACGAGTGCCATCTTATGCTTGTGTGCACCTAAACCAAAATGAATGTCTTCTGTGCAGTGACATTGACCCGTTCGGGGCTTTCGTGTCATCAGAGACAACACCCAGACAAGGACCACTGGGGAGTGAAAGAACGGTCCTGCATCCATAGAAGTCCACGCAATCACTCAGGCTGTCAGACCATCCAGCGGGAAGCAGAGCCAACAGATCAGATTGTTCGTCGATAGCCAAGTTGGAGCTGCCAGAACTGCCAAAAATATCTGGACTTTTCGAACAAAAACTGTTTTAAATGGCGCTCGCGCCTCCCTCCGGTCTTTGAGAACTCTCACCGCGTGCTGAGAAAAGAGGCGGTCCCGGAGCAAATCTTGGTGAACGACCCTGTTTTGCTGCAATGCTATTAGAGCGGTCACACCGATAAAACATCACATTCTTTGGTCCCAACATGACCGTTATAAGCGTGTTCCACTGTAGAAAGACCTTGTGGTGTTTTGTATCGATTCACGCTGTGTTCGTTTACACGCTCGGTACCCGGACAGGCCTCGTGCACCTTGAAGGGGTTTGCACCGTCCTCGGTGCAGGTGAAAACTAGAAGAGGATGGACGACTCTGCCAAGTGGTACGAGGCTCCTCTGGTCTCTTTCGGAGGTGTTCCCCATTCTAGGCTGACCTTCTCTGTCCCTCCGAGGGACAACGGGGTTGATGGGAACCTGACGGACTAGGTTCAGGTTCAAACCCGACTTTGCCCGGGCTACCCAGACAGGGATCACAGGGACGCAGGTCGTCAGCATTCCCAGCCTAAGCTCTGTCAATCCATGTTGGTCAAGAGGACAACGTCGACGTCAACACTGGAGGATGCAGAGACCCTCAT
>JAAUXU010070422.1_pt1 | contig 35723 bp, 30 predicted proteins | sample 7278151 | NCBI WGS metagenome assembly JAAUXU01 (sample SAMN14350113, study PRJNA611818) | marine sediment metagenome | isolation source: surface marine sediment (1.8m) | place: French Polynesia: Moorea | collected 2018-08 | reverse complement strand
GGCACCACTGGGGAAAACAGCCGGTTCAATCAGTAGATTCAAGGGTTGCGCTTAGGGATGTCTTCATTTGCTTCACGAGCTCTCTGCGACCGTGAACAAGGGGTTTCATCTCTTCATGTTTTGCAATTGGATGAAGCTGAGTTGATCACTTCTTTAAACATGACAAAAGATCCAGAGATGAGGTCAAAATTGTTGTCACTCAACAACTCGGGCTCTTCCCACGAAAATAACTGAGTGAAAATTGTTTGTTAGAAGTTGCTGAGCTTTGTTAGTCCTAACATCACATAACCTCACATGGGATACTCATTAGTAAGATTTAAGTGTTGTGAGACAACAGCTGTTCATGCTTAAACGCCCCTGGTAGTTTTAATATGCAAAGTGACAGCCCAACTAGTGGTGGCATAAGTAATTTCATAATATAGGAAAGCTGGCTGCCCCAAACCGAGCTCTGCACAGTTCTATCCAGAAGGACAACTAAAAAAATTTGTGTTGCTGCATTCAATACCTATGTCACATCTATAGCTGCGCTCGCATCCGAGAACCAGTCCATTGATGAGATCATTCATTTTTGAAGCGCAACCTTCAGACGACCTCCAACCTCATTCAATGCCGTTGCCATCTGCAGCAATAACTTGCTCCACCTGGGCCTTAAAGGTGTGGCACACGTGTGAAAGATGTAGTCCACCATTAGGCCGAGCCGTTAGCGCTCCTCCGATACCTGAAGCAGGTCAATGTTGACTCGTTTTCTCACAGGCCTTCTCTTCAACCTCATTTCAGGTCAAATAGTCCGGAGGGTAGAGGTCAGGAGGGATTGGAGGACAAATATCTTTGCACTTTTACTCCTCAAGTACTGCAAAATGGCAGTTCACCACGTCATCAGCAGATGCAACGAGGGTGGAGATAGCCAGCAAAAAATCCAGAAGGCCAGGAGTAACAAGAAGAGATCCCCCTAATTTGTGGCAACCCTGAAGAATGCCATCACGTCTGACTTCTCCACCCCCTCCTCCTCCTTCATTGGTTTAGCAACAATGTGCCACATTTCTGCGACTTCCAATTTGCCGGACAGGAATTCCTGTGATGACGACCTGTACGGATACATTGAAGGAGGAAGTCTGCAAGACTCACCATGACAACATCAGCAGTCTGAAGGACTCCATCATGTTTGCGGCAGCTACCATTGCCCTGCGGAGGTCAGTAGAACCTGCTAGACTTTCAGACACAGAATATCGGCCACAATGAAAGAAAAATGTACAGACATTGCTTTCTGGTTCAAAGTGTAAAATTTGCCCAGCATTTTCCCACTGTCAGGTGAGAAGAGAGCAGGACGAGGCATGAACCAGGACCCGCCGACACAGCAAGTACCACTAAGGCTACCCCAGCTTCGGGTCAAATGGTAGTGAAACTGCTAAGACATGACAACCGTACCTAATGTGGAATGTGCACGCTCTCCAACCTCAAATGCGCCTCAGTGGCGCACTAGGTACAACACAACTGGTCACGGACGAATCGATCGAGTCAACGCAACAGCTGCTAAGACATCCGGATTTACTTATTGAGGTTACAAAGGAGGTATTAAAAAGTTTTAACTTTCTCCGTGTTTTATCTGAAATTCTGCGGTCTATGGCAGTTATGATGCCTGAAATCAATGTGCCTGAGGAGCCGCTCATGTGCACCAAATTTAAATGTGACTCACACAAAGTCACAGTGAGGCTATCGTCTGCACCTAAGACTGAATCCTGACATCCTGGCCAGAATTGCATGCGTTTGATCCGTGGACCTGATTGAGTCGCGAGGCAGAATCGCGGTCATCATCCGAGAAGTCATTGTAGCAGTCACACCTATGACCCTGGACGAAAATAAAGCACACTCAAAAAGGACAATGGACTAATTTATTTCTCTGTCATCAACGATTTCGTGATTCTGCCCCTCGAGCAATTCACTCACTGATGCTTTACATGAATCAAACCAGCAGGTAATGCACGCATAGGTTCGTAGAGCATATACTAACTATGGCCGTATTTTAACACTATGAAAAATTTCCGACTATTGACGGAGGACACGTCAAAATCGTCAAGGAAAACGTAACTTGTGAAAAGGCAACTTGTAATCTAACGCGAAATTGTAGCTTTTCCAAAAAGTTTTCAGTAGAAAATGCGTAGTAAAGTCGTACAGCATTACGGCCCTGCTCTATACCGACTGGGGTAATCTTAACACATGGATTTAAGAAACTACAGGCAATGCAGTCCCTTAATATTTCCCCCAAATTTAAAAGTAAAGCGACAATTTCGAGTCACGTAAGGACGTGCAACCTATACTAATCACGCATGTAATGACACTCACTTCTTCATGCTTTGATTATCACAGATTACTACCCATCTATGAAGTGGCCAAGGTTATGACACGTGATAGCTTGTTACCACTGAGCTCAGTTATGGTTAGCCTGTGATGTACGACAGGTACTGCATGAGTACAGTATTTTATGCACAGTCGATGTGGTCTACACGAATATTAGTCGGTGGCAAATAGCATGTCATTTGGCGTGGAAAACTAAAGCCTACAGGAACATGATCGATGCTGTCGACTCTCGTTCGTTTAAGTACAGTAGTTATGCGACATCGTCAACAATTATTTGATACTGTGGTAAGAGTTCCATTTGATATAGTCACCATTATTCATCGCAATCGTTATTATTTAGTCGCAATCACTATCACTCCTTACGGTCACAATTGGACTGTTAACAGACTTTCGCGACCAAATGAAAGAATCACTGCACGTTCAATCGTATTCCACGAAGTTGCCTTAGTCCAAGAACTAGCTTTTCGTCGTTGTTCAGGGTGCACGTGAAGTCGCCGGTTGTCGTCGCAGTTGCCCTGGCTGTGCTCAGTCTCAACCGGCACCAAAAGGAGTAGTCATTGCAGCTTCAGCAGCAGACGCATCACACCTACATCCCGGTAGTTGTGCTATACGTACAAGCTACTAAATTTCGCTTGACGATTAATTTTGTATTATGGATGACATAATAACGGGGCTTAGACATGCACGAACGCATTGGACTTCCCATTGATACTCGCCACACACAGAGATGCTCGAAGCAGAACGACAGGCAAAAGAGGTGTCCTCTTCAGACTTACTTTGAGGCTTTTTTTTTTAGGTTTTCATATGTTTCTTCGTTCCGTCGTTCACTTTTAAAAATACTATCCGAACTGAGTTAAAATGGCGGCTGAAACGCAGGTCTTTTCGTAGCCACCTCATGCATTTAAATGTGCCACAAGGAAACATGAGTGAAAAGGTGAGATTCAAAATGTAACCCGCAACAACGTTTTTGAGTACTTTACGTACAAAAAGCGTTTATTGTTTCAAAGTGCAACGGTTTTTATATTTTTGCCAAGTGATGAAGCAACAGTGCAACAACCTCACCTTTCCATCATGCAACCTCCTTTCATTTTGCGTATACCTATGGCACAAAACCACTACATTCTGGTAGCTAAATGGTAAAATGGTCTAAAAATTGACACAGTCAAGAACCTTTCGGAGGGGGTGAGGTCAGATGGAAAGAAAAAGGATGGAGGACTTATGGGAAGGCGGGAGATGGAGAGGTTGAGTGGTGAGTGGAATCTCTTGTTACAACTGGCAGTGTTGTTATGTTCGACGTCGTGGCCGCCATTGCCGCCGTCGCCGTCCTGACCGGGGTCGCCGTGTCGAGGCCAACATCTCTGTAGGCCTCTTCGCTGTTGACGATGCGGGGATCAACTGACCAACCGTCGCGGCATCGGGGGCCCCGAGTGTTTTTGTCGACGCAGTCAAGTCGCGAGGAGTGTATACAGTGTGAGTGTGTCCGCCCGAGTGTTCATTCGGTCGGGCCTGCCTGCCGAGTCTCTTGTCACACGTCACAGGTGACGAATCCGGCGAGTTGACAGACATAGCTCCACTTTCAATACTATCATTTCATTTCCATTTTCCCCAAATTCTGCACATGTCGTTTCTTAACGTGTGGCAGTCAGGGTTGCAACAGTAGTAAGATGATACATTTGTCGTGCACTCGCTGAAGCAGTACCCGGATTCCACAAGTCGCTATTTCGATGTGTCCTTCTCCTTCTCCACGCACTTGACGCTGTCCACGGGTGTCGCGCTGGCCACGCGACGGGGCTCAGCACGCGCTTCGAGCTGCACAAGTGATAGTTTCGATCTTCCAACATGTTCGAGATCGAGTCCGCGGCTTTGGTGAGGCTCAAGACATGTTCGACTCGGGTTCGACAATTAGCCCATTCCTACGAAACAGGACAACGCTGGAGACCTCATGACCAAGAAGCGCAACCAGCTCTGTGGCAGAATTCAAGAATGATGCGCTATACATGATCCTGCAGTAAGTGCTGCTCCCCAAGGAAGCTGTATTCCTTCGGCCCATATTTTCTAAGACTTGTTCGCAAACTGCTTAGCAGCTCTGGCCAAAGCGGACAAATTCATGAGGAGCGAGGCAGTTCACAACAGCAATGGCAGAGGTTTGCCATTTGCTACTTTCAGTGATGCCCAGTTCAAGTCATTTCCAGGTGTTAGCCATCAGTTGTTGCAGTTCCTTCTTCATAGAGTGGACAACCAGATACAAGAAGGGAAAAAATCTTCTGTGAGAACAAACCATTGCGGATGCCAGTGAAATTGAGGGTAGATGTGTCATTTCTGATCCTTGGAAGATTTTTTGGCATTTCTGAATCATCAGCAGCAAAGACTTCCCATGAGGTATTCACCCTCATATATGATGTCAAAGATGACACCTTCACCAGATGACTAGATCGTGCCACAGTGCAAGTATGGATGCCTGAATATTTCAAGGCCCTGTTTCCAAAGACATGTGCTATTATTGCCTGTAGTGAAAATGAAACTGAAATTCACGGATACTTTCCTACTAAGTTATAAATCAAGGCACACTCTTTAGTCTCAATAGTCTCCACTGGAGAGATTACTTTTATGTCTAAAGCTTATGGTGGAAGAGCTACTGACACCGAGAGCTGTGACGGCGAAGGTAGAACCTTTGATCACCAAGCGGGATATGACGGTCAGGACTGGAATCCCTACAAAACTGAGGCTGCAAATTACACTGCGATATTTTGCATCTGGGGTAAGCCGCAGGGTGATAGAGGAATTGTTCAGGGCTCCATCCCCTACCATTTCCAAGATCGTGGCAGAGACAGCAGAGGCAATCTGGAATGTCCAGCAGCCAGAGTACATCAAATGCCCTTCCACCGAGGAAGAATGGCTGCAGATCGCAAAGGGCTTTGGTGACAAATGGGACTATCCATTTGCACTCTGAACAATAGATGGCAAAACTCGTATTGTTCAGGCATTTCCCAATTCCGGCAGTGAATTCCACAAGTACAAGGGCTCCTTCAGCCTCGTCTTGCTAGGAGTATGTGACGCAGACCTCGGATAGTAATATAGTATAGTGCCGTTATTTCTAATGTGTACTTTCAATTATTACTTACTTGAAATGTGCGTCTTTTAGTGCCTTCACCTTCGGCACTGACGCCAGCTTCAACGACTCCAAGTCCTTGGTAGAAAAGTGCTTCTGCAGCTCCGACAAAATTGCTGTCCAGCAGGCAGATGTCACACTGTGGTTGCAGTGGTGTGGGTCCGCCCCTTTTCCAGAGTGCAGTTCTTATTTGAATCTGATCTATAAATATCAGAAGGGCAGTGTCCTCCAGGCTTCTCTCTTGGCTCTCCTTGAGATACTCTGCCTGTCGTTATTCTCGTCCTCCATGGTCTGGTCCATTGCAGATGCTGTCCTCTCGACAACTCAGTTTGTTTACTTGTCAGAAAAATCGGCAGCTGGTTGTAGGCTGAGAAGTCAGGCTGAATCAAGTGGAAACGGATGGTCAGATTACGCACCAAATTTGTGGTCAAATTATGCAAGTGGAATTGTCCCCTACGGAGTAAATGCAACGTTGGATCTCGATTTTGGCTTCAAAGCAGCCCAGAAATGCAACTTTGAAAAGGCCATTTTCTTTGTGGTGGCCCAAAGGTCTCACACACAAAAATCAGCCAGATGCGTGAAGAACTCAGAGCGCTACAGGGATACAACCTTACTTACAAAACAGAGTATTATTTAAGCACATGAGACCTCTCAAAAACTACTTCATTGAGTATACTAATGTTTCTAGGTGAATCCAAACTTCTGTTCACTTTATCACAGTGAAGAAACCTTGAATGGGAAAAAACCAACTTACTAAAGTTATTTTTTCTTACCTCAATAACTCAATTAACTAGGGGGATTAAAACGACATCGGAACCAGAGTTGTTGCTTTTTCGGTCATACAATCTTTCGCTTCCGTGACTTGAATAGGGGAAGAAACGGCATCGGTATTGATTTCACTACATCGCAATGAATGCTCTTGCATTTTTAAGTCCTAGCTAAGGGTGTGACTCGATGGTCAGCAATTCCAATTCTTCAGGGTTGTCTCTTGATTCTTCCCGTGTTCCTCCGCCGCAGCAGCAAGAACATCTACTGTAGGTACTAATCCAAGAGGAGCAAATGAGGTCGGACCAAATGAGGTCGGACCATAGGTGACTTGTGAGGTAGAACACGCACTTTATCAGCAATCCGAAGAAGAAGAGGCAAAAGACGATCACCGCCATAATCCGGAACGCTTCTCGGTACTCCGGATCGTCAGTGTACAGCCTTGAGCAGTATCCGATGTAGATCATGACGATGATCTCGAAGCCGAATATAATGTCGAAGAAGGCCTGGCGGAAGAACGTTGAGCGGCCGTCACCAACGAAGGTTTTACTCCGCGACAGAATTGAAGTGTTGCAACAAAGACACCACCAACCGGGATGCGGAGATTGCCTCCTCGCCCTCGTCCTTGAAGGTGAAGTTGTCGACGGGCGGTGATTTCCTTCGGGCATTGCCTGCTTGTGAGATCCGGCGTACATGTCGATCTTGCTGTGGAGAAAAATGTTGGCCAGACCGTTGATGATGCAGTTGTACATCAATACCGCGATCTTCAGTGTCGAGCTTCCCGGCTGGTCGTAGATGGTCCACGTAGCCCTGTTGGCACCGTGGATGACGGCCATGAGGGCCACGTGCCAGGCGACACAGGCCGAGGGGAAGAACCAATTGTCTGGAGGAAAGTGATAGGCAAAAAGGACGAAGGCCAGCAGGCGAGAGATGACGAGACAAAGGGCATAAATGAAATAGAGTAGCGAGCTGGGCTCAAACATGCCCATGGCTCCGTCCTTCTTCATCCTGTAGTTGGTGGTGAAGGAATAGGCGACGCTGAGCACTGAGACCATAACGGACATGAGCTGGAGGCTCTCCGTGCTGGTGATATCTGCCAGACGCACTGTGGAGATTAGTCCTATCTCACGGAACGAAGAGACCATCTTCGGCAGGAAGAGGTAGAGCTGCAGCATCGGCTGCAGCGATGACTCCGCGCACACTTCGATGAGGTGGGCGCGGCATGAGTAGGTCTGGTAATCACGCTGGACTTCAGCGTACTGGTCGATCTTCCTGTGATCTTTGCTCTGTTCCAGCTTCCACTTGCTGATCGCCTGCATGAAGAACACTCTAAATGGCCAAGTCAGCCACACTGTAACGTAACGCAGAGGTTTTTCTATCCTCCTCAAAGTAAATCCACTCAAGCACTCGATTCTCACAGCATCATACCATGATATCATCGACATTCTGATCCTGGCCAGCAAAGATGCGTTCTCCGGGCTTGGGACTTCAGAGTTTAGGACTTTTTGTTGAAGTTCTCTATTGCGGCTGCCAAGGTCCAGTCGGTAATACTTGATAACCTCGGCCAGGTAGAAGAGGAAGGGAAAAAGGATAATGGCGAGTGAAACAGTAAACTTACTCTTAGGATCGGGGACGAGAGAATAGCAGACAAGCGTGAGGTTTGACTTGCACCTAGCCACGTGTTCCCAATGTTGTTCAGTATAGGTAATGTTGTGCATCTGGAGTCGATATTCCCAGATTAGGAGTCCATCAGTGATCAAGTCAAAGAGAAAGAATGACAGGGGGATCAGCAGGACCACGCAGATGATGCCGACGCATTTGCACTTCTTTGCAATAGGACCCGGAGTCCTCTTCTTCACTACATGCAAGGTTTTCTTGCTCATCTTGTTGGAGCCCAGGCATTCATGCAGACAGCGCTGGATGGCGTCGCTATCAGCGCCATGACAGGTGTATTCCAAATGCATCAGCATCGAATGAGGCAAGAAGAGATTGCCGTGGTGATGACTGACCAAGTAGAGAAGAGTCTGACCTTTTTCATTACTCTGGTGCAGAAATTCATGAATTTTGGACACGACCTCATGATCGTTCTGCTGCATCGACAGATTGATTATTGGCTGCAAGAGCAAGACGAGAGCGTCTGAGCGGTTGTGTTTGGCAGCCTCCATTGTTGGGTGATTGCCATAAATGTTTTTGCAGCATTCAACCCTCTCGAACAGGAGCTCTCTGGTCGCACAGACAATGTCGTGACCTGCGGGGTCAGGCGATGACTGGTGTAGGACCTGATAAATCGCAGCAGTGAATCCTGTGCGGGCGAAGACGTGGAAGAAGTTTTCTCTGTCCTGCTGCATGACGGAGTCGTGCTCCATGCCAACTTGAAGAGCACTGAAGAATCTTATTTGGAGCAATAGGTCTTTGCTGCCAATTGGACCAGCTTTGAGAATCAGCCAAACCAGATAAAAGTTTTCTCTGCTGTTTGCCAAGACGAGTTCATCGTGGCACGACAAAGGATCGATCGACCGATCGAAGAAGAGGGTGTCAGCCTTGGCGTAGAGATCATCACCTACTTCGTCGGGCGCCATAGAACAAAGTTTAGAGAGCAGTGTCATGCCTGACTTAAGCCAAGGATTGCCTAGCGGCCGGTATCTCGGATCTTTGACGATCATAGTGATGATGTCGTCATCGCCACAGACCTCGATGGGTGTGAGACCGTCCAAATTCCGCGCCGACATGTTCACGTCAGCCAGTACGTGCAATATGGCCTCTACGGCCTCATAGTTATTGGCTTTGGCCGCAAGATGCAGTGGGGTGTTGCCAGCGCGGTTCGACTGGTTAAGGTCGATTCCGTAAGGAGCGATTGAGCACAACGCGCGTATTCCATCGTTGAAACCCAGCTCGATTGCCAAGTGAAGGGCGGAATTACCATCTTGATCCTGCTGTTTCATATCGCAGAGATGCCTTGTGAGATACCATCGCAGAAGTGACAAATTTTCATCTCGAACCGCCAGATGGAGTAACGTGTCCCTGCCTGTTGCTTCCGTGTGATCATCCAAGACCAGGCCATCATCATCAAAGGCATCATCCATGCCAATCATGCCAATATCAGCATATGAGACGTCATCAATCGATTCCATGGAGGAGGGATAATCGTCGTCACCGTCATCGTGCCCCCACTCGTAGTTGTCGTTGTCGGTGGTCCAGATTTCCTCGTCGTCTTCTTCACCACCAGTTCCACTAGAAGACGATTCAGACTCTGATCCACGCCTACCCTTGACTCGGTGCTTCAGTCCTTCCGCCATTTGATCTGACAGATCGAACCCTCTCCTGGAAAACGCAGCTCGGGTCTCGACGCCCGAAAGTTTATGGAAACGTACTTCAGCTTGATAAAAAGACCTGGGTACATATCCTTCCCCCTCAGGACCACTAGTATAAAGACTTTGATGATCCTTTCTTTTCACAGGTAGCGGTGACGGTGATGATGGCAATGGTGGAGGCTGAGGGATTATTGTAGTCGAGGTTCCAGCTATCGGCTCTTTCTTTGGCAGATGAGTAGAGTTGCCGCCACTTGAACTTGATGATGTGCGGGGCAACGCGCGAAAGGACGTTGACCGTTGCCATGTTGAAGATGATGAACTTGATGAATGTGTGCGGTGCAATACGGTAATGGGTGTTGCCTGGTTCAGGTCCACTTCATAAGCTTCTTCAGTAACTATGGGAATAGCGTTTTTTGATAATCTTTCAATAATCGGTGAACTTCTTGGTGAGGCTGGAATGGGAGAGAGAGGAGGGTTTTTTCCTATCGCTGACAAAGACGGAGATTTCGTCATCTGCAGAGATTCGCCACTGTCGACAAAAGCAGGTCCCCTTTTCCTTTTTCTTTTAGCAAAAGCTCTTCTCTTAAGAGAAACTCCATCATCGTATGGTGTAGGAAAACTTGTCTTCTTCTTGTACCTAGACTGTTCGCTGCGAATCGTCCTTCGTCGGCTTTTGTCCTCTTTCTCGCCAGAGGACAATCGCTGCCTCAACAAGTCCTCGAACGAAGCGTCAACGTTCACGTGCTTGATCATCTCGTCGGCCACGCGATACAGACCAAACGCCAAGGCCATTGTTAGCACATCTATCCGCTGCTCCTCTCCCTCCAAACTCTTGGCAAGACATTCCAACTGATAGCTAAAGTCGTCGTAAGTTATTTTCTCCAAGAGGTTCATCTCGGTCACGGACCCCGTCTCGACTGCAACGTAGATAGGGTGGCGGTTGTCGTCGCTAACCCCTCTGAGAATGAAGTTGACGATGGCCATGTGGCCTTGTCCGAAGGACAGAGACAGCGGGAAGGTGAAGAATTCATGGGAAGAGTCCAAGTCGCGGAGGAAGGCTGCATGTTGCCTTGGCTAAGTAAAGAGAAACTACTGTATAAACATGTTCATGTCACACCCACAGTATGTTCTCATCAGAAAGTCGTGGCTACTCATGGGGACCCAATCGTGGGCCCCGCTCAGATTCAAAACCTCTTGAGCCCGAAGAATCTACAGCTATGGCAGCAAGCACAGCAGGTCGTAAAATACCTTATTACGTAAGTAATCTTAATACGATTAGTATAAGATTTTTTTTATACGTAGATTAACATTGATATATTAGCACGGAGTGAATGAGCTCATATGCTGTCATTATTCAATGTAGCCTCTAACCCTGGCAACTCCGGGTGTCTCCGCTAGTGGAAAATATAGGTTCAGTGTTGTAAAAGAAACAAATTCTTCTTGGGCTGTGTATCCAGAGTTTTGGACGGAACAAGCAGAGCTGTTGTTAGGTAAAAAAATGGGCCATCGACTGTTGGCCAGTGAAGCAGAGCTCTGGTATACCCGACAAGGGCAGAAATCCAATTCTCTGTCGTAAGCCTAAGAACAAGTGAATGAACTCACGCATTCTTCAATGATGGCTCGAACACAGTCAATGTAGCCTTTGTAGGCAGCCACAGCCAAAACGCTCCAGCCGTCATCATTCCTCCAGAGCAAGAAGTCATCTTGCTTCAGTCCTTCTGCTAATAACTTTTTATTTCCTTCTTCGGCAGCAGCGAAAAGTTCTTCCATATTAGAGTTGGGCTACTTACACGATGCGACAGCTGCACAGAGCACCATGCACTCATTTCTTTTAGTGCTATCAAGTTATTTTACAGCACGTTGTATTTATCAGTAAACTTGGCCTTTACGTCAAGAATCTGCCAACAAGTGGCTTATGTTGCTGTCAGGGTCTCTTGATAGCTGTGAATAGAGCAAAAGACAATCTTTTGCTAAGGCAGCTACGAAGCGATAACGAAGACGTACGTTACGTGCGCAAACGTTTTCGTGGGTATCCTGTGACTGCCTCAGTCACAGGATACCTCAGTCACAGTCACAGAAGCGCATGTTCTTAACATTTCAGCTGGTATATATTCCAGCTAACTTTCAAACTAAAGGTTTCTCAAACAATGACGTACAAAGTAATCTCCTTCTCACCAGAACCCTGTATAACCCAGCAAACACTGGAAATTTTTTTCGCGTTATTCGAGTAACTTTTGAGGCAGTCGAACATTTCAAGTATTCGAATTTACTTTTCAATGTTTGAGGAAACAAACCACTAACTAGGTACGTATAGTGTGACCTGCCGGATGTACACTTGTAGCCGGCAATTTGGTTTATCGCATTCGTGCGTGTGCATTGCGCACCCATGTATTATGCACACCTACAATTTGTGGAGAAAATACTACATCTGTGCATAACGCTCACCAAAATTTTAGCGCAAAATTAAAAATGTTTTGTTACGTACTTAACATGGTAATACGTCAGTTAACCTTTAACATCCCAAAGAATCCCATCATATGCACCATCCTAACTGTTAATGGCACAGAATTTTTAAAAGTCTGAACAATTGTCATGGGGTCAAGTTGCCAGCTGAACTGGGATGTTATTTTTTGCAATGTCCGACACCCATGAGTAGTGAGCATGCCCACTTTGACATGAGGAAATGCCATAAAAACTATACGCACGGTACAAGCACAAATACGGAACGAAGAGCACAAGCACTGTACTCGTGCTACTTCCCTACTCCCATGTTCAACCATTGCGACAAAACGCATGTTCTGCTCGTATCCCATAGGTATTATTAGACAAAAAAAACTTAGTCACATTCAAAATGCTATCGACAGATTGGGTTTCCGTCGATAGTTTTATCAGTGACGCCAAAATGAAATGCAGCAAATGTTCCAAAATCGAGACCTACACTGCAACCGCAGCTCTCGTCTTGGGATTGGTAACGAATGCCCCATGTTGTGTACTATTATTTTGTAGATATATTTACGGTAAAACGAATTCTCATTTACACAGACGTACGTAACTACAGTACAAGCGCTACGCATCTGCACATGGCCTACCGGTAATGATGAATGGTGAACTGAAAAAAAACTAGCGATCAAAAAATAGTTCTTCTACCATGAATTTGGCTTTAAGGCACTGTGAAACCTACGCAATTGGTACTAATCATCTAGAGCCACAAGATTTCCCGCTTATCACAGAAGAAACCGACATCTTTTCTTTGCTGTACAGAGCATTTTTTTGTGGTCACTGTTGAAATTCCAAATATCCCTCTGCTCCAGTGAATATAACGTCCACCCAGATCCTCATAGCTTCTGGCGTGGGCGCCATCAAGTAGTAGGTGCGGTCGTTTGTCTTCATGCAGAAGGTGACCTTGGGATTGGGTGACTTCACGCTGTCCAAGTGATCGACGTACACTTCCTCTATGGACTGTCAGACAGAGAGAGAGAGACGCAGAGCTTAGTTATCTTGCGGTGGAGCTCAATGTGCATCATGAAGAGGCTGTGACCACCAGCAAAATCACATAATTTGATGAGAAAACTGACCTGGAAGTAAATTCCTCCTTTGGCTTTGCTCTCAGTCTTGTCGGAGTAATAGAGCAGGGCCCGGCGGTGGCGGTCAAACACGAACCAGCGCCTGTTCCACTGGCGGCCGGCCATCATCTTGCCCGCGCCACCCGTTGCCTTCTTGTAGAGGTAACCTCTGCACGACCCGGAGTTGATGACCAAGTGACGACTGCAGAGCTCGATCTGGTGACCTGCGCTCTCCACGTGCGCTCGGAGGTCAAAGTGTTCTTGTCGGACCGGCAAGTACCGCGTCAGAGGACGTGTGTGCTGGCATTGGAACAACATTTTTTAAAAGAATCCTTCATTCTTAAGGGTCAAGTCTTCTTCACCTGAGGCTTGTTCTGTCTCCGTCTGATCTCCTGAATGTCGGAGGCTCCATCCCAAAAGGACGAGTCCTCTGATAGCGGCCTCGAAGCAATCGTCGACACCTCAGACATGAGGTCGCCGTTACCGACGCTCAGTCCAAGGGGAGAACTCGTAGAAAAGCTGCCTTGATTCTGCAACAGAGGAAGATTGCTTGGTTTGGGCATGCTATGGGGAAAGTGATACTGCTACCGTCCTAGATGTCTTACGTTTATTTTTAGGCCAATATAAGTTAAGCCCTTGGGTCAAGGCCAGTTTATTTTGCTCTAATTCAGAGTAGATTTCCTATTCTCTCATTTCACTTATACAGTGGAGCACGTTTAATCTCCGCACACTTTAAAAAATCTACGAATCCCCCCCCCATGAAACGCTTTTTTGAGTGAATCTGACCAGAAAATCTTTCACTTGAGAGCTGAAAAACAAACATTGTGGTCGAGAGTGTCAAAAAAGGTTGAAGAGTGAAACTTGCACTTCTACTTGAGACACGAGCTTCGAGTCCCTGGTTTTACCAGGGCTGCAGCAGAGACACAAAGACACGAGTCCCCAAACGTGTGCGTTTCACCAGGTTCGACTGCAGCATCACGAGACCGAGATTTTTTCTCCAAAAAAAAGCGCATCAAGAGAAACCCTGAAGGGAAACTCTGTCTGTCCTGTCTGACCGAGCAGCCCGCAAGCAGCCGAGAAAAAAAGTCTCTGCTGCTTCTTTTCCAATTTATCAAGCTTCATTTTCTCCCCCATTGATCGGTTACAAGAAGAATGAATCTTGTTCTTCTCCTCGCACGCTGGAGTCCGCACAGAACGCCAAGAGTTGAGCGAGCAAAGGTGCGCGACGCACACAAGGTGAGAAACGTGAGGAGCGAGAAGAAAATTTGCTTGCTCAGCTACTCTGATCTTCTCGTATTGCACTAGTCCAGTCCAGAAACGTACTTCACGTTGAGGCCCCCCTGTGCTCTTGAAATGCGACACTGCCAGGAATTCTGATCACAGAGGACTTGAAGACAAGGAGCAGGGGCAAAACTCCTGGGGCAGCATCAAGGCCTCTGAATGTAAAGGGGCCGTTGTTGGAGAAGCCTCGTTTACTCCCACAAGTGCATCTGTTCATTTCGCTTCCGCTACGCCCACGCAGGCCTGCCAGCCTGCATTATAGAGGGAGAAGACCAAAGACCCCAAAAGATCATGCATTCATTTATCAGTTGGCGAGCAGAAGAACTTGGAGCGGTTCAAAAGTTGAACTCGCAGAGGGTTTTGTTCACGGTCTGGCTCTTAAGGTTCACGAGAATGTCGATACGCACGCATGCCACGTCAACATCTCATGTGTGAGCTACCGTGATAACACGTGATGCCTTCTGTTCTAGCACGGTTGGAATAGCGTTTCAGCGGGATGTAACTTGAGAGAGAAAGAAGTAATCGTGGCGTCGTCATGACCGGAGAAGCTTTTATGTGGAACTCACTGTCGCTTAATGGCACATACATGTGCTGAGTGGAGCAAGATAGACGTCTTAAACTTATGAAACCTCACCTGCTTGGGGTTTGCCTGCCAAAAGAAGGAGCCCATTTTAAGGCCCCCAAACAGGCCTCACTCTGGAGGGAGCAACAATCTCGGGACTGTTTGTGTCTGTCCTTCCTGACGTGAATCTTCTGCTGTTGCAGTGGTTGGTTTTTTTTTTACAGCCGGTCGCTCGTTCGTGCGACCGCCCCGAGCTCGTGAACACAACTGCTGGATGAATTCGTGAGGAGGGAAAGAGTGAATGAGCCAGCGAATTCGGGTGTCACAAAAGTTTTGCGTGGTCGGTGCGGGAAACCGAAGTACAGCAGGGATTATTCTGCTCTGGGGCGTCAACCACGACCCAGGGTGAATAGGTTTGTTTCCTCAATTGCGTCTCAATGCACTGAGAGCGCAGATGTGCGTATCCGCCTCCTCAGGTCATTGTCAATGTTTGCAGCACCGTCGTAGTTGAAGAACTACTAGTATTTTAAATGCTATCTTATGCAGTTCGTCTTTCATAGTTCCCCTGAGGCAATGAGAATGACAGCTTGTTTTTCTGAGATTGTCTCTTCTCCTTCTCTGAAGCTGCGACCACGTCAAGGTCTCCTTGATGGGTGTCGGAAGACACTTGAGAGGAAATCCGAGGAGATCTTTTTCAGTAATTGTAATGAAAATCTTGTTCACAGAACTGAACAGTCCGTTCAACTATAGGTCTGGATGTTCGGAGAGAGCTCGAAGGACCTCTGAAATAACACGCAATAGCTGCAACGACCGCAATAAAGTCATAAAAAACGTGACCTGAATGGGTAAAACAAGCACGCAGAAAAAGCGACAGACGGAGTGAGAGCGTGCAGATTGTAATGCGAAACTTTTTGCCAAAATTCTGCGACTGTCGCAGCTATTGGGTGGAGCGCCAATCAACCTTGTAGTCGTTGTGGTCGTGGTCTCCGACACCACCAAAATAGTCTGTGAGTTCGGGTTGATGAAGAGCGAGGTGCGCTGCTTGGAAACCGTCCTTCCAGGCTGCTGCTGGGGCTGCGGCCGCGGGTGCTGCGGCTGCTTTCGCCGCGGGGACACCGAACGACCCTGGCGTCGCCAGCCGCAATTGGCCGTTGCTGACGGGGTCGTCTGCCTGGTCTGCGCCGGTCCCTTTGACCGCGCACCCGTGGAGGCCGGCACAAACGGAGGTCGCCGCCGGCCGCCGAGGTCGTCTCCATCGGCGGCGACAGCGCCGCCGCCTGCCAGGCGGTCGGCGAGAGAGGCCGATCTCACGAAGGCTCCTTGAGGTGCCTCGTCAAACATGTCTTTCCTGGCTCGGGTCTTGGGGACTCTGGCAGAGGCGCTGCCACTGGTTGCTGCAGCTCTCTTCTTTCTTCGCCTGCCATTTGGAGGAGAGTTATTTTCGTGCTGCTTCGAGGCAGCTGCTGAAGGATCTTGATGTCCCGAAGAAGCCGCCTGATGTGCGCGGAAGTCGTTGAGGAAGCTGCGCATCCAGCACACCCAAATCATAGCTTCAAGGCTTGGAGAAAGATTCTGCCTCTGGACAGTAAATGTCACTAAGTACGCAAGTGCTCGTTGAGTTTTTGCCTGGGCCAGCAACGTCGTGCGACTGAAGGTGAAGACGCGTACAAACATGAGTCACTGAAGATTTTTTCTTCCTCTTTTCATCTCTGCCCAAGTGAAGAAGGAAGAAAGGGACGAGAAAGCCCAAATCTTGGCCCAAATTCAGAACGCGTAAAAATGCGGAATGAACGAACTTTTTATGACCTCTGATGATGTGTACGAACGTACAGTTCAGTCGGGCCAGAAGATAATGTCAGGCGAGTTATCAGAGATGCAGATTGGCGCTTCTTACGTAGGGTGTATTTTAAGATTAGTTAAATTTATGAATGCTGTAATAATTCATGCTGTTGGACACGTTGAGACCTAATTTCCATTGGAACTGGTGACTGTTTTGGGCTAGACAAAGTTGCGCTCCTTGTAGGACATTTCCTAGTCAGGCCCAGCGCAGTTTCCGGTAGAAGGTCACTTGATGCCTTTTCGGCAATATGCCCGCCCTATAAAAGTGTCGTAGGCCTGTGAGCAAATGAGTTATTAGGCCGGAGGCCTTAGACCGAACAATCAAGCACATTTGACTGTGGCGAGCTCGGTGTTCTGAAAAGGGCAAACCCTTGCGGAGATCGAGGCGGTCAGCAGCTCGAATCATTTTCGTAAACCTAGTACGCATGTACCACATACTTACTATGCTATCTTTGGCATGCGCAGATGACTTTGTACATACATTGCTTTTGCTTCAGGGCCGGCAAGAAATTGCAGCATTTGCAAAATTGAGTAGTGAACATTTAAGGAGCCTTCAGGCCTTCGCCAATTCCAGAGCTTCTCCTCTCCGTGACCATGACCCAGCCTAAACTCCACGAGCAGCCAGTGGAGAAAGAATGGCCAAGAGTCTTGGAGCTGGCACGCACAATAAGAACTCCTCGTCGGACATATAGTATGGTCATACGTTATAAGAATACACCGCTCTGGACGACCCACCAGCCGTCTGAGGCGACGTGTTAAGCAGTCGCAGTCACATCATAGGTTGTACACATGTATATTGGACCTCAAACTTCGGAGCTGCATGTCAACTGACGTGCGAAAGCTGAATTTCAGCTACGACGTTCGCATCTTTATGGGCCCATAACGTTCGCTGTCAGGGGGTTCGAGAGACGTTCATTTTTCCTTCGCCACTTGTTTTTCTCTCGTTTTGCCTTCGACCTACAGTGTGACGCCAAAGTTTCTGCTCCGTACAGCGTGGACTTGACAAGTCATAGCTGATCTTCTGGTCGTCTCCAGCTGGAGCACTCTGCAGTGTAGTCCAGTGGACAATACTTCTGCGTCATCCTGTACTATTTTCCTGACTCACAAGCGTAGCCAAAAAGTTGCGGGGAAGACAGAAAGAAAGCAGTTAGGTAGGCCTGATTTTTTGAATCTCAGCATGGGTCAAAAGTTGAGAGTTGTGCCAGCATAAGCGGAGGAGACAAGAAGTATGAGTAGACACGCACACGCACACAAAGGGGTCTGTGCTTTAACAGAAGCTTTCGAGCCGGAGAGAGTTTGACTTTGAGAGATGGCCGTTAATGTCCTCAGCAAATAGCTCGCTCGTTAGCATCCGCACAAGCAGGTAGGGACGGAGGTAAATCTCAGCCTAATCAGCGCCAACTACTGCTACCTCGAGTGCGAGTGCACCTTCAGAAAGTGAAAGAAGGTATTGGACGCGGACATAAGAAGTACCATATTTTGCAATGACTTTACCGTTCAACACGTGGCGTATACGCATGAATCTATGGAGATACGTATACTACTAGGCGAGGGGTCGAACAAGGGTCAGTTTTGGCTTTGGGCTTGGGAGGTTCTCACCCTATGCGGGCACATGAAGAACAAGGCGGCAAAATTATTCGAAAGTTCATTGAACACGGACATTTTCGAAAACATTTCAAACAATTTTTCTTCTATGAAGTGCCGCGCAAGAGGAAAAATTCCAAATTGCCAGAGGCAAACGAAGCAATGAGCTTTCGGAAGATACATTGTCCTGTAGTAGTTGAGTGTTAGCTCGCAATGTTCTGTACTTTTCAGGGCATTGAAACGAGGGAAATTCCAGAAATTGCCAAAGACATTGATATGTTTAACCCTTTTTTTCTGCGCTATAGTTGTTCAAGACATAGTTCGAACGTTTATATTGAACGGCGAACATGATTCTCAAGCAATTGTGAGCATATTGCTTGAACAACCTAGGAAGATGCGGTAAAAGTTGCATTTATCCTAGCCCCACAAATGTTAAGTTTTATAGTGAAGGCTTTCTTTGACCAGGCCTAATTCAATGTATGCGTATGCTTTACAAGTAGTGCAATGTCAGTTATCCACCATAGATAGATAGAAAGGGTTCAAGGCCAGTTTGTACGTCAATCGCCCAAGAGGGTCGTTCCAGACTCTGTGCAATTTACCTATATCGAGGGCACGATAGTTAGAAGCAGACAAGCCAAGAGAAGATTTAGGTGGAAATCAAAATACGGGTGAGCGGGAGTCTGGATTGTCAGGAATGCAGCTCTCTCCCTTGCCAGGGTCAAAAGAACTCGTGCGAGTATCGCAAGCACATCTCCTCTCGCATCCAATGTGACGCTGTATGCGTGGTTATGCATTCGACAGTGGTTGGGAGTCACTGGGCAGGCGGTAGAACAATTTCTCTCGCAACTGAAGCAAATCTGGATTGCCCATGTCGACATCAGGAAAAAAAGAAACGCTCTCTTCGGCGGACGAAGCAAAGATCATTGTTGGATCTGGTCAAGTAAACATTTCAAAGGGGTCCAGCGTCTTGGACGGCAAGTTCGTCAAGAACAAGAGGAAATGCTTGAAGAGCCATGACAACATTGATCCACTTCAAGCAGGTTCGTCCAGGATGCCTAGGTATACTCCGACTGAGTCCCCGACTCTCGACTGAATTGATTAAATCGAAGGCTTACTGTACTGACACCTTATTGACAAGGACGATCCTTAGGATGCACGTGCCAAGCGCGACAGCCAAATGGATATTACTGTATTAGCCACCATTGTTCTGAGGGTCTTGAAAATTATGTTTGGCAAAAACAGCACAGGTTTTCCACAACACACGAAGAGCGTAGCTGACAAAGTATCACCATGCCATGTATGAATCCATCAAAACAGGGACACTCTTTTTCAACCTTTACAGACGGAAGAATCTACGGCAGAGACACTCAGACAGAAAGGGTCACCAGTCTGGACTGTCACTGGGTTGACACAAACTTTTCACCAGTCACAGCAAGATGACGAGCCCGTGCATTTCTTTTACCCACCCCTGGGTTTGTTGGCCAAAAGACTGGCCACTCTTCAGCCCTGGCCTGTCCCATCTGGGCTAGTGCGTCTGGGGCACAGTTGCTGGCATGGCATGCTGAGCGTCTGCTCTAAATATTTGCACTTTGCACTGTCGCTTAGGAGCCATGTGGTGCAGGCCAAACCCCGGATTCATTCAGAGGGTGACTGGCCTGTTTGGGCACACCCTGGCAGGTCACGGTGACACTTTTGGGAGCCACCCTGTCGGGATATCGTGGAAAAGAGTCGTCTGTACCTTTTTTGCGCATGGTTTTTAAGACCCTCAGAACAATGGTGATCGAGGACGCCGTCTCACCCAGTACACTTACGTCATCATGACGACTCTGCCTATGCAGATCACATAAAATATCCAATCTTGCTTGCTCCAGTCAGGGTTTTATGAGCGCGCAGTTTACAGCGGCCTCTGGCAGTTTGGCTCGTAAATTTAGTCACATTTAAAAGTTCATTTAAAGTTCTACTTACATTGAGATGTCCTCCTCCGTTCGCCTGAATTCCGTAATGTGCTGGGGTCGAGGAGAAGGGCGATGAAGTCTTTGCTGTCTCTTGGGAAGATGAAGCTGGCACCTGCGTCGTCCCGGAACTCCCCAGGTTGCTATTTAGGGACATGTATTTTATTTGTCTTGTGAATAATTCGGACACGACGTAATGTACAGCATGCTCTAGAGTTATCTAGGTAGATCTGCACGTCCATTCAATAATGTAGACTTCGAAATTTTACTTAACGAACTTGAGCGATTCAGGTCAGTGACGAAGGTTCTTTTTCCAGCTCTTTCGGGTCATTGCGAGCTTATGGCATGCGTCTTCAAAATCTTACAGCTTGTTGCACTTTCTTCATGCTTGCTCAACTTTTACTGGACTTTTTACACATTTTTTTCGCTTTTTAACCTATTTTCTAGGCCCCTGTTTAAAATGCCGAGGTCTAATTATGATGAAGGAAATAAATTCACCTCGTCGATACTTTGCCGGTGTTCTCTGTCCAGACTGTGCTGATCTCGGCCTTGTTTCTAGGCCTATCGACCTCATCCTCAAATCCGTCGTCGCCTGATGTTCGTTTGGTCAGGTGATTTTGTATCTCGGTCTTGATTCGCGTCTTCAGACTCGTCTGGGGACGCAGCTTATTCTTGTCGGCAGCTAAAAATGATGTAACATCAATCAAATATAGATCAATCAAAATATTGTACCATACGCTATTATGTATGCTACTGTGAGAGCTTGCTCATCGCTTTTAACTGCGAGAGTTTACTTATCACATACACGCGATACACAGTGCTGTATTGGACTGCACATGTGCTCACCTGTCTTGGCCTTCTTTTCTTCGCCAAGTTTGTCCTGCTCTAGTTTTATTGACTCGATGATTGAAATTCTGTCCAGATCTGCTTCCAACGATTTGTCCAACTTGGCCAATCTTGATGTCGTTACTCTCTTCTCCTGACCGTTTGCTCGGTCAAGTGCGTTCTCGTTCACATCAGAGCTTGAGTCTGAAGACGAGAGTGAAAGATTCTCCTGCAAGAAAAAACGTCAGCCCCCGTGAAATGAGTGTCATACACTCGCCGAGACGGTATGTAGTAAACGCAGTACCAAGTTCACTATGTGAGTAGAACAGTCCAGGTCGCACGAGCCGCTCGACATCCTGATGGTGTCCTTGCTGGCTGAAGAGCTGCCACCAATAGTAGCGGCGCCCTCAGAGATCTCGGTGATGCGCTCCTCTATAGCGGTGAGTTTGGCTCGTTCCTGCAAACAATTTAGAGTAAGAATGCTCAGCATGAGCAGTAAGTAGGGACATTGCATGACTCTGAGTGCATAAAGTTCGGACTCCGATCGAACAATAAAAGTAACTGACAAGATGTCTCTTCTTTGGCAATGAATTTGTTCCTGTCCTATCGGTCGCAGGATTGTGTTACAGAAGATAACTGTTTCCATTCGACACGTCCGCCCACTGCTAATGGGTCCTCCAGCTCTTGATACGCATGAGTCACTGAAGCTCTTAGTTCCCAGTGGCAGGCAAATGTTTTCGTACAAGTTGCTTGGTGAGTCCAGACTTTCTGCGCTCACTGTAATAACACATGACGTTACCATCTCCAATTGCCTGAGAAGACTTTGGCGCTGACTCTCCAGGACCTTGGTCTCTCTCCGTACCGTGGCCAGCATTTTCCTCTGCTGTTCCTCGATTCCTCTTAACTGCCTCTCGTGGACACGCATGGCGTTTGAGACTTCCCTGGAGCAGAGAGAGATGAGGAAACCTCGGAATTTTAGGCAGAACACCCAAATGCCTCTTTCGGGAGCCAAAAATTGTTCACAAGAATCCAGTAGAAACTAACACAAAATCGAGAAAAAGGCAGTGAAATTATGAGAAATTTTGAAAAAAATGTAATGGAAAAAGCCAAACAGGCAACTTCCGTCGATTGAACTGCTAAAACACATGACCTAAAACCCCAATGTCCCGGAGATGAGTTCAAGTGTCACGTCTGTGATGCATTCGCACGTACTACGAGGAAAACTAAATGCATCTTGTAGACATTGTGCATATGTACGTGAAGTACGGTGGGTGCATTCTTTGCACCTGCAGCTTGTTGCACTACGAGAACGCCGTCCACGCTCGGCTGCCATGACTTCAACTGTGCCCATTGTCCAACTTGACGGGCGCAAAGACAAACTACACGAGAGGAAGTTGTCGCACACTTTCTTTTGCGAAGAAGAGAAGACTAGAAGACTAAACTAGACTAGCTGCTATGGTTTCAACCTCATCTACAGGGTGACGTTAAGTTGATTTCCTCCTCCCTCCCCACAAAATCAAGTCACACCTGCTGAAATGTGCTTCTCAGTTACTCTGTTTCCGTCTCTCAAAGTCACGGTTGCACACTTTTTGGGTTCCTTACTAAATATGGATAGAGTAATCTATCAGAAAGGAAGGGAAAATGTGAAAAAAACCTACGGTTACCTACGGGTCAGTACGACTGTGGTAGAGATTTAACGAGATAACCAATGGTGTTACACCCTGTACAGGATGACTCCCCCAACGCCCATGTGATGTCCACAGTGTGTCTACTTTAAGTGGATCCTCGTGTGTGGTCGCACAAATTCATCACGAAAATAACCAAAAAATGCACTTTTACGGTGAATAAACTCAACGTTCATAGGTGTTGAGGCCAAAGTCATCAGAGAGATACACCGGACAGACAGTTGACTCGTTTACGTGAGCTTCCTGATCGATATGCGACCTCAAGCCTTCGGGGCCTCCAAAGAAGGCCTCGTTCGGCAGGTCTTGGCTACTGCTAGAGACGTCTCTTTACTACTTGCAGAAAGTCTTGACTTCATGGTCAAAACTAGGCCTAAAATTTTTTTACCCTGGCCTTCCATTGCTAAACATTTTCAAGAGCAACCCAAATTATACTATTACTCGCACTATTGTTTTGATTTTTCACTGTTCATTACGCTTTTATCAAATTTTGGGGCTTTGTTTGGATGTTTACCTCAAGTTTCAAGTTGTAATCATAACCATATCTGGAGTGCGAAAGAAAATACAACTTCTATGAAAATGCTTTTGTTGGCCTTTTCCGTAAAATAAATGTACATGTGGCCCCCTTGGGGGGCAAACCACACGATTCTCATGACTGTGTACCATGTGTTCAAGAAAGAAGAGGCAAAACTTGCCTTCAGGAATGCGTTCTGCTGATGCTGCTGATCTTAAGTACAGCCCAATCGAATCCGTGCACAAAAGTGACACCCAAGGGCCCAAAGTTACCTGAATTCCTTACAATCGTTTAAAACAATTGTTTCCAACATAACATTTAAGTATTTTGCTTAAAGACACTGAAGGCTCTTGCGCCCTCCCTCAGTTACGCTGAATGCATACACAATCTCTTACCGTATTTCCTTATTCAGTTCATCCCGTTCTGCCTCACGCTTTGCCTCCTCCTCCATTTGATGAAATTCTGCGTCCTCGAAAGCCTGAAAAAAGTCATTTCTTACTCTAAAACCTGACTGAGAGAGACGTTGGGGAGGACCTTTTTGGCAAACCAAGACCTCCTGCTGAATGTCTTTGCTACGAGGTCTCTGAATCGACTAGTCGAGTTATCGTTCTCTGTCAGTGTTGTCCTTCCCATAGCTAAGTAGTTTAGTAGGTTAAACGGGATAAAGAGATGTGCACTTGTGTGAAAGCCTGATGTAACTGTGGCTGGCCTTAAGCTAGACTGACAAGGCAGGCTGACATATATGTCCTACATTGACTCAGCCCTCCAAACAGCAGCTATGACCATCATTAATGAATAATCGCATCAAATTTCATATGCATGGCAGCGGGCGAAATGACTCACAACAAAAAAAATCCAGTCAGAGTAATATACAAGTTGTGTCGAATCACTGCAACATTTTCTAACGTTTTTAAATGACTCTCTCAGGTCTAGCCTTGTCACACAACTGTTCTAGGCGACTGAATCCTGCGTCGACGACGTAGTTCAGCCGCACAAGCTGGATCACTACGCACTGAATGGTTCAGCGCTGCTGCAGTGTTGCACGGCAGGTCTCGAGGACTTCTTTGAAAGCATCACTCTTAAAAAGTAAGAAGCCAGAAAAAGATGCCATCGAGCAAGTATGTGATGTTCAATCAGACAAAGCGGGCTGGGCTGGATTGTCCTATCCGGCCGCTATCGACAATGCTGGTCGAGGAATGCAGGACAAAGGTTTGCTCTCTCTGGATCAAAGTGTCGTTCATCTGACGGCGGAGCTCAATTGTGACGAGAATGTGACCACCAGCCAAATCAGTAAGAAATACCCCAAAATGTGGCGCTGTCTCGCCAGCTCCGTGACACAACCCTTCTGCGGTTGTGTCATCCGCTTGCCTTGACGCTGCCGTCCGCTCAGCTCAATGGCAAGGTGACCAAAGTTTCTGCGCTTCACATACAAGATGTTTACGCTCGTACCTTTCTTTCCGAGTCGATGACTTCTCGCCAACGCTTAAGTTGCTCCATCAGAGCTGCTTCTCCTCTGTTTGTTGTCCCCTCAGAATTAGCTTGGATTATGGCCAGCCTAAATGGATGATTGCAAAACTTCGTCACGCATTGGTTTAATCGACAATGTTGGACTTTCAACCCACCGCTCCAGCTCTTGCTCGGCCCTTTCTAACCGCTCTCTAGCTGCTTCCGCTCGGTTGAAGCAATTCTCTCGCTGTCTGGTGGAGGAGTCACGTAATCTTTCGTCACGTTCTTGTAACACTTGCAACTCCTGCTGGATCTGGCAAAAAAAGGAGGAGTCTGATTATGCAGCACTGAAAGGTCATGATTGTGGTCATACAGTTGTGGCAAAACTTGAAGTTTGACGGACTTCAACTGGACAAAGGACTTGGATCTGGCAAAGCAGAAACAGGCTCAGCCTCATCAAAACGGGCAAGTAATACGGACACCAGAAAGTGGAGGACCTTGAAGTTGTCGATCGCAAAGCTAGAAGGGTGTTTTGCCTCTGAACTTTGCTTGGTGCAGGCGCAGCAGAGGTTGGTGATCTTGAAGCGGTCTTATGAGCTTTAGTGCTGGGTCTTCGCAAACTTGACCCCTGGTATATCTTTTAGGGGGCTGAATTAGGCCCAGAATTTGGAACATCTCTTTGATAACATTAAAAAATCGATCGGACCCTCCACTCCGCCACCAATGTACTGCTTGGCGACTTTGCAACGTTACACACTTCATTTTGAAGACATGAAGCATGCCAAGCTGTAGGTCAGAAGGCGTCTGGAAGCAGTAATGAAGGACAATTGCGTCGACGCTGAGTAATTCTACGGTCAAGGCTGATGCTATTCGTTCCTGCTCAAGAATTCAATGAATTGAGGTATAGCTGTTCGCTATGGTTGGCTTGAAAGTGCAACGCTACACAGTCTGCACTACACTCCTGTATTCTACAATGAGTGTGACGACCAGACAGTTACCCTTTGCAATGCCTTCGTTTCTGAGGTCCATTCGGCTGCAAGCAAACTCCTCTCCATTTCCAGCTCTTGGGCATCGTCCTCCTCTTTTGACTCCAGTTCAGTGAGTGCTTTTCTCAAAGATGAGACAATCAGGATTTGGTCATGATGCTGAGAACGAAGCAATTCCAAATGTGTAGCTTCGCCGCCGCCGTCGCCGTCAATGTGCTGTAAGTATGATTATAATTGCGACTGAGCATGATTGTTTTGCCCACGTAGCACACTCACCAATCGCTCCTCTACCAAACTTTTATGAGGAGGATCCGCAGTAGAAGTCGATCTCAGCTTTGTGTAGCAGTGCTTTTGACTAGTGTTCGTGGACTTTGGCTTCGGTGGCACCTGCGGCAACACCCTGCTGGGACTGAGTCTGCTGCTGCCGCTGCTCAACATGGTGGTGCCGATCAACAGGCGGCTCGTCGCGTCCTGGCTGGGCAGACTCAACTGAGAGCCACTGCGATCATCACTCTGCCGGAACAGACGGAAAATTTCACTTCATTCATCAGCACAAGTTGCTCGCAAATGCACCACGACGACGGATACTTATAGAGGAGGACCACGCTTTGCTAATGGCAACTGATAACAGATTGATAAGCCTTGTTGACTCGACCCTTCGCTATTTCATGCAACACCGTAAGCGGATGTAGGGATCACTTTGGGACAAGTCAAATTGATTCTTGTAGGCGTCTGATCCTTGTATCTGTCAATGCTGAATATTCCCAATTTGTTTTAGTTCTGGAGAAAATGTTGCTTGTCTCCAGGTATCCTTGTCGCAGTTGATCCTTGTCTCCAGAGATCCTTGCCTCCACTGATCCTTGCCTCCAGTAATCCTTGCCTCCAGTGATCCTTGCATCCAGTGATCCTTGCATCCAGTGATCCTTGCATCCAGTGATCCTTGCATCCAGTGATCCTTGCATCCGTTTTACAGTGTACTCAGGAAGACAGCATTGAAAACGTAATAGTCGGGGGGGAAAACATAACGCCAAAATGCTTGTTATTACAGTTCTGTACCTCGGGCTGCGGACTGTTCGGGTCTCTGTCGTGCTTGGATCTCGGTGGTCTCCTAGGCTGTTGCTGCTGCTGCACCTTTGGATTAGGCGTGGCACTGTTGCCCGGATGAAAAGTGTGATAATCAGAAGGGCTCCTTCCAGCGGCCAAGCTTGAAGTAGCGAGGCCAGGTACATTTTTGTAATCTGGCAATCCTCCATTCAGAGTTTGAGCGTTTTGATAGCAGCTTATGGATGGCAGGATCTGCTTATGCTCGGCCAAGGGGGTACCCAGTAGGTTGAGAACGTCTTTGGCCTCGACGTATAACTCTTCTTTAGTCTTGCTCGTGGAAAAGATGTCCTCGCCCCCACCTTGGAAGTCCGGTAAGAAGCTCTAAGAACGTGGGAATAAATGGACCAAAATGTGTAATATGCAAATTTTTGAGACATGCACAATTTTTCCACCTCTTCCTTGGACTTCTTGCACGTCAACACCTCTCTGACGGTCTCAGTGCTGGAGTTGTTGGACGAGTTGCTGCTCAGCTGCGACTGTTGTTGCGACAAGACCTTATTTCGCCTCGTCTCCCACGCAGGCAGGGTCTGGTGATCTCCAGCGGCGAAGCCGTTCTCGCGGGACTCCTTGGACTTGCCTAACGTGGACGCCGGGGTCGTGAGGTGGACGGTCGTGGGGGAGGGAATATCTGAAAAGAGAGCCGAAAAAGGCTGCCTCTTATTTTCTTGAACCATAGCAGCCACCTAGGGGATGCTGACAACCTTCTTCAGGTATTCTATCGAAGTTAAAGATGCCGTTGAGATCAGAGTCGTTCACGGGCAAGAAAGGAGACGTAGGCGGGGCAGGCCCTTCTGCCGACCCATTGTCACTGTTCTTCGACCCAACGTTGTTGTTGTTGTTATTGTTGTTGCTGATGCTGCTAGTGCCAACGCCAACGCCACCTTCGGTAGGCATAGGGACGGCCCCGAATGAACCGGTGGGAGAAGGCATCCGGCGGTCTCGAGGCAGAGAGCCATTGGTTTTGATTCTGAAAGGAAGAACGAAGAAAACGTTTATTCGGCTCATGAGATACATTTGTGCACCGTTGGCACCCGTGAAATATCGCGAAAAAAACCACCTCAACAGGGCAGTGGTTGAAGAAAAAATGGCTACGATGAAATTGGAGGGATCGAGGCTCAGCAAAGCGTGACCAGCCATAATATTTTGCGGCCGTTGAGCAGAATTAAAGACGACTTCGACGAATGTGTGCATGCCAAAACTTCGGCCGCAAAAAAGAGGGAGAAGAAGCCTCTCGTGTCTCGACTGTGATGTGTGTAGTAGTCGCTCTCTGTCATTCTTATTCTAGGAGGAGAGCAGGGGAAAAAACAGACAATTTCTCGTTAATGTTTGGCAGACAAGAAGAACAGTCTGGTGGAGTCAAGGAAGGTATCTCAATTACCAGGTAAAGTTGGAGCGTGAAAAACGCGTCTCGGTCCGCACACACCAATTTCCCTCCACTCACGCATGCTAAAAGAAACGTCTTGAGGTAACAGAAATGAGGTGCCCAAGGCCGAGGCCTGACTGAGAGGCCCGCTGAGCAAACAAACACACCTCCTACCCTCTATGTGCGGGTGGTGATGTGAGTGTCTTACCGGAAGGGATACGCAGAAGGACTACGGCGGTCCATGAATAAGCACTGCCCTTATGGAAAGCTTTTCAGAAAACTGGCAAAAGGACTCAAGTTGTAGAAGGAATCGTGAACACAGCTAATCCGTACCGATGAAGGGAGCTGAGCAGGCCCAAAAACCGCTGCTGGCTGCGAGGGCGCACAATAATCTTATCAGTTTTTGAGCAAATAGATGGCGAAGAATTTTGTGCGGGAAAGATCTAAGTAATGTTGCTAATGTGTAAACACCTAATACATACTCCAACAGTCACTGTAAGAGGATCAATGTTTCAGGCCATCAGCAGTAGAACAAGTCTTATTTTACTGCGCCACACTTTTTGACGCTGTGCGATGCATTGACATTGACACCGACATCGAGTATTTGCAAGCCACCGGCATTGACACTGACGGGAGGAAACATTGATGTCAATGTCAATGTTCAGATATGCAAAGTGTCTTCTGCTTCTGTCTGCTTTGAAAAGTAAAGTGGCGTAAACAATGCCAAATCACCAGTCGAGCAGAAGTGAAAATCCCACTCCAGCCGCACCTCCTACTCCGGTTGCACCTCCTGCTCCAGTCGCATCATGCTACAAGCTGACGGAACAACTTGAAAAACGTCAAAAAACACTGCACCTTGTGCAGGACTTCATCATGCAGCTAAACACAGAACGTTGATGCCAACACCAAGTGTTCAACCTAAACATCGAGTCAGCTTCTCAATGTCAACGTCTTCCTCACATCGCACAGCCTTAAAAAGTATGCAAGATGTTTTTTTAAGCTTCGCACAGGTTTTCGGTCATAAATTATAGTTACCAGAATCCATGCTTAAAACCAGCATTAGCTGCATAGATGTAATCTTTGCCAGCTGCATCAAAACGAAAAATAGTCAGCTTTTTGCTGCCAAGTCCGTGTTGATTGTCAGAGAAGCTCCGAAGACTCCTCAGATGCGCGCCGCGGTGAACCTGCCGGGGCAGGTCATATATGACGACACCACGAACCAGATTGTGGGCCTTATGACGGCCTGAAAAGGCATTAGCCGTCATCGCCAAGCATGTTGTGCCCTTGCTCTACATGTCAGTCTTAAGTCTTATATGCAGGGGCCGTTGCTCTTTTTTCCTTTGGAAGGAGGAAAGCCTGAATAAGTTGGAGACTCCATTTTGAAGATCAAACTGTCCAAAGGTCACATGCCACCACTCACAATGTCTTCCTGCTGTGACCTGGGCAACGATACCTTAATCGTGCATATAAACATAATTCAAGGTGGTCCACATGTCGCATCCCTTACAGAAAGCTGAGTAGCTCTATTAATGAAGGACCATATAAACCGACAAGGACATCAATGAAAGAAAATTACGTTTACTTTTCCAGTGAAACCACCTTTGTTTGTAACTAGAAGGGTCAAGGCAAAGACGAAGCGTGTTAAATATATCTCTTGAAAATAATACGCTTCTACAATCATGATGCTGTACAATCATGATCTGACTGTAATTAAGGTGGAGCATTGTAGCACTTTAGGCGATTAAGATTGCATTCTGGTGTCTTTTTCGTTTCTTTTTCAAGATTTCAAGTTTTATGCCTTTCTTTGCTTCTCCAATTTTACTTCATTTTTATCACATAAGTGCTGACTTCAGATATTTGCGTAGAATTCCCAGATCGACGTACCAGACAGAGGCCCCACTCCTTTACAAAGTTATGTAAGAATAAATGAGTCCATCTGGCTTGAGTTGGGTTAGCCAGGGAGAGACAGCACCAAATCACCTATTGTCATCGCAGTCAACACTGCACTGCAATGCACAAACAGACTCCTACGCACAATTGCAAGTGGCTGATTCTGATGATGTTTCTGTCATGCCTGGCGAGAAACGCCACAAACAGCGGACCTGATTCCGAAAGTTCTTCTGTGCAACCAACTCTACCGATTCATCCTAGTCATGCCCCGGTGTTTGGAAACCATTGCCCGGACCCTGTCAAATCAGTCAGTTCCGCCGAGTGCGCTGCTCAGTGTTCACTCCTCACACGTGTCTGCTTTCCGCAACACCTTGATGCACTCGGGACTATTGAGAGAGAGGGAAAGGAAGTCGGCGTCGTCCCTGTTCCACAGCAGGCCCGCACCGACTGCCAACTGATGAGTCCCCTTTGGAAGTAGCGCTGGCTGACGGGTCAAGGCGGGCAGTCCAGGGCTTGCTTTAGGTGCGTGCGTGCACCAAGTTGAATAACGTTGCTGGCAGGCCCACCAACAGCGAGATCGAGAACGTCTCCTGCTAGCCAAAGAACATCAGGGAGGAAACTGAAACCTGACTGACCACGTTTCTTATCAGAGGTACACTCATTTTTCATTTGCACGCACGCCCTCATTAATCGATTGCGTGGACAGCGGAAAGAAGTGGATGAAAAAAGAAATGTCTGCCATGAGTAAAAGTTCACGTGCTTCTATGAGAAGAGCTTACGAGTGCAGTTAAGAGTGCACTTAGATGCATCTTGTATTCGTTGTAAGTCAGAGCGAACTTGGAGAAATCTGTCAAAGTGCAACCATGGCTTGACTTGTTTTGGAAGGCTCCGTCGCACTTGGCATCACCAGCTAAGTTCTTCTTGAATTGAATTCGTTATTCGACACTGAATAAAAAGTATTCTCTCCAGATGAGTGAAATCTCCCAACTTTGTCACCTCTTCTTCATTCTTCGGTGACTTGATAAAAGTCATCACTAGACAGTGCTTTTAGGCCCATGTGCCCATGTCCAGGCATGACTGAAAATTTGACCCGTGTTAATGGCTCGTGGTTCGACTTGATGTGGATAAGAAAGTTTCGCCTCGTGGACAACCCTATCCCCTGAGTCTTCCTTGGACACGCTTGAACGATAGGGGTGGGGTGGCTTTCGTTCTCATAAAAGCAATGAACCTCGTCAGAACGTCGTTCAGTGCGTTGTGTTCCAAAAGCTTCTCAAAACTCTTTTGACAGTTATTTCTTTTCTGCCAAGAACTATTTATAGAAGAAACTCAGGTAAGACCAGATACTGAAAAAACCCTCTCATTGAAGGAGATGCATTTGGGCAGGCACTTCTGAGCAGCAAGCCAATTTTGGGTGAACTTGCCTTTAAAACAAAGACGCGTTGTGTCGAAGCTGTGACCACCATCACCAAGTTTGTTGAGAAAATCGCCACCGCTGCCAACTAAGATGTGTTTGCTGGGGCACGCTCGACCTTGCAGCCGCTGCTCAGGGCTGAGCGTAATCGTAAGATAACTTTGTCTGTCTGTCTCTCTCTCTCCAATTTGTGCTTGTTTTAATGCACGCACACGTAGTTCCTGGAGGAATTCCTACCTGTTCGGAGTGAGCGGATAAGCCGGCGACAGCGGCAGGTCAGGGGAAGTCTGGATGCCCTGGGAGTCGCTCCGTGACTGTGAAAATGCATCGTCTCTTCCCTCTGGTTGCCATTTCTGGCTCATTCGGCGGGTCGAAGACAAGACCAACTTGGGTGACTGCATCATGACCATGGACGACGACGAGGGCGGCGGCGGCGGCGGCAGCTCCAGCAGATCCCTACGACAGAGGAAAATGTTGACGGGTGACAACACGAACTCCGCCGACTTGAACACGACTGCTTACTTGATCACGAGCCTCTGCTCCTGTTCAATCTGTCGCTCGTAGTCGGCGCACAACTCCAGAATTTCGTCCAGCTGAGACTGATGCTGCTTTGGCTTGTCATTTCTCTCAGCGGGACGCACCTGGAACGGCAAATAGTGTTATAGATTGTGTCATTTCTCATTGTAATGTGTACACAGTTGGTGAGTGGGAGAGCGTGGGCAGCGCAGCAACTCCTGCTGGTGCGCTGCGACCATCTGTGGCAACATCCTGTAATCCTCCAAAAGCTCTGATAGCAAATTGGTGGACGCATCTGAAAGCCCGAAATTAACAGGCTCGGTACAACAAAAACCATGTTAACCAACACTAAAGACAGGATTTACCCCGATTTGCAACTGCCGCAGAGTTACCTCAGTAACATGATCTTTAAGACGGGGAATACGATAGCTTTGCTACTTATCCGGCACTGTATTAGGTACTGTATTGCCTGCTACAAGGCCGTAACTCTCACTCGATGGTTCGTTGAACTGTACAAGTTAAAAAGACCAGACTAGAGAGCTCTGCCGATAGTGTTGCAATTTATTCTCTGATAGCGTCACTCACTGTGCAGTTCCTAAAGCTGAGCTTCTCCTCAGAATTTGGAAGGAGGAAGCAATAAAAGACAGACAGAGAGAATGTGAACAAAGAAATGGAGTGAGCAGAAAGGAATTGTCAAAGGAATTGCCGGTTACATTTGAAACGAGGTAAAAGGTATGCAAGTATTGTGTTTGACTGTCTTCGTAACCCTTGCTCGTACTTACAGACGCACCACAGGGTGCGACAAAATTGACATGTCTGCCAGAGCAGCCAAGTTTAATTTCGCCCCCTCCCATGAATTGTTGCGTCAGCACTTGGTGAGGCTGGAACACTCTGGCAACCCTGACTTTGAGAAACAGATACAGCAAATGAGAAGCACATACTATGGGCCAATTTTGTCACACTCTGTGCGTGCGTGAAGGTGACAGGAATTTGGAATAGAGGCGAAGAACTTGCTGGAGTTTTCTTCTCTAAATCACTCTGCTCAACAGTATAGAGGTAAGTGACTATTGCAGGAGTTGCATGCACTTCGTTAAGCAACTGCCAAGCTATCATTGCATTGTGAGACAAATCAAGCGGAAAGCTGCAATGGTGTTCAATCACATCACTTCGAGATTACAGTGAGTGCAAAAAGGTCTGATCAAAAAATAGGACTGACTGGCAAGATTTTTCTTCATCCACAATGAATTTGTTCCTGTCCAATCTATGGAGGGTTATTTTATAGAAGATAACTGTTTCCGCACTGTTGAATCACACATGGGACACATGCCTTTTGCCTCCTGCAGCTCATATTCATATGAGTCACAGTAGCTATTAATTGCCCATGAAAGACCGACATCATTCTACTACTAATAATATATCAATTGCATGAGACCTCTCAGTGGCTACTTAAAGTCCTCGGTTAGACCAAACTTTCTGCAGTCACTGTAGTCGAAAAACGCCCACAAGTTGGTCGAACTGAATTGCAGTGACGAAACCTTGGTCTTTTGCCTCTGATTTCGTCCACAAATTACGTCGAGTCGATGGTTGAAGGTCTAAATTACGTACTTGAGACACGCAGCTCAATCGTACGCACACACACGGAGCGTAGTACTGTACAATCTTCGCCGGCCGCAGCTGTTATTTTGCCTGATCCTCCGCTAATGCGTACGTACTATACTAACGTAGGGATGGAGAAAAAGTAGGTACGACAAGAGAATAGTCTTCTCGCCATCTAAGGTACAGTTTTTACTCTCTGTCTCCCTCGAAAATCTTGATCGTGTCTTCCAGAGTGCACACAATATACCGCGTAATCCACAGGGTGTAACAAAATTGATTCCCCCGGACATTTTGCCCAAGCAGACAAGGGGTTCCTTAAGTTCTTGAGTTTTTCCTTCCTCTGTCTCTGATGAATTGTTTCGCCAGTATTAAGCGAGGCACCCAAAGTGCTCCAACGTTTTGGCAGCCCTGCCTCTGAGAGATAAAAACAATGTTTTTGTGTAACTGTGTGCTATTATTTGCTCAAAAATAGTCGGTGGGACATGACTCTTGCAGCCGGAGACCAACTTATTGGGCCACTCCGACTCTGACCGTATGACCAGGTTGGACTTGATCCTCGTCACACCCTGTATAATGCCATCACCTTTTTTTGCGTGTGGATCTAAAACTTAGCAAGAGTCCGTTAAAAACTCGTGCGTGACGACACAACTTTGAGGAACCTGTGAAGGAAATAATAAAAAAAAACAATTTAAGCTCTACCCCTGCTGTGGACACTCGACTTTGAGGCTCATTATATGGCAAGGATTGCGAGGGCGGACTTTATGGACTCTCTCTGGCCAGAACCGTCCCTGTCCTCCCCGTCAGTGCATGCACTCATCAATCTCTTACCTCGTACTCGCAGAATCCTGACATGGCTCCTTCATCCCACTTCTAAAAACTACAGAGCACAACGACGTCCCTTAACAGCTCGTGTTGTTCTCCCCTGTCACAGATGTCCCGACTTCAATGACACAATTCTCCATGTCTAACGCAATGTGAGAGGTAGATTTTCGCTTACATCACTGTGTAAACTCATCGATCCCGGTGAAGAAGCTCCGCTCGTGGTCTGCACAGGGCGACAGCCAGGAAACGACTGAGGAGAGGCAGCTGCACATGAGCGGACAGCACAGACAGACCCTTTTCTATTGTGCTTTTTTTTTCTCTTCTTCTCTCACTGCTACTACAACTACTACAGTACGACCAACGTCCTCCTCCTACGGCAAGAAGGAGAGCGGTCGGGACCGCTTAAATGTGCATTAAGCTGCGGGATTTACGTACTACAGGGTGGCCCGTACGTGGCACCTTTACAACGTTGGGGAGGTGCGGACTACTGCAGCGAGATCAACTCCAGCAGCAGGATTATATGTGCGCATCCATTCTGCAGGAAATTTGTCGTCAGATATCAAAGTAACATGTTCATGTCCTTTCTCTGAATGCTTTTAACACCGCTACATAGAGCTGCAGTAGCTGGGACGCACCGTGTGATAACCATTTAAACTAATGGGAAAGAAGAGTAAGAAGGTCGAGATACCGAACTTCACTCCAATGGACTTTTTTAAAGTTTTTTTTTTTTGAAAAGAAGTGTTGCAAAAAAGTCACCTTAGCATAGCAGCTGCTTCATTTTTTCTTTATGATGGATCTCTTCTGTAGGATCTTATTTCTGGGGGTGCAACTAATTCTCCTTCACGTCTGGAATTTTAGTAATTTTTGACTTTTACTAGTTCGCCACGATATGGCGAATGGTCCAATCCGTCGAGCACGAAACAAAGTTTGCTCCCCATCGATGACACGAATGACGAATCCGTACAGGACGCTAAATCTGGTCCACCCTGTAGGGAAAGCAAACTCAGCTGTCCTCCCATTGCATCTGCGGAAAAGTGGCAAATTCCACGGAAAGAGCAACTCCATGACTGCATTGTTGGGTGTGCAAAGGAAACCTTTTTTTTGGTGGGTGTTGTGTTTCGCAGCCCCGAATACAGAGAGCATTCTCACGTTTCCTCCGTCAAGTACAGCACTGAACTGTGCCCACTGCAGTCCACGTCGGCCTGAACTCTCTGGCTTCGCCGTGAGAACAGCGAGCAAATCCACGG
>JAAUXU010006898.1_pt1 | contig 35724 bp, 19 predicted proteins | sample 7278151 | NCBI WGS metagenome assembly JAAUXU01 (sample SAMN14350113, study PRJNA611818) | marine sediment metagenome | isolation source: surface marine sediment (1.8m) | place: French Polynesia: Moorea | collected 2018-08 | reverse complement strand
AATCTTGTGCGCACCCAAACCTGTTGTGTAATAATGTAAACTGTGCATCATGGTGAAATTTCAGGACAGAATTCACAGAACTGTAGGAGTTAAGTCTCTGACACTAAACCACACCTTTAGATAACTGGTACTGTACATAATTTCCAGGAGAGGTCGTCCCCTTGCCAAAAAAGAAATATTTGCATGATAGTAATGTTGCTTGAGATGCCACAACTACCTCTGCCTGCAGCCTTGGTCGTGATGGTGTCTCTCTGTGCCGAGAGAAGCATTTACCAGGACAGGTGCTTGGCACTGCACATGGCCAAGGCATGTGAGCCGCTTAGAGTCCCATAGACGTTTGATGTACTTGGAGGCGATGATAAAATACACACCACGCATCTGACAAAGCGGTGGTTCCGTGATTTCTGCAACACTTGTTCCGTCTCCAGTGTTCCGCGGCTAAGAACGTAGTGGGTGATGCAAACCCACAGTACACGTCCATCTGTGCCACATAATTGCTGTGATCTTTTCCAAGTAGCTACGAAGAGCAACTCGTGATGAGCATTGTTGGTAAGTCTTCCTCATTTGGCAGTAAAGGGGGTTGGGACGCCAAACGAAATGCCAAGCAGGACGTTAGTTCGCAGTGATACCTTACTCGGAACCTCTTGCTCGCAGTTGCAATGACCGAAAACAAGGAGGAGACACTGGGGCCACGTCAATGTGCGCACGCTGGTGGTCTATACACCCAAACGACAGCGTTGCCACCACGCCTGTCGGGGAGAAGACTCCGTGCGCGTGTGAGTGACGTCAGCCAGGGACCACACGGGCACCCCGCGCGGGACACAACGACATTCGCAGTGTGCACACAGTTGTACACAGGTACGTGCAGGCCAGGCAGGGCTGCCCCGCCAAGTCCTCTGCTGTGGACCTGTTTTTCGCTTGTCCCCTAAGCATGGGCACCGGCAGCAGCTTTGGACTGGTGAAAAGATATGTAGTATGTACTTCACTGTACGTACGTACACATCCTCATCGTACTTTTTATTTCAATCATCTTCAGGGCGCGCTCATGCAATGCTGTTGTTGCAGTGCTCGAGACAAACTCTCTAACCTCGTACTCTTTTCTCACGTGAGGAAAGGTGGACCCTAAGAGAAGGAAGGTGACATTATCTTAGTCTTCAGAGGCCGATGTGGCAGCCTTGCCAAAAAAATGTCACAATAGGGTGGGGATGGATTGCGTGGGTCCTTTTGAGGACTCTGCCTGAACCGCTGATGAAACGACTAAAAAATTGATCCTCCTTTTCTTTCCACGCACGTGCGTAGCTGGAACCTCAGTGCAAATGGTACTTGTGTCAGTAATGCGCAGCTTACCACAATGAACTGTCTGGGAGAAACCTCCTTAGTGACGACGCGGAGGTGAGGAAATCAAATTCTGACTGTAAGAAAGAGGTTCTCGCTCAATCACATAAGGATTAGAGTAAACAACAAATAATCCTGACGAAGGCCCCTCCTCCCTTGAGGCCTAACTCGAGTCTCATGCCTCAGGTTCGCTGGTGTAGAAATTTTTCACGCATTCATCAAAACAGTCATGCATCAAGCACACCAAGTACAGTCACAAAATGCTGCAGCAACGTGACGACGTTTTACTCTTAGGACTCTCAACTGTCTTTTTCTTTTCCGTCTGTTCATCTCCGTCCTCTTCCTTGTCTGTCCTCTTGACAGACAACGTGGAGGGCGTCCGCGACACCGCCACGCTGTCGGCCACGGGGGTGACGGATTCCAGGAGCAGCACCGATGATCTCAATCTGCTGGCGCTGGCTTTCTTCATGCGAATGCTCTTCTCCTTCTTCCAGTCGTCCAGAGCCTGGAATGAAAAAAATTGGATAATCTCAATTCCTCATAAGAGGCCGATATTCATGTCCCACCACATGTCCATAATATTGAGCTCACCTTCAGTCTCTCCTTTCGATCGCGCTCTCGCTCAGCCTTCTCGAAGACGTTGTGCGAGATCCCTAGGGTCTCCCCCATAATAGCCGTTGAAAAAAAGAAAAAAAAGGTTCTGTCCGGGCGTTGACGGAAGGGGGGGGAGTCCTTGTCTAGCTCGCTTTGGCCATGATGGCTGTTTGAGGTCTTGTTGTCCTCACGTGCTTGAAGTTGACGCTGTAGTGGTTTTCCTGGCACCCCTCGCGTTCGACTGCTGGAATAGACGTGGGTGCGCTCTCTTTCAGTGCTGTGGCATTCCGTCATTGCGAGCTTGCATGCCTTGCTTTCACCTCGTCCGACGTACGTGCGTCCATGCACGGTTTCCTCCTTCTGAGTTACAACCACGGAGTAAAAGACCTTCTGCTTAAGGCGGGAGGAGCCAGAGGAGGAGGCCGTGGGCCGGATTCGAAAGTACGGTCGTGTGTGCATACGTTATGGCGTAATAATACTTCTGACTGCTCGGGGGGGCCGCGCTGCCCATGATTCAGTGGGTGGAGGAGAGCGATCCAGGTTACTCTATCATACAGCACACGGTGGAGGTGGGAAAAGACTTCGCCCCCGCCGGCACGCAGACCTTTCCCGAGCAAAAAAGTCCTGTTTCTTTCCTCCTCCACATTATGAATCGGAATGCGTGCGTGCGTTGCCTCATGGAAAGCACAAGGGGGGGGGGGGAGGGAGGACTGCCCCAAAGCTTCTTCTGCCGCTATCTGGTTGGTGGCCACACGTTTACCAGAGGAAATTAACTAAGTTGCGTGGTCTAGGATTGCTGGTGGCAGACGCTCCACGGACTCCCAGCCCGCGAGACCTGCGCACAGTATGTAAATACGGCTATATCATCATTTCCTCGGCATATTTGGCCGAGAGTCCATTATAGTCCTGCTGCGAAAGATACAGTGCGCAGTTATGTATCGGTGAGAGCCGAGCAACCCTTCCCTCACAATTGCTGCAGTGTGCATTATGTGCCTATAGCACAAACCACTGGGTGGGTATGTGACACTGCAATAGAGAGAAATCTTATTTTCCTCGGCGTCTCTGTTGTTAAGACTGAGAGGACCATGCACTGTAGTGTGTTGAAAGTTCACCTTGGGGGAAGGGGAGGCATGTCGTTAAGGCCTTTTTTTTTGCCAACTCCTGCAGCAGAGAGGAGCTAATTGGCCTCGATGCCGCGAAATTGCGCTCGCGAGGCCGTTAAAGGAGTTGCTCGTGGACTCAGTGAGCACCTTAACAGGAGAGCGACAAAAGACGTTATGGCCTCCCTTTTGATGCAAACTCTAGGAGGCGCACGACTGCGCACCACAGGGCTTAGGGCTCGTCCGAGTCGAGGACCACACTTTAGTTACGTAATGGCACCTCGGGTGTTATGCATTGATTTTGCAGTCGACTCTGCACTTGCACCGGGCCAGGGCAGCGACGAGGAAATGCTTGTGGCGCATAATCAACACTTGCAATGTGACTTGTGGAGGAATGCGCCCCTTCAAGGGCCTGCGATTCCGCCAAGCAGATGGCAAATCTGCCAGAGTTGGCCAGGGACAATCTGCTCCAGAGAAAAAGAGTGCTTGTCTCATTTCAAGTTTGTTGTAGATGTGCACTGCATATTTACTCGTGCATGCAGCAAAACAATGTTGGCTTTGTTCAGCCACTTTTCCCGTGACCGCCCGAGTGCGTTGGAGGTGGATCGAGCGCTCAGAGCGCCCCGAAAACCCGTTTGTGCCAACAAGGGTTACCGAGCCAGCGTTCGCCGCTGGAATGCAGCGGGAGACGAGAGAAATGGCGCTGGCGCACCTTCTCCGGTTGAGGTTGCGTGACCGTCTCCCATTCCGCCATTGCGTCACAACGGAGTATTCCGGGGGAACGAGACGACTGGAGGACTCAGTAACTTTGCAAATGGCGAGCTTATTTTGCGCACTAAACGTGGCAAACCGAGCAGGCGAATCACTTGCGTACGGCGTGGTTAGACATTGTTTGGGTGGCTCCGTCACTTGCAGTAGCAGCAGGTGGCTGCGGCGGCTGCGGCTGCTGCTGCTGCTGCGGCGGCGGCGGCCGCCACCGCGGGAGCAAAAAGATGCCCTCCGGGGATGGAAAGACCGAAACAAGATTTTATGAGCCCGCCCTGGCTATATCAAGAGCTATTCTGTACTACAGCATACGTCTGATGGAACTGCTTCGTGCATACGTACTGCGCTGTCCCGCAAAAGGGCAGCTGAGGCGGTGGCGGCGGCGGCGACGGCGGCGGCGACGGCGGCGGTGGTGGCGTCGTTGGCGGCGGCCATAGCAACTCAGTTCTTCGTCAGTAGTCCCTAAAAAGCGCATCTTGCGTGCATGCAGCTTACGTGTAGCGCAAGACCAGTACAGTGACGCGAAATACTGAGAAAGGTGTCTGAGAGAGCGTTGGGAGCCTCCTGATAGGCAAGGTAAGCAAGAAAAAGCATGACATGAGGGTGATGAAATAGAGTAACAACTGCGGGTCCCAAGCTATGAGCATGCAGCAACGATCGACGGCACGCGGAGTCACAGATGTGACTGGCGTAACTTTGTGCCTTGTTGTAGCCCACCTGGTGTATGTCTTTCTAGAGTACATCTCGACGTACGTTATTGCGTAAGTTCGTATGGGGGAGTGCAACCATTCTGACATGTCATGGGCTGAGTCGAGATGCCTGCATTTGCTTCCTGCGTCCGAACAGCCTAGTAGGTATGTGAAGATGAACTTCAGCACGAGATAGATCAGAGGAAACGGAAGAAACAATAGAATTCGTCATGCCTACATACACATAAACGCACCTATGGTGCATCACAGAACTTTGCAACAACAACTCTCAGTCAGGGAAATGATGCCTTTGGACAAAGGATACACAAAGCGGTGGAAGCTTCAGCTTCAACAGGGGTGTAACAGTCGACAATGAACGTATTCTTTGTTTGAATGTCGCAATGAGTGGACTGGAATTTCATAGCTAAAAAGTGCTCATTTACTAAACCCAGTCAACTTCACTTTATATATGATTAAATTTTGTGTGATGCATCGTTGGACCCAAATCTGTATGTACGTAGATGGGACCTTTTCCATTGCAGCATTTCGTGTGATGGCAACAACTGATTTTCTCAACCACACACTTAGTGACAAAGGGTAACTTGTCGTTTCATTTGCACAAAACGTCTACTTCCTTTTCCTTGTCAGAGTTCCAGGTTTTTCCGCAAATTCATGTCGAGGCAGCTGATGCTTAACATGTATGGCTAAGGGACCATCTGATGAACTCACATGCAAACACTGGTCCTCGAGTACCATTTGTAAATATACGTGAAGCCACAGAAGAGTCTGTTCGTCACCCCCCACCCCATTGCCGATACTCCGGAGACGCCAACTTTCTGCTCTGCCGTCATCACTGTTCAAGATGCAAAAAGCCTCATCTACAGTCCATCAGTGGGTCCATCAGTGCATAAAACTTGAGTAGAAGCAGAAACAAACCACATCAGGATTTACGCAAAGTGAACTCAACCGTACTTATTACGCATCAAGATATCAAAGGCTCATGAACGCGTCTTTCACGTCTCATTTATAGGACAAGAGACAACACAAGTCCATTGACATTCATCCAATATGTGGAGCCTCAACAGCTGTCGTGTTCATTACACCTGGCTCGTGACAGTCACGATCAATTCATAGGCAATCATCAAACATCCTTGGACTTTGAACGCTGCACAGTTCTCTCTCCCACAGCCTCTTCTATCACTGAACGCGTGAATTTCTGTGTGTGCTCGTCACGAGGCCAACAAATGTCCTACAGTGGGACTGACGGATGGGCAAATGACCTCTGAAACATTCAGCCTCAATTCTCAGTAAACTTTATTGCTGCCCTACAATGTGGGCAAGAAGTAGACTTTCGTTACAATGGAGTCGTCGTCTTATCTTGTACTTTGAGGGGCGGGGGGAGCAGCTCAAACAAAGTCTCCTGGGCGAATAATACGCGGTCAAGCAAAAAACAGGACTGAGCTTTTAAGTACTAACGTCCACAAAATGCTGACAATTGAGGACCTGGCGAGCCTCCAAGAAGCTGTACAGGGTTCTTTCAACAGAGGGTTTCTTGCCATTCCCTTGAAGAGTGGCACCGGAGATTGGAGAAATGCATTAAGTCACTGCTGAAAAAGTAGCTGTTTAACATTAACTTTAACTATGGGGGACTTATTAGCTCAGTCCTTTTTCTGCTTGAACGCCCGTGATGAAAAAACCAGAGATCTGGAACGAAGACCAGTTTGCAGGCAAAAGTAGTTTCGCTGACGTTTTTCGTGGAGCATGGTACAGGTTTCCAAGTCAGGCCCTCAAAAGAAAAAAAACCAGCCACACCAAATGAAGATCTGAGAATGACGATGAAATCGATCATCATAGATCATGAGAAAGAGTCATGCTCAAGCGGGAGTCTTAGTATCGATGAACCGGCCCTCCATACATCGCGGGTGTACGTAAGTACAGCACGTTCGCCCTCAACAACACTGACCACAGACATGTAATTAAGACTGTTGGGGTAGCATGCTGTACAACCGCAGTGCCGCGCCCGCGCAGGCCGGGCGGGGGCAAGGACATGCGGATCCCTCAGGCTCCACCACGCGAAGGGAGCGTGATCGCTGCGGGGCAGGGAGGCTGCAACTCGTCTGTCCCCACCACACCTTTCTTCTCCGCGTCCACCTTCTTTGTGCCAAGCAGGGGCCACGCGCAGTCGACTCTTGATCGAGTTGCAGACCAGAGGTGGACGAAATCCTAGTGTCTTCTTGAACGGAATGGCAGCCTTGATGACTACAAGTTGTCTGCTTAAAATAAGTGCACTGCACCCACGTGTGCATGCCACTTTTTTTAGAGCTCCCATAGGGCCCATTGGGTAATTCAAAAGGCTCCAGGGGGTGTTTGATAGCCCCAACGGGTGTGTGTGTGGGGGGGGGGTGAGGTGGGGTGGGGGTGACAAAAGTCTTCCCGCCAGCGTAGTACTGAAGGTACACGTAGGCAATTTCGTTGACCTCCTTTAAGTCGGGCCTCCCGCTACATACACCCTGCTGACGTTACCGAATCATGAGGCTGGTGCGTGTTTGAACTCTAAGCTCACGCCTCCTATACATGGTAGCAACGTTATTGTTGATATACTGTACGTGGACTCTATTTTAAGGGGGGGGGGAGGGGGAGGGAGGACGTGTTGGCCCGATGGACTCTGCTGCCTGACCTAAAAAACACGTCAAGAGCAGTGCAGACACACATTCCACCGTACACAGTACACGTCACTGCGCATCCACGTTCAGGGAGGCGAGCAACAACTGCTTACGCTTGCATCATTCGCGAGCGTGCGCGGCTATTGCGGGATGCCTTTTCGCCAGCCCCGCAGACGCGACTGGAGAACGTATGTTTCTAATGTGGCGGGACACGTATGTACATTGTACGATAGCTACGTGCTCAGCAGTCGTCCTGACACTCTAAATGTGTACGTATAGGAAGAGACTTGTGTGTGCGTCGTTCACGCTATCGACCCGTGAACTGAAGGATAAAACAGTTGAGCCATCGGCGGGGGCTCAACAGTCCCTTCCGCGGGGACGAACAGAGAGCAATGAACGTCACGAGACTGTACATCTTGTAGCTAGTACACAACAGAAGTGCTTTTATTTTTCCTTAGGTAACTGCTCACTACTCACTGATAGCACAGTCACACTTGCGGAGTTTATACAATCGTCCTGATCTCTCCTCAGACAATGTCTCTGCTACACATGAAGAAACGTTGGTACGGCGAGTTCGCCGCCCCCGAAATAACTCCGCCTGCGTCAGTGTGCGACTCGGATGATCTCGACGAGGACGTGAGGACGTCCGTCATCGGTGTCGCCGAGGACACCAAGGGAGCCACTGCCATGGTCATTGCTCAAGGACGGAAGCAGGTACTACACATCCTTCGGACGCGCCTCCTGTAATGGCACGCACGCAGGCACGCGCCTGCGCGCGTACGTGTGTGCGTGCGTGCCTATTTACCCCATTCGTTGAACCTCAGCAGCTGCTGCAAGGATCAGGTTTTTATCAAAAGCAAGGGGATGGAGCCAGAGTGAGGGCTCAACTTTTCGGGGCTGGTCCCTGCGAGTATTAGTCCGATGGTTCCTCAGTGTGTCGAAATGGGTCGGGCGTGCAAATGGGGCACACCAAGAACACATGTCAGTGCTGACACGACCAATCGGCGTGATGCTACACTAGTACGTATGTGCAGTGCAGTACGTGCAGCACAACACGTATGGACGTACTTTTATACCGCAGCTGCTGCTAAACTTGGTGAAAAAGAATACCCCGTTCTTGGGTTACTAAACTATTTTTAGTTTTCTCGTTTAAATCTGTGGTATTTTCTTTATGTAAGCGGGGGCTTTTATGCCTTCCTAACCCGATGTCAAATTCATGGTATGGCACATTTTTTGGCACTGTAAAGACACAGTCGATTGGATGCAAGTTGGCAAAGGAGTTTCGTTCACGGGCGTGACCAAAACTTGTCCTTTTTTTCCCCTGTGACAGCAGAGTTTTTTCATGGTGCAGAGAAGTGCACCTGCTCTCTCTGCACTGCAGCATGGGGCATGAGAGTTGCATAGTACGAGGACATCTCGATCCGAATGGCTCTGGCGTGCACATGTTAGCATACATTTCACCATATATTGTTAAGGCCAGTTCTGGCAGAGATTAAGAGCCTCCCCGATGCTGTTGCAGTGCCTGGACAACGCGTTCCTGACGCCGCCAAACTCTCCGGACGTGGCGATTTCCGGCCCAGATGAGGGAAAGCCGGCGGGAGGACAACGGGCCAAGATGGTGTTCGAGATGAAGGCAGTGCAGGATTTTCCGCAGGCCTCCGGATTTCTCGATACTCAAGAGATTTTCGTGGTCACGAAGAACACTGACCGCGAAGGCAGCGGCAGCAGCTGCAATGTGTTCTCCGACGACGACCATGACATGCAACCAGAGGAAGCCGAGCAGACTGAGCCTCTTTGCCTCAAGAAGGAAGTCTTCAAAGAAGAGGTGAATCCTCAGCCTTTGCCACCGGCTCCTCCGATCCCGTCCATAGTGGCCATCCCCGCCGTGATGATGGGAGACGTGATCAACACCAAGGCCAAAGCAGACCCGGCGCTCTTTCAGCGGGCCGCCGAAGCTGCCGCCTCATTGACCCTGGGCAACGGTACAAAAATCCAATATGAGGACAGCAACTCTACTCGTGCAACTCCTACTGCTTCTTCTGCTACTCATTTCTTCCTTCCTGCCACTGCTGCCGCCGAGGCAAATGCCTTCATCGTGCTACCCGCGGCCTCGGCCCAGTCCTTCTACAAGGCAGCCGCCATCGCAGCCAAGACGAACAAGCCCGCGAGAAAGATTCAGGACGACAAGAGGGAGAGAGCATTTCTCTGCGACTACCCCAAGTGCGGCAAGACCTACTTGAAGTCGTCTCATCTCAAGGCGCACTACAGAAACCACACAGGTACGACCAGCTCCTTTCTTTCTAGCACGCATTTAAGGCGTGTAATCAAAGTACAATAACTTCAAAATTTTCGACATTGGGAATAGTCGAGTTCCTGTTTCGATTGCGAATTGTTACGCATACTGGAAAAAAAAGGAAAGGCGCACACTAATTTTCTAAGTGTTAGTTTGCACTGCATCTATGTAGCCAGTACCTTAAGTGAAACACATAGGAAGGCATACAATGAAATGCCAGGTTTTACTTCTCACCTTCAGACACTCACAATTCACTTTATTATGCTCCCTTTTCCCTTTTCTGTTTCTCTGAAGTTTTAATTTCCCCATTGACTCACAAGGAAAATGTTGCATGAGGAAATGTGTATGTTGCAGTAGGATATTTTTTACCTCTATCTTCTGTGTTACATTTGTTGCCAGACTCCATTAGAAGTCATTCTAGTCAAATGAGATGAAGAAATTTTGGCGTCCCCCACTGTCCTGCTATACTAACTACTAAAGCTCTTCTTCGGCAATGCAATGATGTAGTACTAGAGATCATAGAAGGGTTCATGAGACAGGGGAAGTCAAAAAGATCCTTTAAACAAACATTTTATGACATCTTCTCCATTTGGCGGTATGTTACAAACCTCTGATGCCACTCAGATATTCTCCACAATTTTCCCCTCTTTGATCTAACCTAATATATAAGATCATCGACAAACAGCCTTATCACGGACAAGATTGGTGATTGGTTAATGAAACTGGAGCTGCCACAGTTCCATGATCTGTTCAGTTTGATAAGTAGTTGCCCAAACTGTTCAACTATGTGAGAACTCTGTCACTCTCGATGATAGCTACAACCGGCTAGAGTTGCTAGATTTTTACTGAGCAAAACCTAGAACACATGGTATTTGTCTTTTCGAAGTGTCAATCACGAGTTTGGAAGAAAAATTTAATTTCGAGTCACCCAGTTGCAAATCCTCGTATGCACCAAGACCGAAAAGGGTTCAATCCTTCCACAAACGTTTGCGTCTCTTCTTCAGTCTCATGCTGTAATCCCTTTCTTCAGGCGAGCGTCCCTACACTTGCCCCGTGGACGGCTGCGACAAGCGGTTCTCCCGCTCCGACGAGCTGTCGCGCCACCGTCGCGCCCACACCGGCGAAAAGAAGTTCGCCTGCTCCATCTGCGGCCACAGATTCGTCCGCTCAGATCACCTCGTGAAGCACGAGGCCAGACACGGACGGCGGCTGCTCAAGGAGCAACAGCGAGGCAAGGCCAGTCACAGCGCGGCCGCCGCCATCGCCGCCAAGTCCGGTTGCGGCGCAGCAAAAATTGGGATCATCTTCGAAGCCGCTGCCTGAAGTGGCCCAACACTAACAAGTCGGTTTTCAAATTGTGCCCAAATTTTGTCCACTACATTTTCTCTCCATTCTCTCTATCTTCTGCTGCTACTAACACATTGTCTGCATAGTACGATTTTGTACCGGTGACGGGATTAGTAACGTCAATGTGCGCGGTCAGCGTACCGCGGCTCACAATATTTCAGAGATACCTTGTTTCTGGTAAAACTGGTTATAGGGTGAACAATGACAATGCATATTCCATAGATGTACGTGTATCGCAAAATAGCTCCTTGTTCCTTATATGTTGTATATTCTCTTTTTAACCGTGCGCGATTGCTTCGCCACAAACGTATGACTCTCTGTACAAATGTGCAGTAAGTAAAAATAAACAAGATGAGGTAATGATGAAGGATGGAACGTAAAAAGTAGCATTAATGGAGCATTATATTTACGTTCGTATGTTATGGAGGGCACATATGTTTCTTCTGCTGAGCTGCTGAACGCCGGGTTGTCAACTATGACATGCGCAGTCCTTCCTCGTTCTCTATCTTGGCCTCGTCGTCGCTGTTTGACTCGGTGGAGACGTCTTCTTTCTTACTCCCCCAATCTGATACCGAGTCCATAGCTCTGGCCTCGGCCCTGTGCTCGGCCTCGATGCCGGCCTGGATGTTGCTCATGTTGGTGTGGGACCCCCTTGGGGTCGGGCCGGTTACCAGCAGAGGGGGCATGGTAGAAGAGTGAGAGAGTCCGACCCCTGGAGCGGCGGCAGCCGCTGAGCCGCGCTCGTAGTTCGCCCTGGCCTTGTAATGCCTCTGCAAGTCGGCGGCTGAGCACAGCGGTGTGTCCACCTCATACGTGGAGTTGAAGGCGGAGTAGTTGATCTGATGGGTGGAGAGTGCACGTGTGCTACCTGTTCTCTACCGAGTCAACCGACTTGAATCACCTGATACTTGTTGTGATCTTTCCTGTATATCATCATGGGCTCAAACCTATGGCCCCATAGGATCTCCTTGGGCAGGTACGAACTCCTGGCTTGAAACGTCATTCCGCTGGCCTCGATCGTGCCCTCCAGGACCAGGTGGATCTCAAAATTGTCGGTGGCGAGTTCCTGAGCCGTCAGACTGAAATGTCAACAGTTAAGACAAAAGGGGAGTTGCGAGCGCTCAGGGTGGGCGCTTACTGGTAGAATGGGCTCTCTTTATCGATGACGTGGGTCAGGGTGATTGGCCAGATGAGGAAGACGCAGGGCTCGGAGCTGGAGTCGGGCGTGATGCTGAATGGCTCCACGTCGTGAAACATCTCGCCTTCCTGCGTCACTTTGCGACGAATCAACTACAGCGGGAACAGATATCTCTTAAAGAGGTCCTAGTGTCTCGGACAAGCGGCCTCCCACCTTTGCGGAGAGTTGGGCTCCAACGATGAAGCTGTCGGGCCTCATGTCGCCGACGCGAAAGATGAGACAGAGCTTTCTGTCGCGTTCGCAGATGACGGCATTCTTGCTGAACACGATGGTCTTGGCCCTACGGACGATAGAAAAAGTACAACACGCTGGCTCACTCGCTGCGGTGCCACGTGTCCACGTACCTCCTGTTGGGGGTGGAGAGCTTTGCGAAGACTAGGCCCACCATAAAGGCCTGGATCAGACACCCGAGGACGCTTTGGGTGGACATGACAATCATGGCCTCCACACACTCGGTCGTCGTCTGCCTGCTGCCATAACCGATGGTGTGTTGGGTCTCCAGCGAAAAGAGGAAGGCTGCTGCGAAGCCGTCGAGCTCCAACACGCATGGGACGTAGTCGGGGTTGGACGAGTTCTCGGTCAGGAAGTCACCGTGCAGGTAGCAGATGAGGTAGTACACGACGGCGTAAGAAACCCACGTGATGTAGAAGCTGGCGGCGAACAGGAACAAGCAGGTGCGCCACCTAAATTAGGAGCATATCAAAGGTTTTGGACGTGTCTTTCCGAAAAAGAACAGCCTATCAAAAAATAATGTATGGCAGAATGGCCAACGTACATACGTCCCTGGTGTGCACGTAAGGTGTTTGTTCCATGGGGTACTTCATGCATGGAATGCGTGACTGGCATGAGGGAAAATCGATATTACTTGCAATGGAGAAAATTTTCTTAGTGACAATAGAAGCTATCAGATTATTATGACAGGCATACTTCACGTAAGCCTACCCAACACGTTATTGGGACGTGCATTGCAGTCCACTGTAGGTACGCAGGACACAACGTGTGTCCCGAAGAAAAGCGAAGCACTAAGAGTGTACGGGGCTGTCATGAGTGAGTGTGTGTCGATGTTCCCTTAAAAAAAGTACCTTTCCCTGCAATCCCTGAATGAATTCCGACTTGTTCTGGTTTCGGCCCTTGGTCAACTTCGTCGGGGACAACATGGGGAAGAACATCTTGTTCTCCTCACGAATCGACGGTGTCATTTAACATATGTGCCTGCGCAAGCATTCAATGCTATCACTTCAGCTCCTTCTTGCGACATGCAATCCAAACGAGATGAGCATCAGGTGTCACTTCGTCAGGGCCACAACGTCGGTCACGGTGTGCCCGTTGAGTCACGCGCTCAACGGACACTCGCTCATTAGTCAGCATTTGTACAGGAACGTGTGTTAACTGTAAATGTGTACATATAAACTCTCAGTGTTTATGTGCACGTGTTAGACTTGCACGTGTGTGACGGGCAGGAACCAGAAACTTGTGCCCACGAGTGAATTGATATGGAAAGAGTCACTATGGTTAAAAACTCTCTTACTTTTCTTAAGTACAGTAGCAACGTACTCTGCGTCTACTAGTGTGGTGTAGAGGTCCCAGATGTAACGCCTCCTCTTCTCCGACACGTTCCTGTACTTCACGTTGGCCGAGCCGTCCTTATCGCACACTCGTCGCGTTCTCTTCTTCACCTTGTTCTTGCGGTCCAGTCTTGAAATGAACGACTTGGCCTCCAGACTGTGGTTGTCGTCTTCGTCGTCGCCGCCACCACGAAGAACTGAATCGCCAGCGCCAATATCACTGTGCTTGTGACCTCTGAGACCCAGACTGGTAGCGTAAGGGACCTGCACATGTGGTCATCATCACAAAGCGGAAAACGGTGTCATCTAACGGTTCTCTAAATATGCTATGGACTAAGTTCAAAACATGTGACCCCGAGCTGACAGTTTCCTTCACCAAAGTCAATACTTCTGTCACCTAAAGACATACATTTGTCGCAAATACTTCGATCTCAAAGCAAACCAATCAGCATTAATCAAGTGTTATCAGGGAGACGATCACACCCGAATATCGGGATTCGGATATCGCGAAGATCGGTATGGCTGATGACTGCTGCTACCGTATTTAGGAATCAATTGATTTTTTTTAGATATTTAGGTGGCAAGAAATATTTTAAGATGACTGATACTTTCCCAAGAAGAGAAATATTTTTCTGGTGATGAAAGCTTTAATCTTTGTGGTCCATGAAACTGAGGCCCGTTAATAATTCATGCTCCCTGCGTTCCGGCAAAATGAGTGGAAATTATGTTAATGCCACTAAAGCATACAATCTTGGCCAAGAAACAGGAAATGCTTTTTTTGACTATGAGAAAACACTTTTTGTTTCATTCCAGTTATAATAATATCAAGAGAGTCATGTCACACTCAGAGAAAGAAAAGTGGTCCAATAAAGCTCCGCATTATTCGTTTTAAATTTGAGACCTATTGTTGTGTGAAAATAATTCTATATTAACATCTGTAGGACGAAAAGTTCTGAAAAAAATTTTTTGGGTTTCTGATTAAAATTTGACTTCATGCGATGACTGCTTTGGGATAAAAGCTCATTTTTTTTCTGTCATTGTTATACGGTTTAGACATTGAATCTAAACGATATGAGGTCCCAGTACTCTCGGATGGTCAAAAGATGTGCGCTGCCGTCAAGGACTGCCTAAAAAGGATTGCCGAGTCTGCCATCATTTGTTTAGTAGCAAATAGATGTAATATTATTGGCTACGTGTCCCTAAAATTTCAGCGAGATGGGTCAATCGGTCCACGAGTTATGCTCTTTCAAACTACTGTCTTAAAACTCCCCATGCACATTTGTATACAGAGAATGTGTGGCTGTGTTGGATCAGACACAGTGACGACTCTCTGAAAGTTGAGACACTCACGCCTGCGCTGGACAACCTCCTCACGAAGTTTGGCAGGGAGAAATCGTGGTCGCGCATGCTCGCGTTCGACAATCTGCGCACTATGTGTGGCACTTGGTGGAAAGTGGTGGCGAGGATGGCGTTCCTGCCGCCGCGATGCATGGGCTCGGCGGCCTCGTACAGCCCGCGTCTGTACTGGTCCTCCACGTCGCGGTCGTTCTGCTCATAATCCTGCAAAGGAAGGGATAGATAGTGCTTCTCCAGCGGCTCCGGCCTCTGCTGCTGCTGCTGCTGTTGCTGTGACGGCATCCTCGGGCGTCTCTGCTGCGAGGTCGACGCGTTGGACGTCGACTCCCTGTCTTCGTTGTCCATGGCGGCGGCGTAAGACGGATTCTTGCTCCGTAGGTACTGCGGGTGCTCTTCCTGCAAGCCGGGGTCCTGCGCAGATTTGGAGCGGTCCTTCCTCGCCGCCCCCTTCTCCTCTTCCAGGGAGACGTAGCTGTCTTTACTGAGGCCGCCACCGTTGTTAGCCTCCATTGCAGCTTCTTTGAGGATGATTTATATCATCTCGTCCGACCGGATCTCGCTCGCTCGGACTCGACAGTGTGAATGAAACTACCGCCGTAGCTGGTCAGATGAGCGGCGGCGACGGCAGCAACGGCTTTGGGGCATTGGAAGAACCTCCTTGGACGTAACAAGTGCAGCAAGGCTGTGCAGGAGAAGGAGGGGGGATTGCGAAAACTTGTTTTCTGCTGCGGCGAAATATCTCTATACTTTTTTGAGTGCTGTGATCGTACGTAACAGCATTTCGTGTCAACAGAGGTGATGCCGCAACCATCTTTCATGTCTCAAATGTGCAGCAAGCGAACAGTCACAGTATGAATCATGAAAAATGCCGACGGGACGGAGAGGTGCAGGGGTCGGGGCGTGAAGGGACACACCGTGGGGACAGCGAGGAGTGGCATGGAAGACATTGGAGACATTGTGACTCAGACGGTAAAAACTTGGCACCAATCTCCTCACAATGCGAAATGAGAAGCATGCAGCAGATAAATAGATCTCCTTTAAATTACCACCTGTGTGAACAGCTTTTGCACGCTTCAATAGTACCGCCGAAGTACCGCGGCGTGCGTGACATACGCTGCAATGATGCCGCTGGTACGTACTACATCCACTAGCCTACTTATAAAGCTGGGCTACTTAGAAAGCTCATGACTCAAATGGAACACAGGGCCCATATAGTGGGTCCATATTTCATACAGCAGCCTTAAACTTCAGACTGTGATGCGACATGAAGCTTGATTTTCTTCTCAGAAAAGCTTTTAAGATGAATGGCTTCAGTAACGTAGCACTATAAATGAGGGTTTCTCCACGAAGAAAAGTTTTTAAGTTACTGTCGTGAACGCAACTTAAAAGCAGTCATTATTTCGACGTTGAAACTAGTCTTTTGTAGTCTCTCAACCTCCCCATCGAGTGACTAAGGAGACATAAAACGGGACGAAAATATCAAACAGCAATTCTAAGCAAATAAAAGCGTGACTCAACTGTACATGTGTTATAAAGTCCGGGCAATCTGGATATGAAACAGCTCCATTTAAACAGCTGAAGTGATGGAGGGGAAGCTGAACGACCGGATCCAGCCTTATTCCTGCCAGCTTCACTGAGTGAGGATGCGTCACAAACAGTCTGCGTTTTATGCAAACAGTTCCGTGCATTTCTCCCGGTCAAATCAGGACTCAGGATCTCCTGGAGGACGCACTTGGCTTCGACCATGACAGGAAGGCTCTGCTGCGGGCTAGTCAAACTTGGTCTCCAGAAATCTGCATGTGCATGTCCAGCAGAAGTGTATGCTCCAATAAAGCTGGTCACAGTGACCAGAAGTACTGTTTTGGCATCAGGTGTCACACCTATGTTTAAAATGTCAGCTGATGGTCCTAGGACCATTGGAAATTTGCAACGACTTTTTAATATGTTTGAAGCAACCCATAAAAGTATTCCGTTCTGAGAACAGGCTTGTGACGAGGAAGAAAAATGCAATAAATCCCTTTAGTACACGTCTCTATAAATGCGCTCATTTAGAAATTTCCAAATCTGAGCTTAGATCTTTGGTTCGGACCAAAACTGTAACAGTTCCTGTACAGTGTGCGTGTCTCTGAAATGCTGTTGAAAATTTACTGCTCAGGCGACCTTAAAAATTGTCATTTTGCCCAACCCCCACGTTGCAACAAACATAGGTTAATCAAAGAAGAAGCAATTTTTTGGAGCACAATGATTTATTTCACTGGCATGTGTCAATATGTCATCATTTTCTCTGTGACTACATCGTGTCCGTCAGCTAAAGTCAGCTACAGGAGAACTGACAAGAACTGCAGCCATTTTTCCCTTCGGTGAGGAGAGCTTCTCTGGCCTGAGGACCCAACTTTCCGAACTCTGGTCATACTGAAGAATTGTGTCAAGATATTGGTCAGAGTTGGTCACTCCTCCCGCAAGGAGAAAAGTATCTTTGTATGGCACAGATGACATGGATGCAATTGGTTGTGGGAGAGGTGGTCCAGACCTCCACTCTCGTGTCACAATGTTGTAAATCTCAGTGTGACTGAGGACTACAAAAGGCCAACGGTGTCCTCCGGCCACGACAATGTCATACCTGTTAGAGGAGAGAAAGAGGACTTCTACAGTTTCTCCTTGAATTCAGAGCAAAGAAAAGGAGATAACTTGAATTGACTTCATTGAGCCATCTCATTTACCAGCATTTGAAAGCATCCATGAACATACCAAAAAATGTCCCCAAAATGTGTTCCTTTGAATGCCCTAGTCAGAAACTAGGTCTCTACACCAAACCTTGGCTCATTGGTGAAACAATTGTGGAAGATGGTAGGAAATCATGTGAATTGTTTCATTAGGAGGCAAATTAGTACATTATTTGGCAAAGAAACATTTTACGTGGACAAGGTCTATATAGCCTCCATGTGTTGCTGCCCGAGGCTCAAGGGCAGCCATGAGGGTTGCAGATATGGAGTGTTCGTAAAGTGCCACTGAACGTACAGTGTTTTATATGAGACTGTCCATTTCTCATGCACATTCAATTTTATTGAAGCCGCAATGTAACTACAGATCCTGCAAGTTGGTGGCCGTATTGTTTTGTAGTTTAAGGAGTCATGACTTCGACGTTACCTCCTTTTTTTAAAAAAATAATCTTTTGCTTCATCTACTTTTGTAGATGAGCGGTGTGCCTATAACCATTGTGAATAAAAAAGTGTGGAAAAATGCGAAATTTCCACCATGCTTCAGTGAAGAGTAGAATATGCAAGCGAGCTTTTTAACCCATAATTGAATGAAAGGGCGTACATGGCACAAGCGGAGTAATGTTCGTATCATTACGTGAAAACATATTGTAACATGCATTTAGGAGTTCATTCTAAGGGGAAATTACTGTACTTGTGCTGAAACGTTCAAAAAAGTGGATACAAGTAGAGCTTAAATGGAAATGATACCTTGTTTCCCAGCAATCAGGCGTTGAGGTAGCATTAATGGAAATAGAACGCTGTTCCTCTCGTGAAACAGGTGTGCATGAAGTGAGTCAATCTCACTTATTTTTATTCAAAACAGTCGATTGTTTTTGGCATTCTCCCTTTTTTATACGTTTTGAGAGACAAAACAAAGAGTCATAACAGAAAATATTGACTTACGAGGATCCATTCTTCACTACTCCACAACCATGAGCAGATCGTCCATGGGTCATGTCCGGCAGCCGATCAAATGTCCCATTCCCAGGGTAGAAGGCAAAAGTTGCTTTTGCATCATCACCATAAACAAAATTTCCCGACATGAATACAAATCCAGGTTCCACTTCCACAGCACAATGAAAGCTCGTAGGTGTTGGCAGTCGAGGTCCCTCAGAAAATGTCCCATCTTGGAAGAACTCAGAGATTTGTTCACCATCACTGAAATGGTCACAGAAGTCACTCTTTACCCGTGATGCAGGGTTAGTATAACTTCTATCGAATCGCATCAACTGTGTCTGACGCCTGCCCACTTGTAAATTTAAATGCTCTGCCTTAGTGGGAGAAAACAGCCAATCCTACTGTTCAGGATTGCCACCAGCGTCACATTGTCAGATGGAAGGATGTTTTGGTGATTCGTTTGCGGGGTGGATGCTTCTGTCTCAGAGTTATATGCTTCTTTCACACACTTAAACATGTAGCACGTGTGATAGGAGGGTTTTTTTTATTTTTACCCTTGAAGTGCTCCAGAGATCCAGTAGCGGCCATCACTGAGTTCTACTGCATGGGAAGATTGGCGCTGATGCAGCAAAATTTTTCCGAGGTCAATCCACTCAGCACCTGTATACTTATAGCATCGCTTGTCGTGATCAGGATAGGGGCCACCACAGCAGAGTACTGATCTGTGACGACTGTCCCACATTGCAAAAAGTTGGCTTTTGGCATTTGGCATTTCAGGAACTTCATTGCCGGTTCTGTCAGCATTTGACCCTTCCAAAGGGCGAAGGTTAATAACCTCAGCCTCAGCTAAATAGTGAAGACGATGATTGCCATGATCATAAAAGAAGCCACCACAAGTGAACAGTGATGTGAGGCCTGCAAATGAGGAATGATGAGTGAACGGTGGACACTTCCTGGCACTGCATCACTGTATCATGTGCCGGGTGTTCACGAACGGCCATCTTGGTTTTGCAGCTTTTCAACTCTGCTCATACAAGGTAAATGAGAATCATCTAGATACTGAACGAAAGAACAAGGTCAGGCAGTCTTCTTTCTAATTCACAATTGTTGGGCCAAATGCCCAAGCATTTATATTTCAACTTTCCTCATACAGAACAGCAAAAGGTCTGGTGAAAGAATTTGACGCTTTTCGCACTGTCTTGCGATGAAAATGACATCTTAATCACTCTAAATACGTTAAGTTCATCCCCACCATATTCCACCAACAATTTGCTGAGTACGAATCAATAGAAAAGTTTTGGGGGGAGCATGGGAGAAGTCAGTTGAGAAAGTTCTTGGAACCAAAATGGGAGCCGATTGCATGCCCTGTATGGGCTGCGCTGCCTACTTTAAAGTCTTGATATCTAGGCTTGCCGGTTTCTGTTATATACCCGGAAATTAATCACGGACCGCAATGTATACATACTTGTAGCTTTGTAATATCTTACCGGAGGATCTTCCGTGCATGCAACCATTATGTCCATATCTACAGGTAGTGCAGTCAGAAATGAACTCTCTGTTTTCTGTAAGGACACAAGATTGATCCATACTGTCATAGGTGAACCATTTGCAGGCCCTGTCAGCTCTGCACTGCTCTGCACATTTGTTGGCATCAGTGGCAGTCTCCACAGATATAAAAATTCCATGTACCCTAGGACAACACGCAACTGTCGACTTAGAACATCTCCTGCAATAACTCTTTTAAAGCACGTACCTCGAATTAGCAACAAAGCACTCGCGATCAGAACAGGAGATGTCACCAGAGATGCAATTGGGGCATTGTGAAACACTAAGCTCCTCACAATTTGCCCAGCACAAACAATACTGCAACTGAGGCATTCCATAAGACACACATCTCCCAAGAAATTATCAACCATACTCACAGAATTTTCTGATTTGTAGGTGAAGTAGTTGCTGTCTTTAACAGCAGTGCAGTACTCCTGACATTGCAGCCACCCCCGTGGCGCTGAGGTTGCACCGAGCATCAGTGATCTCATACAGTTGCCCCTCGCAGGATAACAAATTGGGTGCTGCCCCAGAGCACTGAGCAGCGTTTGGGATAGCCAGAATACAAAGGACGGCAGCTTGATTGACCTCCTGTTTAAGAATCAGACCTGCATGGCCAAGAATGCACCGCATTCTTATTGTTTTATGTCCTCGCTCTACTGGGTGCAGATTAGGCAGATGTGGCAAGCTCCATTCAGGAGTTTGCCCCATAAAGTGACTGCGCACCAGCAAGACACCCAACTGTATTAAAAGCAACATGAACAAAAACTAGAGACTCAATACTGAACTGTTATAAGCTGGCACTGTCAACACAAAATTGTACAGCCTGAAAGTTATCTCAAGGACATCAGCTGAAGCGGACTTGGGAGCTACGGGACCACTCATTTTGCACCTCGCACATGCCGTCGGAGTCAAAACAAAATGAGATAACAGTAGAGACTTAAAACTTCTATCCTATGAACTTTCTAAAGTGATTTACCTAAAAATACTGCTTCAAATTGATTTTAAAGTGTCAGTGCTCATGCTTCATTTGCATGCATCAGCCTCTCATGGGAGAGCTCCATAAGTCTACAAGGGGATCAATGTAGAAGCTTCTGCAGAGAGTGATTCCACCTGCTAGTCTTGCAACCTCCTCCATTTCGTTGCCGCCTCGCTGTACAGTAGTAGCGGTGCTTGCACTGCAAACTCATTGTACCGTTTGTCACACTGCGCGTCTCTGCAGCACTCGGGACAAAAAGTGAGCTTTGCAACTCAAAATGAGACTAAAAAAGGGTTCAAACAGTAACAGAGCCTGCCGGACGCACGCATGTGCGCCAGAATATGAGTAACTTTCGAGATGAAGCTAAATATACCACGGCCCGTGAAGTACTTGCACCGACAATGCTCATTAATGCTGCTCTTCACAGTAACTTGCTCTCAAAAGGGAGACCATGGTCTTGTCATGTACTCTGTTACGATACGGAAAAGTAGGCTTGAGTGACTGGAATCAAATTAGATCTTATGTTACATTTAATCGTACTTACATTTCCACGTAGTCTTGGGTAAGAGCTACAAGAACAAGTGGAAGGAAAGAAAGTGGTTCTACAACAGTAACTAGGCCTAGTAGGCCCAACTTCACAATGAGACCGGATGTCAAACAATGAAGGAACTTTAGGCTCTCTTCTATCATCCGAGCGAGGATGCCCAACAGGATGCAGGTGTGACCTGTTCGATAAGAAGGGTTGCATAGAAACGAGTCACTGAAATTGAAGTGTGCACTACAATTACACGTTTCGTGGTGGTCACCATTGCACTTAACACACCTCAGTTTACAGTGATGGAGACACTGTTCTGGAGCAACACATGAGGCTTTTGCAAATCACAATAAACTTACAGTTTTTCATGAAAAAGAGCATCAGTTTCTCAAATTACAACGTGGCAGCCGGTAGCATCAATCATGGCCTCCAAATGAGGCCGCACAAATGGAATTGACCTCCATTTTTGTTTAAAAAGTGGGAAAAATGTTGGTGACCCTTGTTTTTTTTTTACCTTTTGACTACGTTTGTTCACTTTTTTTCCTTCCAGATACTTTTTTCTCTTGATTTGCTGACGCTTTCTGTTTTGGGTACATATGGAGAGAGCTTGGAGTGCCGGCTGAGGAGCCAGAGAGAAAATTGGCAAAGGAACTTTTCATTATCCAATTGACTTTTTTACTAAAACTTAGTGAAGAAAAGAGAATTTGGCCCCTTTTCCTTGCTCTATCTGCACCCTCGAAGAGGAAACGATCATCCTGCCCACTTGAGAAAAATGTGAGAAGTCACGTCCTTCGATGTATTTTGAGCAAATAGTTTTCCTTTTACTTTACCCATTGTTTGTTATCCTGTTTGCATAGAACTGAGGCTCTAAAATGCCCGCAGAACCTACCCGTCCCAGAAGGAAATGGGAAAAAATGAGTACCTTACAAGCACTTAGCAAGGTTGCAGTTCTCTACATGAGGTTCCAGCAGCCACAAAGTGTTGCTGTCTGAGGGAGGCACGAGCAAAGTGGTGCAATGATACTTCTAACGTGTAGCAAGCTTGTCAAGCTCCTGGCTCACCGGGTATGATGCATCTTTGCACAGTCCTAAAGTTGAGACTTTGAGGCAACATTAAGCTCAATTCGTTTCTTCATAAAAAGCTTTTAAGTCTAATGACAGTAACAAAAGGCCCATGCAAATGAGGGATGCTCCATGAAGAAAGCTCTCCAAGTTACTGCCATTAACACAATTTAAAAGCCATTATCACCATGTTAAAACTAGTCTTTTGTAATCTTATCATCCAGTCACTGAAGAGAAATTAAACAGGACATACGCATAATTTAAGCAACACCGCCAAAAATTTAAGCGCATTGCTGAACTTTGTGGTCTTGTGAAGTCTGGATAATCTGGAAGACATGGAACCGCTACACGTACTTGGAGAGCTGAAGTAAGAAAAGGGGAGAAACTGAAAATCTGAGCGTCTGGATCCAGCCTTTTATTCTTGCCAGTCTTACAGACTGAGGATGTGTCACAAACAGTCTAAACACATTAAGCTATGTTATGTTATTTGGAGGAGGGCGTTTAAAGGAAAACACGTCCCCTCTATTTATTTCAAGCTCATAGCCGTCTTCGTTGGCGTGAAGAGTAAGCCGGGATGCAAAAGTCGTTCAGCAAGACCTTGAGACCCTCACTCCAGTAAGCAGTCGTAGAACTTAGTCTTCACCGCCTCAGTGTCCACTTCATACTGCATGCCCGGCCGGGTCAGAGACGTCTCGGCCACATTGCTAGCGACGATGCAGAGACAGGCAAGTGGGTGCACCTTGGAAGATATGATTTTGCTTCTCGGTGCTGAGTGACCAGCAAGCGGGAGTGTCCACACTTGATGCAGACGGTCTCTCAGAGCGGCGTGTAGACGTTCACCTTCAAGGGCCCTGAGATTATCGCCTTTCTGGGTCATCATCCTTATTCATACACCTGAAAGCATCACCCTTAGCGTCATCCAGGGAAAGCACACGGTAATGATCTAAATTCACTATGGGGATGATATCTTCTCTCGAGACTATATCCTGAGTGAACTTTTTCTATCTGGTGTCTTGCGTTGCATTTGGAAGTTTTCCTCATCGGTGGCAGTCTTCTTCATCGGGAACAGCTTCCCCAGCTTTCTGGTCGTCTGATTGACCTCCTGTTGGCCCTCGACAAAAAACAGGATACCTCCCTCTGGTAGTTCTCGCGCTTTGGCACACCTTGGTTCGAAGCTTTCTGACTTCATCCTGGTTCACCAACCTGCCCTTTACGACCTTCCTGGCTTCGACATCGAACCCGCATTTGCGCCGACCCATGGCGAAACTCCTGTACCGTATGTTCAGGCTCAGTTTTCGCGTGTTTGCTGCTTTATTTTTATTTGCAAACTGCACTGATCGGCTCAGTACCGGAACTTTCAAAAGTCGCAGCACGCAACCTATTTTGTATTCTAAATCTCCCGTTTGGAATTACAGTAAAAAATGCAATTAGTCTGGCTTTCCGGAACAGGAAATAGTCTGCTTTTTGACCAGACTATCTGACTTTGAGGTGTTTTTCAGCAGGTAACAAACAGTCTGTGTTGGTCTGCACTGAAACAGCATCCCTGCGCAGAAAGGAATAAAAGCTTGCTGTTCAGGGAGCACTCGAAGACCAGTGACTGACTCGGGGTCAGGCTCTCAACTTAATGTCAAAGTCCAGACCAATTCCGGACTCGCGTCCTCCGGTTTCAGCGAGATATTTAATAGTCTGGCTCAAATCCAGACTATAACCTGCTGGCGGAAGCCAAACTGAGAGGACGTTTTACCGTAGTATATTTGGGATACCACTTCAGGTGCGATCGGTATCAACTTTTGGACGACTGGCGAGGAAACATCGTCTCTTCTCGGCGTCGACAATCGAGTTCTCCGTCAGCCTCACGATGTCGATACAGCTCATGACTTCGCGGACAGGAATAACTGGCTTGCCGTGGTCGAGCAGGGAGATCGCCACATGCAACCTCCGCTCCTGCACAATCTAGTGGGACCTGGACAGGTCTTTCTCTTGCTTTGGTCTGATCAAGAACTTACGTCTGATTCAATGGGAGGCAAGATTTCCTAACTACTTCGCCTTTGTCACCTACAATCGGCGAGAAGAAGACAAAGAAGCCCGAGAAATCATGCCCAACGCCTGGCTGAACAAGAAGACGATCGGCGTTCGGCGTCCAGTCTCGGGAGAACCAGTGGGATCGTGGCAGAACCTACTGGTACTAACGTGAGAGAGAAAGTGAGAAATTGTTCAATGTTTAAAGTGTGCAAGAAAAATCCCAATGTCTGGAGGGTTGGCATAAGAGAGTTGGAGGAGAAACTACAACTTTTATTCATTCTACACTTCGACAAGAGCTTTATATTGTATAGGTATAACAGGTTACACACTTTTCAGTCGTGCACGGGAATGGCGCTGGCAGGAATGAGTGCCGGCCAGAGGATGGGCGCCTTGTCCAGGATGTCCCTGCAATTGGCCTTAATTTTGGCAAAATGTCGCTTGAACTCCAACCCGCATCCGCGAGACAATCGAAAGTCTACAAGAATGCGGCTCTCCAGTTGGATGAACATGCACTTGAAGACCAGCTGAGCGCCGCGACGGTCGGTGGTCTCAATGGTGTACTGAGGAGGAAAAAGGTCGTTACACGAGATGTGTTAAAATCCCTCGTGGCGAGAACACTTACGATCCCTCGGGAGTTGCAGTTGATAGCATAACCCAGCTTCTTGAGCACGCCCTTCAGGTGGTGCTCCGCCTTGTCGAAAGTTGCCTCCACCCAGAACCTGGTCATGCGCTTCACCAGTCGCTGGTAAATGCTGCTCTGCGAATTTGGTGTCTGGGTGCTCTGCTGAGTGCCAGTGTAACAATTGGTCAGCTGCAATAACAGGACAAAGAGATTTAACGCCGCTCATACCAATGCTAACGACATGGAGCTCACCTGAGCGGGCTGAGAAAATGATCCGAACTCCGGCCTCTTCGACCCGCTGACCCGCTCCACTTCCTTGCCTCTGATAACCTCATATCCTGTTGTCTTAGGGCTCGGAGAACTGACTGCAGTAGCGGCGCTCGTCGCGGGGTGCTTGAAGCACTGGCCGTTCGACTTCTCCAACTGTTCGATGGGTTGCGTGGCGCAGATGAATTCGCCATCTGGGTTGAGTTTCTTTAGAGGTGGGCTCACCAGCTCAGGCTCAAGGAGGTTTCCACCTACACGGGTAAGAGGGAATGCAAATCAGGTCTCCTAAGAAGAGATCCACCAAAGGTGTCCAGCCTTGACCAATCCAACAAAATGCAAAATAAAAATAAAAAATAAAACAGAACGAAAAAAATAATCATGCCACACAAGCAAAACATAAACAACTGAGTAGAGTGAATGAGACCATTTCTTCCTTCGGTAACATAGCCACATGACAGTCGCGATTGCCTTCATACAGCTAAATCACCAAAGAAAGAAACTAATCCCGAACCAAAGAGGATGACAGGTGAGAGGGTCCAAATCAAGGATGCAAAAGCGTCTGTACTCTGCTTTGGTAATCTAGCTTTATGAGCAGGTGCACTAAAGTCATACAGCTTGACCACCAAAGAAGAGGCAAAAACGCAAAACTCAACTAAAGATGAAGATGAGGTGGCATGCAAAGCTTTTCAAATACACGCATGTACACAGCACAGAGCAAGCAAGACAAATGCGAGTGATCCTGGTTTCTTCATCCTTGGGCGCAATGGGTGGTAGATGCACCGTCCCCCCTTTGCGCCAGGCACCAATTTGACCCTGGTGAAGTAAGCAAAAAAACCGCCCAGAGTCACAATAGTACCTGACGCAAGGTGGCGACTTCCTGCAGCTCTTCAGTCATCATTATGAATCCATGATAATAATGCAACAACATACCTACGAGTACAGTGTGTCAGCACCTATCAGAGACTGCTTACCGCCATCCTTGAACTTCTTCTTGCACCAAAGGTGGGATTTGGCGTAGGAAAGTGTCCCCCTCTTGGACGGCGCCGGGGCCACCACCTTTCTGAGAAGCGACAGCGGCAGCGACTCCACCCGGAGCCAGAGTCCTTGGTTCGTGTCGTTGTCGCGCCAGGACAAAAAGGCTGTCTGATCTGGAGTCGGGCGATCCCATGGCAATTCTAGAGAGAGTCATAAGAACAAAGAGAGAGACGTGAGCTTGTTGTAGTAGCAGAGAAGAAGCCAAAAGGCACTTCTTGTGTGCCACGTACGTAATCAGCGGAAAAGTTTATCGTGCCTCCTAGCAGCACAAGTATGAGGCCGGCATTTGCGTTAGATAAGGTAGCAGCAAGCGAAAGAGACATGGGGAGAAAAGATAAATAAGCAATTATAAGCCGTGTTAGTATGCATGCGAGGATCTGCAACTTGGCCGGCGAAGAGTAACGCTGCCGTAAGCGTCCCTCGGCTATTGGCTGCCAGCTGATAGTAAGAAAGGGCTGCTCAGACGTATCTTGCAAGTCAAAAGAGAAGTACAGGTCCGGAGACAACTGACCGTTCACGTACTTGGGGGTCACTTATGCTGACAAGAGGTAGCGGAGCTGAATTGATGACAGTGTCTCCTCTGGAGAGGTGAGAGTGAGACTGAAGAAATGGGGCGCTTTGGCATACAAGAGAAGCGCAGAATGAGAGAGGGATCCTCACGAAAAAATGCCGAGAAGAAAGTCAGTCCAATCGTATGTATGTACACAGCAGCTGCTACACGGCTTTGAGAACGAACGGGGTGCACACAAGTCTTGAGTCTTTCAGTCTAAGAGTATAAACACATCACACTATCATTGTCAAACAGTCCAGCTTAACGTCAAGTGCAGCTGCACGAAGAACGAGTTGTCTAATAATCTTCAGAGAAAGCAAAATCTGCATCGACTGACGAAATTATGGTGCTACCCTGTGGCAAAATCCTCCGGAAAGGAGGCCAACAGCAGCTTTCACGAAAGCTCTCCCTCCCTTTCTCTACCCCTTAGCTGCTGCCGGCCGAGTTGCTGCTCTTGCCCCAGTAGAACAGGAGGGAAAAGTAGGTCAATAGGCAAAAGGGGGGGAAGGAGGAAGAGGGAGGAACCACGGTTCCAAACAGCAGGGAGAAGAGAGGAGAGAGCAAGAATGAGACTACTGTACTTAGGACCCGCAATGGCACTCTTCTCTCCAGGAATCGTAGTTGCCAGCCATGAGAGACCTTAGGCAAGTCGAAATTCTAATGCCGTACTCTCTGTACTTGGCAGCATCTATTGACTACCACTTATATATCTTTCCGATGGTCCTATACCAGCTGGGGATTTTAGTACATGGCCAAGTCCTGGAGGATGGGGTGAGAAGCTCTACCACTGCAATGGGAGAGGGAGAGAAAAAAAAAAGAAAGGTAGACGCTGCGAGGACATGGTAGCATCCATCTTGGTAGCCTTAGATAGCGGAGGCAGGAGGAGGAAGAAAGAAAGAAAGAAAGATGATCTTGCCTTTTGAGGCTGCTTCACAAGACATTAGTACATACATTTCAACACCCTCGCCCCCTCCCCCCCTGGCAAACTATCTTTCCCTCCTCGACTTGTTACGAGGGAAGAAATCTGGCGAACATATTGCAGAGAGTGAGGAAGATATCACTGCACAAGAATCTACAAGAATCGTCGCATGCTCCACTGTATGTACACGTACTATGGACATGCAAGAACAACTGAATGCGAGTCTGCACAAGTACGAACGCGTGCAAAAAAAGTAGCATCTCCTTACCGCCAGTGAGCATGGCGAGAAGGACCATCCCGCAGGACCAGACATCAGCTGGCTCCGCGTTGTACTGCGGACGCATGAGCACTTCTGGCGCAATATACGGCAGCGTACCGCAGCGTCGCTCCAGCAACCTCTCCTTCCCCTTGTGTCTAAACACAGTGGCCATACCGAAGTCGGAGATCTTGAGAACGTCGCCGTCTGAGAGCAGCAGGTTCTCCGGTTTGATGTCCCTGTGGGCAATACCGCGACTGTGTAAGTACTCCTGGAAAAAAAAAAGTGGAGCAATAAGATAAAGGTGAGAAAAAAAATCTCAAAGGGTTGAGAATTGTCTGGTCCTTTTGTTTATGCTGGCGTGGGTGGACAGTTTGATTTGTGAGCGCGCGGAGGAGGCGTGGTGTGATCTCCAGAAGCTCGACAGATTTGGTATACCAGAACCATGAACGCCATAGTTGCACCATGCATCCTGGTTATACCAAAGTGGTCGAAGTTCCTTCTTGGCTCACTTTAAATTGTCACGTAAGTGGATACACGATAAAAAGTGCAGGAATTGTTCATGACGATGAATAAAGAGCACTCACATTTCTTCCTCAACGATTGAGAAGTGAATACAAACTCACTCTTCTCTGCCTGGGTTAGGATGTGACTCGAATTTAGCTGCCTCCGCACTTTGTCCTATTCGAAACTAATCCCTCCTTCTAGTAATCGTTCGCTGAGCTAACAAACATGTTGTCTACTACGATGAAGCTACAGGGGGCGAACATTTTGCTAGCGTGCGGCGACGACGCCAGCCTTCTCGAGTGCGCAGTACTATTAATAAGAAGGAACCTGATCACCTAACAACTCTCGGGGATATGACAGAACATCGGTCTAGATTGGCCAGCATTGAAGGGGGGGGGGTTGCAGCGCACAGGTATGATGGTCTTCTCCCCCCCCCTTTGGAGATGGAGTGCACAGCAGTGCCTTCATGTTTGTCCCCACCCTGTCAACAAGTTTTAAGCCGGAGCACAGATTCTGCTCGATACTCACTTCTCTCTCCTCCCCCCCTTCCTCTTCGCGCTCCGGTTTGCTGTTGCTGCTGTCGTCAGAGCTCATACATGTAGCACTGCTGCGTGTGTAAGCTATAGTACGTACAACACACTTGCAGTAAACATCGTCCATCACTCACAAGGCCGCTGCCGAGCACTGAACTGAGAAGCTCATCATGAGACATTTAGCCACTTCCAGTCAGTCCAACCGAGTCGATTTTCGCCAGGATCCTCCAGGCCACAGACGTGCACGTTTCCACCCCACCCCATCCAAGGAGGTTTGGGTGTTTACAGCGAGCTCCTCCGACAGAAAGAGGTTCGAACAGTTCAGCTACTCTGAGCTCGGACCCATGCACACACGCATTCAAAAGAGAGAAAGAAAGGAAGGGTTCACGCAGAATTCTGTACGTAGACTTGAGCACGCACGCACTCTCGTGAGAGCTGCAGCGGCATGAAATATGCCGAGAGTGTTTTCTGCATGCCCCTGCAATACTTCCTCGAGGAAGAAGTCAATGAGAGGAGAGAGATGGAAAAAATATCATCGTCATGCACAGTTTCTGAATGCATATTTCATTTTTTTCCCCACTTACCACTCCTGCCAGGACCTGCTTGAAGAAGTGCTGTGCCTGGTGCTCGGGCATGCCCACCTCTGGCTCTGTAACGAGAGGGAAGAGAAGCGCCATCACCCATTTGAATCTCAGGTGCACGAAGCATAAGGAAAAATAACGCTTCTCGGTGCCCCTGGACCGTGGCCCATAAAAAGGGAGCACGAGTTAAAGCGTGCCTAACGGCCGCATCTCTTGGCGATCGAAAAGTGAAATAACACTTCGCCAGTGCGTACATGGACTGCACAAAGGCTACAAGATGAAGAAAGACTGGGCAGTGTGATCTGGTCTACCAAGTTTCAAAGTTCGCCATGCAGCCTGTTTTTGCTTCTCGGTGGAGACAGAAATGATGCACCAGCGATTCAATGGATTATCAAAATGCACCAACCCAATCTCTGCCGTAAGCTTATAACTTCATAATCCTTTAAAAAGAGATCGTATTACTGGAGTGTCGCAGTTCTACACTGGCTGAGTGGAATACATATGCAGTAAGGAATTTCGACAAATGTCACACCTATCCTATCGAACAGCTCTCCCCCGGCGCAGTACTCCAGGAAGATGAACTGCCTCTGCCCCTCCGTTCTGGATCCATAGCAGCGCACGACATTTTCGTGGTCCAGTAGCTTGTGCACGCAGATCTCTTTCTTGACGGCGTCCGCCACGGCAGCTGGATTGGCCGCCAGGTCGATCTCCTTCATCGCGCAGGCCTCACCCGTCTGACGGTTGACGAGCAGCTTCACCTCGGCGAACGTCCCCTCGCCCAGGATCTGCATGAGATCCCAGCCTCTGATGAACTCCCGCACCATGATGACGATGACGAAGCTGACACTGACGTAGTCGCCCTGGACGAACACTTCAATTTCGGAGACCGCGGCAGCTCCAGGACTTGGTCCTTGGAGATCCCGAAGAGCTCCAAAGTCTCCAAGTTCAATGAGGTCTCGGCCCGGCTCGGCTTAGCTTGTGCGGCCACTCCGGACTTGTTCACTTTTGGTGGAAGGAAAAGGCCGCCAAATTCAAACTCCCTCAAAGGTCGATCCGACCAAGATCTGGAAGAAACAGGATAAAATAATCAAAGGTGAGACTTTTTAGCACAGACTCTATGGCAATCACGTCCAAGTAAGACCCAACTGATCCCATAGTCCCGCCTCCGCCGGGTGATAGCATCACATCTGAACTGCGAGTGTCTTAAACAACAACCAAAAAACAACACATGTGGCGCTGAACCGGCGCTGCACGGCATTTATTGCACGTCCCCGTCATTTACACTTCAAACAGGTCTCGCCGACGTCGTCGCCGTCGCTGTGGAGGATCTCGCAAATGGCGGGGAAGTGCTAACAAGCCATTGGCGAAGAAGACGACTTGTTTCTTTTCCCTCAAAGAGCCGCCGCCGCCGCCGCCGCCGCCCTCCGTAGGACCTTCAAGACGACAACTACTACGGCAATTCGAAGTCGGACTTTTACGACGGCCACTCATTCAAGGGGTTGTAGCCGGAAACGGTCTTGTAGACTCGTTTCACCCAACCGGAGTTGTTCCCGCTCACTGCATGGATGGCGTGCGTGGAAGAAGGAAAAAAGAATGTCCGCCTGGAAGAAGTCGGCGCCAATTTTCGGGCAATTATTTGGTCTCACGGTCTAACACGCAATCAAAGAGATCGTGGCCTAAAGGCCTGTGCAGGGTGCGAATGAGCAGACTCTGCTGAAGAGCGCGAGAAAAGGCCGAGAGATCAATATCGGCGATGCCGACAGGATGAAAACGGAGAGAAAAGCAAGGGCAGGATTAACATGGCCGGTGACAAATTGTGACGGGACAAAGGACAAGAACGAGTTGTTTTCCACCCTGGACACGTTATTTTGCCTTGAGAGATGCACCCCAGAATGCTGTTTTTCTCTATTCTTCCGCGCAGGAGGAGAGCGCATTTTTCACAATAAGCAATTTACATTCCTTTTCCGCAGCGAAACCAAGTTTCGTCAGGGTCTGGGTGGGCCGACGTGGACGAGGGGAGCAAGGACGAGTGCGGCGACGACGACGAGAAGGAGGAGAAAGTAATTACACTTTTCACGTCATGACAGCAATTCTGATGCCGCCTTCTGATAGCGCCACCACCGGGCACCCAAACGCGAGCGAGACAGCGGGCTCGTCCGAACGGAATTTACGCGGAGGCCAATATGTAGTCAGGGGAGCTCGTGAGGTCAAGGAGTGAATATTCAATTAGCTGGCGCTCCTGGCCTCGGAACGCGTGCGGGCGGTCGTGGATGGATGCATGCACGCGTGCATGGATTGCATGCCCGGCCGCCCGCCCGGCCGCCCGGCCGTTCACTTGCTGGCTGGCAGGCATCCCCAGGAACTGGATGGTCTTCTGCGGATGTGAGTACGTAATTTATGTATAATTATAAGATAGATAGATCGGCAGATAGGCGGGAGCTACTCCAAGCCGTCCCTGTTCCTCATAGAGGACTTGACTGCCTGCCTGCCTGCCTGCCTGCCTTCCCTTCCCATGGGGTCGCCTTCCTTCTTAGAATAGTTAATACAAAGTAGTTTCTTTGCGGTTGACCTAGACAGGGTTCCCTTCAACACGCCGCCTGTATCCCCTCAGGTCTTTCTGCAGTTTTATTACACAAGTTTTAGAAAATTAATGAGTTTCTTCTAAGCCTCGCCTATTGTGGGCGTAGGAGTCCTTTTTTCTCTCTCAGGGTTGACACTTTGCGACGTTGCACTTTCTAGACAGCTGATGCGAACAGTAATGAAATTTTCTGAGTAAATGTAAAATCTGTTGTTTTTCATTTCAGCTTGCAGACGAATCTTCTGAAGCTTCCTCCAGCTTGACGAGCTTCATATCTTCACATTAGACGGGTGACGTTGCAAGTGCCCACCGTGTAGTTGTTTTGGATTCCCCTCACTGTCCCCATGACAAGACGAGTCACTGTTACTGCATAAGTTCTACTAAATAAACGTGTTTTCATGGCTCTGAGCTATGTTCGCAGCAGGGGGGCGGGGGTCAACCCTTTCACCATGCCAGGTTTGGTTTCAATAGCCCGACAGCAACCATTGCTGCATGAAAGTTTTACTAAATAACTCCGTTTCTCGGGCCCCGCCCATTGTTGGGGGTAGGAAGGGGCGAAGTCTGACCCCCATCAACAGTCCAGCCCCGTCCTCCCCATCCTCATGCCAAGTTTGGCGCAAGTCGGTCAAGCTGCCTCTGACGAGATTTGGATCGAACATCTTCCCATACCTACACATTATACAACATCCGTACATATTGAACCTACGCATGCGGGCACGGCGAGCTGAGCCGAGGGCATCATCATCATCGTGATCATCGTCATGCAGCCGAGAAAAGGCGACAAGAAAATTCGATGGTTCCGAAGACGCATAATTGGTAAGGTTTTTTACTGACCGAAGCCTCATTCTCAGAGGCTCTGAGAGAGTCGATTGAAGACCCCAATTTATCCATGATCTGACATGTTCGTGGCATGTTGATATTGCTTTTGCTGTGCGTGCGCTACAGGAAGCATTCGTGGAGTTGTGATGGCTTCAGGCTGGAAAAAAAAAATTTTTCCTTATCTCCCGGAGCTCATTTGCATGAGTGACCCTCCCATTTTCGCCGGGAGGGCGTGGACTTCATTGATTTCCCAGGTCGATGAGTATCTCTGGTCTCAGAGTTGTTTTTCTGTCCGCTTCCCCAGTGATAAAGTCTGTCCGTCTGTCTGTGTGTGCGCCTGGAGAAGCTGGAGGAAACTTTGCTGATTGGATTAAAACCGTGATGGATCTTTGAGCACAGTCACAACCAGCAGAAAGGAGATTGAGCGAATGCAACAACATGAAGATGAAGCAACAACAACCGCCAAGACTAATGCCAGCTTATGGCCAGGTTGTAAATACGCGGTTTTTCGATCGGGTCAACTTTTCTCCCCCTCCTCCCAGTCGCAGCCACCACCCCGACCATAAAGCCTGAGGGTAAAAAATTCAGCAGGCCCCATCGTAATCTTCTCTTCTGATGGTGGCCCTCATACTGCTACAACATCTTGCTGCAGCATGGCTTGGAATTAGCACTTGTCTCTTTCCTCTCTCCCATCAGTCGCGTTCGTGTCGAGCTGTCGTAAACATCTCGCGCGCCCAAAGCTCCCGGCATCCGGATTGGTCAGTTCTCTCCTGACACTTGCTCGTTTCCACGTACTACTGCATACGTGTGCGCAGATAAATTGGGCAAGATTAGCCTACTAAGGGAGGAGTGCTGGTAGTAGTAGTATGCGGCATGATGAGGGGGAAAAAACCCTGTCGCAAATGGCAATTAAGGACTAGAGATCTTTTCTGTCTTGCACTTGGGGGCTAAAATACCCCCTCCCCCCCTCTTTAGTACTTGATTGACTCACCCAAGAACGAGGAGTTCACAAGAAGACAGTCCTGCATTCGGGGCGAACTGGTGAAGAGTCACCCTGCAGAAAATGGGTTGAATCCAGCCTGAGTCTGCCCCCCCCCCCTTGACAAAGTGGGTCTCGAATCGTATTTTAATTTCCATGCGTCGCCGTCAGCGAATTCTGCAGAAAGACTCAATGATAAATCGTCCGTGATTAATGCTCTGAGAGAGCCCGGCCAGCGCATCCTTTGCAGGGCTGCGTGCTCAATCAAAAAAATGCACCCAATGAGCTACTCTTGTATGGAGGGAAATCTTTTTCTCTCACACGCACAAGCACAAAAGTGCCAGGAAGAGGGGGGGGGGACAGGATGATTCTTCTCTCTCTCTACACCCCTCCCTCCCTGCCCACGGCGGAGTCGTGTCACTCCATGAGGTGCTGCAACGCGTTCGGTGTGTGGGTTTTTGAAGGAAAATGCAACAACAACAGCACAAAAAAATGTGGCGAGGCCACAAAGGAATCGGGCTACACAATGGGGGGGGGGGAGCCTTTCTCACTGCAGCTCCACCACTTTACACCCTTATTCCCTCCCCACCTTTGCCGTCAAAGAGTGGCACAATAATCGGAATTGCGTGGAGGGGAATTTTATATTAATCGTTGGCTGTCACTGCTTGCTGACTTTGCTCGCTGCTTGCCCAATCATTCACTGAGGAGAGGAATCACTGGCACAGGCCCAAAAACGTGGAAAGAAGAAAGAAGTACCGCGGTGCCCCACAAGTATTTATAACTCAGCTTAAGCCATTTCATTTGTTAATTTCTCCTAAAGGTATCGCTTTTTTTTCCACGGGCACCTTAGATGGGAGAAGAAAAGTACAATGCATTGTAAGGCAGGTCATGTCCCATTTGAAACCGCCAACCCCCACTAAAACAATGCAAGGGCTTCGTTTTTTCTTCTTTCTGACCCCAACCTTATCGCGCTCCCATCAGTTATGATTCCTTGACAAAAAAGGCATTCCTCTGGCCTCATTCTCTCTCGGTAGCGAGCAATCTGGGCTGGCTTTTTTGTAGGTGCTCTCGTCGCCGTGTGTTAGATTTCTGGCGTGTTATCACTCAGGTATCGCGCTCGTTAGTTAGGGGCACTCTTCTTCTTCTCCTTCTTTTCATTTTCGTTTTTTAGTCTGCTTTACCTACGCCCTCTGCTAATGCTTCTACTTCATTGCTTCTTCTGCTGCTTTACTTCTCCTTCTTCATTTCGCCTTCTTTACTTCTATGTCTTTGCTTCTTTTACTTCTGTGTCTTTGCTTCTTTTACTTCTACGTCTTTGCTTCTTTTACTTCTGTGTCTTTGCTTCTTTTACTTCTACGTCTTTGCTTCTTTACTT
>JAAUXU010107205.1_pt1 | contig 35798 bp, 36 predicted proteins | sample 7278151 | NCBI WGS metagenome assembly JAAUXU01 (sample SAMN14350113, study PRJNA611818) | marine sediment metagenome | isolation source: surface marine sediment (1.8m) | place: French Polynesia: Moorea | collected 2018-08 | reverse complement strand
CTCTTGTCCCAGCACAAATCTGGCGCTGCACTCGTGCTGATAGATGGGGATCGTAGACACAGTGAACTTGTGGTGAGGTAAGAGCTCAAGTTGTCCAAAATGAAAGTACTTTAAAAAAAGTCCATTGAGGACAGAGCAAATTCAATCAAAATTACTGCCTATTTTTTAAAGAACTTTACATAACAGGTCTTTTCTTTGGGAAGGAACAAAAGCTCTTGTGGTGGAAACTGTGTCATTGCTGACACAGCTGAGTGCTGCTCGATGACTACTCAGAATGTACACATCCTGTCTCTATTTTATATATCAGCTACTGCTGACACTTGTCACACATAGTTGTAAGAAGTGTTCGTGTCAAAACTTCATAATTGCAAAGACTTGTGTAGAATTTAGTTCTCTTTCTTCCTTTCTAGATTGACAAAAACCGATTTCGCAAACAGTTTGTGCAGCGAAAGGCGAGCAGGAAGAATTCAGCCTCGAAACAGCCGCAAAGAGCAACAGCAGGAACAGCAACAGCAACAGTGACGACGGCAGCAGCACCTCAAGGTTCTCCTCAAGGTACTGCTGTTATGCTCATTATTTCACTTCCAGGAAAGGAGAAAGTTACGTGCAGGGAAAGTTTTACGCATATCTTAGCAGTAAAAACTTTCCTGCAAGCAAATGTGCCTTTTTGCGCTTGTCGGAATCCCCCCCCCCCCAAAAAAAAACTTCCTGCTTTCACTCCCCTTCCCGGTCCTCGCCATGAGAGCCATGACCCTCTTGACCTCCGATATGGAGGGAGGGAAAGGTCTGCGAACTTCCGACAAATACAAGTCTGCGAACATGCAGATGGGCCTTAAATGCGTGTCAAGGCCTTCGTGGCCTGGATGCCGGCGAGCACCAGGTGCCGAGAGTACACGTGTCAGGCCGGTGACAGTCGTGACAAGGCAGTCATCACCTGGAAAGTAGCTGGGATGCCGAAAATGGGCGTTGCCACAACCCAAAAGATGGGGCAGATAACTGGGGTATGGCCATAAAAGCGCCCAAAAAGCTGTTGCCACTTGGGTGAATCGACGAAGTTGGTAAATATTTTGCTTTTCATGACAATTTTGTCTAAATAATATCCTTCGGTGAAAGGTCAAGACGTGAACACAAGTCTACAAGAATATTCACACATAAATAACTGGGGTTTTTTCATGCCTCAGTAAAAGATTAACTCATGTCGAAACAGCAGGGCCAAACTTTGGCCATGCTCTCGCCCAAAAGGTTGTGTTGCTGATGTGAGAAAAAATCCTGCTCATTCCACTTGTGACTCACGCTGCAGTTGTTCTCCTTCTCCTCCACCACCAGCCAGCGTGAGTGCCCGGTTTGACCCTCGCACCCGCAGCAGCCGTCGCATGCAGTACGGGGCCGACGTCTGGCACCTCCGTCCCAGCGAGTGGAGTAACAGATTCTCCAGGATGACCGAGGAGAGGATGTTGAACTCCTCCGTGGAGGCCGCGCTCGCCTCCACGTTGCCGGCCACTCGAAGGTGATGCAGCAGAACTTTCTAGCCTTCGAAGACTGATCCATGCTAGAAAATTGAATCACGTGAGAATCACACTTTTCCAACGCTATTGGCTTTATTTCGTGGTAATACCGACGTCGCAGACAAGCTTTGTGCTGTGAGCATTAAAGAAATATTACCTATCTTTTGAGGTTGAAAGCTCAATCTTGAGCAATGGAATTTATTAGATTCTGATCAACATGAGAAAGCTGACATAGTCAGCTTGGCTGTCAGTTTTCTCTCTACTGCAGGCTCGAGACGTGATGGGTGAGACAAAAGTCTCTCCATCAAACATTCATGGTTGGCCTCTTTCATTTGAGATCAGCATCACACAGGCGTACCGTATGGGCGGTAAAGAAGGCTGGCTAGAAGATCACAACAAAATAGTCAATGTTTCTAGTTTTCTGATATTAATAGTTACAAAATCTTACTTGACTTCCTGCCCAGGAAGAAATTTAGTCTTCATGTGGGCTCAGTGGCAAGGGGAATAGAGCAAGAGCAAATTTTGTATTTTTGTCTCATTATATAATGAAAATTAATGCATCAAGTCGGGAGATTGAACTCCCGCAACGAGGAATTTCACACAGAGTGAAACAAGATGGCAACACCGAGCTACATATCCCCTGGGATGAAGAAGTTCAGGGTCAGCACGTCAGGAAGGGATGGGACTAATTAATGCATTGATTTCAACTTATGAAAGTAATTACGCCACAGACAGCTCATTATACCAATGTAATAAGCAGAGTCCGTTGCACTGCAGCATGTGCAAAATTCAAGCCCTGAATGCAATAAGACGCAAACACAATGTTCCACGTGGCCACCAAGGGTGAACCTTTCCTTTACCAGGTAGGAGACCAGACACACCACGTACATCTCGAACATTTTCTACATTTTGGTATAGTATATCATAGCAACAAATTGAAGACATCGAGGGCTTCGGGGTTTTTCTTATAATTTTCTTCCGCTCCTAACGTTCTTTTCTTCGCATTAGCGTTGCCAGATTTATGGCCACAGAAACCGCCAAATGTTGTAAAAAAACCGGCAATCACTTAACGCAAGATTTGCACCACCGCCACCCGAAAAAGCGCCAAACACAACGTAGAATCTGAATTGTTGTCCCTCTAAAAAGGGTCTGAAAAACGCCAGATGTCTTGACATTGGGCGGGCGAATATGATATATAGCAGCACTGCCTTCCATACGCACCCTGGGATGTGGAAAGGTGGGAAAGGTCCTTTTGATTCTCCCTCTACTCGGGGCCCCATGGAGTGCATTGGGCCTGGTCGCAAAGCAAAGCAAGGGTCGGATGGCCCTTGGATAGTTTGGAAAGGTCCTTTTCGTGCTCTCTATAAATAGGGTCCATGGAGTACACAGGACTTGATCCCCTTCCCCCATCAAGAAAGCAAGTGTTGGATAGTCCTCAGATAGTTGGATGGAGTATTCAACCGATCGGAGATGGTTGCCTAACACCCTACACCACGTAAGCAAGCAAAAAATGTCTTGCCCAGGCCCCTTGTGTCTTCGATGGAGAGGTCCAGCGTCAGCGACATCCTCCTCTCCTCCGGCTCCAGCCAGCCGTCGATGGGCGACTTGAGGGCCAAGCAGACAGTGTCCAGGATCACCAACAAGCAACAGCAGCAGGAGCTGCGCCGCGAACGGGGTGAGTGCTAGCTGTCACTACATGGAATTCATCACGACCTCATGGTCGTTCGAGGCCGCTGGCCTCGAAGACAAGGTCCACTAATCATCTTGTGACCCTCTTGTCTCCCGCAGTCCGCCTAGAAGAGGCCACGAAGCGGGCGAACGAGACTCGACACATCAGCGAATTGGACTCTACCAAAGCGTTCGCGGCCTTCCTGGCCAAGAGGCCGAACTACCAGCCTCCAGCCTTCCTCACCGAGGTGCTGCAGCATCCAGTGGCCCAAGAAAAAGTTGCCAAGCACCACAATTAGTCAGGTGTCTTCTTCTCCACCATCAAGTGATGACAGCTGAAACTTGAAAGAATTTTCCAGGATTTTCTGCCTGTCCCAAAGCGAGAGAAAATGGCCACCTTTTAACTTTTGGGGCTTTCGGCAGCTGCCACACACGCACGCACGCACTCGCGCACGCACGCGTGAATAATTTAGAGATGCTCCCACCACCATCGGAGGCCTTCACTGCACCAACTTGAGCAGGCGAGGACGAAAAAGTCTTTCTTCATGTCATGTTCATGACCTGACTGACTCGGTCGAGGCCTCCCTACGTGTACACAGCGCAGTTGTGGCCGGAAATAAACGTTGCGCGTGTCTGCACCAGCGGAAGCGTCCTCAACTGCTCGGATTGCAGGCACTTCTCTCCGTTCCAGACGTACAGGGTGACCCGCAAGTGGCGGACTAGGGTGATGAGTGGGTTGGATCCGTCTCTTTTTTTTGAGACACTCGGATGCTTTGACTGGGTTTGGCACCCGGGGGCTGCACTTTCTGTCCAAAGTTGACTTTTCTTTACCGGAAGTCAGCGCAGAAAAGTATTTTCCTTCACGCAGCGACTCTTTGACCTATGAGAAAAGTAAAAAAAAAAGGAGCTGAAGCTTTGGTGCTAAGAAAGTAAAGGTTACTTTTATCACACGTTTCGCTTTCTTTCCAGCACCTTCGGGTCCCTTTGACTCTTTCAATGAAGATTTTCTCGCATTTGGCGGCGCTGACTGATATAGAGAACGTCTTGGCACTGACGGAAGAAGTTGGCATTGTTCCAATGTACAACGTCATTACCCGGGTGCCCGATCGAAAGTTACCCGGGTGTCAAATAGTAAAGGTTGCTCCGGGGTCCGGATACCAGGAGATGAGCTGTGAACGCGGGTAGACACACCCTATGAGTCGGGATGCGGACGACGAATAGGTGGTCGTCGGGTGGACCAAAGAATTTGCAAATTACCATGATTGTCTTTTCAACTCCTCATCAGCTGTTCGCACATTAGTTCCTCCCCCCTACGCTTGGACGTGTTGGATCACACCATGGTGACCAGCCGGGGCAGCGTCTTGTCCCAGGTGGCCGACGTCAGCCGCTTCAGCCACCTCTGGGGCGCTGATAACGTGTACTGACCTTGTGACTCTCGAGGCTGGTGAATAAAGTTCACACTGTGCAGGGTTGTCCAATAGCAGTTAGACTGGCCATGAGGACACAAAAAGGTGGATAATTTTGACAAACTTTCCGCTCCATTAGAACGGAAGCCTGGGTAACAAAGAATGACTTTCCTGGAGGTTGCAGCCACTTCTCGCTTTCGTGCAGCCTCGACGTCGAGGAGGTCACCGGGGTGCCTCTCCTCGAGGGCGATCACGTTGTTGGCCGTGTGGTCGCATGCCTGATGTAGGCGAATGCCCGGAATGCCCAATAACGGGGGAAAAATGTGGCAAGTGCAGCAGCAAGTGCAGTGGAGTTCGGATATGAGCAACTTTCCTTTTGCCAGCACCATGTGAATATAAGGAATTGAACAGGCCTGAATCAAGTTTTCGGCTATTTGTGCAAGTATTTGGTAGTGACAGTGCAACAAAAGTGGTCACTTCAGGAGAGACTTTTCCACCGCCCAACAACATTATTTTCTATCATTTATTAAGCACGTCTGGCGTCCCTGTGAGCACAGACGCCGCCTTTTCCTCGGCAAAGGCAGCTGTTCATAATATTCGGCCTCCACTGTAATACTCACTTAGCTACAATGTAACGACTGCACAGACAGGACAGCCCTGTCCAGAACGCACTGCTCTTGCTGCGTGGTCGAACGTGGAGGGGGAAAAAAGCTGGGGCTGATTGACTTTTCTTGCAGTGCAAACGCAACCTAACAATCACTGGGAGTTGACTTCACCGATATGAATTCGTGCAGCAACACAATAAAGGCCAGGAAACTCCTGCAGTCCTCGTACGTTCAGCCCGAGCCTAATTGATAGGTGCTCCTCCGAACTGATGGAAGCCAAACATTGGAGAAAAAAACCTTCCTCAACGTACAGAGGACGTGGAAATTCTCGTCCTCGTGTGTGTGCGTGCGTGCAGTACACAGCTTGTGCACGTGCGTATGTAGTACACAGTTTGGGTGTGCAGAGGTCGTGTGTGTGCGTGTGTCCAAATCGTACGTGCAGAGAGCAGAGCAGAGGAGTGACTCCACCAAAGACTTGATCCTGACATATGGAGGAATCATTGAGGATTCAGCCAGACAGTCTCAGTTACTTTCCTCGACAACGCGGACTTGTACAGGGTGCAGTCGCACGCGAGGGGCAGTAGGTTGGGTAGATGGCGTTTGGGGCCTCCTTCTTCACTCCGCAACTGTTGATCTCACTCTGTGTTACATAAAAATGCCAGGGTTTTTTTTGTCTTTTTGGCATCATTGATTTAGTGAGGCAACAAACTCAATTTGGTGATGTCACGACCAGTTTGATGCCAATATGGGACTCATTTCGGTGACGCAACCATCTGTCCTATACCCCCCCCCCTCGAGTGCCTGAAGCGGAATGCGTGAGGTCTTGAGTTCTTTACCCGACCATGGTCACGGCCCCGCAGCTCTGGACAAATAGCCCGGCCAACAGGGTCACACCCATGAGTTCGGTCACCGCCTCCACCCACGCATGGACGAGTTACGCACGGGGATCTTAGAGCTTGTACGTCATCGCATCTGTTGGAAAGTTTCTTTTGTCTCCCTCCCACCGCATGTCTCGTTGTCCAATCCGCCCACCTTCTCCTTTGACGGCCTCATCGCGGAGGTGACGAACAACGTGGCCAACGCCTAAAGGACGCGCGGAGACTGCCCATAAAAGGCTACCCAGATATATCTTGGCTCCATTATTGCTCCATCTCTCTATAACCGTCTCAGACTCATGGGATAAAGGAGGGAAACCGAGAGCAGTTTGTAAAACGAGTCTCTTTCTCATTCCGCAAATTTATTGCATCTACAGGGTGACGCAGATCTTCTCGGACCCGAGCATCATCTCGGTTCTTATGAATCAATCTAATATATCCAGCGCCAGGGCCGTACGTACGTCTGTTTGTTTGTGCGTCTGTCGGCGGCTCACTTCTAGGTTTAGCTAAACCTCGCGACTGCCTTTGTACTGGCGTCTGTTGGTTACTACGCGACCACTTAGCTCAATGACGCTGTCACCATCGTTAGGTCTGTGTCCGACCGCCGCTGCCGCCGCTGCCGCCGCCTTGGAGGGACGGGCGAGTCCGATGGCGGTCGAATGGAATCCTGGGGATATCGTGGATGATTGGGCATTTTGCCTGCTGCAAAGGGAGGTAACCACCGAAGAACTGGTCAGCATCCTGCGGCTGTCGAAGCACAAATTGTTGGGGGTCATGGCGGTCTTCAAAGGTTTGAGGGCGTTGTCGCCGTGCCTGATGTTGGTGACTGCCAAGGGAGCAGTCTTATATCGTGGAAGGGGCTTTGTCTCCTTCCAATGAAGAGGCTCTTGGACAATGTCGAGTTACTTTTTGTGGAGTTCGTTGCCTTTCCAAGGGAGGTGGATTTCGACCTTAACTATCCGGTCGAGTTGCCCAAAGAGCCATGGACTTGGGCCAGGGCTAATGTCTCCTCAGAGGTGCTTTGGGAATTGCTTGCCGGGTAAGAAACGGTCTCAATTTTGAATGGGGAGAGTTACCTTTTGCTTCACTGGCAGTGAGGGCAACAGGGGGAAACAAAACCATCAGGAATAAAACTGAGGATGAGAACTGATTTCACTCTGAATTTAGTCGAACCCGCTTCGCTGGGTTACATGACTGTTACGTGGAACATCTCCGCTGAAGTGTGTGACTACTGTATTGTTCTGCCGTTCACGATGAGGGAATGAAGTAGTACGTAGCAACTGCTTGTGCACACCTGTCCTTGCCTTTGTAATCCAATCAATGTAGTCCCCTCCCAAGTAGTCCCCTTGTGTCAGGAGTGTCCTTGCCCCGGCAGTATTCCCACCCCAGTAGCTCCCACCACCCCAGGAGTAACCCTGGCCAAGAAGTCTCCCGCCCAAGTTGTCCCCTGCTCAAGTGGTAGATTGCCCGAGAAGCATCACTGCCCAAATAGTCTACCAGTCAAGTTGTACCCAGTCCAAGTGGTCCCTTGCCACAGGAGTGTCCTCCCCGAGTGGTCCCCTGCTCCAGGAGTACCCCTAGCAGACTCAAACCCGCTTCCCTGAGTGCCGTATTCCCCAACCCACAGTCCACATGTCTCTGAGTCCACATCACTAATATTGCTTTCTCCTCACGTTGCCAGTCAATTTCAGGAGCCATGAAAAAGTTATCTATCAATCATATTGACAAGTTCTCCATGAAGTTCCCATATCAGTTGCGTAAAACCTCTGGCACTGGCTGTTTAGCCATGCAATACTTGCACATGTTGCTTGCTTTCCTCTTCCTTTTCCTTCTGGCTTCGCCTACCTCAGCAAGTTCTACATTTGGCTCTGGCCGTCCACCAACTACTTTGTGTCCCCCTCCAGCATCAGTGGAGGGAAAGCTCTGTTTTTCAAACCTTTGCACCATCATTAATACTTACACAAGCCTACTGTATGCATAATCAAGGTTTAGCAGGGATGACATTGATCTCCACTCTGGTGGGGAATTGCAAGGGGATGAGGAGAACAAAGCTGTTGGATAAATGGACACTGCAGATGAGAGGCTGCCTGTTGGCATCAGTCATCAGAGTGAAAATATATAGAGGGGATGGGGATGAGAATGATGTTGGGGGGTGAGAATGACAACAGTCAAGTTGAAACCACCGACAGTATGTCTACGTCCAACTAGGAAACGTTTGAGAAGTTGGGGCGTTCAAAAGTGGCATGCAAGATCTTCTCCGAAGGGTGCAAAGTGCCCAGGGGCAACACAAGCACCATGTGGAAGGACCCACAAAAGAAAGTTGGACAAGCCACTCAAGTGGGTGGTGGAGGAGGAAGGGCAAGTTCCCAACCAACTCTGTTTGATGTCTTGCACAAGAAAGATGAATTCTTCAAGAAGGGGTCTCCACGCAGATTTGCTTGTGACGATCCTCCCGCAGCTATGTTTGCTCAAGATCTGCAGCCCTTCTCCTTGGTTTCACTGAATGGTCCTTTTCTTCCTTTCGCTGATAAGGGGTCTATGAAGTGCAGCTGCACTTTGGAGCCGAAGTACGAAGTACATGGGGTGCCCTGGAAAATGTTCTTTGGCCAGAAAAGTTTCACAAGATTCAAGACCAGGACATGTCACACTCACTCATTGTGACTTAGTCCCCAGCACCACCAATCTCTTGACATCCAACGCAACACCAGCTTCATAACCGCCACCTGCCACTTCTGGAATGAAAAAGAGAAAAGGTTGGACTCCAGCAGTATCGATGGATCCCAGGCAGGAAACCTGATCAGTCTGGAGATGTACAATGTTCTGTCAGCCTGCGAACTCTATGACAAGGTTCTTGCAGCAGTGACAGACAATGGCACCAATGTTGCAATGGGTATGAATGACATGGGGTTGCACTGTATTACCTGCTATGCTCATAGGGTTAATCTTGCTGTTGTGCAAGCTATTGAGGCAGTTCCAGAGCTGGACGAGGTAAAACAAAAGGTGTCAACAGTTGTCCGAGAGCAACAGTCCATGCCAAGAAGTAAGTCCAAGTCTGGCTTCTGAGAGACTTTTGAGCAGGAGATGGCCACTCAGAAGCTCCCTGTCATGTCAACAAGGTCCAACATTGATGTCCGCAACTTTTTTGTTCTTCCAGTTGAAGCCCGCAACAGCAGCCCAAGCACTTGGTGGGTGAGACAGGGGAAGAATAGGTTCCCACTGATGTCAAAGTTGGCCTTCAAGTGCCCTTCTGGCAACATCAGTGCCCTCAGAGAGGGTATTTTCATCTGCATGCAAGGTTACTTCCACGAAGAAAAGCAGAATCAGTGATGAAAATGCTGGAATCGTGATTTGCTTCATGTCAATATTGATTGAAATTTGCATCCCAACTTCAATAACAGTTTCCAACGTTGATTGAATGACCTATTACTCTGTGTATCCTTCATTAAACATTGAATAATTTGATCATGCTTAATTCAGTGCGCGGTTAGCAGTCATTTAGCTTTTATTATCAGTCTGTAGATCCTTACGGTAGCTCACAGTTATGCACGCGATTTTGAGTTTCTTTATCTTATGATGTGGGGCCTATTTCTAGCCTGTGGGCCAGCCCGAGCCCCAAACCCGGACCAACCAGAGTCCGCAAAAAGTCGGCTCGCCCCAACCTCTACTCCAACCTCGCCGAGTTTGTTTATGTTCGGTGGAGCAAAAGAGCGAGAAGGAGTTGTCAAGGAGATTGGCAAAAGAGGATTGGGAAATTATTGCGTTTCCATCAGTACGATCGACTTTAACAAAATGATAAATATTGACCTACCATACTGTAGATGTTTCATTTCCCGGAGCACCGATGTCATAGCGAAAAAGTACCACCAGATTCTGAATCAGTATCCAATTTTAACACAAATGGTGCTGTTTAAGAGTGAAAACAAATGGTTTAACGGATATCCTGACACAGGCTTGAAACCTTTCGACAAGCATAATGAGTTTGTCCAACAGAGGGCCAGCAAGAGGCGGATGATAGCTGTTGGGGAGGAAACACAGGTTTGCCTCTCTCAAACGAACAGAATATCCAATTGATCCTTCGGAAAAAATGGATAATCCCAAGTAATTACCTAGAAGCTCCCATTAGAGCTGATTAAGGTCTTACCAGTCTTTTTGTCTGTTCACACCATGTTTCCATTACCATTGTGGCATTCTACTGCACGAGCCTAACGAGCTCGACGGCGTCGAGGTCAGCTCGGAGAGCATGGTGAAGATCCTGCTGGTGGTTTTCCCCAACCTCGACGAACATTGGGGCTCAAAGCAGCAGTCTTCAGGGCCACGGCATTGACATGCCTGCAGCGACGTCTCGACTCACCTCAAAAGGCCACCACCTGAGATTATTCAGTTTCAGCAGTGATGTTGAGGGGATGAATCTCACAACCCGGGAGCTACGGCCACAGCTGCAGCTACGGCTCCGTCTGCAGCCTCAGCTATGTCAGCAGCTACATCTACAGGAACGAGAGCTACAGCTACGTGTATGTCTATGAAAGCTACGTGAAGTGCATGGAGGGTGATCGTAGAGGTCGTAAGCATGCGGATGGCCAGCTTGGAGACGATCGACGCAGAGGTGGGCGATGCCGACAGAACGCACATACGCATCAGAACTACTCATTCACACACACTTATGCACACACAGCCCTTTATGTTATTGCCACTCCTTCCTCCAAGCAAAATCGGGTCGCTTCCGCTAGTGCTAAATAAAAGAATGTACAACTGCTTGGATCAATCCTCATTGCTGACAGACATCTGTAGTGACAGATTAAAGCTTCCCCCCCTCCCCAAGCTAATCAGGACCCACGCCAAAACTTGCCTCCTGCTCCTGGATGACGCCACCATGTGCCAAACTTGAGTGCCAAAAAAATTCGGTGATCAGGACTGGGAGATGGGAGAGTGCTGTATTTTCTCATGCTTGTCACAAGAGACGAAAGAATGGATAAAGTTCACCTTTTTCCCGCATATTTGGCCATCTTCCTCCCTCCCCCTATTCTCAAGAGTCCAATTTTTGAAGGGCATGAGCCGCCCGAAGCTTAGGGCGCGTCTACGTTGGCGGAAAACCTCTTCCACACACACGTCCGCTGGCGCTTCTTCCGGGTGGGAGCTGCTACAAGCGCCAGCCGTGAAAAAAAAGTGGGCTAGTGTAAACGGGGCCAAATTTGCTCACATTTGTTGGTTCATTCAATATGCACGTACCAGTGGGTGCACACATATGCACGAGCCCACACGCGTGCGCTTCAATGCACATCAGCGCACACGAGGACCACACACGGATACAAGAGACACATCCATACAAGACACACGTTCACAAGGCACACCTGCAGGACACACACGTACAAGGTGCACACCAGCAAGGGATTCGTACGAGGCACACACCCATAATACATACACATAAGACACACATACGAGACACTCAGACTTGAGCTCGGGGGGTGGGGGGTAAAAAGGGTCATATTTGAGGGGGGATACAGTCTTCCTTATCATCGGCACAGAGGTGTTGATTACACGAAAGTGCGCTCATTTTTAAATCAGCTCCTTGGCACCTAAAGAGATGTGAACATAACAGTAGTAGTGTCATTTCTAGTGCTGAATGCGCATTGGACAATCCACCATTTCTAGGGTTATGAGTTGTTACTGAAGATCATAATCTTACTGAAAAACAATGCTTTGACACCTAGGGAGGAGATGACACTTCCAGAAAAAGGTGACATATATTTCTGAGGAAGACTTAGTCATGGGACCAATTTAACACGTGATTATTGCTTCAAAGTGGTCCCAATTGTGCTCGTGTGTCAACACCATGTGACCTTGCAGCAGTAACTCTTAGTTTCTCTGTGAGTAGGACCAGTGAACACGAGGAGTATTGAGGAAAAATTGGGACACAGGACACTGGAGTAGGGTATTAGGTATGTTATAGGGAATCGGTCACAGATGAGGATACTCACTCATGTACATCCGTCAAACCTTGTTGGATGCACGATACAGTTGACTCTCGTTAATGGGGTCACATTGGGACAGAAGGTTTGGGTATGGGTGTACTTGTGTAGCAAGTCAACACCTTTATTCATATCTGCGAAATGATCCATGGAGCTCTGGCCGAGTGATCTTTGTACCACTCAGTGTGCAGCATTTTCCATTTTTTTTAATCAATCACAATCAGACATGTTTGGAACCCAAGGATTCGGCAGCGTGACAAAGACTTGAGCCTGGCAGTGTGAAAAGGCCAGGAACCAAGCCAAAGCCAGTGTGGTCATGTTGGTCTTTCATTGGGAAAGAGTCACTTGCTCTATCCAGAGAGAGGATTCCTTTTGCTGCTCCTGCAAGTCCGTGCTATGAAAAGCATATTTTGACCCAATAAAGCCATTGTAGTAAAATGGTTAGTTGGATTCAGTACTGCGAAGATTGAGTCAATGAATCGACCCACCCAATTATCCCGTGAATCAATTAACATATAATAAAACATGACAATGACATGAGCATGAGCGATGTGTGACATCGTCAACACGAACGACATCAACATCACTTGCATCACACGACATTTCCAGCGTATAGTAGTGATGCATCGAGCCCAGCTCATGGGGCTCATAGGCATTGTTCCTAACCCGACTTGGCCCGAGTCTGGCATTCTCTGAGACGCTTGGTACATTGTTTTGGCACTCGTACATACTGTGTCATTCTTCGATGTCCGGCGTTATTTGGCGGCTGACAAAATTTGAAAGCAACGTATTTAGTAGCATTGCAAATTGAGACCGTATTGTGTTGTCTGGCAATGCTGCCCTTCAGTCATGCAGAGGATGCAGCAACAGAAGTAGAGCACAACCAGTTATACTCGAGGTCGTGACGAGTGACGAACGAAAATGGACGCCGTCTTATAGGAAATACTTGTCTTCGGTCACGGCTCCGTCAAGATGTTTTCCTCTTGCGCCCAGGAAATAACTCATGAGTCCTCAGAGCTGACTGAGGATCTGCTTTACAGCTCATCCGCTTACAACAGTTTCTTTTTCATTCCCCTCAGAACCCGCCGAAATGAGCTGTCCACGCATCGCGGATGGATCGACCCAAATCTGCCATGTTCATGTTCCCAACTCCTGGAGTTGCCAGTTCTGGAGACACTGGCGGTGCTCCGGGGGTCCTTTCCAGGGTGGCGGACGATCTTGCATGCAATAAAAGAAGGAATGGTGATGATGCTGGAAGAGCAGTCATAAATGGGCCTAATGACTATGACTGCATATAAGTACGTGAACGTGGAGTGGTAGTTCAACATAGTACGACAGAAGATAGAAAGGCGCAATATGTTTCTTCGTGTGTTTTGTTCAATTTGTTCTTCCATTAAAACTTCATTGTTCAACATCCCACCTCTCAGGTCAGTAGCGATGCTCCCGGGGAAGTTTCTGGTTAAGTATTTATGACTTATGACCGTTTCCTACACCTTTCTGTCTTTTGTAGTGTACACTGTGCTTTGTGAAGGGAGAAGAAGCAGATCAAGGATTTGTACTGCGGTACTGGAGGAGGGAAAGATACAAAGCACGTGCAGAAGGAGCAAGAACTTCTGGTCCCTAAGGGGTATAATAGGGGGCGGTTTTTGACTTCTGGGACAGTCCTCTGGAGGAACTCCCCTGGTCTAGATCTCCTACCTACTCTCCAAGCGCTCACCAGCTCAGTGCTCGCTGCAACTCCCAACTCTCATCGTGTATAAAGCTGGCCAAGCTATCTTCTGGCCAAACTTTCCGATCTCAACACCTTTGTCTTTGCACTGCTATGGCTGAGTTAGGTGAATCCACTCCCATCAGGAGCAGATTGACACAGTACAAGTTGTTGGTCTCACTGGGTCCGGCAATAGTTGCCCCTGGGAAAAGGTCTGGTCACCCGTGGCGAGACGTGGTGCCTGAGAACCTTGGGGTAGATCTCCTCGCCCATCTTGGGCCTTGAAGGAGTAAGGGGGCATCTTCTGCCCGTCTGCTGTCACCGCGCCAAGGACCGAAACCCGGACTGGATGCGTCGTAAGGGAGGTCCCCTTCACCACATCTCTTGATTCTGCAAGGTGTCTGCTGTTCTGACAGTTGACAACAGCGTCCGCAGTTAAGATATTTTTATCAGAGGAGATCTTCAGTGTCACCATTCTTCCAAAAGGAGGACACAACGGTCTTGCACCTCTTGAGCCTCCAGGACTTCTTGGATTTGCTCAGAAGATGCCTTGGAGTGCGGACAAAGCTCTAGAGGCCCAGGTCGTCCTGAAGGACCCTACCGGAGGTCCCATGGTGGACATTCAGCTCAGAGACCAGCTTGGTCATTGACGTCATCGGATCGTTCTTGATCCCATCCTTGATGTTCGACAAAAATGCTTTCTGTTGTGCCTGCCGCTGCAAGACTTCCTTGACATGTCATCGCCAGAGCTCATGGCCTTCTTGACATTGCAGATGGTGGTCAAGGACAGATCGATGATCGTCGTGGCAATCTCTGGGTCAACCTGTGTTCAGAGGAGATCTGATAATCTTCAGCGTTCCACTTCCTGCTTGGCCATTTCGACTCAAAACAAGTTCTACTCAATTGGTCTGAATGACGCCAATATTAATAAGATTGGACAAGTATGTATGCTTTCAAAGTGCTTTCTAATTGTTGGTGCGCGACTCTGTGTGATAACTTGTATGTGGTATGCGTTCAATTCAGTAGATCTATAGAATAACAAACTATGCATTAAAACATCTGTGTTGGTCTCGGATCATTGAGTAAGTCCTAAGAGAACTCTAGTTAGTCCTATTCAGTCAAGATCATAACCCCGTTCCGGTCTATGTCTCTCTGAGGTTGAGTCACCATGAAGGAATTCCCTCCTATTTCGGAACTAGATGCCTGCTGCTCCTGGGGATGGCGACGTCACAGTGTTTGGTAAGGATAAAAATCAAATTTCATCTTAAATCATAAGCCGTGGCTCCCTCTGATATCTTATAGACTTGAACAAAATTGATAAGGAGGGAGTTCTTCAAGACGAAGATTGGCCAGCCCAACCGACACATTCTAAATTAGATATTAACTAATAAATAAAAGTAAAATATTATTACTTTAAAGTAATTAAAGTAGAAATAAGTAATTTACACGTGTATCAGCAAATGTGTCAACGAATTGAATTGACAGATATAACGTAGAGATTTTATGTCTAATGAATAGAATTTACTTGATGGCGTGACCCGCTTTGCTGGTAGTTCGAAAGAATATATAAGTCACTATAAATATATAGAATATATAAGAACTATAAAGTCACTGCCTGTTCAGTCTGTGCCTCTGTAGTCCTAGCTTATGTGGTCCCTGCCTCTATAGTCCCTGCCTCTATAGTCTCCGCCTCTGTAGCCCCTGCCTATGTATGTAGTCTGAGCTCATAGCCTGACAGACAGACAGACTCACACACACTTTAGGTGGCAGCGAGTTCAGCTTTTGAGCTGGCTGGACCAAGTGAAAAGTACCGGGAAGGGACAGTTTCACTTGGATGATGCAGGCAGGCTGACACACAGACAGACAGACACGCACACACAGAAAGACAGACAGACAGAAAGACAGACACAGACAGAAAGACAGACACAGACAGAAAGACAGACACAGACAGAAAGACAGACACAGACAGAAAGACAGATACACAGACAGACAGACAGACTCTACCTGGTTTCTTATAAAAATATCTTTAGATTCCTTGTTTGACTGTGTATCCATGCCAGAACATTCATAGAGTCAGTCCAATAGTAAGTGTACCAAATTTCTGTTGAGCCTCTCTGTCCAGTCCAGACCCAATACTGCCCCCAAGAGCTCCATTCATGGGATAGTTGTTGCATTCTTTGGTGCAACTTTTCCCTTTGCCATCATCAATCTGCCGGTGATCGCTCCATCAGAGTAGCGAGCCCTTAAATATACACAGGCAGTTTAAGCCTCTGGAAACGCATCAGTAAAGATGTACAGTCCATCGACCAACAGGCACACCATAGTGCCCGCCTTGACCAATGAATGTGGGATCTTGATCAGTATTAGACTTTTGCGTTCCTTCAGCCAGGGAGCCCTAAGTGAACCTGTCAGTGGCTCATCCCAGAGGCTGTGTGCATCTGCCTCTGTTGTTCCTCGTTCCTCATTCCTGCCACAGACACAATCCTGGACCTACGTTCCTCCTGAATTTTCTGCACTCAAGACTATGCAGCCTTTTTAGTGCAACCTCACAGTTATTAGGAGTGCTGGGCTGATAAGGCTTCCACGTACAGGCCACCACGGACTGCCCATCCTCGATTTGCTTTGAGTCTCTGGTCTTCTTCACCACATACCTATCTTCAATTGAGATCTTTCCTCTTTGGTATCTCCTCAACCTGCCATAGGAATTCCAGCAAATCACCGAGGTTGTCATTGGTACACTTGGCCACCAGTGCCATAGCTGTTCGCTGATTGACTGCTGCCTTTGCAAACTGTCTCCCATGAATGCTCCCCTGGGTAATTACAACTGGACTATAGTGCTGAAATAACTCAGCCCCTTGGATGCTGCAGTTGTTCTTCTCCAGTATTTAACAGTGCAATGAGTCTGGGAGCAGGATTGCACCCCTTTCCCCCACCATTTATCATTTCTCCCGTCATCATTTCTCACAGCATTCTAACCCAACAGAGTGTGTTAAACGATGGGCCCTTCTCATTATGGATCCTCTGGCTCAATTGGTTGCCTCAGGACCACAGTGCATGCTGCATTGTTCCCTATAAGAATATCTATCTTTCTGCCATGCGTGGGGAAGAAAGGGATACTCTCCGGGTGTGCATGTTCATGTTTCCTTGCATCCCAGTTGAACATCCTGTCACCACCCACTGGATCTTCCAGGAGTCTCATGTGTACTGTGCAGTCTCCTTTGAAGCTTGCTTCTTCACCCAGTCAGTCCTCTGTCTCACATGTCTTGCAATGACTTCTGACTCCACCAATGCCTCGAGCTCCTGCCATATCTGCCTCTCCCCGCAGATTCAGCCTTTCTCCCAGTTGCGTAGAGATGAAGGTGCTCCAAGGTCGAGGAGTGCATTGACAAAGGCTTCCTCTCATTTATTGCCCTAACAGGCAGCATACCCACGCTGACATCTTCTACCTCAGAGGCGTGGCGGCTCGTGGTAGCAATCATTGACGTTTCTGAGTTGCCAACCTGCTTGGCAGTGTTTCGGGGCTGATTACTTGGCCCATTCATGTTCTCCTCTTTCTCCTTGTCGTCACTGCCGGATTTGGGAGAAACAGAGGCCCCATGTAGCATAGCATGACATAACCCAGCGCACTTCAGGAAACTGGTCTCACTCAGACAATTCAGTGACATATGATCTCTGGAAAGGCAGTTAAAACATAGCTTCTTCATCATATCCAGGGTCCATGTGCTTCAATAGCAATTGTGTGGTCACCTTTACTGCCGTGGTGGTCACCAGAGCAGAATATACATTTTCATTCCTTGCTATCCTCACCCTCTTTTCTTCGCCTTTGACATAAGCCAGGTCATGCATACCTTCTTAAACTCATAGTCAAGTTGGTCCTCAAGATTCTTGAACTGCTCAGCGTCTTGCACTTCCATTCCGGCCATGAGCTTTGATGTTCTGTCAGCCAGCTCCTTCAAGGCCCCATGATAATGTACCAGGTCTTGTGGCTTCCCCCTCTGGATTTTGTCCATGTCAATAATGCTTTCATGGATCCACTGGTACACTGGGGAGCTTCCACTATATTCAGCCTCAAGCGGCGCAAGGCCAAGATTCTACACCAAATTGATGAGGGCGTCGATTGGATATGACTTGTATCTGCCCAACTTCCACACAATGTGCCTGCTACAACATTTTCAGGTGGACCATTTTGACGTGGTTGAAGTCCACCAACCTCAACAACAACTACCTGTAGACTCAAGATGGCGTGCCTTATCATACGACTGCCAAGGCTCAAACTTTCTGCCAGAAGAACTTTGCTGCATTCGAGGACAAGATCTTCTGGCTTTCGTCCTCGCCCCACCTGAATCCTGTCGATATCAGTGCGTAGAGCATGTTACAGAGCAAGGTCAGGAGATGTCCTACCAAAATGTTGAAGGCCTCAAGGAGCACTGAGATGAGATGTCCGCGGAGTACTTGGTGGCAACCTGCGCCAGATTTCGTCCTTGTGTCAAGACGGTGATCAGGACCGAGGGCAGCCGCATTGAGTAGTTTGAGGTGAGTGCAATGGCGAATGTTTTCAGAAAACTCTTCTTTTAACGGAGTTTTCTACGTTTGAGTTATAAAATACTTTCTTTGCACGTTCGAGCACCGAAGTATTCCCCGTTGCACCATATACAAGAGACATGCGCACGCAGATGACTCACATCGAGAGGACACACACGTACAGAGGCAGCGACACTCGAGGTGCACAAAGATTATTTGAAAGCCTGCCATGTTGTCGTTGTGATGCTCTGTTAGAAACGTTAGTTAGTAATAACTTATATGTCCATCGCACAAAGTTTGAGCAACAGATCAGCCGTCTAACTCACCCAGTCTTTTGGACAGAAGAATTATGGCTAATTTTTGGGCACCCTGTACAAGCTGACACAAATACAAGGCTCGCACTCAAATCCAGCGGCTCCACCAAGAAGGTCCACACTTATAAGGGCCTCACGTACAAGGCCGACACAATGAGCAAGCCACATGCACCAATACCTCAGGGTTGCTCTCTAAGTAACAGAAGTGCTGTCTGATCATCTTACTTTAAAAGCGATAACTTGTGAAATGAGTTTGTTTAAGAGCAATCAGTGATTTCTCTTTTTCTTTTTTGCGAGTTGTTGGAAAGTTCCAGACATTGCTTGCCAAGGTCCGGTCCCAGGACTGCCAAGAGGTCTTCACCACTCGTTGTTCACACAAGTGGGACGCAGTATGAAATCCTTGCAAGGTGTCCTACTTGCAGTTGAGCCCAAAATCATTGGCTCCCCTCTCAAAATCAAGCCTGAAATTATGACCTTGAGGCAACTCCCCTCTTATGAGTGGTTACATCACTTTTCCATTTTATGCATCTATTTCTGTATCCCATTTTCTGAGAAACTTTAAAGCATTAGAAAAAAAATTACCTGTTCAAAATTATTGGCACCTGTTTGAGAAAGATGGGAAAAATAATGATAATCTTTGACATTAAGTACAGTACATACCAAAAAGGCCGCCCCATTAATTTAAATGCATTTTACAGTTTGAATTTTGTGCCTTTCATATTCGTGTCAGTACTTGTCTGATACTGCTGCTTCTGGTCTGTCTTTTGATGAAAATTTTGTTTCAATCTGACAACAAATAGCACCACAGTGTGAAAATGTCAGAGCTCCATAAAAAGATCCTCGCACACCTCGAAGCAGGCAACAAAAAGGACATCGCAGAGAGGTTTATGGTTGACTGCAAGACCGTGTGGTGGACAGAACAGCAGTACAAGAAGATGGGATTGTCAGACAGAAGGTCCATTCCAGGTAGGCTGACAAACCAAGAGGACAGAGGTCAATGTCTCGGCAGTCAAGGCAGAAATTGACAAGGATGCCAACAAGAGTGAGGCCAACATCGCAGGTGGCCTCAGCCTCATGCCCAATGACATGATTCACATCGTGAGGAAGGATCTGGGGGTGAAGAGTTGTGCAGTGGCCAGGGTGCAGCTTTTGAATGCAGCCCAAAGGCAAAAGAGGCTGGATCACTGCACCAAGATCCGCAACATTTTGAAGAAGGGATCTGGGAAGGTCCTCGTCTTTAGCGATGAAAAGATCTTCACTGTTGACGCCGTGGGCAACTCCAGGACAAAGAGGTACATTGCCAAGAGGCCCAAGGATGTACGTGCGAGCATCTGGTACCAGGGGTGCAGCAAGCATCCTGGTAATGCCATGATGTTGAGGATTGTCACTTTGGGTCTGAGTACAAGAAGTACTTCTCCTATGGTCAAGTGCATGGACTCTGCCTGCCATTGGCCCTAACCTGGTCTATCTGTGTATGCGTTGTCCTGTATCTCAATCACAGGTAATCAGGGCGTCCCCCCTCCTTCAAGAGCATCCACATTGCGCAATCAAAATAATCTTTTCTCAGTCACCTTCTGCTCAGATACAGAGTTCTGGATCAAGGGGAACGCGATCTGGCCTGAGGTTTGGGAAGTTGTGATTGGATTTCAGACTATTCAAAGGCAACTAGATCAGCCAATTGGTCTACTTCTAGGATGCTTCCAAGGAATAAATTTATGTATCTTCTGTCACCTGAGCCTAATGGGCCCATTGCATCCAGAGGAGACCCAAAGGCCTCTATTTTCGTCAAGTCATTTTTTCTGCTTATCCTTTTTGGGGGGCAGATTTTGACACAGTGATTGAGCGGAGTTCCATTAAACATCCCTTCACGTGAATGATTACTTGTCTGTTATAGAATGAGGAATGGGCAGCTTTAAAAGGCGCACAAGATGAGATTCATCCAATGATTGTTAGCCGTAGGCTTCTATCTCTCCTTCTGTTGGCACACTTTGTGCCGGTCGAAATCCTCCTCGCTACTGGTGGAGGCGAGCCTCTCCTACTTAGTCTTGTCGCCGCTGTCCTTGACACTCGCGAGGGCAATCGAGGTGACGTTAACTCGTTCTTCTCCTTGGTGGACTTGCCATAGCTGTATGGGGGGCGGAAGAAAGCCACGAACATTTCGAGAGAGAAGTATGTACATTTCATCTCTCGTGTGTGAGGGAGACTTATAAAATAAAGAAACACTGCTTAAGAACAGGTGACATGTTACAGAAATGTAGATTTGATGTTTTGAACTATTCAATAGGCTAGTTCGAAATGGTACTTTTTCTGGACATTCACTTTTTTTCATCTGTTTTTTTTTTGGGGGGGGGGCATAGGGTCAGATTAAGAGGGTTTTACTAAAAATGTTTCTTCCTGACAGGTCATTTACTATCTACACTTTTAACTTGAAGTTTTACTACAGTAGCACGGGACATAGAGCTGTCTGATCCTGTAACTCTAAAAACGCCATGTTATAAAAGTGTCTCTGATTGATCTGATATTTTAGGAGGTCATAGTAGGGAATGCCTAGCATCAGCAAAAAAAATTTCAGCCCAATCAGAAACAGTTCTATAACACAGCATTTATGGGAGTTTCCTATGTATTGTCCATACACAAGTGTTGATTTTGTTTGTACTCAAGTGCTATCTTATAAAAGTGTCTCTGATTAAGTTGAAATTTTTTTGCTAGTTCTAGACGTTTCCCACTATTAGCTCCTAAAATGTCCGATCAATCAGAGACACTTTTATAACAGCATTTTTAGAGTTACAGGATCAGACAGCTCTATGTCCTGTGGTGCTGTAGTGAAACTTCAAATTAAAAGTGCAGATAGTAAATCAAATTTTTTCAAAAAAATTGTCCCAGCTTCGCCCGTGTCTAATGCCAATTTTCCACCATGAAAATCCAAAGTTGAAATTTTCGAACTAGCCTACTATTTAACTTTTTCCAGTCAGTGTTGACCTCAGATCGGAGGACTAAAATCCACTGGGGAACAAAGTGCAATTATTTCTTTGCAAGGAGCATCGAGCAGTGAAAACCTCCTCTGCACAAGCGTCAGTGCAGCCCTAGGCACAGGTGAGCCATTGAAGATGAATGGACACTAGCTCTAGCAGGGGCCTCCAGGGAAGTGGCACGAGCATTGCCACTGAGGGCTCATTCATGTGGTGCATCTGGCTTATCGGGAGGGGGGTGGGGTCAAGAGGACCTCATACTCCTCATACTCCTTTGCTGCCCTCTTGTGATGAAGGAAAAATTGGATAAAGTGGACATTTATCCACATTATGGGTCAATAACATGACCATGACCCTCCAGAGTGAAAGTTTAGCAACGTAGGCAGTGAGCAGACGCCAGAAGAACAATAGGTAAAAATATTTTAACGTGTGGAACAGCACAGAGACTGATGTGTACTCTGTTTCAAAATGAATGAGCCATTCCCATTGGGAACTCAAGTTTGGACTATTGGCAGATTTAAGTAACACCACCAGCTATTTGGCTGAAAGTATTGCAGGTGTCTGCTATACCAAGTGAAACATATTGTCCTGTTCTTCTTTTGGGCGGTGATCTGATGAAAGTTTGGATTAGGGTTAATAAATATCAATTGATCCTCAATTAAATATCAAGTTTGAGCTCTCCATAATTGATAGAGGATTTTACATGCAGGTGGCAGTGCTCTTGCTGGTGTGGCCAGTCTTCAGAATACTGTTATTCATCAGGCCGCTGTTGAAATGGCTTTTGGAGGCGTGCAGATGTCAATATTGCGCATGTTTTTTGAGGTGAAAAACCGAGTTTATTGGTGTTGATTTTCATTAGATTAGACGTGACTTTACAGAAAAAAATTGCACCAGAAACCTCATCATGCGACATCATGATGGCAACATATAGTCGAACTGAGCTCAGACTTCGTGCCTTAACTCTGTTTCTACCAACAGAGTTCGTTCAAGCAATGAGTGCAAACGGACAATTCATGCAGCTGTGTGATTTCTTCACAATCATGTTGCTAATGCAGTTCTTCAGTACTGATCTGAGGCCGAGTACGTTGCAGACAGGTGTGCAAACCGTGTTTATTGCGGCCGTCACCTGTTCATGCAAGGTTTCACTGGTCACTCGAATTTTTTATAGCGTTTAGTCCTTGGTCAGATTCCACGCATTCGGATGTACCAACCAACTTATTCATCCCACTGTTCTTTTGTTGCAGCTCTCGTCCAGAGGTCGGAAGGTTGAAACCATCCTCACACAACCTCGTTTAAGTTCCTCCGAAAACCGGGCTTACTCTGCTCGAGCAAAACTCGTTAGTTTCTCTGCGCTTTGGTCAGGTCAAAGTACATGTAAATTGGATTTATGCGCTGCTCATGGAGGAAAATGGCTCCTAGTGAACTGTAGGAAGAACTAAAAACATGACGTCAAAATAATGAAGGCTTTTTCCTTGTTAACTGAACAGTGCTTCATAAGAGTGTTATTCTCTTAATATTCAGACAGACAGACCAGAGTCAAAAACCAAGAAAACAGCAACACTGCAACGATTGCATTGGGTGGAACTGGAGAACATTAGGAGGATTTTCATCTTGTTCCTCATGGGGGCTCCCTTTCTCTGTCCATCTGTCCGCGGCTGATCAGAACGGATGATTCCGGGTTAGGTTGGGTTCCTCCCTGTGTATCTGTCCGTCTGCAGCCGATTTCTAGGGTAGATTTTTGCAGCTGGTTTTCGCGGCTGCTCATGGAGGCTGCCTTTTAAGAGACCATCAGAGACCCTTTGGCCAAGGGCAACCACTGATTGCAAAGCAAATTTCATAGCTGTATATTGCAAGACATTGTTTGCTTGTTTGTTACTGGGGCTTACTGCTCGGGATTGATGCCCAAGTGGAGGAAAGAGTAACCCTGGATTGGGTCTTTTCCTACCCCTGCCTGTGGCAAACATCTAAGCACTCAGCAGACCATAGCACTTGGCATGGTGAGTTCACTAGTGTGCTTAACTTTTTCTTCCCTCCTTTCCAAGGCCTTGCCAATCAACTCACTTGCGTCAGTCTGACAAGGCCATAGAGATCTGGAGATTGTCTACGAAGCTGGAGGCCTCGAATAGAGCCGAGATGCCCCAACACGAGTGTTGGGCACTCACATGCAAGGTGGATAAACTCCTCATGTTCTTCTCCACAGAACCTACAAATCTGTTCGGAGAAATTACCTACTATATCATGATGTTAGTTTAGGTAGCTGTGGCCAGAAGGGGCCTGAAGAACAATACTGAGAGTAGGATGATCCAGGCAAGCTGTGGCATCACCTATGCTGCCGGGAACATCCATCCATAATGTTTTTGTCGACCGGTGGAAAGGTGTTCCCATCGCTCCTCCCATCTGTCGTGGAATGAGGTTGGCTGCCTCAATCAGCTGTGTGCTTCCCACTCATGAATCACTTGGGGCATTGGCAGTTGCGTGACATGAATGATCCTGTGTCCCAAGCGGAAGCTGTTCCAGCTGGAATTGGGTGGCGATGTCCTCCTCCCTGTTGGACCAGTGGGGATGTGCCTGTTGGGCATGCCCACTTCGGTCCTGATGAGGTATAGTTCTTCCCGTTCATATAGGTTTAAAAGAGATCAGTCAGTCAGGACAGGAGTGTAACAATTTGTTGGCACTAGAATAAGGACGCAACTTATTCCATGAATGTCTCGCATGACACAAGCGGACCGAGTGTCAAAGTAACATTTTCTTTGTTTTTGCGAGACTTTTTGCAATGTAGCCATGTTCCACCCACTACATACTACCTGCGACTACTGTTAAATTATTTTGCGTGACATAAAGTGAATCCTAATCTCCCGCCTGACACTCGGTGGTGTCTGGAGTAAAATATAGGTCTTGATAAATAGAAAATGTGAAACTTGATTTCTATTCCTGCTGTGGATGATGACATCCCCTCTCCAAATGCGAGGACACACATAGTCACGATGCCAAACAGAGTACCCGACAAGCTAATTTTGGCATAGCTTTGGCATCCCGGGTCCAGATGGCCGCTGCATAGGCCGACTCCATGCGCTGGCACCGGACTTTTAACCCTCTGGCCAGGCCCATCGTCGCAAACTTCATGTCCAGGGCATCCGTGGGGACTTCACAGAGCCACCCCAAGTGAGCTGTCAGCGCGTCGAACTCCTCCAGCGTCACTGCAAAGAGGATGAGTTCGGCACTCAGGGCCAACTGCAAGAATGCATCACATTTCACGTTAGAACCGTGCAGCAGAAGAGTGAGACAGACACTCGCACTTACCTCCAAGGCGGAGATGAGGCGGACCCCATTCAATGATGGCATCCATCCTCATTTGTGGTCTTGATTGCATTGACTCTTCTTCCAGCCTAATGCGCAGACCCCCACATGGCTGAATGGCGGCATTGCCGAGCACTGATCAAGAAAATGTGCCAAGCAGATCTCCTGAATGTCTCAGGTTCTCAATTTTACGAAATGCACTGCTTTCACTTCATGCCCACCGCTGAATAAGGCTCCGATGTCAAAATATGTGACACAGCATGAACATATACAGTGGGGGCCAGAAGTGAGCGTACAGCGCGCGAGAAGATGGAAAAGTTGATTTTTAGGCGATTTTTTAGTACTAAAATGTGATCCTTTTTTTGTTATCCCCCCACCGGGGGCGCTGCCCCCTGGACCCCCGCTGGGGGCAAGCCCCCAGACCCCCAAGTTTTCCCCCCAACATTTTCCTGGGTCAAAAGTCAGCATATACCTCACATTTTGCTCCGGAACTGGGACCTGCACACAATGTACACGCGTGAGCAGCGAATACAAGGTACTGGGAGAGCCGCTGAGCAATGTACTGGAGCACAGACAGACTACTCCCAGTCCATCTGTGAGTACTCAGTACTGTCAGTCCTCGTTACAATGCCACTGTGCAAGGAGCTCTCCACAGACCTCAAAGATGCCATTGTCCAGCACTTTGAGAAGGGGAACAGTTACACCAATGTCTCCACTACATTTGGGGTCCCACGCTCCACCATCCAGGGGGTGATCGCTCACTGGAAGGCACTCAGGATGAATGTAAATGTTCCCCGTAAGGGTCGCCCACGAAAGTTGCAAGGCCGTGCAGCCTCAAAGGTTGGGGTCCTGGCAAAGGTCAACCCCACTGTGATGTGGGAGGCCATCAGGGAAGACGTGGCAGCGGTGGGTGTCCATGTGTCAAAGTCCACAGTGACCAGAGCACTGAACAGTATTGGGGTGACTGCAGATCACCCACGAAAGGTGCCGCTCAAGTCCAGAAGGCACCTGGCGGTGCGCCTCAAGTTCGCCCGGGCGCATGTCAGTGACTCTCGTGCCCAGTGGGACAAAGTGCTGTAGTCTGATGAGACGAAAATTGAACTTTTCGGCCACAATACCAAAAAGACAATCTGGCGAAAAAGGGGGCTTTCTGTAAGTTACAGAACTTGAGGCCCATTGCAAGGAGGAGTGGGCTGCCATCCCCCCCGAAGTGTGTGAGCGATATGTGGCCACCTATCAGAAGAGACTCATGGAAGCCATCAAAAACAAGGGTCATGCCATAGATTATTAATGTTATGTTTTAACAAAAAAATTTTTAGCCATTTCAAATACAAATTTATGCCATTTTAGAGCTTCTGTCATTTTCAAGTCACTTAGATCACACTTGCTTTTGCTGTGTGCTGACTTTTGACCCAGGACAATGTTGGGGGGAAAACTTGGGGCTTGCCCCCAGCGGGGGTCTGGGGGCAGTGCCCCCGGTGGGGGGATTAAAGGGGGGCTTCGCCCCCCTTTAACAAAAATGGATCACATTTTAGTACTAAAAAATCGCCTAAAAATCAACTTTTCCATCTTCTCACGTGCTGTACGCTCACTTCTGGCCCCCACTGTATATGAGTCTCAAAACAAGCCGAAGACTTCCAAGAAATGCCAATTTCTGAAGAAAATAACAAAATATGCCCATCTGGCAACTGCCCATTCTGCTGAATGGATGTGCCCGCACAGGATTGCAGGCATCAGAAATCTGCTCTAGGCTTGACTGGGTTAGAGGCTCATAAAGGAGGGACCAATTTTTAGAGGATTCATACCAGGCTTGATTTCAAGATGACTTGGTATAGCTAATCTTGTGAATCATGCGAGTTGCCATATTCCGTACCATCCACACCTTTGAGGAGGACTGGTGCAAGACCTTCGATCTCTCCAATGGCACCGCCAATGCGGTGCAGCATGCGGACTTGGCCCTCAAAAAGAAGGCATCTAGTTGGGTGCTACAACAGCTTTCTGAAGCCCACCAGGAGCAGAGTTCTCTATGCCAAAGCATTCCTTGACTTCCACTGGAGTGGTAAGGCTTTCCCCAAGTCCATCGTCATCACGGACCAGATCAAAGTGCCTTCTCGCACCACCGAGACAAGGCAAGCGAGCAAGCAGTGGCTCCTCAAAGGTGCTGGCACCCACAAAGATCAAGAGCCAGGACAGCAGGTGCCAACAGATGGTCACATCCTCTCTCGATATGCGTACGGCCACAGCGCTGTGTACCAATGTTGGCCACAGCTACATCTATGCCCACAACAGCTACGTGGAGATCAGCTTCGTGTTGAGTGAGAGCACGAAGCATGTGTTGAGTGTCAAGGGCATGTTGAGCAGCCCCTAACTGTGTTAGTGAGAAGTAAAGGTTGACCTCCAAGAACTTCCTAATTTTAAAAACATTACACTTTCGTGCAATAAGTATCTCTGAGCAATGGACGGGAAAGGCTGCAACGCCCCTACAAAATGAGCATTTTGTCCCCCCCCTGTGCTCATGAGTGTGTCTGCTCTTTCCCACAGTATCATAACTTTCAGATACAGTCTAAAAAAATCAAGACTTGTTTTGTAGCATTTGAATTTTGGCTCGCTTAAAGTTTAATGGCCTTTATCTTTGAAGGCTGGGAAAAAGGTTCTCGTGGCCGTTTAAACTGGAAAACTTGTTCTAGGCTATCTGAAGCCAAAGAACTAGGTAAAAACCTTTTGTGAAAGTTTTTCTGGAGAGTGTCAATCTGAAGTATTTCTGTGGATGTGCGTCTGTGGTAGTCTTGTTCTTGCTGCTACAGGTTGACCACAAGGGAATGAGCGACGCCAAGTGGCACACAGAAATCTACTCCATGTCCAGGGTCATCCCCGACATGCCGGCACGTCCCATTGGGATTTGTCAATGTCAACTTGGGTGCCCACAACTGCTTCCACATAGGCATAATTCTGGACTCAGAGACCAGTGCGTATGAGCCCTCGGGGGTCAGCTGGCCGGCTGACAAGGAGAAGCTCTACACGCTGGTGAGGATCTAGGTCTCCCTGTGCCGTTAAATGGCAAAGTTGTTGGTCTTCACAATGGAATTTGAAGCGACGCAGCTAGAACAAAAACTCAGAGGATGATTTCATCCTACAAGTTTTTTCAACCCACGCTTTTTTTGAGCTTGCTTGTGAGGAAAAACCCAAGCCCAAACGCTGGAATTTTGGGTAGAGGGAGCCAGATTTGGCAATCTGAAATCTTTGCAATGAACTTGTCCAAGTTGTTCTAAGTCATGTTGGAAGTAGGGTGCAAATGGCTCAATGTTCGTCACGAATTGGCAGAACTTTTGGCATGGATGAAGAAAATATAGACGGGAGGTACAAGTTTGAGCAAAAGAAAAGTTTTTAACTTAACTTGAGGTTACCTATGGCGTGTGACCTCGAGCCCGAAACCTCAGTTTTGGGGCAGAAGGAGGCCAAATTTGGCATTTGATCTTCAAGTAAAAGTTGCACGGCATCAAGGAAATTGGTCAAGTGAACAAGATCAGGTGCAACCTTCAAGGCCATGGCACCTGTTTGGTACCTTGGAAGTCGGACCCTGGGCCGGGTTCGTAGTGTGTCAACGTACTTTCATAAGCCCCGGTTTGGAGGGGGTCCAACTCGAGGCCTTTGGAGAGTACCTCTTTTTTCTGTCCCCTCACCAGGCACTTGTTGATGGTCATGGAACAGCTGGAACGATTGTCCCTTTCTGTCCTCGTCCCCCCACCTGCTCAGCCACTCTTGATAGGGCCACAGCCGACACAGTCTGTCTGAGCTCCGGCGGCTCCGGCAACAAGTCAGACTCCTAGAGCCGCAAACACACACTTTGGTGATTACATGATCGGGGTATTATTGGCCGAGGACTTGTACGAAGCACGTCGCATCACGCATAGCAATGCAGCAGAAATAGAGGTCAGCCATCTTGACACTGGAGCGCAGGGGCCTCCAGCTAAGAATGCCAGGGTAGGAGTCTGGACGAGCGAAGCTAAAACTATTGTAAAAAGTCCGGGCAGATAATCATCAGTGATCGGAAACAATCATCAGTTCGGTCATCTATCACTAAATGCTGGTAATAGTCCACCAAATACATAAATCCATAAACAATCAAAGAGCAGGCACGTAAAGGACGAACTGTGTATGAAGCTTCAACTAAAAGTATTATTAAGTACTAGCTGAATCTGCACCCGGCCTTGCTTGGGAGAATTCGGACTTTTCACATTTTGGGTACTGCAGTAACCCCCCCCCCGGGGGGACCCCCGATCCCGACTGTGACCCCTCTATAACCTTCCCGGAGTCCCCAGGCGGTTGCCCGCCAAATTTGAGTGGCCCAGGTCCAAGGGTTTGGTCGTGCATAGACTCACCCTCTTTTATTTACATAGATTATACGTAATTCTTGTTATCTGGTCTTTCTTTTTTCATGCGGAAAAAAGACACTCGAAGAATTACGCAACCTCTCCGTCACTTCAGCGTAGGGATACAAAAAGTCCGGTCGATCTTTTGCGGGCAAGCACATTTTATCTGAAGGTAGCCCTAACGAGGATGCACACACAAAATATCGTTTGACACATAACATTTACCCATTTTTATCTGAATACTTCACTGTTGGGAGATAAGGTGTGCAATGAGGAGTGGGGAGCAGACGAAACTGGCCACCAATGGGCAGATCAAACGGGAATCGAAGCAGCTGCACTGTATCTAGCGCTCAGGATATATAAAAGTCAGCTGATGATTATTCAGCGCATGTCTTGAGGCCCCTATTCATGACTGCAACTTATCTGCGGCTGCAACTTGTGTCAAGCTGGCTGAAGGCGCACATGCATTCCAGTCGACTGTTGCTTACATCAAGCAGGAAGTGCTGGAGGTGACTGCACTGCACAGACTGCACTGCACAGCAGCAGCTCTGTACAGCCAGACCATTCACAGCTCAGCCACACATATGATGGAGGGGGGTGGGCGAATTCTGCTGATCGACGGGTTTTTTGGATGGAGGATTCCAGTTTCTCATTAGGCATCCTCCCCATCATTTCCTGCTTCAGCTCAGGAAAATTCCAGACCCATGCAAATGTTCTGATGTTTTCTGCTTTTCCTTTGTCCCCGCTTTTGTCCACACTCGAGGATGAACTTTGAGTTTGCCTCACAATTCTTGGGAAAAGTTCCGATGGCGTTGGACACTTTTCTCTCCTCATGAGAATCTCCAATGAGGTCACACCTTTCATCCATCATCACACAGATTTAGGAATGCTCAGGAGTCGACCTCAGAGTTTTGGGTGAAGAATCTAAACAATTTCTTGTATTCCAGCTTTCTTTTCTCGCATTTTTTTTTACATTTCATTGCATTTTGTGCGTTCTGTAAAGGAAAAATTATTTCTCATTTCCCCGCCTAAAATTACTCCGCTCACCCTATGGGAATCACTATTTCTCGACATCGTCATTGCGCTTTAAAGCTTTGTCATAAGCCCCTCTTTTAGTCCGAAGGATGTGTCTCTTAACTCTCGTGCCTACTGAGAGTGAATCCTGTCTGAGAGTAGCAGCTCGGAGTGAGCTCTATGAATGTGATCCACTCACTTACATAGATAAGTCTTAGGTTGGCTTGAGGTCACGTATCATGTTCACCCCGGTGTACAATGTCAGTCATAAAACTGCCCGACTGCAACAAAGCATGAACAAAAGGTCAACAGTGGTCACAAGGAGAGGAGTAATGAGTTGGAGCGGTCAAAAAGGTGTCACAGCTGAACTTGAGGCCAATGGTCTTGAACGAGTCTTGCTCTTGATGCGCGCTATGCTGTTACAGAAGTCGCTCTGAGGCTGACGGGGACAGGGGGCCACCCGGAGACCCCGAGAAATCCGGGAGTCTCGCCATCCGAGAGACCACAAATCGCCCACGGCTGGCAGACAGACGGACAGTTCATCAAGGCAGACAAACAAACAGTGCAGTGAGACAGAACAGTCGGGGAGAAGCAGACAGATAAAATGAAAGAGAGAAAGAAGGAAGGAAAGGCAGACGCAGATACGGCCAAGAAAAGGGCCTTCAAAGGCCAGCGGACTTAACATATTATGACAAATGGACTCGGAAGATGACAAAAAAGAACTTTTGCCAACTTGAACGAGGCCCGATTTTTGCCCAAGACATGTGAATTTCAGCAGATTTTTGCCTCTTTTTGTCGCGCTTCTCGAATTAGCCCTCAAAGCTGCCGAGGTGGTGGTTGTCACAACGAACTTGACGTTGGTGGACAAGTTTGTTTTGAGACCTTCGCTATGTTAGGTATTTGCTCAGCCTCTCTGGAAAAAGGTTGCAGTGCTTCCTCCAAGCATTTGCTAATAGCAATAATTATAAGCCTGGCAGCATTTTTCAAAGCTTCTCTTGGAATGGTAGACAGGTCCTGACCTCCAATTGGTAGGCGAGAACCCTCAACCTGAGAAGTGACCCAGGGTAGTTGAAATTACTAGAGATTTACAAACCTCAACATGTCACGACTTCACGAGAGAACTGTCCAACAGATGGCGCTAGAAGCAGTAGGAGAAACGGGGACCAGTGCCGTGTCAACCAGTAAAACAAAAGGAAGCAAAAGTGAGGCTGGCAGCAGATGCACCAGGACCCGAGGGACCCACATCTGCTCCTCCCACATGGGGGGATCTCTACTGCATCCCCTCGACTGCTTCTTGGAGAGCTGTTGTTGATCCCCTCACAGCTGGTCCTGCCGGGATCAGCCCCTGTAGTTAGTATTAGTTCTGTGGACTTGATAACCCGGGGAAGGACTGATCTTTGGCTGCATGACCACAAACCAGAAGCCACAGCAAGCTGCCAGTGAGTACGAGGCAGGACTGACCGGCAGTGAGCTGCACTTGAGCACTGTCAACCTGCTGCCCAGGAAGCCCTTGGCAAGCCCTTGGCAGTTAACCCATGGCAGGCTGGCAGTGAGGAGAGGGAAATAAGATGCCACAGAAAGGTCAGAGTCAAAATTTATTGAAATGAACAAAAAGAGCCAGAGCAATTAGGAAGTAATGAGAGTGAGGATTGATGAGGCAATTGGAGGACAAATAAATGTCGCTTTGTCGAGACTGGACAATCTCCTAACTGTAAAAGTTAGGATAACATATGACGCCCACAAACTCACCAACAATGTTGTGTGGTGGGAAACTTTGTGATCAACGTCACGAGCAAATGGATTGTCAGTTTGTTCAATTAGCATGCTGATTCATGAGCCATGACCACGAGGCATGTACATGGGCCTACAATAAAGGCCTGTGCATGAGCCAGGACTCCACCAGAGTGTGAAGCAGTGGTACTGAGATAAGCCAGGAAGAAGCAAAACTGCACCCAAGTCACAGTTCCTTACAGTGTCTCTTGTCTCGTTCACAGTGCAAGTGCATGAGAACAGCCTCAGCCTCATTATATCATTAGATAATTTAGGCTAGTTCAAAAATGTCAATTTTGCTTGGTCATGCGGCCTGAGGCATAGTTACTGCCGGTACAAGTCTTCTTATCTCTTAGAAAATGTGTGTTTCGCTATGATTAGATACTTTGAACTTTTATAACGCATTAAATGAGCTGAGTTTGCACTTCTGTATTGGCTACAGCTTTTGACTGAATTGAGCTACAGATATGGTTCACCCATCTATGGAATGGTGAGAATCTTCACTGACACTGAACTCATATGTACTTTTGCCTTAGGATTACTCATTCTTCCACCATCTAGATGAAAAGTTATTTACAACAGCTGAGTTTATGCGTGCAACTTTGACTGCACTATGAAAAAATGAGTGGTCCTGGAGCAAAAATGCGCATAAGTTGAGTTTTAGAGCGTGTTCTGAAGGAGGGGTGAACCGCTCTCGTAGCCCAATCCTAATGTAAATTGTGCACAGTAAATATGGGATGTTGCTAAAGTTTGAGTTAGAATTGCGTATAGTCTTTGAGGACAATCAGTCTTTTTCAAATGTTAATATCAATAAAAATATAAAAGGCCAAAAAACCCGTTTCTTTTGGAACTAGCCTACTCCATATGCGTTAGGGTAGGTCAATTTTTTTGGTTTCTCGTGAATTTGTTGCGAGAATCCACTTGAAGACCATCTAGTCAAATGGAATGAAAAAAATAACTTTGAGTGTCCCCTCTCTGCCTTCAAAGTATTTTAGACACAGAACGTAAGGATGTTAGGTCAACAACACAAATTTGATGTGGACCTGCTTAGTTACTTTCTAGATGCCAAAATGAAGCACTGTAGTCAAATGGAACTAAAAACAAAGTGCTTACAGCTTTGTCACAGAGCTTTCCAAATCTGACCACCTTGTTATGTACTGAACTTATGTAGTAAAACTTTATTGCCATGGAGGGGGGTCAAAAAGATTTTTTTTGGAAAACCCTTTGACTACATCTTTACCATTTGGCATTAGGTATTAAACCTAAGATGCCCTCAGTTAAATTCCAAAATTTTCATTTTTTAGCCTAGTAGCCATGGAACTGGAGTTGGTACAGTAGCCATGGAATAAAGGTTGTCACAGTGGCCATTGAACTAAGGGTAAAACAGTAACCATGGAATAAAGGTTGCCACAGTAGCCATGGAACTGGAGTTGGTACAGTAGCTATGGAATAAAGGTTGTCACTGTAGCCATGGAACTAAATTTTCATTTTTTCACCTAGTCTGAATTATGTATGTACTGTGTTGACACTGAAAATAATTCACGATTGGTGCAGGTGTGACCCCTCTCCTGGCTGTTGAGCAACCTCGTCACCGTCTGAATGACGTCCTGGACTTGCAAGGTCAACTTTGTTTCCTCTTGGAGTGGCAGAACAACTTGATCAGGCTGAACAAGCAGGAGGCGAAGAAGCTCATGAGGGAGTCGCTAATGAGGGTGGTTATTACCAAGGCTGCAATTCCATTAGCAAACTTTGTTTTTTTTTGCGCACCAAAGCAGACAAGACTGACTCATCGCAAAATTTGGCATTTTTTGCCCCCCTGCCTTTTTTGTGGTTGTGCGGGAAGCAGCAGCAGCAAAAATCGCAAAAATCTGCCGGTTCAGCGCTCTCAGAGATCGTGTGGGCGTCGGCGGTGGAAGTTGATAGGGAACAAGAGGAGGGACCTCCTTGGAAGGTCTGCGGCTTCGACATCAACGACGACCTCATGCTGGACCTCCCCAAGGCCTTCTTGGAGACCACATCTGACCTTGGCGACGAAGACGGACCTACAAAAGTCCAATGGCAACAGTTTCGAGAGGCCGAAGTGGACTCTGCTGCGGCTCACACGGTGCAGCTTTGCGGCATCGATCTCATCGATAATTGCTCACGCACCCACGCCAATGCTGAGGCCTATGGAGGCCCACCCAGGCCTACCGAGTCTGCCCGTCCCAGGCCTTTTTACTATTTCGGACTCATTCGAACGTCTCTTTTCCACGTGGTTTATTCACCGGGTGTTTCGAAAAACTTTCCCGAATTTCGGCCTACGACTTTTTTCCTCGCGTCCGAATATTTTGCCTGCTTTCTCAACACGCAGAGACTGCACAAACAAAAAAAAACAAACAAAAAAATAAAAAAAATTGGCAACTTCCCCTCCTTTGGCATGAAAAATCGTCTTATTTCGCCTTCCTCCTTCTCCTTTCCCCCCCCTCCTCGAGAGCCAAAAGTTGGCATCCAACCCTTTTTCGTGACTCCCCCATTTTTGGGCCCCTGAGTGACGCACACTCCTTTCTTGCGTGACGCATTTGTACGCAATTTCTGTCACCTGGGCAAGCTAAATTTGTCCGCACGACGCGGCCGCCCCAGCCGCCGCCGCCGCCCCAGCCGCCCCAGCCGCCGCTGGAGTGAATAGGTCAAATTCAACCCCTTCTTTTTTTGCGTCACACGCACTGCACGCCGTTCTGCGTGCAGCACTAACGCAGCTCGCGCGTGCGGACGCAGACGCTCAAGGTTGCGCGTCCGTTTGATTTTTCCCGCCAATTGCGCAACTTTTTTGAGGGGGGCAGAGAAGAGAAGAGGAGCAGCTGGAGAAGAAAAAAAAAGTCACTTGACCAACGTGGGAGGGACTCAGATCAGGTCATGGCTTGGACACGACTTCGTGACCTGCCTGACACGTCTTTCTGCCAAAGCAGATGTCTCTGGTGGCGTCCAAGTCTGGACGGTTCCTTCCACTCTGGAGGGCAATTTATGGTAATCGCCCAGAAATGCAGATGAGTGGGTTGAAAATGGGGGTCCAGAGGGGGTCCAAAGGGGGTCCAGGGGAGGGGGGGGCAGCTAGAGGAGAAGAGATAAGATGCCGCTATTGTTGGTGGATAAATTTTCCTGTTCGAATCGCATTCCCACCTGCATTTGACATAAAATTCGGAGATCTTTGGCTTTTTTTCTCTCTCTCTCTCTTTCTCTCACTCCTCCTTTCTCCAAGGGGTTCGACGACGACGACGACGGCGACGACGACGGCGACGGCGATGGCGACGAGGACGTCGAGAGCGCGGACGCGCCTGCCCACGCGCGGGCGCTCGATGGAATGCTCGAGCGGGCGCTCGCCCATATGGGAGTAGTAGTAGTAGAAGAAGAAGACGAAGACGAAGAAGAGGCTGCAGAAGAATCTTCTGCCCCGCAACTCGGCTTGACAAATAAAGCCCGTGCCAAACTCGGTGGGGCAAAAAAAAAGTTCCCCCCGTCGGTGGAGGCCCAGAAGTTGGCACTTGGCATCGAGTCAGACCCGGGCGGAGACGGGCGGGACCGACTTTCTGGCACAATTTGGTAACTTGGAAAAAGAGACCCCGGTCTGATTTGGCACCGCCGAAATTTGGCACAACTTGGCCACCCTGGGCATCGTCGGCGGCGCTAGGCAAAACAGAGAAGGAGGAGGAGGAGGTGGAGGACGAGGAGGAGGAGGACGAGGAGGAGGAGGAGGAGGACGACGCGGACCACCCCGAGGACGACCAGCACGACGAGCCGCACGACGAAGCGCAACAGCGCGAGCACGACGACGAG
>JAAUXU010030615.1_pt1 | contig 35823 bp, 23 predicted proteins | sample 7278151 | NCBI WGS metagenome assembly JAAUXU01 (sample SAMN14350113, study PRJNA611818) | marine sediment metagenome | isolation source: surface marine sediment (1.8m) | place: French Polynesia: Moorea | collected 2018-08 | reverse complement strand
GTCAGCACTGTCCTCTTCTTGCTGAACAAGTGTTCTGCTCACTCAGTAACTGCAGTGACCATCAGGTCGAACGGACGTGGCTGTCGCTACATCAGCCAGGCTTTGTATTCAACGGGACGTCCTGATTAAAAGACCCAATCTGGGGCAGGGTGCCTGACTTGTCAGGTTCAGGTCGAACTTTGGCAGTGGTGACGTCAGGCTTGAAAGCTCGAGCCTGGGCCGGGCCCACCTTTCAGCCAAAATAGCACAAACTGCACATGCAAAAAGGATGCACATTTCTTGCCTGATGCATCGCCCATGCAATAAAGCCCTTTGATAACGCCTCGTCTTCATGCATCTTGGTGGCATCAGAGAGATTTGGCAGACTTATATCTCACAGCCAGGCCTGGGCAAACCTAATGAAGCTTACTGCAAAGTATTGGGTTTCTTTCTAACATCTAACTTTTTCCCTCATTTTGGTGTCTCTATGCTTCATCACAAGTGGAGGGGGCTTATGACTTGTACCTTTGACAGCGTGGACGCTACCTCCTCCATGTGTTAGCCTTTGCGCAAAATTAAAGCTTGGAGATGTTGCATTCCAACTTTTCATACATATCTCTATGTGATGACAGTTTCTTCCTGGGAGTGCCTGAGTGCTGCACAGTCTTCTTCAGCAATAACAATTCACCACTTATTCTCTAAAAAGGTTTGGTGTAGCAGGCCTAGGAACAATATGAACACCGAATGCTGGAGTTTTGAAACTAACGATACTTTTACACTTTCTCAGCAGACTTATAAACCATTTCGAAGTTGTGAATGAAACATGGATAAGAATAATCAGCAGATGACATTTTTGTTCATTTTTTGTTTGTCTGTTAAGGGGGACGCCCTTGCATGATTGATCCACGCACGGGAGAAACTACCGACAGAAGGCCAGAATTTGCGGAAATGTAACCAAGGCATAGGTTTTCCATGCGGAAAATCGATGAGCGGAGTAACTGTGACCACATTGAACGGCTTTGACTGGCGAAGGTCGTGCTTGCATCGAAGGTTGACGGTTTTCAGATGGAGATTTAAATTTTGCCGCTAAAACAACATTTTTGCATCAAATTGCAAATTGTGTGGCCGAAACTTATTTCCAAGCTGTCCACGGCCATTTACTGGCATATGAGGCCTCTGACAGTTCATACGGTCAAAGCTCGGAAAATATGGTGGCCAATGCGACGACGCTTTATGTTTATGTTTTTATCAATAAAGACGTCATAAAGATGGTCGGCATGAGCCACCGTTTCGCCTTGAGAATCATCATGTGCGGACCTACCTGCGTGCGTCAACAGCTGCAAACTGCTAGTGTAAGTACACCCTGATGGTTCTTTTTTATGCTGCAGTGTACGTGGATGCCAGCTCTGCCTGCAATGATCTGGTGTTCCAGCTTGGAGACACAAATGTTGGAACCACGGCTTGGTCGATAAAGGTGTGCTAACACTTTGGGAAATCTCTCATTCGAGCGTGAAAGACGGCGCCGTCAGTGACTGCCACCAGTGGCAACGTTGCAGTCGGTCCCCACGGTGTGGACAGTGCACGCCACGTCCTACATCCATTTAGTGTTGGGAGTCGCCACCGCTAGATGGCGCCACCGCTGAGCTGCAACGACGATGTCGGTCGCACTCTTACACATTTGAAAGAGAGACTTACCTACATTGCTAAACGTCAATCGACGTCAGTTGAGAAGGATATCGTTTCAGGTGACCCAATATTCTTGCTCTTACTCCAACCTGGCGCCCTCGGGCTGCACCCAGTACTACTTCGGCCCCTCAGCCTCTGGCGTCGTCAAGAGTTTCAACTACGCCGGGGGGAGGCACCTGGCGAATCAGGACCAAGTCGTGTGCATCAGGTCTGTTGTTCGCTGCTCCTCTACATAAAGGGTGGACCAAAACTAACCCGGTATCCGACAGTGCAGACAAAGGAGGACCCATCTGAGAAAGAAAAGTCTGTTTTTGTAATTTTTGATCAGAATTTTGAATTCAATCGAGTTCTGTCCCCAACCCCAACCCCCCCGGCGAAAGTTCAACATCATTTTCTGCTGCATCGCCCACCTGGTGACTTTGGTGACTGCTTGGACTCATGCTGGAAAACATGCTGCAGTGTTGATGTTTGTCTTGAGGATGATATATAGAACTTTGTTATTTCGGACCAATTTACAAAACTCCTTTGGCAAACAAAACTTTTGAATCTTCTTCCCCGGTCAAGCATTTGTACGTCTGCCGCGTGCACACTGGGCAAAGGCCTCTTCTTCGATCGATGTGCGTACTTTGGGGCCACCCTGTGTGACGTCACTGAATAACACGAAGAATGTTTTCCAGGAGAGAGCGACAATATTGCAGAGTTTGCTTCTACACGACGGCGTCTACGGACTTTTCCTTGTCAGGTGAGAAGATGAAATCAATAGAACAAAGTACGTTTACTACTTGCTTCGTTCAAGCTTAAGTTGTTGCCAAGCACCCGAGAGCAAAGAGGGTATGTAGTACTGTGTGAGTCAAAAAAAGGAAAAGACGCCATATTTGGCATTGGAATTGACCAAATGCATCACCAACTCTCAAGTCACCACAGTTTGATTGAGTACTGGAGCCAAGGACTTCGTTCATACACGAGGATGGTGTGATGTCAAGCCCTGGCATATTTCCTTCAAGCACTTGCATGCGATTTAGTAGCAGAAGTCAGTGTTGCCACAAACTTTTTCGTGACTACCACACAAATAGGCATGCTGCTATTATATCACATATGTATCATCCAGACACCACCGGGAATCCCAATGCATACGCGGGGATCATCAACGCGGTAGGAGAAACAGAGCGACGCATATCGAAGAACGTGATATGCTCAGATTTCGCATGACTTTTGTAGGCCTCCGTTTGCTGTCAGTACGGATTGGCGTTCGGCTTCGACTGCGTCATGATCCCGGGCGCTTCCAACGTCGCCGGCACCATGCAGGTCAACTCCAATTTTTGCGGCAAGCAGATGCAGACGTCGTCAGGAGCACTGGTGACGTCTGTGTGCAGTGAGTAGAGGAAAAATTGATCAATATTGTGATGACTTTTCTCCTGTTTCTGTCTTTTTTCCAGCCACCGCGACCCCCTTCAGCCTGCACTTCAGGTCTGACGCGTACGAGTACACCATTTCTAGCACCAACGGCGAGTCCAGCTTTGCAAACGCCGGTTTCATGATCTCGTATACCATGGACGCGACCTGCTAGCGATCTCCGACGAGACTTCACTATGCTGTATTGATTCTGTATAACGACATGGATGCATTGAGCTAATACATCGAATGTTGCCGGCCTCTACAGCGATGCTCCACGTACTGGTGTCTCTCTGGCGAGCTTTGAGCTGGCTCAAGGACGTGAAGACGGGTAGACAAAAGATGAAATATGCATGAGAAATGACACAGCGAAGCACAGTAGAGGTACGTGTTTATTTTCTTTAAGGTAAGCGGCATTTTTTGAGAGAGAGAGGACGAATGGAATTTGCATTATTTACAAAACAGTCCGTCATTTTTCTCTTCTCACCACATCATGACATATTGAATTACATTACACAGACAGAGAGAGAGACAGAGAGAAAAGGAGGACAGGCATACAATGTGAGTCGGTAGAAAATTATACTTTTTTTGCACGAAAAAATAAACCAGAAGTGAACTAGTACGATTAGTGTACTAAATAATGGAGAACATATGCGTATAACAGCGTTATACAATCATCAGAGGAGAGCAACAATAATCTTCCACTTTTCCTTATTCCACTAGGCTATAAGAATGTATGTGGCAACATCACAGAAAAGGGGGCATAAATGTTGAGGGGGGGGGGGGGAAATCACGACTAGAAATGCATTTTGCTCCTTCAATTTCTAAATGGGAGAAGGCATGCTATTCATCTTGTCCACGGGCCTCAGGCTGACTGCGCCCTCCACCCAGAAGTTGGGCCTGTCCAGCATCTGCTGCCAGAGAGTCACCTCCTTGCCAGTCGAGTCCATCCAGTGGGAAGGTTTGCCCTGGTGCTTCCCTGAAATGTGAAGATCGTCCATGATTTGGCACGTAGAGAGCACGGCAGAGTAGTCGGAAAGCCACAGGTGCGTGGCGCACACACTCGGCACCAATACCATGAGCTACATAACGCAATACTTGTGAGTGGTGAAGTCTAAGAAGTGGCTCGTTTGTTGTTGCCGTTTGGCAAAGCTGACTTGTGAAATAAAAAGCACTCGATCAAGAAGGAGAGCGGGCGAATCAACGTCGAACGAAAGTAGGAGAAGCTCGCCAAGGAGAGCTCCATGGTCGGAGTCTCAATTCTTGAAGTCCATCGATTTGAAGATGTCATTTTTTTTTTTTAGATGTCCACGTGTTCAGTTGCTGCAACCTTTGTCGTATGGGCTTTTCTCCAGCTTCTTGGAAAGTTCCCGCCAACTCTGGCGCATCCTGGATGGGAGATGCAATACTCGTCTGACCACAGACTTGGTCAAGCAGAGCTGTTCAGATCTGCGTCATTCAAGTCTGCCCTTTTCAAGTACAGTGAACACCCATAAACAGAGCAGCTTCGGGGGAATTTGCTGTAATAAGCTGCGGAGCTCTCGAAAAAGCACATGTAGAGACTAAAGCCGACCTTTATCCTTTTGGAAAGAACTCATCAATCAATGGTTGCCTGTTTCGCAGAGCAGCTTAATAACATATGGACTTCCCTTCCCACGGCGCTTTGTAAGCTCAGCAAAATCAACATTATGGACTCACAAGCCTTTCTAAATAACAGAGACATCACACTTTTCATATTGATTTGAGTCGTCTTCAGAAATTCGCAACTTCTGAACCGATTTTGCATGGCTCCCTTAAGCAGAGGACTTTATGTGTGTGATTTTATCATGACAACTTTTGCTACATAAAAGGGATGAATTACGAACGGAGAGTTCACTGTACCACTGTCTTTAAATTCTACAGTATTATTGTATTCAATGTCTCCTGGGAAATTTGGAGGCAGAACACAGAAAATCATCCGTATTTCGAGCGGAAAACTTTTTTGCCAGTCAAGGTTAGAGGGAGACCTGAGTCTGTGTGAACTCAGGCCGCTTGTATGGATTTTGGGGGCTCCACTGCTCACCTGCGGGGGTGACTCAAAGTGATAGAACAGAAAGTAGTGCGCACTTTTTTTTACTTTCTATCTGCATCTCTAGGGAAGGAAAGCCTGTAGTGATCTATGATTAGAGCCCGTCCGTATTTATTGGCAATTTGTAGCTGACTTTTGGCCTGAGCGAGTGAGAACCTTCCTCTCGGCTGTCAGAAGTCGACCTTTTTCACCGTTGCTGTCGACAGCTGAGAGCCGAATGCGGGTTCTGTTAGGCTTAGTCGAAAAGTGGGATTTTTCAAGTGGACACGCAAAACGCAGTTGAATGAAAATTCAAAAAAGAAGTGTTTCAGCCTTGGCTTTAAAGTTCTATAAGAAACGCTAAATACGACGTTCAGGCAGTTAAATAACTTCTTCAAACGAGAGCTGACACTTTGCGTAGTTATTGGAGTTACATGTAAGACAGTAAGAGTTATCTGAGTTACGGACATTTAGTGAAACTGCAGAATGCTCGGGCCCGATGCAGAAAACACTTGTGGGCCAAGGTTAAATGGAACTTAAAAAAAAAGGACTTTGTCTTCGTATCTGCCCTTAGGCAACAAATCTCAAATGCACTGTGAAATTGTAACATTATCCCCTTTTCCACCTGGCTTAAAATGATGTACGCACTGCACTACACAAGTATGTTTCTAACTCGGCACCTTTAATTCACTTCTAAGGATTAAGACAAACATCTTACCCATTCCCAGGTTGAGCCTGACCCCTCCGAGCATCTCGTTGTGTCCGAGTCTGTCATGGTCCCACACCGAGACCTCGAGACTCCTGTCCGCGAGCTCGGCCAAGCTCACGTTCTCGTACGTGATCGTGTGCTCCCATTTGGGATTGGCGGTGCGACGGCAGACGCCGGTCTTCTGCTTTCCGCTCTTGGAGCGCTCGGGCAACAAATAACTGCGGAAGAGAACAAGAAAGAACGTTCTTCAAAGATCTGCGGCTTCACGCACGTACGGAGTTGGCAAAATTTCGGGTTCGATTCACAGAAATTGGAGTTGACGAGAAAGAAACAGGATCAACGTCACCAAGAAGAACATTGTGGAGCAGAGACTCGATTACATGGAAGATCTCGATGCCGTCGATCGTGAAAATGGCTCTTCGCGGTCCCTAACCTTTCCTACGTTCGGCTCCGCCCCCGTCACGCGACGAAGACATAGTTGAGATTGATGATCTGGAGGCTGTCGTACTCATTCTGGTACCGCTTTTTCCGCCACAACACTTCTTGCGCTTGGTTTGGAGGTTTGGACTGAAACATTTCCCGTGGAAGGAGTTTTGAACTCACTTACAGCATTCAAAAACCCCCGATGGGACTCAAAATGTTGCCACCGCTGTACAGTTTTCACTCAAAGCCAGTCTCGTTGTACAAGAGTCTGTGTGAAGGGACTCACGAGGCCGGGTGGAGGACCGAGTTCGGCACCAAAGCGATTCTTACGTTGGCATCATTGACAAATTCCCGAAATCGTGGACATTTGCAACAACTCTGACGACTCTCAGACCCCGCCTCTTCTGCCGTCACAGGCATTGAAATGAAAGAAAGCAACTTTTTCACACTTTATTGCAAAACTTTCCGTGGAAAGTAATTCTCGCCCCTGGGGAGTGCTCTGAAAATTATGGGGGGAAACTGAATCATTTCCTGTTCCTGGACTATGCAGAGGGCAATGGATCTCTGTGATGAGACAACAGTGAAAGAAGGGTCTCAACACCAAGAGGAGGTAGATGAAAAATTAATGTCTTTCCACTTTGCTCAGTAATGGCCACGAATTAACGTAAAGTCCTGCTTGGCTCAGCAGGGCTCATGGGGATTCGCTGGGAGCTGGAAAATCGTTAGAAGGCATTGATTATTGTGTTGCCTCTGAGGCCGGCCTCTTTCCCGACGCTAAAGGTCACCATTTCCACACAACCAAATTGCCAAGTTGTCGCGGGGTGGGGTGGGGGAAGGCCACACCTGCTCGTAAGAGGTGAGAGGAAAGTACAATTCTGCTTAGTGTAGGTCTTGTCTGTCTGTCATGTGCAGCACTCCCAGCTAACATGAAGGTACTCAACTCCTGTAACTGCAGCCAGAACAATAGACTCAGCTTGAAAGGCCCGGCAGGCCCTTGGGCATGTTCACACAAACAGAAGGCGAAAAAGGAAAGCTTCTGTTCCAAGAAGGCTTCGCCGAGATAACGATTTTACCCTACTTGTTCAATGCTCACTCAGTAGAACCAATTTGAAGAAGCAGGAACTTGCACTACATAATTCGAGGCAATTCCCAATAATAGTAGTGGTAGCTCAAATAACTGTGATCCAAGTCAAGTTTTCGTATGTTGGGCACGATGAAGAGAAAATAAATAAATAGATTTGGACTCACCATTTGCAGAAAGGATCGGAGTTGGCGGATCCTTTGGGAGGCACGAGATTCTTGGCCTCCTTGACGAGGACCATGAGGATGCCTCGGACCTTCCTCCCGGCCTGTCCCTTGGAGGAAGACGAGGAGGAGGGCGCGGGCACGAACTTGAGCGCCACGATAATCTCGCCGCGGTAGTTGCAAGTACTCGCCTCGTCCTGAGGTGGCTCGGACTGAAAAGGTTCGACAGATAGTTAAGAACAGAACTTCACAGAGGCGTCTTGAAAAGAGGAACTGCAAAACTTGTTCAAGTAGATAACAGTGAGGATGAGGTATTTATCTGAGAGAGAGGAATTCACAACAGTCCGAGGACGCCAACGTCGGTTGCTACGGTGTTCACATGGATTGGACCGGGGCTTCTCCATACAGCAATATGCGAAAAAGCCATGCAAACTCCGTCGGAAGAGCCCAATGTCTATGCACACAAGTTGGCAACAGTTGATAAAGTGATGAAATAACTTGGAGAACAAAGTTGGCAAGTGAGAATTCTACTGCGCGTTGCCAACAGTAGGAGAATTTCCTCCGAGGATCTCACAGCAAGCTGGAGACAAAGCCACAATAGTCATGTGTTGGCCACCTTGCTGTGGTAGGAACGTGCGTAACTTGTCTCATTCCACCACGTCTTCTCAACTGCACAACTTGGAAATTCCTACTAATGTGGTTGAAACCAGAGTCTCTTTGTGTGTGGGAGGGAGTGTTTATTATGTTATGTATGTAGGGTTATGTTAGACCTTCCGGTCTGTGGACTCAATGTTAAGTAAAAAACACAAAAAAGTCATTTCAAACTGAGTGAGACAAATGGCGCTTTTACTCCGACAATCCGCGTCAACAGCATACGCAAGGCAATCAGAGTTCAGTTTTTGCGTTATTTGTCCGGCCGAATAAACAAAATGGCCACAACTTATAACCATTTTGACTTATCATGAGTTATGATGAATCTAAGTACAGCAGAGCACAACACACTTCAGCAACTTGGAACTATGCACAAGGCGGGAAGGACTCATCGTTTATGTTATATTGTAGATCTGAATCAGAGTCGGACGTTGGACAGTGATCTTGAATCCTGGCTAGAAAGCGATTCTACTCAGATGATGTTCTGGTGACAAACTCAGTCAGGATCTACTCACACTCAACACCAGTTGTGGATGCCTGAGCAGCAGTGACGGAAAGAAAGGTCCTGGAGGAGGTTTTCTGCTAAGTGCCAAAATAGACGCCAAGTTGTTGCCTTACTTTCATTTTTTTTTAATACGGTAGGGAAATATTTTGTGACTATGTCAGCTGAACTTCGTATATGTTCTTAACCGCTCCCCCCCCTCCGCGCAAACAAAAAATTGAACACTATATGGTCTGTTTTTCTACTATCTTTTCCGTTTCTTTCTCAGTGTTGTGCTCCATAGGACTGTACTGTACATGTACTGTACTTCTGCACTATTTGGAACTGGAATTTTTGGGTAGAGGCAACAATTTTGCGTTGAATTGCAAATTGCTTGGCCGTCACGGTAACGACATTTTTCTCATTTTGACTGAAGTTTTAGGTCTTGCATTGTCCGAGGGCCTCGGACAATGCAAGTCCTTGCACCGGTCAACTCACCGTATCGAAAGCTCGAGATACGTATGTAGTAGCGCTACCATACGGCCAGTTTGTGCTTCAACTCCTTGTGACCTTGAATCTCAATCTAAACACACCTTGGTCCGATCCAATTCACTCCCATCTCCAACATACCCACTCCAGCTGTGAGGCCTCCCTACCTCAACCCGCCCTCCCGCCCGCGAGCCCTGTGCACTACTGCACACCCACCCAACGGCGTCACTCACCCTGTCCTGCAGTGCGTGCCATCTGGGTGTGGGGTCGTCGAAAGCTTGTCCGTGCATTGGCAGCATCACCTCGCCCAGGAAGTCGTTCCTGCCGAACATGTCGCTGTGCCAGACCGTCAGCCACAACGTGCGGCGCTCCACCTCCGACAGAGGCATTTGGAACTGAGTAAAAACAACGTGACAATCGACTTTCCACCAGTGACATTTGGCCAGAGAGAGGTAATTGTGTTTTTTGGTTAGGTTTTGTTTGTCCAAGACACTCATGAAAAGATACGCGGTGTTTCTCACCTTTAATATCTCGTCGAAGACCGGGTTCAGGGTGTGTTTCTTGACTTTGGTTTTCCGCTTTCCGCTCTTGCTCTTGTCTGGCAAAAGGTAAACCTTGACGTAGCTGCAGGAGAGAATGAAAATTAACTGCGCTGCTGGAGAGACGAAAACATTATGTTCCTTCTTCCCGCCTTCACATACAAAAAACATGCACTAGTGTTTGTTATTAAATCTTTGGGGCTTGAAGAAACGGCCTCCCAGGGCCTGCCCACCCCCCTCCCCAGCTCTCTGCCTGCTCACCCAAACGAACACGGACTAAGTTTCTCAGCATTGGCTGAAAGATGGAAATCTGCTTGTTGGCCTGTCCTCTTCGACACTGCTAAGAGACAAGTGCTGTGTTTACAGGGTGGGACAGAAGTCGCAAAGCCTGAGTGGAACGAGCAGAACTGCCAGCAGTGGTGGTATCATAAACCAATGTTGACACGAACCGTGTTGTAGACTGGAACTTCCTTGAGAAGTCTGGTGATGCAGACTTTCGCACATTGCGCTCCAACCTGTACAGGATGCGACAAGGAAGTTTTTCCTCACCCGGGGGAAGGAGAAGTATTTACGTAACGGTTGGGGTGGGTGGGGGTAAGGGGGAACTTCCCTGTCGCACCCTGCGTAAGATGTGCGTAACGTATGAGGAACACTTGTGTCACAATTGCATAAACGCGACCTCTCGATACAGCGTAAATCCCGTCTTATTGAAATGGCTTCTGTTAGGCCCACAGACCAAAAGTTACACACATTTCACAGCATGACTTGAAATATATCCTACATGATCTTAACTTTGAAGGGAAAATGGAATGGGCGATCTTCATTGATGAGATCCACCCTGTACTTTTCGGAATACTCACGGATCGGATCGGTTGCGCTTGGTGTCGACGGGCGCGAGGTCTCTGCACTGCTTGATCCCGAGCTCCAGGCACCCGGAGGCGAAGCTGTACAGGACCCCAAACTCCACGTCACCCCGGACCACCACGGTCCCGTAACGCCCGCCGTCTTGGGAATAAATGCTAGCCATGGACTCAGAACGCGTCTGCAATGAAGGAGAAGAAGAGTTAATAAAATCGCAGGAATTATGCGAAGAATTCGCACGCAGCTGTCGAGCAACAAGTTGGGGAGGGTTCACACCAAGAAGAAGTTTTCGCAACATCCAGGCATTGCTTGGAATAACGTGTTTACACTGAAAGAGGTCAGGTTAGACGAGCCCTCTGAGCTAATGCACACGCGGTGGAGGTGGAGAGAGCAAAAGATCGATGTCCGTGGACCCAGCGAGGCCTGAAAACTTTTCGCCGCCATTTGTCTTTTTCCACCGGTGAAAGAACAATTTCTGTAGAGACCAAATATAGTCCAAAACAAACTCACACACATACAAGCACGCATGCATGCATACATACCAGGCAAGACCCACTTTTCTGCTATCTTTTTGGCTGGCTATGTTTGTTGGAAGAATTCATTTGAAGACATTCTAGTCAAATGAAACTGAGAAGTAATCATAGAACATAAGGATGTGAGGTCAGTATTTCAAATTTGACGTGGACCTGCTTAGTTACTTCATAGAGGCTAAACTGATGCTAAACTTCACCCAAGTCAAATGAAACTGTTAGTTTTACCCTCCAAATCTGAACATCCTGTTATGTACTGAATTTTTGTTGCAAAACATTGTTGCACGAGAGCGGGGTAATGTCAAAGACATAGCTGGTGAACATCATTCAACTTCATCTTCACCGTTCAACATGGTGATGACAAACCTCAGATGCACTCAGCAAAATTCCAAATTTTGGGGGTTTTTTTTGGTTTAGCCTAAAACATACACGCACTCTCCATCCAAAAAGCTCTGGTCGGATGGAGAATGGATCGGAGCAGCATTGACGCTCGTGATATAACATGTTTATTGCCTGCTTTCCCTGCATCCTAGGAAGGAACTCAATTTATTCTTCTGCATCGTCCTTTCTATACACTTTTTTGCCCGAGGACGCTGGAGATGCCTATGAACTGCCAAAGTTCTTCATTCAGGAAATTTCTTAAGTGGAAGAAGTGGGCAAGAACATCATTTTCAGGCGGCAGCCGAAATGTGCAACTCGACGTTATCTCAGCAGTTGAGGCCAAATGAATGAGTGGAAACAGCGAATTTGTGTTTTGTCTCTCAGATACACATTTGGTGGGTTTCAATTGCTTTGTCAGTTGAGGAACATCCAGATTACGTCTCCTTGTGGTTCAAACTTGTGCACAATCGTGCATGTCAAGCTGAGGAAAGCTGCAGGCTTTGAAGGCTGTCTCCTCTTATGTTGTCACCCAAACTCAATCAATCGGCAGCTTCGTTAGCTTAAGGCAAACAGAGGTGCTGTTCACGTCTGCAAAATCTCATAATGCATTTAAAAAAGAAACTAAGAAAAAGAAAATCCAACTCACCCCCAGGGAAGAGGAGCCTTTGTTGAAAGGACTCGGGTGTCTCTCGTCCCTGGCGTCTAGGTTGTTGTCGTCGGCAGTTCCCGAGGACGCGACGCTGGACTCGCGGAACTCGCGGGAGGACACCAGAGGAGACGGACTCCCGGACTTGCTGCTGCTCAGCTCGCTGAGGACATCGTCTATGGAGAGAGAGGGAGAGGAAAGCTCAGTATTATCAAGCTTGATAAGTGCATGTTGTAGGCAAGCAACGACGCGGACTCGTGTCCGCGGAAATGTCGGGACACGCACAAAGTCCCTGTACAACAGGCGGATGCCCACCGGGGCAGCCGTTCAGGACTAGTGCGAGGACGATTTTCTCCTCGTGGGGATCAAAAAGACATGAAAAGTTTGTCTTTTCCTCCTAACTTTTCTCCCTTGCCGTCATGTTTCTTCCCTGCGTCCTCCCCCTTCCTTGATTGGGCGTCCCTGGAACTTTCTGTTCACGGGATCTCTCTCAACAAAGGGAACTTTTTTCCTCCGCCTTATTTTAAGTTTTGTTCACATTCAATTGTGCGACCAATGAGAGATCTGAGCCACTCTTTTTCTAGGCGACACAAAAGTGAAAAGTCCTGGCAAAAAATGGAATCGTGTTTAGAGCGACTTTTCACTGACTTCCTCCATGCGGAGAGGTCCCAAATCAACTTTGGCGTCATCACCGTGAGCAGAAACGAGGATCCAGGCTTGACCCCTTTCATGGCCACTTCTTGCTAAGCCACTCCAAAGTGTGGGCAAGGGACACCGACACCGTGGGCACCGTGGACCTGCAAAGCGGTCCCACGAGGACACTCGCCACGGATTAGGGCTGAATTACAGGATGTCGACAAATTGAAATGTTCCTTTTTCGCAATCAAGCATCTTCTGCCTCTGTTCAGGGAGGTCTGACTACGTACTTGTCGGAGTCATTCTCCGGACAGGTTTTGCGTCACATCTATAAACTGTGCCGACATCAATATCTTGACGCTATGTACTTTTTTTTTCTTTTTGGAAAAAGCACAATAGATCCTCCTTCTTCACCCCCCCTTAATTTGCTGATGCACTTTCTGTTGGGTAGTCTTCAAAATTGCATTTTCCACGCCAATATTTGCCCAGGAAAGAATAAGGGAGCGTCTACACTGGCACTTCTGGGCCAGGCAGGCGCGGCGGTTCAACGAACAAGTGCGCGTCCTTCGTCTATGGACAGTATGAGTGAAAAAAAAATGCACCACATACTTTGAATCTTTCTCCCGCCGTTTTCTTGCTGCTCGCCACCTGTCGGAGCACCCGCCACCGCGACGGAGGCGGCCTCGGCCGCGCCGGTAAGTGACAGTGACCGTGGCTGCTCTTTGATGCCCGCAGCGGCTGAGGCGGCCAAGACAGCTGCGCAGCCGGCCATCAAGGCGGCCTCCGAGGCCACGCGGCCCTGCTCGCTCAACGCAGCCATTTTCTTGGTCTTTCTCAATGAGGACGGCTTGTCCTCTGAGGCTGCGGCTGACGGCTGGGACGACGACGGCAGTTTGCGCCGCGGCGGCGGGGTTGGAATGTGCACCGTCGATGCAGACTGACGACGCTTCATTCCGATTGTCGTTATCGGTAATTCAATGCAGGAGAGTGTTTCGACCTCGAGCATGAACTCGGCTGAAACTAAAAGCGTCCTCTTTCTCACCTGCTCAGTACTTGGGATATCAAGATGAGGACTGAGGAGTCTCGCGCGAGACCTCTGAAGAAAATTTCTGTCGCTCAAGGGGTTGGAAGCGACTCTTCTATTTTGCAGCCAAGCCAAGGGTGTGTTACAAAGTCCATAAATATTTGATAAGGTGAAGGTTCCAGCCATCAATATCCTACTTAGGGCGCGTTTGCACTGGACTTTTTGTCACTCCGACACGCAGATTTTGCTGTGCATCGGACGAAAGCGCAGCTACGTACTGAGTCAGCTCTCCCCACAGGCAGAACTGGCAAGGTGTCAGCGCCCCGCAAGACGTCGACGTCGCCTGCGTGTCGTGGCGGCAAAAGTGTGCCCGTGCAGGCGCGCCCTCAATTCGAGAGCAAAAGTTTGTCAATGCTGCCATTAAGCAGTGAAATAAGGCTGCGGAAAAGGAGCAATTTACTACATAAATCTACTTAAAGAAGAAAGAAGTGGTAGAAGAAAAGTTCGTTCTACTTGTGGCATTTGCCTAATTGCTTTTTCTCTGCCTCCTCCTTCCACCCATTAGAATGTCAGGACTCTACCAGACGCCTGAGGATTGAGCTTCGAAGGCTGAAGAAGAGTTACCAATAGTTCTCGACTATGCTTTATCACCGAGGCCATAGTGCCAACGTCACTTCTTACACTCCCCCGCATTTTGTCGACCTCCTTGTCCAGGGCCCCCGAGGCGGCCGCGGCAGCGTGATTGTTCGTGGTCGTCACCGTGCCCCCCCCAATGAGACTCTCGCCCTCCTCCTTTTTCCGCTTCCTCCGTTTCCTGCGCCCGGGGAAGAGCGCGAAGGTGATTTCCAGACACGGCAGACACGCCAGTCCGACGCGGAGCGCCATCGAGCGCAGGATGTCGGCCGCCGCGGCCGCCAGCCGCGCGGCCGAGAAGCCGCGGCCGCCGCCTGCGCCACTGTCCTCCTCTTCCTTCTTGGTGGCCGCCTGCAGTGCGGCGAGCCGCTGAGCCTGGACATCGTTGCACGTGGTAAAAGTGGAGTAGCCACTGCTCATTTTATTTGGCACTTAAGTCCTCTCACTATTTAGATTTGCCTAAGAGGATTTCCAGCTTAAAGGAGAAGTCAATTTCTGCTCTTCTGATGCCTTTGGAGGCTTCGGCTTCCCCTGAAGCAGGAGCAATTTTTTTCCTGCTGCGAATGCTGGGATTCTCCAGGATGATCCTCCTTTTGCTTGGCTCTAAATTTCTCTTTTCTGCATGATTCCCTTTGAGTGCCAGTGCCATAAATGGACCCCTCCTATTAATAATGGAGTAAAGGAAGACAAAGTTTCATTTTCTCCCAACTTCATCACCAACCGGGGCTTTGCTTTCTGAGATTCTGAACTCCCCATCACTGAACGGGCAACTCGGATTTGCTGAAACGGAGCAGCACCCAGGACTCCGGAAGCACCGGAGGGAGGGAAATGCACGAACTGCTGACACAAGCGCACACTGGCTTCTTATTCTCCACCAATTTGTACTTGGAGAGGACGGCCAAGGCCGCGTTGATGCCCACGCACACTCTCTTCCGTCTGAAGAGCTACTGGAGAAAAGTCAGCTCTCCCCCCTATTTCTCTCTGTCTCTCCCTTCTCTCTGCCTCAGAGCTGTTCTTTCTCTATTGAAACGCTGAAAACATTTGCGCCGTATAAAATGCAGCCTTTTGCACTACGTCATTTGCATAAATTCGACATGAATCATGAGCAAAGTGCAATTCTGGACGATGACTAAAAACACCCTTTCAAGTGCATTCGATACTGTTAAGACGTCCATATTGTGAAAGAAAAAAATTAACTGTAAGTGGAGCTTTTTCGTGAGCACAGGTAACTGTTTCTTTATGTGGGTGTTGCTGTAGTAGACGGAGTGTACAAAAAGAGATCAGGAGACTCGTCCAATAGTTCTTGTACAAGCTATTCAATGTGGAGTCATGGGACTCCATCAGTGCACAAGTCACAGGAGCATCTCACCAATTAAGCACGGAGCAGGATTGCATTGGGTGTACCTAGTAGAGAACGAATTTTTGGCACAAAAAATTGCCAAAATTGGCGCTCATTGTGTCATCCCAAAGCACAAACTTAGTGCGATACAGAAATTGGGATCTGTGGCATGGCTTTTTAGTCTGTATTTCAATGCTTGGGGGGAGGGATGAAAGACAAAACACACATCTGTAATCTGTTCAAGAAGTGCTGAGACACATAAATCTTGTTAAGGCGCTTTTCACGTCAGACTGTGCCTTTTGTCAATGAGAACTCTCGTATGCCAACTACAGGATTCCTCAACATCGGCAGATGCTACTGGGAAAAATCTGAATTGCGCCAGGTCTGCAGAAATGTGATCTCTGACATGTACATTCTCATCATTCGAGACCTTTGATATGTTCTGCGCTGACGTGATATCTGGGTTTTCTTTCCAGTCCTGCTGTCCACTTTTGCCTTAGTCGCATGCCTTCATCCCCAGGGATTTACGTAATATATTCTGTTGTATCATTCAAGATGCCAATAGCAACAGTGAGGAGCATGACAATGTCAGCCTGGATGAAGGAAATGCAACTTCTGATGAAAGCAAGCTCTTGCTGGAGTCCTTTGTCTTGGGTGAGTGTTTGTGCTCCTGGAAAATCGTCACCATTGTCTGGGTTCAACTGAGCCTCAGTTTTGACTTTCTCAAAATTTGTTGAGTGGAAACAAGCAGTCTCGATTCGTGTGCTCCATTGGGTGATGCCCAGCTCAGGCAGCTATGGCAAAACCAGGACACACATCTATCTACATCAGTATTCACTCTTGCAAGTTCTTGAACACCTCTTCATGAAGGGGACAAAGGCATTCATTCATTTTGGAAAGCATTTCTCATGCTCCCTTGGCCACAAGATGAAATAACAAGCATTATCCGCAGACAATGCGTAAAAGACCTTGAAAGAATTCTTTCAGGTCTTGACCTGGCTTGAGAGCACAAGGAGCAGCATCCGTGAGATGAATCAATGTTAGGGAAAGACTCCGACTGTCTCACTTACAAGTTAGCCACGGTAGCATGCTTGATTTTGTCCAAGGACGAGCAGTTGACCAGACAAGGAGGCTCCGTATCAGCTGATAAATGCAGACATTCGAAATATGGCCAGTCTTGACATCAGCTGTCTCATCCAGGATGAGATAAAAGGGCTGGCCCAAGAGTTGTTCCCCCATCTGTTCCTTGGAAGCATAGAAGAACATTGATGGAACGACCATGCCAAGTCTGTAAAAGTGATTTCCACCCTCCTCAGTCTTTTTGCTGGAAGTTACAGGCACTAGCTCATCCCGAGTCTTTACTAAAAAGTCCACTTTTGCACACCATTTATCCTTCTTTGCTCTAATTTTTGGAACATATCAGGCAATGTATGCAAGTGCGGATTGGTCCTTGTCAGAGACACCAAAAACGGTTATCCACTCTTTCAATGCTTTCTCCTGTAGGATAGTCCAGATGAAGTTATCAAAGTCTCTGCTAGTTATATTCATTTGACTGTTGCTTTTTAATTTGTATTATATCTCTCTTTCTATATATGAAAGAACAGGCCCGTATGTACGTGTGTGTGTGTGTGTGTGTGTGTGTGTGTGTGTGTGTGTGTGTGTGTGTGTGTGTGTGTGTGTGTGTGTGTGTGTGTCTGTCTGTCTGTCTGTCCGGGCTGGTCTGAATTTTCGCGGCTGATTTTGATCATTTTCGTCATTTTCTTGACGGCTAATTTTCGCTGCTGATTTTTGTCAGAGACACAGACAGACCGATGACATTTATAATTCCTTCTACCCAACAAAGTGAGTAGCGCGAACGCGTTAGTAGTGAGATAAAGCGCAGCGTCAATACCTTCTTTCAGATGAAGCTTGGGCCATGGGCCACTTTAAGAGCTTTTTTGTCATGTTTGAGGCTCCCCCCTCCCCTTGAAATCCCCTCCCAATTTCAGGTGTGATTCTTCTGCTTCTTAGGGTGTTCTTACACTGGTAGAAGTTGATGACGGATATATGTGGCAGTGCGCATGCACGGTGCACCGAAATTGATTGACAACTGGGACGATGTGTTTGGGAAATAAATATTTGCTGCTTAAGTATTAGTGACACTCACTCAAATACTTCCGACTTCTTGGCTATCTAGGCACACCAGACTGCATTGAACTGTGCTTGGAGAAAGAAGGGAAAGTATCTTGGCAAGTAATGAACATTGGCTGAAGTTGTGTCTGACAGAGCACCAGCAATCAAATTCACTCCATCCTGTGGACGTGCAAAAGCAAAAGAGAGGGCGAAGTCGAAAAGTCGAAATTCGGGAACTCGCACGGAGTTCTCTGGGGGTTTTACCTACGGATATGAGGAAAACGTAATCGTTTTTTTAAAGTTGCGCGAAAAGCATCAAGGTGGTTCAAATTGTCAGACAACTTGATATAACAGTTCATAACTTGGATCATCACCTATGCTACTCAGCTGCCAGAGTGTAACCACCACAACCCAATTTGACGTAAGGTCATCATATAACACTTTCAGGGCTGTAGGGAAGAACTGAAGCATTTCTTACTTCCACTTGACGAGGAAGTCAGTCCATGGGGAATCCAAATTTTCGACCTAGTCTAATGCATACCTAACATGCATTATCCCTACGGAAACTACACCTACGGCGTCACATATTGGGCGTATATTTCAGACACCCACTGACAGAGATATACGCATACATATTGCACATAATTTTTATATACGCTCATGTGTGCGATAGTTAAGGGCCGAGCAACATTTTGCTACCCTGCGTACACAGCAAAGCACAGATGGCGCATACAAAGGTGCTTTCACGGGGCTTAGAGCCACTTTATCGTATGTACGTGTAACAAATGCAGCGTTATTAGTCTTTTTTTTCCTTTCCTGACCACTGATACAGTTTTTGTGGGCCTTCCCACCTCCCACTTGCACGTGTGTTTCCGAGTACGCAGCAAATTTTGGCCCTCACGTACTTTCGCAGTCAGCCCGCGCGTGCGTGCGCGTGCGTGTGTAAGAGGCATAAGTCTGTCTATGCCTTGATTTACATCGTACAACTTTGCAGTCACGTTGCAGTCGCGCTTCTCCCATGGGAAACACATCTGGGAAATTGCATATGCGAATACTCGACATGAGTAGGAAGAAAAGGAGTCCCTGGGAGTGCTGACGGGGAGGTCGTCTCATCTGCCATTTCTTTTTGTTTCTTCGGCAACAAGTGGTGGAGACAGCGGGGAAGGCCTCAACTGTCAGCGGCGACGTCACAGAAGGACGCGGACATAGTGAGGGAGTTGTTCACGCAGCAGGCGCAGCCTGCTTCACTCAGGGCTCGTCCGCGGCGGCGGCGGCGGCGTGCTTCGGCGCTGGAAAATGCATGACTTTTGGGTACGCCCTCAATGCACTTTGTGCATCTGCCAAAACACTTGCATTGAACGTGCCTCTATTAGGTCATATCTTGGCAGCCGCGACTTTCCAGTGCCTGCAAAGTTCTTCTCTTACATCATGTCTCCTGTCACTCAAAGCCCTCCTGCGCCCTGACAAAAAGATCTCTCGACGTCAATGCTGACAACAGAACAGTGCTTAAACATTTAAACATCCCCAGGTCTTGATTCGTTTTAAAAGTGTTCTCAGTCAGTCGCAACATTTGTCTTCGTCTTGACTCATACAGTTATCTTTTGCTAGGGGCCTGTGTGTGACCAGTCTTGGCTCACAAATGGCTCAAACATGTGAAAATTATGCTAGTATACAGCCATTTTGGCTGAACAGGAACACCCAGGAAGTCACTTCAAACACATATTCTGTGTGAAGCCAAATTTCTCCGCTCTCCATTCATCGACCTTGGCGAAGAGTCAGCCTTTTTGCCGGAAAGAGCACTGGAAAGGCCAGTTTGGTCGTCCAGAACGTATAAAGGGTGATAAACTCATTGGTATGTGAAGAAAGGCCTTTACCAAATATATCTCTTTTATGTTGGCAAGATTCGCATTGCGACCACTTCATGCATACAGGGTGACGGTGATCACCCTGTATATGTTCATTCGTTAGAGCAGCACTTTAGCTAATGCACTCTAAATGTAACCTAATACAATGATGTACTTGGTGTCAAGGACTGTGATGACGTGACGAGGGCCAAGTGACACAGGGTGTCACCGCTGTCTCTGCTCGCATTGCTCCCGCTGCCCCTGGTGCTCACAAACTCTGAAGACTGTTATGGCTTTCTGAACCACACGGTCGGAGAACCCATTTTTCTCTTTCTGCCCAAAAGTGACCATAACGTGCTGCTGAGAGAAGCTGTACATATGAAGAAGCCCCATCTGTGGGAACAATGCTACAATGAGCTCTCAATTTAGCTTACAACTGAGTGAGCCAAAAAAAATTCACGACCTTTACCCTTCTTTCGTTCCAATGTTATGCATCTTTTTTACCCACGTACTCACAGTCGACATTCGATTTTGTCGAGTTGTTTGATGCAGGGAAAAAGTTGACAAAATTCAATTGTTTCCTAAATGGAGTAGAATCCCTTTGAACATGATGCAGGGTGGAACGGGTGGAACGGGTGGAACAAGTGGAACGAGTGCTCAACGCCACTCCTGCCTCCTTTACGACTCCTCTCACAGTTGCTGATTCAGCCTCCTTCACCCTGTAGACTCTCCGAAGCAACACACGACTGAGGAGAGTACAAAGACTAGCAGAAACGGCACTTCGATGGGGGTGAAAATGGGTCGCTCGGACTTTTCCTTGAATGCCAACTGCACTAAGTGTCTGTTTGGCGAGTCCGCGAGGGTGACTGGTGGCGTCTCTGGTGGCGCCATCTCGAGGGCGCGGCTCGCGGTCTCAGCTGTGCAGGGTGAATTGGGACAGCCTGGTTGCTCCACAGCTCACTGCTGCCGCCGCTGCCGACGACGACAATGTTCCAGACGACGTCGTGAACAGTCTGGTCGCTGCCGACGCCGCCGCCGTGACCAGTGTGGTCACTCTCTAGCACACGTGAGACCGACGCCTCCTGCACTAAAGCAGCGCGTCTTAGGAGAGCCGAAAAGCTGAAAGTACCTTAAGGTCTCCACAATTGAATAACTCTTCTCGTAGTCATAAAAACAAGGCCGCTTGCAATACAGGGTGGAAGGGGAGTCCACAAACCCTCGTCTACGACGACGACGACGGGTGCATGGAGGAGAAGTGGCCGAGCCAGGCAAGGTGTGCATACATGCTGAGTGGTGCCTTCTTTTTGAGGCCTGCCTCGAGCCATGAAACCATTTGACAAAGAGTTTTGCAGCTTTTGTGTTCCACACTGTTCGCTTGCTGGGCTACGAAGTCCACAGGGTCTTTCATCAGTGGCTTTACTCATTTGCGCTAATTTGGCGCAAGCCTCAGTGACGTTTGGTAGGCAAGTTCTGCATTTTCCTGCAATTCTGTTGCATCTGACCAAGACTTGGAGTCTACATTTAGCCTTAGGGATTCTACTGGAGGCGACAACTCTCCTTGTGACTCCTTATAAAGTGAGGATGTCTTCGTCGTCCCACATTCTGCAACTTCTGACAGCTTAAGACTCGCGTGTGTAATGTGAAAACGGCGTGATAAAGTTAACCAACTTATGAACCACCCCGTACGTGGCACATAGCACGAGAGCGCGCGGACGCACACTCATAATTAAGCTTTTGTTGCAGCTTCCTGATAGAGCAAAAAGGGGATCGCACAAAGGAAAATGTGTCTAGATTCCGGAAATCCTGCCTGTCCACTGGACTCGTTCGGTCCAAGACAAAGGAAATCCAATCTGCAAACTTTCTTGGAAATAAATATCGGAGACTCCAGGAAACAAGAGGTCTAAATAAGGGCCAGGTGAGACGTAAGAGAAACCCCCAAATCAAGTTACTTTGTCGTCCCACACGCAGTCCCTTTTTTTTCCTTAGACCCAAATGATCGGAAGCAAGATTTGGTGAGGCCAAGGACTCGGTTGACTATCCAGGGCCCAATTTGGCTTTTTTTTTTTTTCAAAAAAGAAAAAAAAAATCAAGTAAGACTGGGAGGAATCCAGCGATGTCTGGATATGAAGTTGAGCATTTAGCGCCCATTCAAAGCCGAGGAGGTGGCGACGTCTCTTAGGGAGAAGGAGGAGGAGTGCGAAATTCCCCACGATTTGAGTGTCAGATGCTCTCAAGACAATGAAGGTGGATTGCTGACCCATATAAGTGCTTGCACATCTGACTTGAGAGTGCCTCTGGTAGCAGAATGTCACATCTCTGCTGCCGTCGCCCATTTCTGGGCTGCAGCTGCTGCTGCCCATTTCTTGGGCAGTGGTGGGGCTGCCCATTTTCCTTGTGCTGCTGCTACTGAGGTGGAGGAGGAGGAGGAAGAGGCAATAATGACGGCCTTGATGGGCGTGGAATGCCTGCAATTCGCCGTCATTTCTGGTCAGCCAGGGGAAAAAATTGGACACTTGCCTCAGATACTTCCTGCCTTCCAAGAGAGGAGCTCCAATAACGATGGTAGCACCAAGAAGAGCTTTTCTTCCCTCACAGCACTTTGGTACTTTCCAGCATGCAGGTATGACCAGCGCATGAACTGATTAAGCGTCTAATTACCTCTGACAGCCCTCGTAATTAAACGCCATTATTATGAAGGAGGCGATAAATTTCAATTCTCCCAGAGAGAAGAGGCACGAACGGGCAGACGCAGTCGCTAGAAATAAAAAGTGGTCAGTTTGCTTTTTTTGGGGGTGGCCGTGAAAACAAGAAGTCAAGTGGATTCCTTATCTTGTCAGATTGGGCAGTCCAGGGGTTTAGGAGGTCCAAAGACAACATTTTCTTTGGACGGAGAAGAGGAGGAAGTGGAAATTAATGCGTGAAAAGAGTCACGCGGGCATCATTTCACGACTCTTCTCTCTCAAGCGCCCAAGAACAATGAACAATTCAAAAGCTCAATGCGGTTTCGTGAATTTGCTTCGCGCAGAATCGCAAATTCTCTCTCTCTCTCTCTCCTTTTGCTATGGGGTCATGAGGAGGTGCGACTCAAGGTTTTGCAAATGCGAAGCCCGGGAAGGGAAAAAAATGCGTCCGCCAGCGCATTTTCTGCAAATGGGTACGCAAATTTGGCAACTGTGAAAGATCTGCCCCACTCTGCTCGGTGTCGCCCATGCGGCATTGGAGCCATCGAAGGATTGCACACATGAAGGAGAGGCCCTTCCGCTCAAGCCCCGGGTCGACCGGCCTCCGGATGGGCAACGGGAGCAGCGACAGCCACAAGGAGAAGAAGGTGGAACCGTCGAAGGGACAGCTTGACCAATTGGGTGACGACGTCTGCCAGAGTCGAGAAATGCTTGAAATCTGTGAGAAAACCACCTCGAAAGCGTGAGATTTGCAGCCTCTACCTTGGATTCTACTGAAAACTACTTCTGGCAAGAGTCATCTTAGGGCCGAGAATCGACATTGGATGGCAATAAAAGGGAAAGGAGACGCTCCGCGGAATGAAGAATTTGTCCTCACTCCACCAGACAGGAGTCTCTTCTCCGCACCGGCGGACGCAGACCGGTGGTATCGGGTAGGCCTGCGACCGCCACAGCCCCGACTGACCGAGCACTGCAGCCAGCTGAAGGAGGGCAATATGCAGATGGATTCCCTCACCAAGGAGTAACGCTGCAGCCTAGAGAATAAATCGATTTTTCATTAACTTTGCACCTCCACCTGCGTAAGCAGGTGAAAACTTATCTGGAGGCTTTAACCTCCCAGACCTTTTCTTACTGTCCACGCAGAAAAAAAGCTGTGGGGTGTGACTTGCCAGTAGAATAAATGGCCTTACTACATAAGTCGTGACTCAGATCACGCCACGAGCGCGGCAAGGGTTGCCACTCCAACAAGCCCATCTATTGGCAACTCTGGGATTCATGCGACGTGACAAGACGTCGTTTTAGAATGTTATAAGGGAAACAATGACCCGGCATTCGCCTGCACAGGGGTGTCTGTTTAAGGTGGCTGAGGTCAGTGGCTCCAGAGACAATAAGTCTGGCACCTTGGGCAACCCTGGTTTGGCGTCAGGAATTGTTGGGACCCATCCCAAGATCTCTTATCAGATGTTGGCGTAAAACCCCACCTTGGATGCTGCTTATGGATCATGTCCGCAGGCTGGAGCGACTTATGTATAGTTATTTGTATTTTGTATGTATAACTAGTGGAGCTCTGCCCGGGTCATCCACCGTCCTCGCGCCAATTGAACCCAATCCCCAGTAGAAGCCGCAGCAAAGTCGCAATACGGATGAATAGCAACCGCTCTCTAATAGGAATTCATGCAATTCAGTTGCACACAGAGCAGACCAAGGGTACTCAGTGCCAGCCCGTGGCCAGATTAATCCAGGCGCAACACCCACTTTGGTTTCCTTTGTTTCTGAATACTTATATGTAGGGTAATAACATCAATAGGAGTACGGGTTTCTGATCAAGTAGTTCTTGAAAGTTATTGAGCTTTTTCTGGAAACTTACTAAACATGATCAAAGTTTTCCCGAAAAAAACTTCCTTTTTAGCAAAATTTGGTCCTTGTCAAATATTTACTAAATGTTTTTTTTGTCTCAGGCCTCAGAAGTCACTTGGGGGCCTTTCACAGATTGTAGTTCTACCAGGTGTTGAGGTTGGGCTCCTGCATGATCCTGATCACGCACTTTGTAAAATATCATAAAAGGCGAGATTCAATGCTCTCCAAACTGGTATAGCAAGCCAATTTCTATTGAGAAATGACTGAGTTTCATCCCAAGACACAAGAAAGTTTGGCCTCAACACCCGAAATTTTCAACTTGGAGGCCATTTTTGAGGTTGCTAGAGGCGACCCAGGTGAGTTTTCCCACAAGGAAGCTAAAATCAACACAAATTTTCCTTTCTTATTAAGGGGTCTGCCGTTTTTCTGGCTGCCAAGATGGCTGAGAAAATTTCTTGGGCCTCCCATTTTCGGGGTCACCGAACACTTTTCATTTTGTAGTCTATCTTGTTCGCCCCCAATAGACGATTTTTGATTTTGGGCACAAAATGGCAAGCCCTTTGGGCACTTCCTGCCCAACGTTGGACTTGCCTAATGCACCCTGTAGGTGAAGAGGTATCACCACGCCAAGTTTAGTTTTGATCAATCGAGCACTGCGGTTGTGAAAGCATAAGAAACATCATTGATACCATATGTTAGATTACATGTTCTGTATGAATGTATGTGCATTGTTATCACCGGTTAGTTATACGGGTCATTATTAGCCCTACCAGGGTCAGCCTGAGGGCACTCCTTCCTCCTCCTCGGGGGGGGGGGGGGTTCACCTATCCTCAGCCTGTAACATTCCTTGTTGATCGAGGCTATTGCTATTGTTTCACGACTTCTTTAAAGGTTAAAAAAAATTAATAAAAATTAATATAACAGGACATGCGGCCAAGGAGATGCTGACTCCGAATCAGTGTCTCAGTACACGATCTGTGCATGGTTCGTCCGTAAACGGTACACAAACACAAACCACTTCACACTGTGTGAGTGACAAAATGGCTTCTTTCTTTCACCTTTTCCGCCCACAGGCTCTTTTTTGGGCAGTGTAAGCGCGCCCTTAGCCTCCCTCCCTGGGGTCTCCACAGGCCCATAACCGAGTCTGCAGTGAGAGTGACACACACGCTGCACAAAAAGTAAAAACTGCAGAGTCTTTTCTCAACCCAAATGGTTCTTGTATCTGTGTTGGTGACACAAGGACGAAGAGATCTTTCTTTGTGTCTCACAATTCCTTCTTCTTCAGAGATCGTAATTTTCTTTTGATCCCAGAATCCCCAGAGGCACAACAACAGCAGCAGCAGCCGCAGCAGCAGCAGGGGTCAAATGATGGCCATGAGATCTGTGCTGCTGTAGGCACAAATTACAAAACGAAATGAGACTCAAGCCAAAAACATCAACACTTTTCATCTTGGTATCACTTGGCCTTTGGCAATCACTCTGTCAGACATATATAAAGGATGGAGTGCGGCAAAAACACTTGCAAAACGTATCTCTCCGGACGGACAGGGAAATGATAAAGTGGAATTGGTAATCTAATCCCAGCTGGGTGGTCCTTTGAGGGCGCAAATCCTCTTCTTCAAGCGGGCTCTTTTTTTTTAGGCAAATGGCAGCAACATCAGACAAGACAAATCAACACTTCAATCCACGGGGAGATCAAGGAAGTCTTTTTTTCCCTTCGCTTTACGCATTCGGATAAAATGCACCCTTCTTTTCTCCTTCAATGATCCAGGAATTCGAATCACGCTCTGATTCATTCATGCAAATGATTGTTCAAAGTGCATTCCTCAGTTAGTAGAATTCGGTACGAGCGCTTAGTACCCTTTGCTCTGCTCAGTTTTGGAATTGCATGGTCCCTGCCCGGTCCGGCCCCGTCCGGTTTGACCCCTGTCCGGTCCGGCCCCCGTCCGGTCAGCTCTGTTATGTCAGATAAGTCAAGTCAGCCAGGATGGGTGAAGACCGTACAAGGGAGACTTGACCGCACTGGTTATCGCACTTAATTAATGATCAATGTTCAGTGCGTTCAAGGTTGACTTCTTCATTGTAAACAAATGTATGGAAATCTAGATACCTTTACTTATGAAGACTTCCTTCCCCGCCAAAAAAATGAACCTACATCACTCTCGGTGAGACAAAAAAATCCAGGCTGCATCTCAAGTTACGTAAAACGTGAGATGAAAATATCCCAAGCCTGCTTGTGCCTGGCGGAGCCGCTCGTTTCTCTTGTTAAGGCGTGGGTTTTTGGGTAAACACGACCCTCCCCACTCCTGACCCCCCCCCTCTCACTACTAACGAGAATTACGCAAAAAAAGCAGGCGGGTAAAGAGGAACATGACCATTAAGGGGAAGGTCAACTTTCCATCTAATTTGTGTGTTGGTTACACGCACTGGGGCCTTAGGGAGGGCCGGAGAGGGCAGGAAAACTTCAGCCTACGATGCTCTTCTTAAGGCCTTGGTAGGCCTAGCAAACAGACTGGACTTGGGTGCGTGAAGGAAGAGGGAAAAAAATTAATGCATCGAAGAACAGCAATATAAATTAATGGGGAAAAACACGCCTGGTGAGTTCTTGGTCACACCCTTTGTCTGCCACCCTAAGAATAAGCAGAAAGATTTGTCAAACAATTCTCCGGGAAGCCGAAGCCCTTAGCGTGACAGCGGACAGTTAATAACGCGAGGGTCAACTGATTAATGGGCCTTTCCTGGGGAGGGGAAAAATCTTTTAGTGAAATCGCAGGCAAAAAACTGGTTTCTGCCATTTGTCCTTTTGCCCCCGGGCTCTGTGGAGGGGCTGGAAAATGTTTGAAAATGAGTCAAATTTCCACGCTTATCTCTGCTACCATTTCTTTGGGTAGGGGTCTGATAAGATGAAAATGAGCCCTGAAAAAGCAGAGACTCGGAGAACTCATCAATGTTTGAAAAAATGATCTCTTCGGCAGAGCGGGAGGTTGAGAAATGAAGCAAAAGTTTTGAGCAATTTTGAAGACCAGCCTAAAGATGCCATTTTTGCCACCTACGTTGCTGCAAAGCTCACACTTCTCCGCGTCACTTTAGATTAAGCTTACTTGGCACAAGGAGGACTAGATTTTTCTTTTTGTCCGGTCGAGCCCCTGCAGATCTACTAAATATCTGGCAAGGCTCTTTTTTCCTCCTCTTCTTTTTTGTCTCGCTCGAATAAATTGGCCGGCAATAATGCAGTGTGAGGAAATACATCATGCCTGCCCATTTGTTCCCGATCCTAATCTAGAATTACTGCTCAACCAGACACAGCTGCGATAAGAAGTCCCAAAGTGCCCCTATCAACGACGACGACGGCGACTCCAGCCAAGACTTTTTCCTGCCCATGTTGTGACACCTGCCCAAAAGAAAGAAATGGGGCGAGTGAGAGAGAAAAAAAATTGGTGGCATGATTAAAATATATCACTCTGGACAGAAGTCTTGAATGGCTCAACTATGAGGGGTTTTCTTTTTCAGTTCAGTCAGTAGCTCAAAAATGAGCAGCTAAGGGTGGGAATTATCAAGGTTTGGGCCCCTCTAATGGGTTCACCTCCATCAAGCAGAGATGCGTGCGTGGGATGCTTCAATGCCAGCAACGAAGAAGTATTGCCAAGACTCATTTTGATCTGCTGAGAGAATTCTCGATTTTCTAGTCCAAGATTGATGGAGCAAGTTTCATTTTCTCCTCCTCGGGAGGGTTAAGGGCATCACCCTCTAATGAACTTCATTGTAGAATGAAGCCTTTAATGGCAGAGATGACATTTTCAGACCAACTCGATCAGACAGGCAGCACTTGCCTAGTGCTGGGCCAGAAAGGAGAATAACGAAGACATTGCGTGTCCGGTGGAGTTACCCTGCACCAACCGGGGGGGGATGCCTGCCACAAGTACAGGAAGGCCAGAGAAGACACGAGGCCAAACAGTGTTGTCAGATGGCCGCGGACCAAAAGGGCCAAATTACTCAACAACAACTTTCAAATCAGCCAAACACTGCGGAAATAGGACTCCCTCTTGACAGACAGGTCGAAAACGAGGCAAATTTGATGTTTCCGTGTCCGAATGCGGCTTAATCTGGCAACTTGTACGACTCACGCATGAAAGGTTGCTCAGATGTTGAGGCCGCCCTCCTCTCCCTGGCCTGCTAAAGGCATCCCTGGCCAAGGTTGGACGTGATCAAGACGTAATGATAATTTCTCGAACATCTGTCACACTGAACAAGGCTTTGCAAGGGTTGGGTTGGGTCGAGGGGTGCCCAACTTTTAAGGCCTCAAACATATTTGAGGGGAGGGAAGGAGGGGTTCCCTTCAGCAAGCCGAGTTTGGGTGGGACTAACTGGACTTCTTTGGACGCCTTTTTGTGGTTTTGTTTCCCGGACTGATTTTTCTTCTGGGGCTTGAAACAGCATCTCGGGTCAGGCCTCTGTAAGGCCTACTCGGAATGTATAATGCACTCTTCTTCCTCTTGCCAGATCGATCATTGCTATGACCTTGACAGGAGGAAGAAATTAGCATTTTTCTTTGTAGAAGAAGAGGGCAGGGGAAGCAAAACTTTTCTCTCTCTGCCAGATAAGATAGAAGAACGCTCGAGTCTCTGCATCTTAGAAGAAGCGAGATGGAAGAATTATACGCAATGGCATAAGTCAAAGCTGGCGAAACCTCACATAAATCACTGGAGCAGAGTGCAAAGATCTAATCCAACCCAGCCTGTTTTTTTCCCCAAATTTTCAATTTCGTCCAATCCAACGTACACCAGATGAAGAATTATCGCCGAGGTCGTATGACGCATATTAGACAAGTCCTTGACCCCGCCATGAAGTGAAAACGCAGGAAAATCGTCACTCTTTTGTCAAGGAGCTCAATCAAAGTTATGCCAGCGTCCTTGATTCGGGTAATTATGCAATAATGATTGAACGCAATCATCACAAATCATCATTCGGCGAGTACAAGGCTGAATTTGTCAACTTGGCAATACCGACTGCGTCGTCTACGCGCTCGTCAGCAGGTGCGTAGCAGACGTCTCGTGTCTCGCGTACACATAGAGCAAAAGTTTGAGCGTCACCAAGTCAACTTTGCTGATCATTCTTTGTAGCTCTTTTAATGATACCGAAAGAGAGAAAAGTCACTCACCCAATGACCCATTCTAGTTTTGGGTGGTTCCGGATTGTTGCGGCCCTCATTGGCCAGCTCGTTCAACCCACCCACTGGGCAGCAGCAGAAAATGTGGCAAAAAGTGTCCTCTAAAGATCCACTTCATAAAATACCGCCCCTAAGGGGACAGCAGCAGCAGCAGTAGACGGAAGGAAAGGATTTCTCGATTTTTGAGACAAGCTTCTCTCCCCCCCCCCTCTGAATGGGCCTGCAAGGCCTTAAGAGGCACTCTTGGACCCTCCTGCTTGCTTAGAATTTATAGTTGTCTTCATTGGGCGGCATTTTTGTCGGGAAATCCAAGAGCGATTGGGCTTGGGGGGGCTCATGACCAAAACAAATTGTCAGTGTCTTTGCTGACGTTTGAACGCAGAATGATTTCACAATATTTTAAGGGGCAAAACTTCCCTCATACTGTATTGTTACAGGTGGAAAATTAAGGTGGGTCACTCCCTTAATGGGCCCTATGCAATATATTGTCTGTTAGCGAGAGATAAGGAGCTGGTGAAAAAAGGGGGTCTTTTGAGACGAGCAGAACAATAGAAAAAAGATCTTACGAGCCAGACAGAACGCGGACCCATTTTTCGCTCATACTGCAGGTCTGGAGCGGCGGAAAAAGGAAAATAAGTCTCAGAGCCGCCCCTAAATTGACAGTCAGATGTCGAAGCCTCAGGCAACAATTGGTATGATTTAGAACAACTGGACTGCCCAGTTTGGAACTGAAGGCAGGCAGGCAGGCGGGCAGATAGGCCGGCCGGTCGGCTGGCTGACAGACGGGAGGGCCGGCGGGCAGGCGGAGCTTTCAAGGACGTCTGGCAAAAACCAACAAAAACCTTTCAACAGAGATACTTTTGTGGTAAAATGAAACACTCAAGTCTTTCTCTAAAAGACCGGCCAGATAAAAAGGCTCCGCTGATGACGCATTGGTTCGCCCGCTGCTCCTGCCCGCACACGACTCAGTTCTCTTTCTTCTCCTTACTCCTGGGGCCTAAATCACGATGATTGTGGTCCAGGCACTTCCCAACCAATCCATTGTGGCCAATAGCAGCTGAAGGCTCACCTCAAAATATCCCTACCACACAAAAAGACCAATCATTGCAAAACGCTGTTTCGCCACACCATACGTGAACGCCCGGGGGAAGGGGTTGGAGGGGGTTGGGGCACCTTTTAATTTCGTTGGCAGCGTGAAATCGCGCTTTTTCACTCCGCAGGATTAATGAGGCTTCCCTTTTTCTCCTTCATTGTCTGGTGTTTCTTTTAAGGAAAAAAAAAAAAAGCTCCACAAGAAGGGGTTTGAAGAGGCCTTCGAAGTCAGAGCCCGTGGGCAAAAAAAAGTTTTTGCAGCCCTGGGTTAGAGCAGAAAAGTCGAACTGCGCCTAGTATAACAATTCAAGGGGGGAGTCCGGATTGGCATGGGTCATGAATGACAAAGGAGGTCGACGTCGGAATAACCCGGCATTAAATAATATATGCGGCGCTTAAGTACCAAGGTTTTCAGCACATGAGGAAGTGAAAAATGACTTTTCTCTCTATGTAGTGTATAATAAGTCTTGCCGGCGCGTCTGTCTGCGATGAACGGCGCGATGTGCGCCCAAAAAAAAGGGTTGAAAAGGACTCAGGGATGAAAATCGGCCGAGAAACAACGGCAAATGAAGTAGAGACGCCCGAATTGCAGCAGCCACGACACGAACACGTACCTGGAAGAGAGAATCGGCGTGTTAAAAGCAAGAAAAATCATCTTTGGCTTTATGTCATCATCATCTCGACTTGACCTTGGGAGACCTTAACCCTGCGTCAAAGATGTGGCGAGTGATATGCATAGTATAGAAGTGGAGAGTGGGAGGAACGAGGGAAGAAATATTAAGTCAATTCCACGCATTGCTTCACATGCAGGGCTAACCCGGATGTTGAATTATAACGCTAGTGTAACGCTTTAAATTAAAGGACAATCATCGCAAGGCGGCATCCAACATGGGCAGGGAGGTGTCAGTTGTCTCTTTTGCATCCTTGTCAGCTCTTTGGCAAGTCCAGTCAGCCGGTGGGCCTACCGGTGGGCCTACCGGCGGGCCTTGTGAGCCATTTATTGATCTTATTAGCGGTCGGGCCTTAAAGTGACATTTGCAGGCCATGTGATGTCTATTAAGATCTGGTCTCTGGCGCTCGCTATCCCCATGCTGTTGTCACTGCTTCACCAGATCAGCTCAAAAGGGCTGTTTGTGGACAAATGACTGTGCAAGGCAATCCCAGGCAAGGGACTTTCGGGCTCTAAAGACATATCCGATAGCACAGAGTAACGTCCATTGCAGGAAATGCTTTCAGCACGTTCGTGACGCAGGCGTAATGGCGCAGTCTGACTTCCAGGACGCACTGAAGAAGGAAGGTGCTGTTCAGCACCCGCCCTGGCTCCAGATGTGATGAAACAGACTTGCCAGAAGACACCGGAGAAGACACACCAGCTTTCCAGCCTTGAGTCTTCGCAATGACCGAGTTATTGGCTACGAACTATAGAGAGTCCCTATTTGGCGGCGCACAGAAAAGGACACAACAATGGTCGAAGGCAGGGGTCAAAGGTCATGAAATCACGGAATCCGGACCGAGAAATGCGAAAATTTCCAAGCACGAAGAACCCCTCAAGGGGTCAGGAATTCTCCCTTTTGCTAGGAGACCAAAGAGAAGGGGCAAAAAACTTTGGGAAGATGACGCACAAGGACTGAGGGGGGGAGGAGGAGAGGGAGGAGGACCTCGTGGTGGAGGAGGCACAAGAAGAAAATTTTCAAAGCAAACCACGTTCCAGAGATTCAATCATCTGATGTACCTGGAGTACACAGGATCTCGTGTAACAAAGCATTTCAAACCTCCCATATTATGATTAATGCTTTACACGCTTGAAGTAATTCAAGGGCTAAACAAAAAAAATTCAGGCAGGAGGTTATAGTTGATCCTCGGAATTTCAGGCGAAGGCTTTTCTAGCAATTTATTTAGATGACGAAAGAAAATTGTAGTTCACCCTTTTTTTGGCATTCTCATCTTTCATGGCAATCTTGATATATAATTAAAAAAGGTCTCAATTTCACTGCCTGCAGAACTTTCCTATGATTTTTCCAAGTTTAACAGACATCTGTGGCCCATTAAAGGTTCGGCTCAAGTCTTCAACTAAAACTCCGAGGTCTCAGTCACTGCTACTGACTACAGCTCGGCGCAGTTCAGTGGGCGTCCTGACCAAGGACAAATGGAATTTAATTAGGCCTAGGCCTGGCTATCCTTTTTCGGGAGAAGTCAATTAATTTCACTGCTCTGCAGCGCGTGGGTTTTTTCCCCCTATAGCACACACTAATGCGCGATAATTTCTCATGTGTACACACACGTGGACCCGATGGAGTCAAGCCTGTTACGAGGAAGAAGGGAAAACTGCACAGGCGTTGCAGGCAGTGCGAAAGTTCTGATGCAACGTTCGTGACCTTTCACAACTTGTGCGATAAATGGAGCTTTGTGTGTGTGTTTTTATTATATCGGTCGGAGGAAATAACATATATCGTGCATGTTCGCTAATCATCGCAACATAAAGTGCTGCGTAGTCGAGAGTTGAAGTCAAGGTTTTTTTACTGCAACCTCTGACTTGGTTTTTTTTTTTCTAGAGGGGAGACAGGAGGAAATGCGAGAATTCTCGTCGGATTTTTCTTTCATATTCTCTCTCCTCGCCGAAAGCGACAATTTGGACGCACGCAATTTACTGAGCGACGCTCGAAAAATCGAGGAAGGTTTTGGCCTCGAGCGGCTCTAAGAGAAAATGACGCAAGTTTTCGTATAAGCACGCAGTGCGTCAATAATAGAGCTGCTTAAGCCCGGGCCGAGCTATATTTATGTACTTGGGAATGCTAAGTGAGAAAATTGGGGCTAAACAGTTCATACCTGGGGCTGGGGGTGGGTTGATTCGAATGAACAGCCAAGTGAGTCACGAGCTGGTGCCCAAAAAAACCCATTTTGAAGCCAGGCGGCTCTTGGGGCAGCTCAGGAGCTGCTCGCCCAGCACGAGACCCCGTAAAGGAGTCTCAAGAAAGAATGGAGGCATCAGACAGCCTCTTTTTTTTGTCTCACACGGTGCGCGCTCAATCGCACACCCCAGGCGTGACGTGGTTGGGGCGCTGAAACTTGGCCGTTGCTCTTGTCCTGACGAGCAAGCACAGAAGTCGGCCGTGGACATGAGTGAGGCCGCGGAAAGGGACACCACTCGACAGCGGTTGCTCAACACCCTCATCCTGGCTCCTTGTCCGAGCAGCGTTGCCACCAAGGTCGGGGGTTGCCAGGGCCGACGGAACAGCAGAGGCCTCGTCACAACGCGCACCTCGTTACAATCCGTACGTGTACACGTAGTTTATTATTATTGCCAGCCAGCCCGGGAGGAACCGGTTGAAAATGCGGCGATTTGTATGCCCGGACGATAATTGCCTACCAGGTTGGGGGAAATTCCAAGGTATATCTTTCAATATCTCGACAAAAAGAATGGGTTTAGGGCTCACGGCAGAGGAAAGGGGGGGATTCCTGGCATCCCCCCCCCTTCCTACTAACTGCATCACACTTTAAGGAGGCCCTAATTATTAGGCACTGACAACAGAGCTTCCCCTCATTTATCTTCTCTCAGCGAGTGTAAAAAAATAAGTAGAAGGGGTCACGTCACGTCCTGCATTTGTTGAGTGCTTGAGCCATTTGCCAAATTGTATTGGAGTCTCCTCTAAAAGGAAACACCTTTTATCTCCTCCCACTTTTGCCATCTGTCATGATGGCTTGAAGGCTCTCACCCCCCTTCCTGACCCCCATCCATACAGCTGCCGTGCCCACCACTGCACGGACGCATGAGATTGGGTCAAATTTAGGCATGCCACTACATGATTTTTACAGTGTGCTGCTAACAGATTTTCCTTTTCGTGACATAGAGGGCCTTGAGTGGGCTGACCACACATTCTGGAGGGGAGGGGGAGAAGAAAAATTAAAGAAGAGGCCTCTGGAAATACACAGAGCATACGCAGTCAGCGGGGAAAAATGTGAACAAAATTAAAGTTCCGCCAGCTATTTATTGACGACATTCATTGAGCATCATATTGGACCATTGTCAGTGACCGCCTTTAGCTGCAAGCGCGGCTTAGGAATGCTTTTGTGGGAAGCTCCGCAGGGTCCAACTCGGCCATGTTCGTGACGGACGACCGCAGAGGGTTGACATTGGCGCAGGACACCTTCTCAAGCCTGGGCGAGCCACCAAAGTGGGGGGGGGGGACTTCGGGTCAGCATTCAAGACTACCAAGTGGATAAAACTGAGTGGGGAGAAATACAACCTTACTCTAAAAAGACAAGACTTCAACCGAGCACAAACAGGAGTAGCTCAACCCTGCATCTGCTTTCTTTCCCCTTTTTTGCTCACCACCCTGTACATAATGTTAGTATGCATAAGCAGCCAGCAGCGCAACATAAAACCAAGGCCAAACCGACAAAAACAAACAGAACTCCTTGTATGGACAAATATTCGCGGTTTCCCTGTGCAATTATTTTATTGCGAAAGCTTCTCGACTGAAAAAGGGGGAGGGGAATTGCGCAGAGTATAGCTGTAGGTATAAAAAAGGTGCCTCCATCATAACATATATATAACGTAATGCATTTATGAAACAGCGACCGCTCTAAATCTCGACGGGTTCGTCCTAACGACTTCTGTGCACACTTCTTTATGGGCATTGAGTTGCAATTTTGGGTCGTCAGAATGGGGTTCAAAACTTGTCCCCCCTCCCTCCATAAAGAGTAGAGGAAAAGTCCGGAGCAAAAAAAAAGTCATCCTACTTCTGTGGCCTTTGTCTGACCGAGAAGAAAATAGATTGCACTTAATAAAAGCCCTTGTAACAAGAAACCAGGGTCAATTTTTAAGGCAACCTGACCTAAAAACAGGGTCTGGGCTGCAGGGCCTCTTCCTCTTCCTCCGCCTCCTTCGAGGCATGACCGAAAAAAAAAAGGTAGATGAGGTCTCGGTGGTCAGGTAAAAATATGAGCAGTCATTTCTCCCCGTGTAATTTCAAACATCTCACTCTGGGGGAAAGAAAGTTCTTCCTGTTCGCTGTCGCCATCCACGTACATGTTCAGCCTTCTACAAAGAGATGAATATGAACGGCAAGAACTTATTTTCAACCTCTCTTCCATCAAATTTGGGTGAAAAAATCTCTAGCCCAATTTTTCTCCAGCGTAAATTCCATTTTGGGGGGGGGGGGCGACGTGGTCAAGGCCTCCGAGGCCATGTTCTTTCCCACCAGCGCTTTGTTGGCACTTTTTGCACACTCATTTTCCGTACTCTCCCGGCCGGTGATGCATCCGCAATCACTGGGGGGGGGGGGGGGGGGGGGGGGGGGGGGGGGGGGGGGGGGGGGGGGGGGGGGGGGGGGGGGGGGGGGGGGGGGGGGGGGGGGGGGGGGGGGGGGGGGGGGGGGG
>JAAUXU010070636.1_pt1 | contig 35830 bp, 30 predicted proteins | sample 7278151 | NCBI WGS metagenome assembly JAAUXU01 (sample SAMN14350113, study PRJNA611818) | marine sediment metagenome | isolation source: surface marine sediment (1.8m) | place: French Polynesia: Moorea | collected 2018-08 | reverse complement strand
TTCCAAGCTTGAGTGGATGAGTGAGGATTAGAGGCAAAATTCTCCTTTTTTATACCCCTTTCCCACTAAATAGAGGCTTTGACCAGCCATGCTGACCCTCATGTAGCTTAAGCTTCCCTCCCTTCTTAATGTGACCCCTGCTGCAGAGCAGCTGCAGGCCTCCTTCACCCTCTGCTGAAGGTTTTCCCTCCACAACAAAGTCTCATAAAGGAACAACAGAAGACAGAGACAGGACACAGAAAAGGACAGAAAAGACGGCGGACACAAAGTTAAAACTCAACCGCAGTCATTGTTTCCCCTAACAGTAGATGTGTCTGTGCAGCTGTGTTTCAACACGACCGAGTGTTGCACTGATGTTTGACAAAATTTCGCCATCACTTTCTTGGTCCGATGAAGGAAAGACTGAACAACTCCCATGTAATTAACAGTGTTCATTGTGCATTGAGATATGTTGAATGGGACCGGGTAGAACCCGAAGAAACTCAGAGGGACTTAGAGAGAGAGAGAGAGTGAAATGGGACCAATGAGCTGTTACTGAACGGTTTCATTTTGTGGCCTGATCTGGTCTGATCCAGGTCTGGAATCCCAGAGCCAGAAGTCCAACCTGGATCCAGATCAGGTTGAGGTGAAAGGTGGAACTTGTTTTTTAAGGGATTATTAGGATTACTGTGCCAAGATAATCTTGGCGCAGTAGAGCTTCTAGACTTCAGTCAGTGCAAGCCCTCTCACCTAGTGTAGGGCATAGTTCTTCAACTCAAGTCACTGTCACTTTTTAAAAGTAATGAGTGAGATAACGTAGGTACTCTTCATTGCTCTCGAGTTGGCAATTGCTCATCCTCTTTTTCGTCATTTTCGTCCAGGTACCTTTGCCATATACTCGTCATTCTTGTCGTCTTCATCCGCAGTTCCTTTTTCAAGCCTCACGGTCATCCAGGGTGCCCAATTTCATGGATTAAATTAATTCCTATTTTTTTACATATAGTTAAGTCGAGGTTATCCTTGCAATATCACTTCGTCACCCACAAAGTTATTGCGACATCAAGACTTGTTATCAAGTAAAGTTTTGTTACACTGTACTTTTCGGTGTCTGCAGCAGATCGCATCATGCCCATTAAGGATATCTAGTGTCCGCACTCTGCTTTCTACTAGTGGATTATTTTTATTGAAGAGTTCTTAAGCAGTGGAGCTATCGTTAAATCAGGTCTTCACCCCAGCAGCGACTGCTGTAGTTGATGGGCACCAGTTCGAAGCTTTTTACAGCTTGTATTTAAAGACACCTGTCTTGCTCATCCGCTGTCCGTGACGTTGGAAGAGGGAGAAAAGCAGCATTTTCGTTTAATCTCACACATCCACAGTAGTTCGCGATCTTACTGAAGTGCAGCATCTTTTTTTTTACTGGACTGAAGAGATAAATTGATAACATCAACCTTCAACAACGTAATCATTCGTCAGGGATTTTAGGCAGGAAACTGTCTGAATAGTGACAGTTGCCCATTTGCTTATGGCTACAGGTTGTCTCGATAAAGTTGTGACTGAAATTGTTTAGGTTCATTCTGATATTGTAATGGAATGCACACCTTTAAGCTTAGTGGCGAAACGCCCCAGGTCGTGAAGCATCTTATACTTTCCACATCACCGTGTGACCCAACTTCTTTGGTGCGCGAGGCATTGATGCTTGCGCAACGTATGCATCTATGTAGTACGATCCTGACTCCTGAAGTTTAGGCTTCCAGTTAAAAACATTCCATAACGTCCTGTCGTAGTTTAATCTAAAACTTTTTCTCCCGTAACGATTAAACAAATATGTGCTCGATGACGAAGGTACAAGAAGTACCGACAGAACTAAAACGACATGTTCACCACGGAGAGGGTCAACTCAGCTACTGTGTTCTGGAAGAAACTGAGCTCAGCCTTGGCGAGAAAAGCGTGCTCCAGATGAATCACAGTTGTAACGCGTCTACCATGAACGAGAGCAACCAGGTAAAGAAAAACCTCGACTTTGTCATCTCGATCGGAGGCACACCAGAGTTGACTATGGAGAAGTCCTCTTCTACAGCAAGGAGGGCAGGAGGAAATATGAGAGATAATGGATCAAGACTTACGATGAAAGAAGTAAAATTACTTTGGTTAGTACTTTTAAACGTAAGTCACAGGGTTTTTTAATTACAGTTCTCAAACATCACGCATACAATCACGTGTCAACTCTTATTTTGCCAAATCGGTTTCCTACCTTGAACTGCGTCTTGAGCACAGATCTGAATTGCTAAGGATTCTCCCCGTATCACGTCCATGAGGACTTTTCCATTTCGGATTTGACAGATCAAGCAAAACACACCTCACAGACACTGAAAGCGCTTGAGTTACAATGAACAACTGAAGCTAAAGTGACAACCCAAAACGTCAGTTGAGGCCATCTCAGATTAGTTGGTGAATCCCTGTCCAGGATTTCTATACAAAAATTCGAACATGTTATCAGTGAAGCACCTGAAAGAGACTTTTCAGTCTTGGCAAAAAATTGACAAAGTGGAGGTCTCACAAAGCCCCAAAGTTGACGATTGGGGTAGTTTTTATGCATTAAAAAATTGGTAAGCAGTAAAAAGTTGACCAAGTTGAAATTTGCTGACTATTCGGTGAGTGTGTGACAAAGTCGAGGTCCTACGGTATCGAGCTTATACATAGTAGTGCCAAGATTACTAGGCATCATTGCCCAGGAATTTGCTGAATATTAGCGTTTTGATGAAATCCCACAGGTAAAGGCTCTTGCAGACGTTCCACTTTCAAATCTATCGAATCATCTAGATCAGCTGCCTGCTTTCTCGGCTCTTTTTACCGGCATGCGAACATTCACGAAATTTAACTGGAGGTACCTCTTGTCAGGGATGTGCTAGTGACACAACGTTACCCTCCAGGAAGCTGCCAACAGTCGAACGTCTTCTTAGGGATCTGCTCGGGGCTGAAGGATTGTGATTCCTACAGAGAGAGAGAGAGATCTGACATCTTATTAACTTGTCGACAGGTCGTTTTGATATAGGAAAAAAATGGGACTGAGTAATTCTATGCTTGCCGTGACATCATTTTTATAGCGAGAGATTCCCCTCTCCTCTACGACACCTCTGTAAACTTTTGCCTCGCTGCAGATTATTAAAGTTTGGCATCAAGCCTGAATCTAAGCATAGACTTCGAACTCAACTTTCTGTTCACTCTACGTACCTCATTTGTTCTTCTGTACTCTATGTGCTTTACAGTACGTGCACCCGATCAGTACAGCCCGACATGGTCACAAAAGGCTCAAATGACAGTATTATTCTCCCCACTTCGACCTGACTGTGTGCAACCTCAGTCTTTTCATGGACGGATTCTTTCTTGAGCTATTCATAAGCCGTGAGTTGGGCTTCAAATTACATTTGTGGGAGTTTTTTGTTTATGCTGCAAAAAGAGTGTCCAGGTTGAGCCTCAATCTCATAGACTTTATTACAGCACTCCTGAACAGTTGCCATTGGCACCTGGTGAGTTGTAGATGTAACGCAGGCTTTTCTTGTGAAGATCGGCCCTGAGGAGGGACTTTTCTTTACACTCAAGTCATTCTCTCCTGTGCCTACTTCCTCAACAAAGAGGGCCTTGTAGACTTAAACGAATGTAAAACTTAAAGAAATGTGTATACTGGGTGAGTACTATTATCTTGTGAGTCTGTGTAAGCCTTGTTTACCGGGTCCACATTAATTTTACCTCAGCATAACGTAAAATACTTAAGGTCGGGAGGCATCTGAGCTTTCATTTTCAACCTGCTGGAAATTCTTACGACACCTAACAGTTGAGCAATGGAACATGGACCACTGAGAAAAAAATCATTGCGCGGTTCAAGGCAGAGGATCATTGTTAAGCGGTATGACGTGCATGTCAACACTGTAACCCACGTGTGGAGCTCTGCCAAGTCACTGAGGTTTTTACCAAGTGCTTCAGCCCTGGCAGGGCTCACTCTGTCCGCACAAAGTGTGGCATTCTGCTTATTACAGAGGAATAATTCACCCTCTATGACGACACTCCCACACTTTTCCTATGCGATCATGTCCATATCTATCACCCTAAAGGTATGTAAAAGGTCGCGTATTAATATTTGAACAATTTTTGATCATTTGATGCCATTACTGGTCATGTCTGCTTCATCGTGACTGCCTACAGTTGCCTGAAGAGGGCCAGTTTTGCTGCAGACACTGTCTATCTATTTTTGGCTGTGGGTCTCCTGTTGTTCATTCCAGAGCTCTACTTTTTGTTACACATGTGCCTAATTACTTACAGATTTCATGGTGTTCAGCACCAACACGTTCGTCTTCCTTAGGACTCCATGTGATACAATCATCAAGGTCATGGCGGACTGCCTCACAAGATAATAGTGCGCACCTGGTGTCAGGCTAGACCAATTTTTTGTGATTGCTTGCAGCATTCTACATTTCATGCAAGCTAAATTTAATGATATTCTTGTCACATGGAATGAAAAAATAGCGTGTTCTTCGCTCGACTCTCTGACTTTGAAGTTTTAAAAGCACAGTACATAAAGATGTGGGGTCAACGTGGGACCATTTGATGTGAACCTGCTTAGTTCCATCCTAAGGACTAAACTGCAGCAGATAGTCAAAGGAAAGTGAACGCAAAGTGTGTTTAGCTTTTCCCCATCTCACCCAGCTTGACTCGCCTTGCTCCTTCCCGTGGGACCTCATGAGTGTCAGGATGACATCCACGTTATTAACCTTCAACCTGTGTACCCGACTTTTGCATCTTGTTCTTTAAAGACATCCTCATTCGCCTGCTTGTTGCATAAGTTCAAACATCTCAGAACCTTATATTAATGGGATATTGACAGCTGACAACATTCCTCTTTACCCTTTGTCATTTTGCCTGGGCCTTGGTAATAGAGAATTGCTGTCAAATGATTTTTTTCTTATCTCTCTGGCTAATTTGCACTGCAGGATTCAGTCACAGATGTTTAACATTGCAATGAACAACACAGTTTTGTCAATGTGCATTTCTTGTTATTATTTCCCCTTACAGTAGATGTTTTTGTGCAGCTGTGTTTCAATATGAGCAAGTGTTGCACTGATGTATGACAAAATCTCGCCATCACTTTTTTGGTCTCAGCTACAAAAAAATCTAATCATCTTTTTATTCTACGTCCTATTAGAGGAAAGACTAAACAAAAAATGCCAGAAGGGACTCACTGCAGAAAGGGGAAATCCTGATTGCACCGTAAAGAATGAGCGTTCATTGAATGAATAATGATGTCAGCATGATTTAGTATCAAAGCACTTTTCTATTATTTTATTTAAACCAAGTTAACGATAATTGAAGTCAGTTGCTGGGAACTTGAGGATAATCAAGAAGTTGGGTCCATATGGGGACAGTGCTATGCTTTCATTGTTCATCTCATCACTTCTAAGCTCTGTGTTGCGAGTACATTTACGGGGCCAGGCACAACCGTCAGCCGACCCACAGCATGGACCACCGGACTACGATTGCAATGACACTTTGTCAGTCGCAAAGTTATTGTTTTTCGAGACTTGTCGATAGTCCAGATTAGTTACGCAAGACTTTCCTATGTTAACAGTGGACGTATAGCTGTGTGAAGTCTGCTTGATAGCCCTGCCATGGGAGTGTCCCGATCATTGTTTACTCTTTAAGACCCAGGTAAATTTTTTGTCAGGTAACCAAGCAGTTGTAGTGTCCAGCAGAAGATTGTCTTAACCAACGTCTTCCCTCAGTGCTATAGCGTTCACCAAATCAGTCATCCCTTTAAATAGGAAGTAAAAAGCTCAACAGCAAAGATTTCAGGGAGTGGATTAAAGAGTGGAAGAGTGAAAAAAGCAAAATGTTTAGGGAAAATTAACTTTTTTTCATGTGCTTCACTCTGTCAGCATTTTTGCCTCATGCTCTTTTCACCATTTTTCACCTATTGCTTTGGATCGAAACAGGATGTGTAAAAAAAGGTTTGCCATCAAGATTTCACAAAATTATCCTAAGGTAGAGGGTGGTTTCAGAACAGACAACGGAGCAGTTGCAGTCGTCACTTTAGGTTGGAAAGTCACTTCCAAGTGACTTCCCAACAATGCTTTTTCATGAATTATTAAAAAAGTTCGTAGAAATGAAGAGACCGCCTCTCAATTCAGCTGCAGGAGTGTTGAGAATGAGACATGAGAATGAATATTCTTCAAAGCAAGCCAGGGGCCTCCAAGGCACTTAGAGTCTATTTATTTCATTGGCACAGGTCTCTTACAGTGGAGAGTGTCAGAGAAAGGTTTAACTCGGTGCTTGCACCCGAAATGAAGACTGTCGCATCACTGTACATGGCTGCAGTCAGCGTTCCTCGGGGTGTGACGTCATTGCCGCAACATAGGCATGTGCCAATGACAACATGGCTTCCCCATGTGCACTGCAGATTGCTAGATGAGGGTGAAGTGGCTACCACCAATCACTAGCTTGCTGGAGAGCAAATTGATCTGCTCAACGTCATCGTTTAGTGGTGCGTAGAACTTTCGTCATTGTTGCAGAAATATGAAAGCTGCTCCTGCCGTGCACAGAGGTGTCCGGCAGCAGTGGCTCCTGCAGGTGCTTCCAGGTGTGCGCTGTCCTAAAGTACTGACTTCCAAGCGGTAACCCTAATTCCGGCACTTGTATTTTCTTTTTTGCAGTTATTTTGGGATCATAGTGACGACAAACGAAAAAGATACGATGTCTTCTCCAAGCCCACGCCTTTTACAAGAAATAGCAAAGTATAATCCAGATCAAAACTGAGGCAATCACAATTTATGCAGCGACCAAGAAAGATCCTCAGTTTTTGAACGGGTTCCTGTTTCAATAGCGGCACTGCCAATTTTCTTTTCCTCAAGAAGAGATGCTGTGTATCAAATTCTGGCTGAAAAGAGAGCTGATCGAAGACGATGAAGCTTGGTATCCTCAAGCTTGAGCGCACAGCGACAATAGAATAGTCATGGGGAGAGCACTAGACTTGATCCCAGGCTGAGGAAGAGACGAGACCAGCTCCAAATGGTTTGTGGGCCAGACTTGATCCGCCATCGCCATCGCTCGTCGACTGCAGGCGCCGCCATCGTCGCCATCGTGCACGTCCACTTCTCTCTCCTGGTCGTGGCCGCGGGTCTGGTGCCGGGAGGAAGCAGTCAAAGAGGTCAGTATTAACTCCTTAAGGCCCTGGGTAGGCCTGGCTGCCAGCCAGGAAGGCGATGGACGAGGCCGACACGAGCACCTTGAAGGCTCACACTTCGCAATAAGTTACCTCGGAGGTGTTTCTCTTCTGTGTTTGTGGCCCAGCTTGTTACATGTGCGGCGTTGCAGTCCGAGCATGCCAGAGGCGTATGCGAAAAAATGCTCCTGCTCAGCTCTAGTGCAGCGCAATCAGCTTCAACTAAAGTAGATTCCTGTGTGGCCAAGAAGTTCTGGTACACGTTTCGTTGCTTTTCATACGAGAGCAGCAAGTGACGAAACAGAGAGCGCTGAAGTCACGCAAAAGCTTTGTAAGCAGATTGACTCTCTTGACCTCATTGACGCTTGATCCTCTGAGAGCTCTAATTTGCCACCTGGCTTCTGGAGGCCGATTTGGAATCGACTGAAGCTTTTGTCATGCTTCGAGCGACGTAGGCGTGTTTATCAACTGTCCTAGTTTATGATCGTTTCTAGCGGAAACGCACAGAGCCACGTGCATAACGATGGAATCGGTCAAACAGTAGCGGTCATTTCGAAAACACTACACTCCGTATCTATAGTTTTTTGAGGTGGAGATCGAAACACGAGCATGCATCGCAAAGCGGTACGATTAACGTACCGAAAGGTCCGGTGTCAAAAGAGAAAGCTGAGCTCTCTTGTCTATGCTTAGAGGACGCAGACCAGAGAGGTCACTTAAGAGATATCTACAGACGAAATTATGTATAGAGAAAATCCTGCAGGAGATTCTGAAGAAATTCAAGGCAATTCCGAGGGAAATTTCAAGGCAATTCGGAGGGAAATTTCAAGGCAATTCCGTTGGAAATTCTCTATCTGTAGAGAAAATTCGGGCTTTTCTGAAATCCGTTGAGCAACTGCAATTTGTGCTGGGGATCGTTAGTTACTGCCAAAAACAATGGTTTTTGTACTTGTGGCATTCCTTAAGGCAAAAAGTCCAACTTTCCAGCATTCTAGGCACATTTTCTCGAGTTGTAAAAGTGTTTCATGCAAAACTCTGTATGCTCATCCTACTTTTGAGAGGCCTCACGATAAAAGTATTCAACTGGCTTGTGACTTTTGTTTTTAATGGCCTCTTGTGACGAAACTTTTGCAAATACTCATCTGATGCGATTTTTGAGTAAATGTCAAATTTCGATTGGCGAAGAAACTGAAATTCGATCAACGATCGAAATCTGTCAGCCGCGAGATCTTCCAGATTTCTCTTTAGTGACTTTTTGGCCGGGGATGATGCTCTGAACCAGCAAAATTGACCTGGCACTGACATGATCTCTGCCCGCAATTTTTGTTCTGTTATCCGAAGTATCCGGCGCTGCTCGGGGCCGACAAAAGAAACTTGGTAGAAAAAAGGCAAAATAGACAGCCTTTGTTCTCGAATTAAAGTGATGTTTCCTTGTAATGTTCTTTTCTGATGAAAACCTAAGCACAAAATGTTTACATTCTTTTCAACCGAAGTCAGATACGGATGTCAGACTCACACATGCAAATCCACTGTTTGTTTGACCTAGTTTTTACAGTAGAACTGCGTCCTCAAAAAGTTAATTCAGCCTGTGGCCTTCATGGCCTTTCCTTAAAGTACCAGTACCTCAGTACCAATGGTCATGGCAATTTCGAAGCTTCTCTACTCTTTGGCAACGCAGGTACACATAGAACACATTCTCTTTTATCATTAAGATGAGCAGCGGGGCAATTTCTTGTTTGGTCATTGGAATTCGACTGCTCTGCTTCACAGCAATCATTCAAATAAGGCCAAGCCTTCCAAGCTTCAGGGGCAGCCATCTGTTTATGGCCTTGATCAGTAATAATAAGCGTTTTGCACTAATACGTCAAGTCAAGCTTTAAAGGGTGAGTCCTTTTCCTGTGACTGCATGATTTACATCCCAACCATTGTTAGCTGACTGCGTCCAAGTGAAAGACGATATTTATTAAAATTACTTTTTTCAGGCCCAGACCACGACCTGGTCTTATCTTCGCCGTCGTCTCGCCGACTCCTTTCCCAGACGGTGCAAAATAATACTTGGTCACCGGATGAGGGAGAAAGCAGAGCCCCGGAGGCCCCTGTGGGCTTCTTGTGGCACCGTGACTATGCAGAAAAATGCAAGTGCAGCAGGAAGGTGAAGCAGCTCTTGCGACACAAACAGACGAGGGGCAGCGAAGGGATCGTGGTGGAAATTGAGTGCGCCAACGTGACGAAATCGATCGCCAAGAAGTGCATCGAGCGGAGGATTGGAGGGCAAACGGTACCGACGGACTCCTTGGTGATCCGGAACAGCAGCGCCGCCGGAATCCGGGCTGCGCTGAGCCTGTTCGACGCCGAGGAGGTCACGCTGCGGGGGAACAGCCTCGAAGGCGGCAACTTGGTCTTGTGCGGCACGAAAAACACGCCGGACTGTTCGAGATTCCGGAAGCTGAGACGGTTGGACTTGCGGGGGAATTCCCTTAGGACCATGGCTGAAGCTAAGCTGGACGGCCTGGAGGGACTCTGGCTGGCGGGTAAGGAGGGAATAATGGGGAAACGTACGAACCACACATTTCGTTTTCCAACCGACCCCGGCCCAAATTTAAGCCCCTTCTTTTCACCATAATGTTTGGCTACCTTCTTTCATCTCTTTGACTCTGGCCTTTCTGCTTATGAATGCACTGCACGTAAATGAAGGCCTTTCCATTGCCGATTATATTTTTCCTAACTTGGAAAAGATTCCTGGTCTTTCCGTCTACTTTCTCCCTTGGAGAAAGAATCGATAGTGGTTGCTCCACAGCACTGTGTAGTGCTGATGCGAGCCTGGTCTCACAAGCTCTGAGCCATTTGCCAGTTTGAACAGGAGAGGGGCTGTGCTGGGGGACTTTTTTGTAAGGGGCTCTCAAGCGAGCGCTTTTGGTAGCAACATTGGTGGACTAAGATAACCTTTGATATAGGGCTCTTCCAGCTATGAAGTATTTGAAGGAAGTTCTGGCAAAAAAGGTCACTATGAATAAAAGGCAGCATAGGACAGAAATAGTCACTTCGGAAAGGCAATTCTTCTCTTTTGTCCCATTCATACACATTCATTTTTTTCCGTGACTTTATGGCACTTTGGCTTAAAGGCTCAAGCCTCGAGCTTGCACTTTTCTTAAATATTGTTCCAAAGCGGTCTGGGATCATGAATCCAGATATTTAAGGCTCTTGTAATCACTAAAACGCACGGATTGAGATAGTGCGGCTTGGGGCTGTTGCAGAAGAATCAGTGTGCACTGCACTGATTGCTATCAGATTTATAAAACGACACCATCTGGTGCTATAGTAGACCTACTGTACTCCTAAATCTGATGCGCTGTACAAGTAGCAATGTTTTTGTAGACAACATTTGGTCCTGCTCTGAGGCTGACGTGGCGGGCCTCTTGTGGCTACTTTCTCGACAATCGCAGATAAATGACTCCTCTTCCACCTTCTGCGCCAAGGTCAAGACCAATAGCTGGTCCAACAACCTGGCGACAGAACCCGTCCGGGCTCGGGTCGGGCTACTCGAGTTGCTCAACTTCACCCAAGTAAGAGAGAGAGACAGAGAGAGAGAGAGAGAGAGCGCGAGCGAAATAAGTAAGCAGAGGCTCCGAACCGATGTCTTTTGTTAACCAGTCACTTTTATGAATTAACATACACACAGCTGGAACTGTAATTTTAACCGGTCAAGTGCAGAGTCGGCCAGTCAAGTTTGTGCAAGATTAAGCAGCTCGGGGTTTTTCAGCTTCACCAGTTACATCATAGATCAATAGTTCATTTTATGAATGGTCGGAAGCAGCTAATGTTTTTTTAACCACTTGACCGAAAGTTTAATTGGTGTAAGAGGGTTAGAATAGACCTAGGAATAGAAGTGCTGCTGCTTGGAATTTCTGCAGCGAAGGTATGCATCATATCCTGTCATGATCATCTAGGAGATGTCGTCCGACTGCCCAGAGGTTTGCCGCTGTCACGTGTCGTTCCTGTACGTCCCGTTGCTCGTGGTCAACGTCGACTGCAGGAACGCCAGTCTCAAGGCGCTGCCGTCACACCTGCCGAGGAACACCCGCATTCTGGACGTGTCACACAATCAGGTACGATGATGAACAGATGCCTGGAGGGATTGAGACGTGAACAATTTCCCTGTGATAGCAAACAAGAGAGAAAGCTACTCTTTGCTGTGCACAGAGTGTCGTTCTACGCTCAGATGGGTGTGTGGTGCACTTTTCAGGCACAATGCAGGACGGAGACTGTTTAACATCATTAGGTTCTGAGGTTTTGTCACTGACATCAATGCATTATTCATTTCCTACTCTTTTGTGGGGGAGAAAATGAAACGAGCAAATGAAATGAAAACATCAAGATCAACCAAGTCAGCCACATTTTTGTCCATTCACGAACAGTGCGATGTCATACGCTTGATGGGGAGGAGTTATTAGTACTCCAAGTGATATAGGGCCTAACGCAACATTTTTGAATTATGTTCGATTTCTTTACTGCGCAACGAAGATATTCTGTGACCATATATACGCCCAGAAATCACAATATTTCTGGAAGGAGCCGAATGTATAGTAGACAGGGGGATATATTGTAATATTTCCGTCTGCCAACCCTGCCTTATTTTGACTGCCCTGGCCACTCTTCTCATCACATGCCAGTACAGTGCTCGCCGCTTAATGGCGCACCACCGGGGCTGGACAAAACTGTGTAATTAACTGGAGTGAGCAATTATCCAGAGCCCCCTTTTTTGGCAGATGCCTAAGGCAATTCCAATCCACAAAAGCAAGAAATGGCAATAGTGAGTTGTTGTTTTTTATTGAGAAAATAATCCTTCTGTTTTTGTGAAGGTTGCGGATGCGACATTGCCCAAGAGCTTTTTGTTGCAGTGGACGTCCGTGCTCACGAGGACTTGCTGTTTTATGTCTTGTGTGTATCTGTCTGTTGGGAACTGGCGTATCCGGAAGGTTCAGAAAATTGTGGGAATTGTAAATTATTGCATTGAATTGTCAGAAAATTGTGCCAAGTTGGGGTGAAAGGTGATAATTGATGATAATGTGCAATTAAGCAGAGGTTTGTGCGATCATTCAGAGAGACTTACTACAGTAGAATTTGGGTCCTCAAGAAAGCGTGCGTATACACGGAGTGTGCAATTAAATGGAGTGCCACTAAACGGAGAGCACTGTACCATATTTCTGTGTGCCAATATTGCTCATTGCGTCACAAAACTTGTGAAATGCCATGAATTTGACGTTAAAATACAAATTGCCTGGCCGTGACGTTCACCATGTTTTCCTCGTTTGGAATGAGATATTCTGAGGCTACAATATGGCCAGGGCATCTAAAGTTATTTCGCATAAATGAGTTCAACTCTTGCATTCATTCAAGATTCCATATCCATGGACGAAAAGATACCAACAGAAAATATTACCAATCTGATGCTAACCTCAACAATGGTGACAAGGATGTTTTTGCAGAGCTGCAGAAATGGGTGACAAAAGTGGATACTTTTGCAGTAGTGCAAAGAAGAACCTGCGGCAATTGCCCCTCTAATCAACGCACTTTCCTGTCCAAAGGAAAATCCCTTGCGAGGAGAAAATCATTTTTTTGGCATTTTGGCATCGCCTGCGTGCCAAAAGGGAAGGCAGAGAAAGACACTTGACGCCAATTCGAGTCTGTTTCTCCTCAACAGCACGAGGGAGCAGAGGAAGAAAAGCTTCTCCATGCGAGCAGAACCTTTTTCTCTCATCCTGCTCGATGTTTTCTCGGATATAGGGTTGGGAGCCAACGTTCAACCAATGAGGCCAAGCCCGAAAAGTTGCGGCCTTTCTCAAACAAAAACTCCGTGATGCTTATTATATAACTACAGAAGAGCAAGCAAGAAGGAGAACGAAACATTTGGGAAAGAACGTTTTCCTATAATGTCTTCTTTGTCTTTTTCCTCGAGCGCTTAGCAGGGATAGAGAGTGAGCGTGCGAGCGAGATAGAGCAGTGTTCGGCACTAATAAGGCCATTGCGGCACCGGACACGCTCTTGCTGACGTCACACATGCACTGCATGCACAGGGACATCGCAGGCCAGCACACGTGCGCCAATAAGGACGGAGAGCTCCATTTTATGTCCCTCGTTGAAGTTCAGTTGCTACCAAACCACGTGTGTTAGGTTACATCATTAGGTGGAGTTAGGAATCTCTGAGATATAAATCCACACAATCAGGCTCATTGCCAAATGGCGCCCCTCCCAAGCAGAAGAAATGGGCACACACACACACATGCTACTGAAGGTCAGCATTTCAGATCTCCAGCCTGGCTGCCGTCCGCACCAACCCCTCCTACGCCCAGCTGAACCAGCTGTCAGCCAGTCATAACCTCATCGTCACCCTGGAGGACCTCCGAGGCTCACCGTTCTTGCGTTATAACATTCCAACCACACTGAACTTGCAATTCAACAAACTGACGCAGGTATGTTTAAACAAATTGGCCAGGATAACTTCTCACCAGGAGGGAAGAAAAAAATCGCTTTCTCCGTTGCTGTCAACTGCTGTTGGCTTGCAAAATAGCTGCTCTTGCATTGGACGAGCTTTCATTCCACAGAAACTTAGGTTAATATCTTATTATCTTCAGTAGCGGCAGCAGAAATGACGTTACTAGTGATGATGCGAGCCTCAGGTATTTGAACTCGTGAGCCCAGAGCTGTTGTGCCCAGTACAAGCATGAAAAATAACTGAGGAATGCCAGACAAGAAATGCCTTTTTGACCGTTTCTGTGTTGCTCTGCTGCTTATCCACACGGGGCCTTTCTTTGCCAGTTTTCTAAAAAAAAAATGACCCATGAAAAAGTTTCATAGGACATACAGGCCTATTCCCAATGCTATCACCGTCCACCAATGGTGCAAAAAAAGGCTTGTAGGGGGCTCAAGCCTTCCAGAAAAGGGCTCTCGAGAGCTCTTGCCAAGATCACGAAGGAGCTCGTATCATCACTAGTGTTGAGTAGGCTAAGTTGGCTGCAGCAGACAACACAGATTACCTTTCCGTGACAGAGACAATTTTTTTCTCCGAAGGTGCGAGACCAAACTTTTCTGGACGAGCTTCCTTGATAAGTAGGGTGGATTAAGTTTTACGCTCCTGCTGCAATGAAATTGCTTTCTCATAGTCCACTTCTGCCTCACCCTCAATATGATAGCACAGAGTTTAATGTCCCATGAAATCTCTTCTCTTTCCCACCGAAGTTTGAAAAGATATAGGTTTTATCATCTCCAGCGTTCAAAACTTGCCGAGCTCAGCTCTAGTCTAAGGTGTCTGTACAAGATCAGTGTACTCCAGACTTGGGTAAGAGACTGCTTGCAGTCCGTAAACACCGACTAAAGGAACTTTGGCTCACTGCGCATATGGGCTCGTGTCACTGGGCTCGAGGGTCGATTCTTCAGAGACCGGATAAGGTATTGGGGATTGAATTAAGCTAAAGGATGACCGAGCAAATTTGAGGATGAATCGGATTTGTCACACAAACAGCATTACTTATTGAAAACGGACCATATCATGGTCAGTAAATGTCATCTTCTGTTGTGATCCTCCTGCCATCCGCGTCCACTACAGCCTGCAGCCTCTTGGGGATGAACATGATCAGCTGCGACTTGATGTGCTCAATTCTATGTTGAGCCATTATCCTAGTCCTTATTTTGAGTTGTGCAAGGTCTTCTCCACTCACTGTAGCGCTCGCATCTCCAAACGAAGGCTTACACATCATGCCAGACACGTTCCACCTCGAGCACGATCTTACTGAACTTCAATAGGCCTATCAGGCCCTCAAAAGGTGGCGTCCAGTGAAGTGGGCATCTCTCTAGTCGACTCTGCCATGAATTTTGATTAATTCTAGAAAGAGACCCTGCTAGGCAGAGACAAAAGTAGCACATATAAAGTTCTCTGCTCGACAGTAGAGTCTCCATTTGACTTGGAAGTCAGCGCTAAAAGCAGTCTCGTCCCGAGGAACGTAGAATAGGCAACCAGACGTAGTGAACGAGAGGCGTATTTGTACGATTATTTACGGTCGACTAGCTAAAAGCATCGATTAACTTGTGGTGGGTGCGTGTTGTTTCCTCTGCCTCAGACAGGGTGTTGCACATTGAGCTTCAGTCGCTCCTTTGGCCATAAATTGATCAGTGGAATCCGCAGTTTGAGGTTGAACGGGTTAGATCGAATCTTTAAAAACACGGTTGAATGAGAAGTTCGAAAGCACGTTTAGCTGCCGAACCCATGCTTATTATCATCCATACTCGCTTAGTCAACGTGGTGTCTGTGCGCTGCTCAGTCTCTGGCAAGGTCAGTGTGCAAAAGACCAGCGTGAAAAAAGTGTTTGACGTGTCCAACGGCACCAGCTCCATTCAGGGGAACTTTGTCAGATCTCTTCGACACATTTTGGACCGTTCTGCGGACGGTTCTCGCCGTGCAGGCAAAGAATGCTAATGGTATAAGAAAATTTACGGGAAAAGCGGAGACAGTTAATGTTTCATGTTTCCGGATGTGTTCGACTCCAAAATGTGACTGGAAGTTGATGCCTCAAAGCTTTCCTGCCTGGTAAAAATTTGAGTCACTTTTGGTTGCCGCAGTGTCAGGGAGATTAGAGCAGGAAGCAATTTTGTATCTGTGTTTTAGTACACCTAACACACTTCGTATATTTTGGATTTTGATTTCGTCACATATTGTTCACACTTTCACAGTTCAGTTCAATGGATTCGTAACATTGGTATAATCAGGCTGTGGCAAAGTCACTTGAAAATCCGAGCCTTAATTATGTACCCTCAAAACCAATACACCAGTCAATTCTATCCCCCCGTCTCCTGTTATCCTTGCCATCCTCACCCTGAACTTCTTTATCCCAGGGGAAATGTAGCTGGGCGTTGCCATCTTGTTCGACTATGTCAGCTTCCCCTTGACGACTTCCAATCCCCATTTAACCCCCTTGATGCATTGATTTTATTGATAAAATAAAAAGCAAAATGCATATGGGTCTCGCCCTTTTCCCCTTGCCAATGTGGCCAGCAGAATTTTGGGGACTCTTTTGGCTAGGTACAGAAGTACATTCCATTTTTGAGTCTTTATAATATAAACATTTACAGCTATGTTGGTATCCTCTTCTCTTCTCGTACTACTAGCATATCTTACTTTCCATACGGTAGACGTATAAGCAGCTTATCACTGTTAGGTCGACCGAAGCTAAATGTGCACAAGTCTCACCTCCACTGTATGCAGGTCCTTTACTATCTGTTTCTTTTTCCTCTCCTACCAGCTTGACACTGAGTTGTTGGAGCCCACTTTGTCTGTGATTGAAGGCCTGCATTATGACGGAACTCTCAACTATCTGTTCGCGGGAAATCCCTGGGACTGTGGCTGTGATAACTTAAGAAAGGTGCAGGTAGGAAATAACGTAACTTTTTTTTTTTTATCGAAGCGCAGGTTCGGATCTTTCCTGTCTTTCCAGAATTTCATCTACAAGTTTCAGGTTCTTTTGCGAGACTCCGACTACCTTTCCTGTGACAAAGATCAGGTGAGGACAAGATGCCTTAACTTTGTCCGCGTTCCAGTAGCTAAGACTGTGCGATTCTTCAGACTCCTTGAATTGGTTATTTTCCCGTCCCAGTTCCTCATCAGTGCTGACTACGAAGCCCTCTGCACTGACCGCTTCGACTACCTCTCTCTCTTGGTCGGGCTTGAGATCTTCCTTCTGGTCGTGGTGTTGGCCAAGTTGGTGCATGACGTCGTCCACTACAGGCAGACGGGCGAGTTGCCGTGGCTCGCTAGACACATCTGCCTCGGGTATTCCTACTCCGGGCTTCGAAAGGTACCGGATTCGCACTGAACAGTCACATCACCTACTCGTGCGCAATGAACAGTCACTCTTTTCTGCCTCTCGTCTTAGCCTGGAGAGAACCGCTCTCTTTGCATCGGTGGAGACCAGCACGGCTGCGCCAGTGACGCTCCCGACGCTTCCGAGGCTTCCGACGCCCCCGTCGCTCACGCCGGCTGTTTGTGCACTTTACTTTGCTGTCTCTCCGGACAGAGTCGGCAGCGCAACATCGAGGGCAGTGACACATCCCCGGGCTCAACGGGAAGGCCCTCTACTGGAGCTCTGCAACTGCTCGACGCATTCCGGTAGTAGAGCCAAAAGAACAGCTGAGGTGAAAAAACGTCATGACGATGCTTTCAGGCCTCGACGTCACACGGACGCGTCCTCAGTGCACTCGCAGCTGCAGCCACGAAGAGCCTCGGCGTCAGCATCAGCGTCGGGGAAGACTTCGCAGACGTCGCCAGGCAAGTTCGTCCCCACGGAGTTCAGCAACACGTCTTGCCATCACCACGACCAGCGGAAGAAGAAAAAAGTGAAAGAACAAGTGCCACTCCAGGAGGAGATTTTGCCCCTCAATCATGAATTGAATGAGATTGTTTGAGTTTTGAGAGGAAAAAAAATGATTATCAAAAAAAGCATTTCTGCAGCTCGGACGACGGAGGTTCGCGGCTCATACTGAAGGTGTAAAGTAACGACGAATCTCCTCAGTCCCCCTTGCATGTCAAGAGCCTCAGGTTCATTCTATTGAATGTACAAAATGCGTACATGCTTCAAAATATGTGGTAGGAAGTGACTTTGTAGAGCAAGACCAGGCCAATATCTCGGAGCAGTCCAACTCCATGGCAAAAATTGTGTCCAAAACATCATTTTTTGCGATTGAATAGTCTGTGTCTTCACGGAGGGAAGAACAGGTGTATAGAGGTGATACCTGGGTTAACTACGTTCAACATTCATGACTTTTTCTGTCAAGAGAGCTTTGCCATCACCAAAAGGTGCTCACGTTCAGTCCCGCGCCTCCTCAGCGTCTAGAGACGGTCGCAGAATTTAGACAGGGGTCACGATGAGAGAAAAGCACATTTTTTGGAGAGCATCATAACTGTGGACGAGATATGTTTTCGATCCTGACAACCAGGAGTCCAGCAAGCACTGACTTCCTTAGGGCAGCAATCTCCCCTCCCTCAAGAAGGCCAAGGTGGAGGGAGCTTCCAAAAAGACCATGCTCATGGTCTTCTTCGACCACATGGATATGACTCAGTGGCACTACGAGAAAGCGCCATTTGGCCAGAAATCAAACTTGGAGTGCAGGTCTCGAAGAGGTTTTGGCACAATGTTGCACCTAAAATGCCAGAAACGAGGGACGACGACTTCGTCCTCCATCAAGATATGCCAGGACACGCACCGGCAAGTGTACAAAGAAGTTCATGGCCAAGAAAAACAGTGAGACCCTCGTCCATGCACCCCATTTTCCCGACTGAGCACCTTGAAGAAGGAACTGGCTTGGATGAAGCTTCGTACAGAACCCAGCCATCCCACAATACGACAATGCAGGGGTTCCTGAGGGACCTCACCAAGGGAGGCGTCCTTAATGTGGAGGTCTGACCAAATATGTTGAGGTCGGTAGGGACTGCGTCAAATGCTGAGACGACGAGTAAGAAAAAGGCCTTTAATATCGGCGTAAGTTGACGAAATATTAGCCTAGTCTTGTTCTAAAATAATCACCCCTGGTACAGCATGAACGTCGTCCAGTAAGTAAGTACGCACTCGTGCACGCCAGTATGCAGTTTTGCACATACGCGAGAGAATCGATAGGGACGAAATGTGCAACTATGTTGCTTTTCACCGTCGAAATGACTTGAAAATCTCGCCAGTCCATCCTGTGCACACATACGAGCGTACGTGTTTCCAGCCAAAACAAAAAAATAGGTAGTTGCACATCTCTACAGTATAATTGTACGTAGCGTCACTCCACTGTACAGGGTTGCAGTGCTGTAAGATATGTACATATGCTAGGAGGAGGAAGCTGATTCATAACCTCGTAACCCCCTTTGAAGAAACTTTGATATAGATGTGTAATAGCTGACAGCCCAGCTGACAGGTCAGTTGAGAAAAGAGCGCCGAAGAGGAAAGTGTTGATACGAACCGTATATTAGTGTTGATGCATGCAGAAATGGACGAAGTTCTGCACATATTTCATCAGAAAGTACTGCAGTTGTTTGAAGAGTAGGGTCCAAGCTCAGTGGTATTAAGAAAGGATCCGTACAACGCTCATTTGAAAAGAGTTAGAAAATTGATGGAAAATGAAGACACCGAGAGAGGCCAGGGACTGCTAAAGAAATTTAACATCGTGTTTATCCAGAATAAAGGAGAGGTGAAGAAAATCTGTAGACGAAGTGAACCAATCTACGATTTGTGATTCCGGCAGAACTGTTAAAAGTTATCCATGGCCTCATCTGTCAGCTGCTACACGTGTGTATCAAACATTTCGTCAATACGCTCATTGACTGACTTCTCCGTCAATACACTTATTGACGATAAAATGGCCTCAAACTGTCTGTTACGGAGAGAAAGTTCCTGTTTTAGAACTACGACAAACTGCCAAGGGTAAGATTCTGCGACATCAATTGCACCATGCAATTGATTCCTTTTTCCGTAGGTTCTGTAGGTTGCCGCAGGCAGAAATTGATAGGCTCCTTTCAACAGCCATTAAGAAATAACCCTGATCTCGTCTCATTTCAGCCATTGTTTCTATCCTCCAACGTACTTGGGCTGTAACAGCCGCTACGGATAACGGACGCTGATTTGCATCAAAAACTGGCATGTCTGCAAATGCGAGTCATGCAAACATCAGTATTTGACTGTATGATGAATCTACTTGCTTCCCCTTTTTGATCTTGCTGCAGTTCAACATGTCAACCAAGAGTTGGCTTCATTTTTCGAACGAGAATGAATTGAGATGCGCCCTGATCGGCATACGTATAAAGTATCTGCATTAAGTTATTACAAGTCCACACAGTGTTCTGATAAAAAATGCATGGGGAGCCCTCGACTTGTCGAAATACTCTGCCTTAGGCTACTTTGCCCAGGCAATGCTGGTCCAACTCGTGTCCACGTAGTTTTGTGTAAGAAAGGAAGTCCAATGTCCGGTCAAGTGCTCCTTCCTTAATTATCAGTAAGATTCCCCACGGAGCTTCTTATTAAGTTTTGCTATATATATTTAACAATTTATGACAGCGATAGAAGGCTTGTGATCACTTGGACGCGATATTTAACACAATGGCTGCTGTCAATGCCAGGTTACATCATGGAGACGGTGGCCAGCCGGGCATTGAGAGACTCAATGTGAGCATCGATCCTAGCAGACATGCCACCGAACTTGGAAGGCTCTGGACCAATCATCTTGATGAGTTGTGGCACCTAAAGGGAGGGAGGGTGATATGCAGACTGCAAAGCCATGTAGGTTGAGGTTGTGTTTTATATTTTACCTCTCGATGTGCAATGGTGGCAAACTTATCAAGCGCCTTCATGCATCGGAAGACCAGCTCCTCTTTAGGCTTTCCCTGGAAGAACTGCAGGATGGCCATGGCCAGCTCAGTGCAGATGTCGTCAAACACCTACGAGTGTGAAAGTTACAAGTTGTTCGCAGCTTACACTCTTAGCGCACGATGACATGACCCACTCTATGACATTACCCACTCTGAGGTAAAAACAAGTCCAGTTTAGTACGGGTTCTGCATGAATGTAGTGTAATTTGGTACATCAAACATCTTTTGATCATTTCAACATGATTGTCCTCACATAGACTGAGTATAACGTTGGAACGAATACACACCACGGCTTTTACCTCCTTGGTGCCCAAGTTGTGCATGATGGCCGATCCAAAATCCTGCAGCTGGGGGGTATCCCCCAGCAACGCGTTGACTGCCACCTTTGTCGTCACCCTGATGTTGGAAAGCTCTGGGCCGCCATGCGGCTGTGGCCACTCGGAGATGTACAGGAGCCACTCGCTCGCCGAGTTCGTCTCGAACAAGTTGGCGAACTGGACACACACCGCAAGTCTCCCTAATCGTTGTTCCGAGTCAACGGCACTACATTCATGACACTCACCAGCAATGCTGTCGCCTCCTGCTCCTTGATGGGCAGCCTGTCGATGCCCTGAGCGTAGTTCATGATGAGATGCTCTTTCCTATCCGAGTGCATGATGAGCACGATGTCGTCCTGGCCGGCGCCGTAAGCCAGCAAGCGCAGCATGGCTACCCGGCCCTCCGACGGCAGGTTGCGGTCGTGGAGAACACGACCTGACGTTATATTAAGGCGATGAGACAGCCTAAAATCCTATGTATCAGAGTCAATGCGTTCTCACCTAGGAATGGGTTGAATCCTTCCGAGAGCACCCACGTGCCCTCGTTCTTCACTATCCAATCTTCCATCTCCCTGAGCCTGTCCTGATCGTCTGGGTCGATCAAAGTCACGATGGATCGCACCAAGTCCTCAAAGTCGCTCACGTGCTAAAAAAAAAAAGGTGCTGAGGCATATGGTGAGCTCCATGTGTTCAAGTCAACGTTACTCACGTCGAATTCCCTAAATGTGACTGGAGGCTCGCTGGACTTCTGGCTCTTCTTCTTCCTGGCACCGGCTGCATCAGAGTCGTCGACGATGGCCTCGGCGGCCTCGAGCCGCTGGCTGTTGTCAGCAGCTTCGGACATCTCGCTCAATAGACGTTCCACTTGTTCCACCAACTGTCGAGACCTCAGGTTTCCTTCTGACAATGAGGGTTGATCTGCTTCTTCGTCTTGTTCTTCGTCGTCCTGTCCTTCCGCGTTACATTGAGGTCGACCGTTGAGATTCAGCAGGCGACTCTGCTCCTTTGAACGAACGGCTTGGCTCTTTGGCAGGTAATCGCGCTCGAGGTCACCGTGGACGAGATCACCGTCAATTAGGCAGTCGGCGGCAGCAACAGCAGCAGAGGCTCTCTCGTCCTCCCCTCCAGACTTTTTCTGGTAAGCCACCAGGGGATAATTGGATGGAAAATACTTGTCGAAGTCTGAGTCTGAGAAGACGACCAAACCATCAGGACTCGTGGACGCAGGAGAAGCTTCTGGCCAGACTTCACGAGCAATTCTCTCCTCTGCGTTTGGGGAGTGCTCGACCACGAGGATCTCTTCGGGCTCTTCCTTGAAGGACACTCTCTTCCTGCTCGCCGAGGGTGACCGCTTGAAGGGGTTCTCAGTCGTGGCGGAGCCGGAGCCGAGGGCAGAGTTCTGGGAAGTTTGCTGGGACAGAAGAACAATGTCCGACGGCGAACACGAGGCTCTTTTGGCTTGCTTCTTCTTTTGCTTGGCTGGCGCCAGCCTCGCCTTGGATTTCTTTCTCCTCGGGGAGTTATCCTTGACACGTTTATCGTGAAGAGCAATCCGCTGTTTCCTGAGGGAATGAGAAAATGTACAGCCTCAACACCGAGTGGTGTGGCAACAATATTTGCGCCCACTTCTTAACTTATGGGCATGAGCAACAGCAGATTCTGCCGAATCCTTGCTAAGAGGTACAACACCATGTAGAAAAAGCTTTGATCCAGTTTGATTTTTTGAAGTGACCCGCATTGGACAGTACTCTTGTCCACTTGGGGAAATGCTCCAACACCAAGAACTGCATCGAGAAGGTTGCCAGGGGGACAACAAAGCCGTGGATTTGACTTGCAAATGTCCAATGTTTGCACCGTGATATCGTGGACTAAATGGTTCAGCTCTACACTGCTTGAGCACGCTGGAGTTTTGATCAATTGATGGAGGGGTAGGCGTAACCGGTGTTGACATCTTGAGCTACTCCAGTCAAATGATCAGGAATATCGACACTTCGGGCGGACCATTGGAGCCATTTTTGCGGCGCCACCCGATGCACTGAATGGTTGTTGAACTCATGCAAGACAAGTGCTCTTCGCAGGTTGGCATTTTAAGCCCTCGCCGATCTCCTGTCTTACCTAAGAGCGTTGATTTCTTCCTGCAGCTCCTGCAGCTCGGGGCTGTCTTCTCTCTGGCTGCAGACGACAGCGGTGGGCTCGTAGTTCTCTAGTCAGACATGGGCACGGGAGGGGTGTCCAAACGACGACATTCAGGGAAGGGGAAAATCGTCTTTGACTTTGTTGCTGACAAAGGTCTTTATCTTTCAATGGCCCTGTGCTACTTACTTAAAAATCGCCCACTTAAGGAAAAAAATTAAAAACTGCATGAATGGACCTTGTGAGATGAGACTCAGAATATTTTCAATGCTGCCTTAAAATAGGATGGCCTGGTGACATGCACACAGGTCCTTTGGGACAAGCAGAAGTGAAGGACTTTGCAGAGGTCCTTGGATGGCGATTTTTGGCAAGGCCAATGGCCACAAGCTGCTCAGAAATATTGGAGGAGGACGTACGTGAAACGTTGTAACGTTTTGGTATCGTGTATCAAACCTACAGTACGTTCAAATTTCACCTCTTTAGGTCAAAGGCGGCTGATTGCAGGACCAATTGATGATTTCCACAGTCTGTCAAAGTCTGAGCACAGATTTGTGATGGAGAAGGATAGTGCGACAAATCTTATTTGCTACACATCTCACCAGGTTCATTTGTATAGCTTTTCAAAAGTTAACATTGTTTCAAAAGCAATTGATAAAATGGATCTTTTGAGGAAGTGGCATAGGACCATTAAAAGAGACTAAATATTCAAAACTAGATGTCACACCTCGCTAGGCCTAACTTTTTAAGAGAAGATTTTTAGAATCTGAGCAGAAGTGAACCAATCAAAGTGTTGTACAGTACACTTTTCTCTAGAATGCTTTTGAAATATTTCCATTACTTTAACTAGACCCCCCCTCCCCCCAAAAATAGCGATTTGCATCCCCCCGTGCCCATGTCTGTCTCTAGTACTCGGTTGATATGCAGCCGTTTGGAGTCGATGGAAATTCCACCCTTGACGTCCAACCTGGCCACGCTCTGACGGGACAGCCACGGCGACAGACACGAACTGAGAGAAGAATTCGAACTATGGCATGCCATTCCTGGTCTCGCCGCACACGTGCGCCACGCGGAAGAGCACTTACCTGTCGCCCGGCGACAAGTCGTGAGGCCTGGTGAGGTGTTTGGGCCGGTACTTTCACCGCACACAAAGTGCGCTACCTCGCCCACAAAGGAAATAAAGCCGCGCTAGCAAATGTCGAGGGAGGCAGCGCTGCTGAAGAAAAGCGTAATGTTGATTTAGCAGCCCGGAAAAAACTTTCTCGCTTTCTTCTTTGCCTCATTTAGTGGCACAGATTTGTTTTACTCACCTTCGCTTCGCCTTTCCTCTGTCTGGCCCAGATCCCCAACCCTATCGGGGTCTCCGAAAGCTGAACCACCCTAAGTATAAAGTCAGTATGGACATCAGAACAAACGTACATCTGAGGCAAAGAACATGATCTTGAGTAAACAAGGAGTGCGAGTCCCTATCTTTCTCTTGCACAACGCATTCAGATGTAAGAGAAATTGAAATTGAGGCCAACTTTGCAATGAACGCAATGCATCCTTGGTTGGGTCAGGCTTGAGTCACGACAGCGTGAGCATCTCTGGCTCAAGCAAACCTCGCAGACAGCAGACTTATCCTGTCTTCGGGGAAAGAATTGGCTCGCGACGAATGAACAACTGTTGTGTCATCGCCGAAAACAACAAAATTGTTTTCTTCCTACGGTTGTGCAGTCGCCCAACGTTCTACGCATGAATGCATGGGCTTTCCTACGTCGTCACAGCGCATCCTCAGCCCTTCGATGACTGCAGTTGGCCTCTGCACGTAGGGTGTCATTGGATGCTCAGGTGACGTTGATTACTACGAGGACACCAACTTGGGGTACGGGAAGGGGGGCAGGCAGGCAGGCCAGAGGGGGGACACGAAGTTGGGATAGGAGACGAGATGCAGGCAGACGGTCTGGGCAGGCAGGCGGGCAGGCTGGCAGGCTGAAAGGGGGGGAGAAGCTAGAGCAGATGCACGCAAGTGCAAACAACGTCTGGAGGCATTTGGAAGCTCTTTGGTGGATGCAGCAAACATGAGCTTATTATTGTGTTATTACATCAGTTATGGAAAGGCTTGATATTGTTCAATACCTACTACGTCTTCCGCCTTGGACAGAGAAATCGTCACTTACACTTAAACACTTACTGATTATAAGCACGGAGCAGTTTGGAAAACTCACGTCAACTTGTGACTGTGAGAGATTTTTCTTCTTTCTGGCGATTAACGTGTGCGTGTGAGGGGGAGGGGGGAGGAAGCGGGGGGGGGGGGGGAGGTCGGCACCTACTTTTTCGGCCTTCGCCCCCCTGCCGGCCGGCAAATAAGGGGAGCCACGACGAACGAGGCCTACTTATGAAGCGGTCTCACAGGGCTCGAGGAAGACGGCGGAACTTTTATCTACTTCGTGCGTGAGTAAAAAAAAGGCGAACTTTCCAGAGCCTTTCCAGAAAGTTTGCACTTTCCCAGCGAGTTCAGGGTTTGATTTCACAGAACAATTCCATTTGCCACCCCCTTTGGGTCGCTCAAAGGAGGGAGGGAAGAATTCTTGGCAGCGTTGCTTTCTCTCCTGTAATTCCGGCCAGTTAAAATTAGACTGCTGACTAAAGTCTGTGCATCTGCTCGCATCGACTGAGTGAGCAGCTCCTTCCTGCCCTCGTGGACTTGGGGTTTGTCTACCACATGCACGGTGTGTAGTTTGGGAAGTCGTCACGTTCGCTCTCTAGTGCTTTTTCGCTGATATCTTTGCTTGTCTGATGAATGACGGGGGAAATCGAGTCAGATTTGGGCTTTGTTTGTTTAGGCCGAAGAAGAAAACTTACTGGAAGTGAAGAAGTGCAATAAATCTGCGGGTGGGGAAGGCGAAAGTTAAAAAGTTTGTTCAGTTCGTGGGGCGTGCGCGCAGTTTCCCATTTAACAGAATTGGTACACAAGCCCGGAGACCGTGTGAGTCGAGAAAACGGCAACGAGTGCATTCAACGAGACGTCGCCATATTGTAGGAGTTGCGACGATTCTTTCACTCGCTGAGTGACGGTGATTGGGCGGAGCAAATGTTAGGTCGAGTAGAGATTCTTCATATTGGGCACGAGTATTTGGGACTTGCTCACGTCTCCTTATTGGCCAGCTCAAGATGAAATTTCGAGCTTGACATGACTTGAGCAGATACGATCGGATGCGACCGCTGTTGAGCATCTCAGTCACTGTCAAGGTCTGCGAATTTAGCGTGTTTTGAGGAAAAAAATCCTCCCTCTCCTTTCTGACTGACAGGTGCAGGTACTCGCTAGATGGTGCCACTGCCAAGGAAGTTGGGCGTGAAAAGCGCTTTTAACGCAGACGATCCTGAGTTGTGCGAATTAAACAAGTTTTCACGCACTTATGCACTGTATGTTCGCTTGATATACAAAGCGAGGAGATAGCAAACCTGCACGTCCTGTCGACAAGAGCAGTTGCACTCCTGTCCATTCGACTGCATGGAATCTCATCCTTCTTCCCGAGGCTGTCTTATCGCCATGGAGTCAAAGTTTCGTGCTGAGTGGTACTTACAGTATGCGTGTGCGCGAAAAGACCGATCCGAGTAAATCCGGACAAGATCTTTGGGGTAGTGTAACTTGCTGACTCTGGCCATGGTTGAGAGCATCCCCGAGAGCTGAATTAAAATGAAAATACTGCAGCAGATCCTCGAGTTCGTAGAGGGTCTCTGATGCTTCACCTGCTGTGTCATGAAGCTGGTTAACATCATCCATGAAAGCCAAAGCTATGCTTCCAAGCATCTTTGCCTCTGGTGTGAGGAGAGGATCCCATTTGCCATTGAGAGTTGTGGTGAACAACTCAGAATACTTGGTAGGATGCGCCACCCGGAAGAGCTGTTTCAGAGACATTGTGCCAAGAACAAGGATGCCAAGCTGTACATGAACTGCGTGAATCAGAGGCAGTCACTTGACGGTATTTGAGGGTGAAGATGAGCTTCTTCTCCTTGATCTTATCACCTTCACAGAGCTCCATCTCCTTCTTGGCATCACAAATACAATTTTTGATACCTGGAATTAAGCCAGCGGAGGCTTTGTCTGAGCCTCCAGCAAGGTCATTGTCCGCAAGGGGTACAGTGGAGGTTGCATGGAGGACCCACGGTGCCAAAAGATGTGGACCAAAGTTGGAGAGCCTGCCAAATCCTTGTCACAACAAGAGTGCCCACCTTGGCACTGAATGCCTTAGGAGAGATGAAGAAGGCCTGCTTGAGCTATCACCTTGACTCAGACTTTGAGTGAAAGATCCAGAGGCTTGAGGAGCGGTATAAGTGAAGTTGCTGTGAAAGCTGGAGAAACTTCACCCACACTTAACTGGAAGCCGGGGTAAACTTCTTCATCACAGAGGAGCTCCCTTTCAAGTTTCATATGAATGAAAATGGTGCTGGTCTCTTCCTCATCCTGTTCATTGTTTGCCGTCTTTTCATTCTTTAGCATCTAGTTTATTATAACGTACTTGAATGCTTAAGCAAATCCTACGCAAGCCTTGGTTTTGCTTAAATCCTTGCCCAGATTGTATTATGCAAAAGAGGTTTTCCTGTGCGTCATTGCAGAGCTTCCTAGTCAGCATGTGCTCAACCATTTTTTCTCTTCCTTCAGCTCAAGGAGAAACCCCTTGATACCTTTAATGTGAATGAAAAAGCAATTCTTGAAATGAAATAAGTTGGTGGCCCCTTTTGGTTGACAATCCGCCAGCTTTTGATCCAGGTATTGCATTTATCTAAGGACATTCACTGCAAGGGCAGATTTGAATTTTCTGCTGCTGTTCAGCACATCTAGGAGATTGTTTGCCTGTTCCACAAAGTGTGCCATACTCTCAGCCAACCAAAAGGATCCAAGCCGCCACATTAGGCCTGAGAAGAACTTGAGTTGCCAGCTTCACCTTCATTTTAGTCTCAAAATTTTCAAGCCTAAAATTTGCTTTGTACAGCTCTGGGCATAATCTCATCTTCTCTCTCGAGCACACCTGGAGAGATCCTGGATCACAGACCAGAGGAGCTCACCTGTCTCACCTATTGCAAAAGCTTGAAGTTGTGGCCATACTGGTTCTGTTTTTTTGTCATGGAGTACCACATCACCTGGGACACCAGGTCATGCTCCTTAGGGCCATGGTAGGATCTCACGACTTTCATTACATGGCTTTTATTTTGCCGATCAAGACGGCATTGCACCGCCCTCATGTGCTTGATTTTTACTCAAATTCTCTGCTTCAGCTTTCCTAGTTCCACTGTCATCTTTTGAAGTTTCTTTGTCATTGCTTTTTTCACAGGCTTGTTGCAATCAGGGAAGGCAGAACACGCTCTTCATGGCAAGCAGATTGTATCATGCCAATCTCGTTGAACGTCCGCACTTCAGTGTCATGTCAGCATCAATGCCATATTAGTACTTGCAGATGGCGCTATGCTAGTTGGACTGATGCCGTCAAACAGAGCATGCCACAAAATATCCCCAGACGTTCAGACGTTCATGGGGAGTTCACCAATATGGTGAACTCCTGGCAAAGAGCGGTCAGGTTCTTCCTCAGCAAGGTTGCATGGGTGTGAGCACGCCAGCTTTTTCATGAACTTCGGGAGGTAGACCATCTTGAGGGTGTGAAAGGTTTTTGTGAATTTGGTCCGAGTACCCTGGGCAGCACATTAGCAATTCTGGAATGACTGGTGGTGACAAAGTGTGACTCCTCGAAATGATCTTTACACAGGCTTAAATTTTGATCACACTACAGTGCACTCCAGCTAAGCAAGTCCTGTCTTCTGCAGTTCTCGCTACAGTGATCCATTTTATTGGATCTTTAGAATTATGGAATCTTCTGTATTGATAAAGGGATGCCAGAGTGCCGATCACAATTCCTCACCTCACACCAAATTTGTCACTCATCTTAGATGGATAAACAACCGAATCTGTTAGGGCTGGGTTGAGCTTGAGGATTGCACTGAGCTCGGCAAGGAATGCTGAGGAGATGACGAAATGCGTAAGTGATATTGAGCATTGCACTGATCTTGAGCATTGCACTGAATGTTCGGTAACTTGAAAGTAGGGTTGTCGTTTCAATACAGTCATTCAGCTGGAGTCGAGTTATAGAAAGGGGAAAGAATTACCATCAGTTGCTCCGTTGGAAAATTTTTCTCAACCCATCTCCCACTTCTTCTAGATTGTCAACTAACACACCTCCTCACCAACTTGCTTCCGAATGAGGCCAAGTGCTGTGATCTCCTCGCTTATTTCAATGCTTCCTTTGTTAGAGGTCCAGGAGAGCGTGTCAACCGTTTTCCAATCCAGCTTTGGTGCCCTAGGTGGTCCAAGAACTTCAACTCGTTCAGCTCATGCTACGTAGCTTCTCCGGCTCACGCTGCCTACATCACTAATCTAGAATGGCTGGAGAGGTGTTGTGTGAAGTCACACTGCATGTGGGTGGGATATTTTGGGAAACTGTATACAGGAGTTTTTTGACAGCCTTCATCACCTTCTGATCACCTTGAAGAGAGGAGGGTTGCCAGCTTTGTTGCAGCTTCTTCATCAAGCATTGGGGACTTGGGAAAAACTTTACAGTAGAGCACTTTAAAACCATGGGAGTTACCAAAAGCCATGGATCAATCTGGAATTATTTGTGTCATGTACTCCTCGATTGCAGTCAAAGATGTCAATGAGGCTGCTCATTGACACACTGACCCAAATTGACCTCAATTCCACATTCCCATCCCTCATGCAGAATGCACTGATGAACCTTCTGACAAGATCATTGATCACTCTCTTATTCTAGTTGATTTGGTTTGACGTCGACACCTCTATCTTTGTCTCAAGAAACCATGTAAGAACATAGTCAGGTTTAAAAGTAATCAGCACTTTCTCGCTACCCGCTTTGAGGAGTGGAAAGAGTGGCAAAAATATGAAGTGACTCGCTGTCCCCACATGTCCTCATAATTGCCCTAACCCTGGCCCTCACTGTTGCTGCAACCACTCTCAAGTCAACCCCAAAGTCTTTGCTATGATCTATGACTTTTGCAGAAAAAGGAAGTGCGCAAAGTACATGTCGAGCAGTCCACCAGCTTCACGCAGTCCACATTCTTGGTACAGCGCACCAATAGCATAGAACAGACACACACCTTGCTCTTTATTGTGCAGATAGACATTAGGGTGGGCCCCTTGAGACGGATTTTTTTTTCAAAACTTTTCAAAATGCAACTGATGTAGAAAATAAGATCCCACCCAATCAGACTGACATTGGTCCACACAAAAAGGTGCTACAGGGCTGACAAGGCATTGGAGCAGGGGACCTTCCTGAAGGACATGGGTCAATGCTATTGTCACCAAATGAAAATCTTATTATGAAATGTGACCCTTCTGAGCAAAAAAGTACTAATGACCCATTCACTATGTTACTGACTAAAGAGCTACTTTTTACTCAATAACACAGTGGATGGGTCACTTCCATGTAAGTAGAGGTTGTTACGCCCCATTTATTTGGTATGTATATATGCATGCATGTACCGGAGGTATGACACCGAGGTGATGGAAAATGCACTACTGCACTATTTGTTGCATTGACTCATGGAATACGAGAACAAACAGAATTGCATCTCATCAAAATCACAGACTAGGAAATGTGTGAGTGTGTGTTCTACTTGGGCAGAGGCAATTTCAAAAGTTCCATGTTTTAGACTGTTGGTACTGCTCCAGGACCCTCTTGGCAAAAAGCTCCTGGTACGAGGGTGGTGCATCATCCATGGTGTAGTCGTAGCTGACCATGATCTCCATATCCCTCTCTATTGGTTTAGATGTCTGGATTGCGGGCACTGGGCCGAACCGGGGATGATCAAATAGCAGGAAGCAGCCATTGGGGGTGAAACTGTGGTTGGCCTTGTGCGCCACACTGGCACAATATGCCTTGATGCTGACAAATTGTGGTGGTATATGCAGCACACCCTCCAGTCTGCTTTCATCAGGCCCTTGCAAGTCCATGATCTTGTACGCATTTCCCTCCCAGTCCTGGTTGTCACCACCAGCATTGGCTCCGCGACAATGAACACTGTTGTAGAAGTTCACCACAAACTCTACCGGCAGGTCATGTCAAGCGAACAATCCTTCCTGCGCCCCCCTAATCTTGGAGGGATGCACTTTCACGTACTGCACTTCATATGGATCGGGCAGAAGTGGCTCAAGAGAGATGTGCTCTGTCATCCCAGGATCAAATTCATATATAGGACCACAAGGTTGGGTGAAGCGCAATTGGCCAATCTCATTGCGCATGACCACACTTTGGATGAAGCAGGTGTTCGCCATAGACATGCGACCCTTTATAAAAGTACCCACCAGAGCTGTCTGTCTGTCTGTAAAGAGAAAGGCAATATTTTCTCCTTTCATGAGTCCAGTGGCTGCGTTCACCTTGCCCAGCAGGCAGCCTCCGCCTTCACAAAAGTTCCATACGACACCAGACAGCTTGCCATTGCTGTACCAGCCCACGTGCTTGAGTCGGTGATTCTTGTTGAAGAGCTTGCCCAGGCCATGAACAGTGCCTGATGAGAACCAGGAGTGGAGCACATCGCCATTGCGGTACTCCACCTTACCCTTTCCTTCTAGTCTATCCCTGATGTACATCGTGTCCAAGTAGAGGATCTCTCTGCCCTTGCCGCTATCTGGGGCCAGTTGCAATGTGCACTTGCCTTCACGCATACCGTCCCTGAAGTCTCCAATGATTCTGTCGCCATTGCGGAAGGTTGCCACGCCACGCCCGTGAGGCCTTCCATAGAAGTCAGTTTCTCCCTCATAAGTGTAAGGCTCAACCTCCCTGATGGGCCTTGGATATGGGTCAGTTTGATAAGTTCCCACAAGTACAGATGAGGTCTTCTTCCCTTTCAATCCCTCCAGTGGGTCCGAAGACCACTTCATTGTCGACTCCACCGCCTTGTGCAGCATTTGGTACATGCTGTCCATCATTTGGTTGTCAGTCCTGTTCTCCACCCAGCTGAGATCGCACTTGCTGCTGCAAGAAGCTGTCTTGAAGTTGCTCCTCTTCAACTTTTGGTGCATGTTAGAGGATGAGCTTCGATAGTTGATAATTCTGCTGAGAGCTGGAAGAATTGTTGTTTGGGCAGTGAAAGAAGACATTGTCTCCATGTTTTTAGCACTGTTGGCAACATTTATGTTGCCACTATTTTTTACTTCTATGTTTAAATTGGTTCCAGAGGATTCACTACGGCCTGTTGTTGCTATCTTATTGCACTTTAGACACTTGTCGTGAATACTCTTTGCTTTCTGTGAAGAAAAAAGCACCGCATTTTCATTTGTTTCTTCTTCCTCATCTGAGCAGTCTGTCCAGGTGTACTCACTTGAATCTTCAGAATCGTCCTGTACAGTGCCAGGATTTTCAGATGTCTGCAGAATCTTTTTGTCCACACCATTAGTCAGATTTGCATTGTCACAATGCATAGATGTGAGTGCTTCCCTTGAAATATCCCCCTCTCGTGTGACCAATGTAGTCAATTTGTTGGCACTACTTTCTGTTGGGATGTTGGCATTATTGGTGCAAAACATCTGGACAGGTGAATTCAATGACAAAGACTGCAACTTCTTGCTTTGATTGATAGTTGTGTGAGCTCTACATGAGTTATTTGTGCCCCCAAACCTACTCCACTGCACATTCCTGTTATGCCCTGCACTTGAGGCAGTGCTTGAGGGTGCTGCTGAGTTCCCCGTGTTCTCAATGTCAGAAGGAACTATGGTGTTGTGGCTTCTATTGCTGTCGAGAAGTTCTGTTGCTCTTGCACTGTTCATATCTGCACCCTTGGGCTTGGTTGCTGCATCCTGGTCCCTATGGCTTCTGCCTTGGGCAGGAACATCCATTTGCTGCCGCTCCAAGACCTTCAGACTCTCCCTGCTGGCCTCATATCTGTTCGTCCAGCACTGTGCACTCCATCGGTGTTGCTCCTGGAAATATTATAGTCAATTTTGCACCTGTTAATGTGAAGGAGACACTGATGAACTACATCATCTTTTCTGACTTAGTAGCCATGATCTTTGCTACTAACAACTACAAAACCGTACAGTAATCATACTTCTAGGTTGAGTTTACCTCTGCTCTATCAAATGCTGAATCAAGGCTGAGGCTTGCCAGACGATGCTGACAACATTGAAGGCACCACTCTGCAGCGTCAAATGTACCACGGTAATGCTGACAACTGCCAAAAAGCCCGGATGCTGCCATAGGAAGAAGAGGACCATGCAGCAGGCATGCTTGAGCATTTGCAGCACCTGACTGTCTGCTATGATTAGATCTGGAAAAAGTTCTTGACTATACTTTCCTGTAATTTTGCAAACATACATGTGCAGGTAGGTACAATTTGGTGGTAGCAATTTGATTGGTCCCAAAGAGATTTCCCGCAACATTGATAACCCCTCCACCTGTATGCATGACCAGAAGAGAGGAAGCAAAGAGGTGCCAATGCAGAAACTGTGCATGACTCAAAGCTAGAAGGACTTACATGATATTGAATACAGAAATATTTACTCTTCAGTAAAAGTTCAAGTTCAGTTTTTCACCTATATGTAAGCTGCAAGAGAAGGGAAGAAGAACTGTCTGTAACTTATTCAGTATTGCTTTCAAGGAAAACAGGATCCTCTTCAGGTGTTCTTCCTGTAGTTGAACCCGACCCCTTGCACATGTATGTTTGCAAGATTACTTCTTGCAATGCAGTATGCAATGCAGTGGCCTCGTTATCTGAGCAGTTATTGTAGGTGGTCAGTTGCTGGAGGTCAGTGTATGCTGGCTTCGGGTCAGTGCCTTGGAATGTGGGGATCGCTCCTCAAGTGGTTTTTAGGTCCAGTTTGTGTTCCTTGGACTCCCAGTTGATTCTCGGGTAGGGCTTGTGCTTGCCAGATAAAGGCGGCATGTGACGTCCAAGGGGTCACCCTTGCCTGCTGTTCTTGTGGTCTACTTGAGCTGGAGTCCAGGTCTTGTCTTTAGTCACACAGGCCTGACCCTATTACCATAACCCTATCCCCCACGTTCCACCCGGTTGCCAATTTTTCCCTTCAGTGACACTTCCAGGACTTTTCTCTCAATCTAGCATAAGTCTTGCTGGAATATTGTGAGCCTGTCAAATATCCGTTGTTTGTTTGATAGATGCACTGGGCCTGGCTGGGTTAGTTGGCAAATGAAGGAGAATCGTCCACCTCTTCATTTTCCTAGGTCAGCTCATGTGCACGCAGTACACAGGCCTTTGTGTTATGAACCTTTGGGGTAGAGCTATTGACTCTGCAGACCCAGTGCAGGAAGAATGAGGCCAGTTCCAGATGGGGGTCTTCTCTTGTCATTCGATGAGCCCTACTTCATCATCCAACATGATGATGGGATAGTCCAGGATCTGTAGCTCATGCTTCCTAACATAGTAATCTCAGCATTTGCCAAGTCAGGCCAGGTAAATCTGCAAAACTGAGTGGAAACAATTAGCCTCTTTTGTTTCCTGCACCAGCATCCCCATGTGTGACTATTGAACAGGAATTCTTCGAAGAATCATCCTCTTAGTCTGCTAACTGGTGTGAGAGTAGAGTTGTAGCTTGGGTTATAGCAGCCGAAGATTTTTGTGATGTCAGCTACAAAGTTGTTTGTACTGCCTGAAGGACTTTCTGTGTAATACAAAGTCTTCCATCTCACCCGCACTGCTGTTGTTGAGGTCCTCATGCCTGAAGTACGGGGTTGAGAAGTGGTCTCCTGGTTCAATGATGAACTGTGTTCTTCCGATCCTTAGTGTTCCTTGTTGTGCTGCACCCTGTAAGCCCTGGGTATAAATTCCTCGAGTAACCTGTGAGCTGCCATGTGGATCCCATCTGGTAGACTCTCAAAGTCACATTTCATTACCTTTGTGGTTTAAATCAGGTTCACTCAGAGGTATATCTGGAGCTGTAGTAGTCGCCGGCTAACATTCATGTGATCCTTGTAATCCCTCTTCGGGTCTGGGTAGAGTTCTGGTTCTGGGAGGGATATGGGCTTGTGATGGACATCTGTTCCATCGCAATCACGAACCTGTAATGTCAGCTGGGTTCCTAGGACAAGGTTTGTCAGGCATACAGTTAGTGAGGGGATCATATGGTGTATTTCAGATTAGGACATTTTTTGGACTGGTTCAGTACAGAATAGCTCTTGGTTTAGGCATGGTCTGTATCCGTCGAGGTTGGAGTTAAGGTCTAGTTGGGATCCACATCTTGAAGCTGGAGTATGGTCTGACAAAGACTGGAGCTGGAAGAAAAGGATTTGTTAGTATGCCAGAGAATTATTCAGAAAGGGTAGGCATGGCTGCCATGTCTGCCCCACCCCAAAGAATTCTATGGCTGCAATCATTATATGATGATTATTGACGCTTTATGGTGAAACCAGATAAACATTGTCACGATAGTCATTGCTGCCATCACTGTGAGATGAGTTAGAGGTAGAGTCCGTTGGCTTATAGTTTGGCATGTTTGAGTGGTGTGTAGGGTTTTCCCTACAGTACAGGGTGTCCCTTATGGTGTAGGTTGGGATGTAACTGGGGTTGAATCAATGTAGTTGAACTTCTGCATGTTGGATTGTCAGGTGGTTTTGGCTTGGGATTTTGGGTCTCATTTTTGGCACAAGGTTTTGATGGAGGCTGCCGAGGCTCTCATGTTCAGTGTGGGTTGGGAGATCCTCATTTGTTGGCTGCCTCTTGGTGTTGTAGTCATTGCTCGGTTGTTGTAGTACGGGTTTATTTCAGGTAGCTGAGTGCAGTCCATGCCCTGATAGAGACACC